>JACCEC012908894.1_pt1 | contig 20546 bp, 28 predicted proteins | sample 7450121 | NCBI WGS metagenome assembly JACCEC01 (sample SAMN15323455, study PRJNA562643) | freshwater metagenome | isolation source: river surface water | place: USA:Blue River Watershed | collected 2017-08-18 | reverse complement strand
AGTACAGAGTAGCAATGATTGACACGCTACCCAAATCCATCATTGATGCATTTGATGGTTGGGCAATAGGATTCTTTGATTGCATGTCTAACTTGGAGACATTCGACACCGACTACTGGACTGGTCTATGTAACTTTTACGACATCAATGTCTATCACAGAGACTCATGCGAAGACCCTAAGCTTGGGCAATGGTCTGTAAATCTTATGCAAGGCTATCCCGGCTGTGCCGGTTACCAAGATCTTGTTTCTTTATGTGTTGCTTGGGATAAGCAATCACGCCAATTCAAGATACTTGAATCAACTTATTTTGTAGGAGTAGACAATGAGCTTTGACTATCAATTCCGTGGGCGCAAGCCAAGTTACAAGCAGATCATGAGCGTAGTTAACAACGCTGTTGACTGCGGCAACGAGTACATTGACATTGGCTGGGGTGAAAACTGCATCACAATTCAGCGCAACCCAACACCGTTCAACAGAATGGGTAATTGGTTTGGTTCAGGTTGGATTAAGAACATTAGCGGTGATGATATTGCTAAGGATCTTAATGCACAGGGGTAGACATGGATACCTACAATGTATACATGACACTGCTGAATGGCAATGATATCTGGTGGCAAGGGCAAGCCAAAGATGGCGGCGATGCCCTTGAGCAAGCTTGGGAATACGCACTAGCTGATTACAAGTGTGAACCCAAGTCTTGGGATATAGAACGAGAACCAGACAAGCAGTAACTCAACCACTACTTAGTATTTCCACGAAGGCGTTCGCCCTCTTTGACGCGACCGCCTCTTTTTTTTCTTAGGACAAAACAAATGATAGGACCAAAAGATGATTGGCAAACACATGTGCGACTTGAAATCACTGACGCAACATTCGATAGCAACAGGCTACTTGATATCACAAACCAACTGGTCAGCATGGAGAAAGCTGATCTCATACCAGACCATGTTGCTGATGACTTGTTTTCCCTTATCAACATTCACAACGAAGGACAAATCAAATGAACTACATCACACACAATGAAGAAGAAGTATCTATCAGCGGCACATGCGGCAGAGGTGGTGTTGCATGTGACTACAACAAACTGGTTCAAACATTCGGTCAGCCATCAGAACACTTCGATGACTTCAAGTCGGATGCAGAGTGGGATCTGTACTTCGATGACGGATCAATTGTCACCATCTACAACTGGAAGAACGGCATTAACTACTGCGGACCAGAAGATGGCACACCAACAGAATTAATCACAGAGTGGAATGTGGGTGGTAACACACCACATGCAACCCGTCTGGTTATGGAATGTTTAGAAGGGCTTCATCACCGTGGAATTACTGTCAAAGTCTAATGCCAAGACTATCAAAGGTGAAAAGCGTGGTTACCTAACTTATATCCTGTATCTAGCTCCCGGTAATCTATCCGGCTACGAAGTTTGTGGCGGTAGATCTCCCGGCTGTTTCTCTGATTGCTTGTTTACTGCTGGTCGTGGGCAGATGTCCTCAGTCCAGCAAGCCAGACTCCGAAAGACCAAGTGGTTCTTCGAAGACCGTGAATCATTTATGCAAGCACTGCATAGTGATATCGCCAAGGCTATTGCTTACTCTGCAAAGAAAGGTATGACACCCGCCTTCCGTCTTAACGGCACATCTGATATCCCTTGGGAATCGATACGCTGTGGTGAACACAAGAATGTATTCGCCGCATACCCAGATCAAATCTTCTACGACTACACGAAGATATTGGGGCGCATAAAGATTCCGAAGAACTATCACCTGACCTTTAGTAGGTCTGAAGCAAACGATAAACAAATCTTCAAGGCTTTCGCCAAGGGGATGAATGTATCTGTTGTATTTGATTCCTTGCCTCGTACATTCATGGGCTACCCCGTTGTTAACGGTGATGCCGATGACCTGAGATTCCTTGATTCACACGCATCAATCGTTGGATTAAAAGCCAAAGGCAAAGCAATCCATTCATCCAGTAACTTTGTCATAAGGACATAACATGTATACAGAAACTTCAGCAGTCGAAACAACAGTCGCAACTCCAGAGCCAGCGCCATCTCCAAATACCACACCGGTAGCTCATGATATGAGCCAGTTCCAAGGCATCATCGATGCTGTGGCTAAAGCTCTTGTTCCTTCAATCGTCAAAGCAATTATGGAAGATGACTCATTCGAGTCTCATATCCGCACGCTCGCCAACGATGAGGCGGAAACAGAAATCGATAGATTCATGTGCAACTCGTTTGACTTATGGGACCACGAGGATACCGTCAGAGAAATCGCCCGAGGCGAAGTTGATGAAGACCGTATCCGTGAGGTTATCCAAGACATGACATTCGAAGTCAGCGTCAGCTAAGGGGAGAGGTATGGACGACAAGAATTTCTTGGCGGCTAAGTACCTCGAACAGTACGGGGGTGGATTTGCATCCGCTCTCGCTACTGCTTGGTTCAGGGCTGACTCACGCAACCAACGCAAGATCGAATCCGTCTTTCAAGACTTGTTCGATGAAGCTTACGAAACACACCAACGCACTACTTATTTAAAGGACTAATCATGTATATCGAAACAACAGACAACCCAGTAACAACAGCATTCAAGACTGATGTATTCAAGGGAGAGCGAGACACCACTGTTACTCAACAATGGTGGAATCGCCCAGATGACCAGCGCTTTCTGTCACTAGATGATTTGTACGCATCAGTCATGGCTCGCTCTCAGTTCACCCAGACAGATGCAATCGACATCACCAAGATGCGTGTTGTCTTGGATCGTGAAGATCCAGACCGCATCTCTTTGGATATCAACGACACACTTGTTGACCCTACGCATTGGTCGTTCGGTCAGCTGTCGCAATTGGCTGGCGCACCAGCCAGCTACATGCGTAAGCTACCCGGCAAGCTTGCCGCAATCAACTTGCAGTATGGCTTGAGTAACTTCCGTGAGGAAGCGGTCAAGATGTACTACAACAAGGATGCACTGCTTGCCGCAACAGGTGTTAACTACGGTCGTGTCTTTGACCATGAACTTGTTAGCGCCGTCCGCCAAATTGCTGGTAACGGCACAGGTGATACACGCTGGAAAGTTCCCGGTGCTATCAACTGGGCAACAGGTCAGTACAACCCGTTCGTTGACATCACAAAAGACACAACAACTTTGTATGCGTCAGACCGTGATGTCTTTATGTTCTTAGTGGATGACACTCATCCGATTGAGATTGGTAAGTTACCTAACGGTGACCCTGACCTTGTGTTCCGTGGCTTCTATGTCTGGAACTCTGAGGTTGGTAGCAAGTCTCTTGGCATCTCCACATTCTTGTTGCGTGGCGTTTGCCAGAACCGTTGTCTCTGGGGTGTTCAAGATAAGCAGTCAATTACTATCCGTCATAGCAAAAATGCGCCAAGCAGATTTGCGGCAGAGGTAACCCCCGGCTTGATTGAATACAGCAACAGTTCCACATACAGCATCTTAGATGGCATCAATAAATCCAAGTCCGCTGTTGTTGCAAGATCTGATGAGGACCGTCTTGAGTTCCTTGGTAAGCGTGGCTTCTCAGCCAAGCAAGCACAACGCATCATCGATGCAGTTGTCAATGAGGAAGACAAGAAACCAGAGTCAGTCTGGGACTTCGTCCAAGGTATCACTGCCGTTGCTAGAGGTATCCGTCATACTGATGACCGCCTTGACTTAGAGCGTCAAGCTGGTCAGCTCATGACATTGGCAACTAAGTGAGGTTGATATGAGAGTCACTGCGTATATTTACTATCCGATTAGTGACCCTCTATCACCAGCCATCGACCCAGCATTAACTCAACTAACAGAAGAGTTACCTAAGCTGGCGAAGAAACTTGGTGCAGTCGGAGCAGTTGTAGCTGATGCAACTATCATCAACTCAGATACTGACGAAGAGGATGTCATCTTCTGATTTAGGCGGGGGCGAAAGCTCCCGTCTCATCGCTTTCAAGAGATCGAATGCGTCTCATTATTTCCATGCAAAGAAAAACCCACCCCGAGGGGTGGGCTGTTCAACAGAAACAAAAAGAGGGGTCAGAACTAGGCGCTTGAGTGACACCACTATATATAGTGGCGACAACCCTAGACTACCTAACAGTAGTGTAGTTTGTTTGAACAGTTTCAACAAGCTTCTTCAAGCTTCAGCCATCTTTCCAAATCTTCGTGGAGTTTCCACAAGATAGGCTCAACAATATTCCACATCTCCCGTCTAACCTTCCAAGCTTTGTAGTTTGTCAACCCACATTTGTCTGCGCAGTCACGCACAGTTTTGCTGAGTAGCGCTTGCCTAAGTTGAGTTCTGTTGGTGATGTACTTAGGAAGCTTCACGCCTTCAGCGTAGCAAATAATTCTTGCCGCTACCTTTTTCTCATACTCGTTCCCGTACAGCAGATAGACTGCCGCCTGTTGCTCTTTAGTACAGCGCATCAGAAAAGCAAACAGCATCCCTGACATGGCATGAAAGTCATAGGCTGTCATCCTATCTGTAGCCGTAGAACTTGGTGTATCCCTTTCTAGCATCCTCATTCTTGACACGATGCTCTTGTCTCTCATCCTGAATGCAAAGCGTATAGCTTGGTCAGCGTCTCTAAACATCACGCCTCCACAAATTCAACTTCAAGTCTCGCCTTCTCGCCCCAGAGTTTCTGGGCTACACAAAGCACTACCTGTGTATCGTCTTGATATACAGTCCGGTTGCATGCGTCCAACACAATCTTCACAATGTTGTCCACATCAGGTTTCGCTGGCGCTATAAGCTGGCGTGTTGCCAACTCTTTCTTCGCCTTGGTCCAGCTCTTAGGGATCTCGTAATAAGCCTTGACAACAGCAATCACTGGCGTAACCCAAGGTTCGTTGCCATTCATCTCTCGGTAAGCGTTGTCACGAATGATGCTTTCGTAACTCCGAGTTGCCTGTGGCGTAAGAGCTACGCCGGTCTTGCGAACAAAGTGTGGTCTACCTTTCCCCACCACCTTCCCGTGTATCACGAACTTGCACATCTTTTCTGGCATTTGATTCCTTGTAATCAATACATCTAACTGTCGGAGTACATCCGTACTTTCGACACCTTTTCCTTGTAAGACTTCCGTCAGTTGTGACTCTGTAGTAAATGCACCCATCGCAACCTACCTTGTTATGTAGCGTTCGTTGGCTTGGTGTGTCCGCCATATTTCGTACTCCATTTCCAGTCGTTTCAAGTGATAGCGTGACTTTTCCTCACGCTCGACCTGTTCTTGTATTACCTTAAGGTGGGCGACATACTCTGCGTTGGCATAAGCATCACGCTCCTGAGCGCTCACCGTCTTGGCTCCGTCTACCTCGGCTCGCTTCATTAGGATTGCGTGTAGGGACTTTCTGAATTCTTCTAGATAAGTCCTGTGCGCTTTAGCTGATGAATACTCCTCAGTAAGCGTTTCATATTCTCGCATCAACTCTTCTGTGTTAATCAATTTTTTCTCCTTATTTCACCTTTAGTAAGTCAAGTTCCCACATGCGCATGTATGTTTTACATATCGCTTCCAATGTGTATTCCCTTCGCTGTTCTCTCGTCATGTCTTTACCTTGGTCAAGGTTGGAATGACACCGATAACAAAGCCACGCCACCATCCCATCGTGGGACTTAAGTCCCTTGCCTTTGCCATGCTCTAAGAGATTGCTGTGAGCTGACACGATGGTGTCATCCTGTGTGCCACACATGACACACGCTTGCCCACGAGCAAGGGCTAGTAGCTTGGGATTACGAAAGACCGAGTTCTTCATTTCGCTTTGATGAGAAGTGGCTCGGACTCTTGCGGTCTGCACAGTGAATGCAGACCCAACGCTTGCTACGGTTGGCGGTTAGTTTCCACTTGCCTTCATGCTCGATCCGGAGCTTCTGACATGATGTGCAAAACCTTGTCTTAGTAGAGCTGGACATCCGCACCCTCCGCAGTGACAACCCATACAACAGCTTCTTTGCCACTGCGAGTGCGTCTGCGCATCCCGCTATCCTTGACCAGTCCGTACTCCTGTAACTTCACCCGTGCTGGGCGATAGCTATTACCATTTACCTGTGACATGTACTGACCTTCCTCGTCAGTCATTCCGATGTCACCCCGTGCTTTAAAGAACTTCATGAGGTTAAGCATCAAGCCTTTGAACTTAGGGATCATGGATGCGGCGGCGGCACGGCTGGTATCGCTATGCCTTTGGTGCGGGGGAACAATGTCCCCCAAGATATCTGTACTTAATGTCATGGGAAACTCCTGTCTACTGGGTAATAAGGCTGTGGCACTTCATCGAAACGACCGCAATCTGGTCTCCACCAAATGTCTGCTACGCCTCGCTTGCCAAGCCATCTGCTACGAATCTTCTGAATGTGTACCTGTGTTGACGCACCTGACATCGTTAGGTCACGGTGAACTGCAATGATGTTGTCAGCCTTGTTGTAGAAGTGGGCTGAACCTGATACCGCATACCCGTCAGGCACAGGGTAGATACCGGCGTTATCACGCATCATCTTTGCCGGGTGAGCAACCAACCAAATGTGTACGCTCTGCTCCCTTGCAAACTTGCGTAGGGTAGTCAGGAATGTAGATACATATTCGGTCTCGCTGATACCTTCCTTGCGTGTCGTGTGTTCAAGTTCGTTGTATGGGTCAATGATTAAACCCTTCATGCCAAACCTACGAACAAGTTCTCGTGCTTTTTCTAACACGCAATCAAGCGTTGGCTTTTCAGGCATGATGAAGTGGAAGTGCTGACCCATCCATTCCTTAGCCTGATTAAACTCTTCGGGGCTTACACGCCCAGCGACAATGCGTTTCTGCATTCGCTTTTCCATTAGCTTTGCCACATGCCAATCAATTGGCTGGTTCTCAGGAGAGCAAACACCGAACACCCAGCCACTGTTCTCCGCTAGGTTGATTGCCATCGCATCAAGCCATTCAGATTTACCCATGCTTGGGATTCCAGTGAGCAATGTCCACTGACCAACGGCTGGCTGATACAGCTCATCAACATTCTTCCAACCTGTGCTGTACCCTTGTGGCAATCCACCATTCAAGATTGCATCTAAGCCATCAGAGATATCATGAACAGAGAACACACCCTCAACTGGATATGGTTGAGCGTTAGCTATCACCTGAGCAAGAATCTCTTTGCCGTACTTCAACAAGACTTCATTGCAGTCCTTGCATCCTTCAGGGTATGTAACCCTTCGGCAACGCTCACGCCCCAATCGTCTAGCAAGTTCTTCTTCTAACTTCTTGCCGGGTTCGTCAGCGTCTACAGCCAAGATGAAAACTTTAACAACATCTAGTTTTGAATCATCAAGGTACTCAAACTTTGTCTCGTAATTCTTAGTGTTGGGCGCTGGCGCTCCATCAGGGACAGAGATGGCGTTAGGGAATCCAGCCACCTCAAGTGACAAGGAGTCCATCTCTCCCTCAGTGATGATGGTTTCATCTGCGATGTCATCAATCTTGTAGAAAATCTTTTGTGCGCCACCAACCTGACGGAAGTTCTTGTGCTTGTCCCTGTACTTGACATTGACTACCTCGCCATCACGGTAGTAGGGGAAAGCAATAGCCGTCACCTCCTCCTCAATCTGAGGCATCCAAATGGTTTCTAACGAGCAGTGGTTACGCATCAGGACATCGTTAGTGATGCCACGCTTGCGAAAGAATTCGATCCCGCCCTCTGACAATGGCGCTGGTCTGAAGTCAGGCTTGACATAGACCTTGGTGTGGGCGACTGTTGGCTTGGCAAATTCCCCCTGTACCAAACCACCGCTCCAGCCGCAATGCCAGCAATGCCAAACGCCCTTGATGGTGTTTACATTAAGACATGGGTAGCTTTTCTTTCTGCGTAGGTGGGAGCATTTAGGACAGGGGACTTTGACTTCCTCACCTGACCGCCCACCGATATCGATTCCGTAATCGTGGAAGTCCTTGGTCATGCTGGACTCCCTGTAAAGAGGCTATAGAGGCTATTAATACCAGACCTCTTATTAATTTTTCTTAAAGAAAAATTAGTACCAGACCTCTTAGTACCAGACCTCTCAATACAACGCCTCTTAAAACCATTATAACCATACTGTTGGCGCAATAGCAACACTATTTGACAATTCCTTACAACTCGCTTACACTGTACATAGTTATGTATAACCATGTTTAACTTGATGCTTATGTTCATGATACCCCTTGGTTCCGTTTCTTGTATTGCACTAACAGCAGTGCTGTTACCAAGTATATACACACTACTACACAGACGCAAGCATCATTTTTTTAGGAGCAAAACATGTCAAATAGAAGAGGCTTATCGCCGATAGAAAAAGAAGACTCAGAACGACTGAGAAAAATTTGGGATGAAAAGAAGGATGGTCTTTCCCTCTCGCAACAAGATGTTGCTGACGCATTTGGGATCGCAAATCAGACCGCCATCAGCCAGTACCTCAACGGAAGAATTCCGCTGAACCTTGAGGCGGCAATCAAGTTCTCCAAGGTCCTTGGGGTCAGCGTCAAAGATATCTCCCCACGCCATGCCCAGTGGGTCTTAGAAGCACCTGATAGGGTGCTTGGCAACGCCCTAGATGAGATGTTTGCTGGTGTTGAGAAGCCCTTCTGTTTTGTTGTAGGCGATGACCTTATTGCGCCAATGGCGAGGGCTGGAGACATCGGTTGTATTGCAACAACATCAGTAATTGAAAGCGATGGTGTTTATGTATTCAATCTTGGTAAAGGCTTTACCTTGCGCCACGCAAAGATCAGCAAAGACAAGGAGCATGTCATCCTTTCAGCCAATGGAATCGATGACACAAAGATTCCTCTAGCCAACATGTCAATGCTCAGTGTTACTGGGCGCTTACTGTTTGTCTTGCATAAAGTTTGATAAAGCTACACAGGTATAAGCACTGCTATTGACATAGGTGTAAAATCCCCTTAACATAGACGCACCTACACATCGTAGGGGCGAAAAGGGGATTTTTATGAGCAACGCTGTACCTCATGTCTACACTGCTATTTCAGCAGTTATGGCACACCTTGCTAAGAATGGCATCAGCAAGGACAGGCGCAATGACTCTCAAGGCTACGCATTCCGTGGCATTGACGATGTCTACAACGCATTAGCGCCAGCACTATCCGAAAACGGGTTGTGCATTCTTCCGCAAGTCAAAGGTCGCACAGTCACAGAGAAAGTAAACAGCCGTGGCAACACGCTGTTCTATGTCTGCGTGGATGTGGACTTCGCTTTCGTTTCAGTTAAGGACGGCTCAAGCCACATCGTGTCTGTCTCAGGTGAGGCAATGGATAGTGGTGACAAGGCAACTAACAAAGCCATGTCTGCCGCCTACAAGTACGCCTGTCTTCAGGCTTTCTGTATCCCAACAGAAGGAGATAACGATGCAGATTCAACGACACATACCCTTGCACCGAAGGCTGTTTCACAAGCCAAGCCTACTGCAACGCCTCCGGCTTTGGTTGGCACGACTGATGTCGAGACCATAACAAACCTAGCCACACAGGCTGGCGTTGATTTGTCAGCAATCTGCACAGCATACGGCATCAGCAACATCGCCGAACTACCACTCTCGAATGTGGGAGCGGTTGTTAAAAAGTTGCAATCTAAATTGACAGTAACCACGGAGTAATCATGAGCCAATATCTTCCACAGCAAGGAACTATTTCCATCATCGTTTTCAAGAACGACAAACGCAAGACTGAGAAGTCACCAACCCACAATGTGGTTGTGACTCTTCCTGATGGCACAAAGTACGAGGGCGGTTTGTTCCCTAAGACTTCTGCTAAGAACGGCGCAGTGTTCCACACTGGCACTCTTCGCTTACCACAACCGGGCGGTTATCAAAGTGGCAGTAGCCATCAATCACAACCAGCCGCAGTTGAGGTGGACTTCTAATGAACTTAACCAATGTCCACGGACTACCCGAGGCGCTGGTTAGAGCCGTCAAGAATGACACCTACACAGGCGGTGGAAACATATCGGTCACTAAGCTGATTGATTCCCCGCAAGTTCGCCTACTTTCCAAGAAGCATCACGAGGTGATGGTTGAAGATGTGTCTGACAGAATTTGGGCGCTGATGGGTCAGGCTGTTCACTATGTACTGGAGCGGTCTGCTGAAGAACATGCCATCGTAGAGGAACGATTCTTCATGGAAGTGGATGGGTGGAAACTGAGCGGTCAAGTTGACCGATTGGTTCCATCTCAAAAAGTAATTCAAGACTGGAAATTTGTCAGCACTTACAAGGCTGATGGTGATGAGTCTTGGACACGCCAACTGAATGTACTTCGCATGCTTGCTAAGGCAAACCATATTGAAGTAGACAAGTTGGAGATTGTTGCCATATTCAGAGACTGGCAACGAGCAGTAGCAAAGAGGGATCAGAACTATCCGCAAACTATTGTGAAGGTTATTTCTGTACCTGTTTGGTCTGACGAAGAGGCTATGGCTTACATCCGTGAGCGAATTGGTCTACATCAGAAGGCTGAAGCTGGCGAGCCAGTTGGTTGTTCCGACCAAGAAAGATGGATGGCACAAACAACTTATGCCCTTATGAAAGAGGGCGGTAAGAGGGCGACCAAGGTTGCATTGACCAAGGAAGAACTCGGTGAGCCAGCAAAGGGTTACGAGATAGTCGAACGCAAGGGTGGCTACCGTAGGTGTGAGGAGTTCTGTGCTGTGTCGCAGTTCTGCCCACAATTTTTAAAAGATAGTCAGGAGTAATTATGTTGATGTCAATTGAGGAAGCGTCTAAGTATCTCGGTATGAGCGAGGAAACAGTCCGCTACCTAGCACGAAGCAAGCGCATCCCAGCTGGGAAGATTGGTCGCAAATGGCGCTTGAACAAAGACGACTTAGATTCTTTTTTGCGAGAGCAGTATGACGAACCACAGCCAACCGCATCCGCCGTCAATGACGGAAATGGAGTGGGCTTATCACCGAACTAACGAGTTGTGGGACGAGGTCGTTGGTCAGAAAGACATCCCATACACCGTATGGGCTGGGATGTTTGCCAACATCATGGGTCGGTTAATCCAAGGAACAGCCGAGGATCCCGATGATGCTGTTGATATTGCCAACGACATGCTCAGTGCTATGTCTGTAATTCTTTTCATAGCTCTCAAGGAAAGATTTGGTGACTCCATTCAAGAGGGAAATAAATGGCAACAATAACAATAACGCTGAAAGACGAAGCAGACGGCATCAATATCCAAGCTGTCTGTACAGAAACAACCAATGAGGTCACGCCAGCAATGGCTGTGAGTTACCAACTAATGAAATTAGCGAGTCAGATACATGAAATGTCCGCAGTGCCAGAAGGAGAGCAGAGTCTACGAAACTCGCCAGCGCACTGAGAATACTTTAAGGCGGCGGGAGTGCCTATCTTGTAAGGCACGATTCGCCACCTTAGAAATATTTGACGGCATGACTGGCAGTCGAGGAGATGCTAAGAAACAAGCGGTAAAGAAAATCCAACCACCCAAGGAGAAAAAACAACCAGCAGTCCAGCCCAAGGTAATTACAGCGCCAAGGAAACCTCTAGTCAAAGATGATTTGGATATTTTCTACAAGGATAGCGTTGACTTTAGTGACCTTGGTTTGGATGTTGGTAGGGGTTGGAGAGATGACGAGTATTAACAAGGAGTTATATGGCTGATGTAGATGCAACATTAACTGAGAGAGGTAGTAGATACGGCAAGTTTAAAGACCATGCCACTATCTCTCAAGCAATCAAGGATGTCATGCAGTTCACTGATGGTTGGGAGCGATTGACATGCGACCAAGCCGAAGCTTTAGAAATGGTCGCACACAAGATAGCAAGGATTCTTAACGGCGATCCCAATTACTCAGACTCTTGGGTAGACATCGCCGGATACGCAAAACTTATTGCTGACCGACTAGAAGGAGTTGAACGATGAGTTATAGGGCTGAGTTGCTTAAGTTGTATGTATTTCTAATTCCATACATTTGGAAAGCGATTCCTCTTGTGCTGGTATTTAGCCTAGGCTTTCAACTAGGTGGGCAAAGTGAAGCCCGGAGAATTATTGATGACTGTAAGTTTGCCAAAGCTTTCCGTGTTTGGAGTACAGCATTCAATTGCAACAGAATTATTTAAGGAGATTCACATGTCTGTATTTGCAGACCAAAAATTTTTCATGGAGGTTAGCGGTCAAGAACCTAGCCGTGAAACTGAAAAGCTTTATTACAACCTGATTCTTGAAGAGTTCACAGAACTAGCTGACGCTTGGAACAAAGATGACCGAGTTGAGGTTGCTGATGCTTGCATGGATTTGATCTATGTAATCAGCGGATTGATGCATTCGATGAAGCTAGAGCCTCAAGAATTCTGGAATGAGGTACAGCGTAGCAACATGAGTAAGTTCTTCATAGAGCCAAACGGTAGCTACACATGCTTACGCAGAGATGATGGAAAGATTCTCAAGCCTAAGACTTACTCACCACCTGACCTGAAAAGGATTTATCAAAAGCAATGTGGGTCGGAAAACTTTGGGAGTTGATGTCTGAAGAAGACAAGCAACGGGAATTGAAATGGGCAAAGGAAAAACATACAGCGCTAGTTTGGTTTGTATCTCATTGCAGACAAGCGCTGGAGTTTCCTCGTGACCCTAAAGCAAGGAGAGCAATCTACGAAAGCTGGCGCAGAAGGTACGGCGATGACCGGGCTAGAGGTCCAGCTAAGTATGTTGAGGCTGTAATTAAAGGGGAGGTTTCCCTACAGCCACTGGAAAAAATGATTGAGAAACCACCGCCAGAGAGTGTGTAGTAATATGTAACTGCACAAACCTTGGTGGTGTCGGTAAGGAGATATGTATGCCGATTTACCAAAGGGGTAGTACTTGGTGGTATAGCATCACCATCAATGGCAAGACTGTCCGTAGGTCTTGCCAGACTGAGGATAAGCGTGAAGCCTTGGAATTTCACGACCGCAAGCGAGCAGAGATGTGGCGTACGCAAGTGGCTGGAGATAAGGAGAGGCGAACTTGGAATGAGACGGTATCTCGTTGGCTTGCCGAGCATGAGCATAAGCGCTCTCATCGGGACGACACAAGGTACGCAGACTTTTGGACTGCTAGGTTTGAGTCCAGCAAGGTCAAGTTCTTAGATCAAATTACGCCAGACTTAGTCAAGGGTATTCGTGAATCAGAGTTGGCTCGCAAGCGCCAGCGTGGTGAGGGAACGATTACCCCATCTACGGTGAACCGCAAGTTAGCTTTCTTGCGGACAGTAGTAAACGCCGCCTATCGTGAGTATCAGTACATCGATGGAGCGCCGCCGCTCTTTAAACTATTGCCGGAGAACAACGAGCGCATGCGATTCCTTACGCCATCGGAGTTGCATAGGCTGTTGCAATCCTTGCCTGAACCCTATTCATCCTTGGCAAAATTTGCCGTGGCAACTGGGCTAAGACAGGGTAATTGCCTCAACCTTAAGTGGGAGTTTGTTGATATGTCCAAGAGGGTTGTTACCTTCAAGGATACCCTGATGAAGAATGGTCAGGCTTTGACTGTCCCTCTTAATAACATGGCTGTGGAATCCATCATGCCTTGGGTTGGCAAAGACAGGGACTGGGTGTTCGTCAGAGATGGCGGAGAGAAAGTCAATGGCATCCCGTCTAAGACATGGCGTAGCGCATTAAAGAAAGCTGGCATAGAGAACTTCCGCTGGCATGACTTGCGCCACACATGGGCATCCATCATGAGACAGGGTGGCGTAGGGCTTGATGTTCTCCAAGAGCTTGGCGGGTGGAAGCAAGGTCGTATGGTTCAGCGCTATGCGCACCTATCAGTGGACCATTTGGCGAACCACTCAAATAGGTTTGACCAGCTGGTTGGGACCCCTACTGTACAAATCTTGCACAGTGGGGGCAAAGAAAAAAGGATCGCCTAATGGCGACCCCTTTTATTTGTTGGCTCCCCGAGCTGGGCTCGAACCAGCGACCTACGGATTAACAGTGGGTCTACTGATGTTTAGTTGTACATGTATGTGCTTGATATTGTTTAACTTTATATTCGGCACTACTTAGGTTTGTGCAGTAATAAAAGGATATGTGCAGTTCATGGACTGCACATTCCTGACACATTACTTATCCGATAAGATTTCCTTCTTGAACCCGGCTTCTAGGAATATCTTGGTGGACTCTTTGTACATCGCAGTCTCTTCTTTCTTGAAGCGATTGGTGTACTCGATCACAGATTCCCTATCCCAGCCGGGATCATTCTGGATTCTCTCTAGGAATGCACGGCGCTCACGCAACTCGGTAGTTACTGCCGATATCCTGTGCTTCGCATCAAGCAAGCCGGGGTATTCCTTCATGATCTCTTGTTTGCGACTGTCGTTGTGAGTCCTGTCAAGCTCACGGAACTTCTCACCAACAATCTCATCGACCTTACGGAATACTCCGGCATCCCATTGCTCAGGCACATCCGCTTGGAATCGACCAATAACAGGGGCTTTCTGCTTAGGGGTATCCAAGCCTTGAGCGCCCTTGAGAACAACCCCTAGGGTCTTATAAGTCTCGGCAATCACGCCCGGAGCATACGAGTTAACCATAAAGTCCATGATGGCTGGGTTGATATCAACGCCTTCGCTATTGAACCTATTGCCGCCAGTCATATTGTGGATCGACCTCATGGTAAACACTGACATCGGGTTAGCTGAGTCAAAGTTCTTGTATGTGTCTGGGTCTTTCGGACCACCATATGGGCTGTCAGACTTATAGATTGGCGAACCAAATCTATTCTCGTTGGCAACCCACTCAATCAGCGGATGGCTGATAGTTGGCGCTGTTAACTTTAAGGCGGTTGCCAAAGGACTCTTGTGTGCAAACGCCCGATTACCCATAGGGGAGAATGACTCAAAGGTTGTGCTGGCAATTCGACCAATAGATGTCTTAAGAGGAGTCTGACCAACGATAGAGTCGGTTAGGAAGTGACCCATTGCATAGAAGGCGTTATAGCCGTAGGCAATAGGGATTGCTCCAAACCAAGTATCAGTAGACCAGATGGCTGATGTAGCTCTCTTAAGCGGAGGGATCTTGTCAAGCTTGTTGATCTTATCCTCATCGTCCCCAGAGATGGCACGACCAATCACATTCATCAACATGCCAAAGCCCATCCAAGCGGCTGTGACCATAGCAAAGTCCTTCGGACTCTTGGTCGCCAACTTAATCATCTTGGATGTACCCTGAATAGCCGGGTTGAAGAACAAGTACATCTGGCGTAGCGTTACATTTGAGCCACGCATATTGAAGTTAACCGTTACCTCGCCAGAGAACACAGATGACTGGTCTTTGGTGAAGCCATTCCGGCGCATCACTTCATATGCGGCTAGTCGTGGGGCTAGTTCGGTTGGGATTGAGAATAGCTCAACCAAACTCAACATACCCTTAACCTTTTGCTTGGCTTTCTCAATTCCATGAGCGCCATACAAAGAGTTGTGGATATCAATGATTTGCTCTTCAAGACCCTTGCGATCCATGAATGCAGTTAGACCGCCAGCCAACCTAGCTTCCTCAAACATGCGTTGCCAGTAAGGGTTAGGTTTACCAAACATCTTCATGAATGCCATTACTCCAGCCTTGGCAACCTTACCAGCCGCAGTCTTTGGCTGGAACTGGTGCAGAGCAATATGCATACTTGCCTTCATAGCTGGGAAGGTAGCTCTTAGCATCTGACCAGCCATGCCTTTCTTGATGCGACCATCGGCGGCGGCATTGGAATACAGGGTCTGGATATCCCGGACAAAGTTAACTGCAACCCAAGCTGGGTTGTATGTGGTTAGCAATTGACCAAAGAATCGGTTGTACTTACCCATCGCCTCAAAGATTGGGTGGCTTTCACGAGGAACCGCTGACCCGTGGATAGCGTCAGCCACAGTACCCTTGCCATGTTCACGGAACTTAATGGCAATAGGAATACCGTTTACCTTGGCAATCATCACATCAGGACGATTCAAATAGGCTGTGTCATCTTGATAGATAACCATGCCAGTAGATGGATCGATGCGGCGCATAGAGCGCACTTCGTTGATGATTACAAAGTTAGGGTCATAGTTGGTCTCAAACAGAGCCAGAACCTTCTGGGCAATCAAGTTCTTATTGGAGCGGATAACTGATGCTTCACCAGCCAAAATGGTGCGGGCAAGGATGTCTGGTGCTACATCGCCACGACCCATTGCTCTCTTGTCCACGCCCTTCACATTGAACTTCTTGCCGACATTCAGGCTTGGGTCTTTCTCGACATTCTCGTCAAGGTCTTCCCTGATACCAGAGAAGTTACGGTAATGCTTGTACGCACCCTTGCGTCTAGCGGCTTCGTCCTTAGTCATCAAGCCACGGGAAACCTCATTGTCAATCTTGAAGTCACTCAGTTCATCAAGCTTCTTGCTAATCTCTAGCATCTCAGCAAAGTAAGGTTGGCTACGGACGAAGGCTAGAAGCTTGCGAGCTTCACTGGTCTTCATGCCGGAGCCGTTAAGTTGCTTGCCGCCAGTTACCTTGGCGATTTGCTTGTTGCGCTCCTCGGCATGCTCTGCCACCAAGAAGAAATTAAGCAAGTCATTAACTGTCTCAATCTTCTCGCCGTTGATAGTGAACGAGGGCATTGCAACCTTCTTGCCACGAAGTCTTTCAAGGGACTGCATGATAGGTTTAACGAAGCGCTCGTTATAGTTCTCCACCTCAACAGATGTCTTGCGCTCATAAAGAGTCAAGGCTGTCTTAAGGTCAAAGCTTCCAGACATACGACCTTGGCTAACTAGATGCTCAACCAGATTGAAGATTGGCGTGTACTCGTTCTGCGCTGATTGGCGCAACAAGTTAAAGCGTCTCTTCCATCCCTTCAGATCTGACAGTTTCGGTAGTTTTACGAAGTCTGTTGGGATCTTGTTATCGATGTATCGAGCAGAGCGCATACGGGCTTCGACCTTGCCGAGCCTTTGTAGGTCATCGAGGACTTGTTGGTAGTCGCTTGATGAGTATGAGTTGTAGTTGCCTGACCTGATGTCATCGGCTTGACTAGTAAACACATACCACTCGCTGAGAATCGGGTTGTAACGGGCGTAGCCTCTGGTTTTTCCATCTTTAGTTGCAAAGAGTTCATAAGGATTTTTCTGTTGCGCCATCCGAATAACATCGGGTGCGCCTTGGAATCTCACGCTTCCTTCTTTTACGCCACGCTTTGTAGCTTCAAGAACATATGCAAGCTCTGCGGATGACAAGAATGCGAACCAGTCAGCAACCTTACCAAGACCAATCTTGCGAAGACCGGCAATCACCTTACCAACATACATGGCGAATGCAGAAGGAACTTCTTTGCTGGTAGTGAAGTCGGAAAGAACCTCATCCACAGCCTCAAGCATTGGCATACCGCCAGCAATCAACTCATCCGCCATCAGACGGATCTTTGGATTAGTGTTGTATTGTGATTTCAGGAACGCATCAAACTCTGCGCCCAATAAACCACGCATACCATAGTGACCGAACACCTCATGGAATAGGGTGAACTCAGCATCAGTGTCGCCAGTGATGTAGTCAGAGAACAAATAAACCGTGCCGGTCTCTCCGTCATATAGACCTTTAGCGCCCATGTTTTCAGCCAGCTTGGCTTGTACACGGCTACGCAATGGCTCTGCCAAATGGCGATGGCTTGGCAATACCTGAATGTTCGGTGCGCCTTTCCAACCAGCTGTAAAGTCTCTAACCCAGCGGTTCAAGAATGCCGCACTGACAACGCCAGAGAATGCACCTTGGCGGAGGCGGTCAGAGTCTTGCGGAGAAGAGCCGAAGTCTTCCTGATCCCAGATACCAGCTTCATCTTCTTGAGTGTCACGCATGGCTTGCTCATACTCAGACTCGGTGGCGGAATCTTCAGTTTCACTAGCTTGCTCTTGACCAACCCAGTCCTGACGGGTTCCGGTCTTTGAGAATGATTCGTAATAGCTACGCTCGACTTCTTCTTCAGCAATCTGTTGTGCTGTCTTGGACTTTACTATGTCCTCATTCATTAGCAAGTCGATCAATTCTTCCGTCTGCTCATCGATCTGACCTTTGTCTCCCTTAATGCTGTTTAGTGATAACCAGTTAGCCATCACAGCATTACGCTCTGCCGGGGCAGTGGCGTATAGGATTGTGGTGAGACCCGGCTTAGTAATCTTGACCGGCACTGGTTCAGCGCCATCAGTGTCAGGATTAACTTCTTTGCCGTCTTTCATGTAAGCGATGCGCTCAACAATAGAGTCTTCCATCGCAGACTCTGGGATACCTTGATTCTCGCTAATAGTCTCTAGGAGGGTTTTAACTGACTTGATGTCCTCTGAGATCCTGACACTGCGGGTTGCAGATGCTTCCCTGATTCGCATCCAATTGAGGTGATTAACCGAGTCAGCGGATGAAACCATAGCATCATAGCTACCTGTTGGGTTGAGTACTTGCTCAACGAGGTCTGGTCTTGTTTTCCTTGCATATTCGATATCCTGATGCCAAGCGGTTACTGGGTCAGCAAAGAGTGAGCGAATCAAGAATCTCTCGCCCTCGTCCTTGATGAGGTTAAGGTTGCGCATCTGGTCTAGGTTATAGTTTGCAAACAGCAAATCAGAGAAGACCCATACTGCGCTGTTGTATTCATCGTTAGGCTTGAGCCTAAGAATGCGTTGCTCCATGCGAACACGAGACTGCTTCCACTGCTCATAGGCTGTGCGCTCTTCAGGCAACAACCTTGCCATAACATCTGGCGTTGCAATCATATCAAGAGCGGTCATCCACTCTTCAAAGTACATGCGATCTCCGCCATTACGACTGATGTGCGTACGCAACTTGGTACGCATTGGCAAGCGAGACATGGCATTAATTGTTTCAATAGGCACAGCCACACCCTGACGAGAGAACTCTGTACGAATATCTTGAATGCTCATTTGCCCATCACGAACGGCGTTCATAACATCGTTGTACGCCTTATCCGGGGTAACTTCTCCATCTTTTACAGCTTGGATTAGAGAGCGAATAGAGTTCTGTGCGTCACTCTTAGCCAAATCATCTTCTGTAAATAATTCACCTTGGAATAATGAGTCAACCTGAGCATCGCTTGGCTCAGTCTTCTGTTCGTTGATCGTCCCCCAGATTTGGCTTTCGTCACGGAAGATAAAGTTTGCAGATTTACCTTTCAATCGAACGCTCAGACCCACTACAAGAGTGCGCATAGCGTTGTTGTACTTCTCGTTGACTAAATCAGTAGGTAAACCAGCGGCTAGAGCATTGCTCTTTGCAGCAAATAATTCATATGCCATCTGGTTGCCAAGGGTTTGGTACAACTCAGCCTTTGCTTCCACACGCTTACCCTGAATCTTACGGATCTCCTCACCAATCTCTGAAGCCATACGCAAGATAGACTCACGGTCCACATTGTTTGGGTCAAAGTTGAACTTGGTGTCAAGAGTTGCACCTTCCATTGCAAACTCAGATGATGTCGCCTTATCAGTATTAAACGATTCTGACTCGGGGGTCATCATGGCAATTAAGTAACCGCTCTGGTCGTTGTGACCACGGCTTAGATTGCTGGCAAGCTCATAAAGCATATCTTGCTGGTCACGCAAACGACCAAGAATTGCTTCAATAGAATTTGCACGGGCTATCTTCTTAACAATCTTTTCACCCTCTGTATCGCTTGCTGTTTCGGCAGTGCCGCTGGCGTACATGTTGTTGAGGGCGAAATCAATGTGGGCATCAAAATCCTTTAAAGCAACGCCAGCATCGGTAGTAATTTCAAGGCTACCTTGCTTACGGTTGTCCCAGAACTTTGCATCAAAGTATGAGCGCAAGTCATTGATAGTTGACTGCGTCACCAGAGTCCGTAGCAAGCCGATCTGTTTGGCAGAAAACTCACCGCCCTTGTTACCAGTCTTTAGATACTCGGCAACACGAGGTGACTTTAGGACTTCGTCAAAGTTATTGGATAGCTTTGCCTTGCCTTGCTGGGCATCCATGACCAACGAATCAACCAAGCCAGCAAACATCTGGTTGGTGTAGATGTTGTACAGGAATGACCTTCTTTGAGCCTGAAGACTCTGGAAAGAAGCCCAAGTTGCATCAAGCATGCGCTTGATACCCTTGTTATTAGTCTTGCTGTACACCCAACGCATTGCTTCAACCATCTTGTTGTAGCGTGTTTGCTGATATTTAACCTTGCTCTCGCCACGAATAGCCTTGCCATCCTCGTCAAACCTTTGACCTTGAGCTGGGTAGTACTCGTTCCACAACTGCATGGCGCTAGTGAAGTCGCCAGCCGTAAGAGCATCAATAAACTTCTGACGAAGAGCGTTACGAGTTTCCTTGGCTTTAGCCAGATCCTCTGGGGCTTTAGCCTTGGCTTCCTTCTCGGTTGCGTACTTAGCTTCTTGCTTGGCGTTCTTTTCCTGATACTTCTCAGGTAAGGGTTTACCCTCGGGTATACCTTCCAGTTTCCTTACAGCGGCTTCGTATTCAGCGTTCGCCATCTTGGCATCGGCATCAGCCTT
>JACCEC013005723.1_pt1 | contig 20549 bp, 18 predicted proteins | sample 7450121 | NCBI WGS metagenome assembly JACCEC01 (sample SAMN15323455, study PRJNA562643) | freshwater metagenome | isolation source: river surface water | place: USA:Blue River Watershed | collected 2017-08-18 | reverse complement strand
TTATTGATTTATTGTTAAAAAAAGCATAAATATTTTTTTCATAAAAAGGAATAACTAATTTTTCAATATTATTATTATATTCAAAAACATTTAATAATTCATCAAATCTACTACATGGATTTAAACCTTTAAATTCAATACTTTTTAAATTATTATTATTTAATAAAATTAATTCTTTTAACAAATCAATATTATCATTATCAATATAATTTTTTAAAAAACATGAATTAAAAAATAAACTTTTTAAATTTTTAACTTCTAATAATTTACTCAATAAAATATTCATTAATTTTAAATAAATATTTAAATTAAATAATTGGTTATTATTCATTAATACTAAATTATTATTATTATTAAAAAATTGGTTATCGTTATCTTTAAAATATAATTTAAAATTAATAGATATTTTATTCTCATTATCATCTTGTTTAATATTAATATCTAAATCACTAATTGAGTCTAAAAAATTTATTTCTATTATTTCGTATTTATTAATTTTATCAATTGAATTTGAAAAATTTTGTATCAAAATATTTTTATTAAAATTTAAATTTGAAGAAAAAATATCAATATTTAATTTTGATTTTTTATCTTTAATTTCTATAATATCTCTAAATGCATCTTTTAATTCTCCAAATCTAATGTTTTCATCTATTTCTGAAAAAACTATTGATTTTACATTATTTAATGATTTAAAAAAATTAATTAATACATCAATATTTTCGTCTATAATATATCCATATTTGTTTATCTTTGTTTTTCTTGAATAACAATTATCTTTGTGTAAAAATGAAAAAGTCACAGATTCTATATTCTGTTTATTTCCTAATTTCATATAAATATTATTCATTAAATTTAGTATCAATACTAAATACAATGGTTTTCTAATACTTAAATTTATGTTTAATAATTCTTTGCCATAATCTAATTCAAATTTTAATTCTAATAATTGATGATTATTTAATGTAAATAAATCAAAATTAAATTTAATGTGTTTTATATCAAATAACACTTTTAAAATACTATCTAATTCTTCATTAAGTTTATTTTCAAATATTTGAAAATTTTCATTTACTATATTTTCTTTTTGTAAAGGATACAAAGGATATAATAATTCCATCTCAACATTATATTTGTTAGGTCTTATATATTTATCAATTTTACAAGGTTTATTATTAAATTCCATTTTTATGTAGTTACTAAATTAAATAAGTAGCTTTGGTAATATGGATAAATAAGCACTTCTCAAGTTATTTAATTTCAGTTTTTTTATATTTATAGACTTATAAATTTTACGTATATTTTTATAAAATCTCATTTATTATTCTTTTTAAGTTATTATTTTCTAAATTATTTACGATTTATATTTTTATATTTACGTTTAATTTAATATTATACTAAATTATAAAAAATGATTTATTTAAAAATTTATTTTAATTAATTTAATTAATATTTATTTTTTATAAATTTATTTTAATTTATTAGTTATATATATATATACATTAATATAATGGGAAGTATAAATGCTAGTCCAAATACAATAGTTTATATAAGAGAGAATGATATTGGTAATATTCAATATTCAACTAATTTGTCTTCATGGATTGGAATTGGTGAACCCTGTACTATTACTAATACTGATATAAGTTTAAATCAATACTTAACTATAAAACTTTATACTAATTTAACTTTTAGAAATTCGAATCAATATTTTATAATGGGAAGTGAATACATTATTTTTGATGGAGATAATAAAAAAATTACAATTGATAATGTTTTAAATTATCCAGGTTTAATCCAAAATGGTACATTTTCGAATAATGGATATTCTAATGTCACTATAAAAAATTTAGGTATTGAAACTTCAGGTACTAGTACTTTATCTAGTAGTAGTTCAGGATGGGTTACCCAATTCTATTTTTCAAAAGGCGCTATAAATAATATTATTGATAATTGTTATTCTACAGGTGAAATCTCTGATTATAGATCAGGAGGTATTTCTGGTGCTTCAACTGGTGTTGGTGGTCATTGTACTATTTCAAATTGTTATTCTACAGGTATTATATCTGGTAATGAAGCAAGTGGTATTTGTAGTTCTGGAGCTGGTCAAAATTCAGGTAATTGTATCATTACTAATTGTTATTCTACCGGAAATATAACAGGAAGTCAAGCTAGTGGTATTATTGGTTCTTTTGCTGCTCAAAATGGTAATTGTAATGTTTCATATTGTTATTCAACTGGTGAAATATCTGGTAATTCTTCAGGAGGTATTTGTAGTACTGGTGCTGGGTTTCTAAATGGTAATTGTAATATTTCAAATTGTTATTCTACTGGTGAAATATCTGGTAGTAGTTCAGGAGGTATTTGTGGTTATTATACAGGTAATAATAATGGTATTTGTACAATTACAAATTGTTTTTCTATTGGTGAAATATCGGGATTATATACAGGTGGAATTTGTGGTGAATATACAGGTGGAGAGAATGGTAGTTGTATTATCACTAATAGTTATAGTTTAGGAAATATTAGTGGAAATAGTACAGGAGGTATAAGTGGAAGATATACTGCTGCTTTAGATTCATCCAGTTGTATTATCACTAATTGTTATTCTCTTGGAAATATAATTGGTACTAATAGTGGTGGAATATGTGGAGAATATGCTGGTGGAGATCCTTTTTATGGTCCACCTGTTTATGGTTCTTGTATAGTTTCTAATTGTTATTCATTTGGTTCTTTTTCTAGTTCAAATGGAATTTTTGGTGCAAATAAACAAGTAACTGCAACTGAAACAAATACTTATTCAGCAAATGGTTCATGGTCAACAACAAATGCTTTATTAAATTTAACAGGTTTTCCAACATATTCTTCTTCAACTCAGGTAATACAGGGAACAACATGGACAGATTATAATATATCGACAGTTAATACTCCATGGGTTTTATCTTCTTTTAATGATGAATTATATAATCCTAATTCAAAAAATATAAAAAAAATAAAAATATATAATACGACTAGTTCAGAACAAAATGGTACAAATAATTTAATTATATCTGTAAATAACAGTTCATCTTATTCAAATATTTCAATTAATCCAATATCTGGCGTTATAACTTATACAAAAAAACCTATTGGTTTATATGAAACATTAGTTATTAATTATAATCTTTCTGGAAGTTTTGTATACGGTTATCAAATAAATAATTTCGATTTAACAGTTTCTAAATCAAATAAATTAAAAAGACCAAGAAATCAACAACAAGCTTTAAATCAAAGTTTAACAATTAGACCTATTTGGAAAGCTTATAAATATTATCGTTATTGGGCTAATAAATTAGGATTTAATCGTATTGATTTTAATGATTATAAAAATAATTATTATAAATAATCGTATTAATAATTTTAATATATTCTTTTTTTTTCTACATAAATAATAATAATGACTGTTGATTAAAATCGCAAAAATCGCAATTTTATAATTTTTAATTAAAAATAATATATTTAAAAAAGATTTTATATTATTTATATAGATTCAAATTATCTATTTTAATAAAATGGAAAATAATATTGATTTTTATATTAACAAAATTAAAAATCTTGAAGAATGTATAAAAAAATTGGAAGAAGAAAATAATATTCTTAAAAACAAATTAGAACCTTATTTAAATTCAACACATAAATATTATGAAAAAAATAAAGATATTATATTTAAAAAAGCTACCGAGAGATTAAAAAAATTATCTGTTGAAAATCCTGAAAAAATTAAAGAATATAGAAGAACTGCATATCAAAATCGTAAGAAAAAACTTGAATTAGAAAAAAATAATGCAAATTCAAATATTGAAAACCAAAACCAAAAAGAATAAATTTTTTATAAAAATATAAGAAAAATAATTTTATAAAATTATTTAATTTTTTATTTTTTTTTTTGATAAAAAATATTTTATTTAATATTTTTATAAAAGTACTTAAAGAAATATCGAATTATATAGTATAGATAAAAAATGTCTGAAAACACACCTGGAACTAAAAAAAAATCACGAAAATGTTCGTTAGACCTAAGTATGCATCTGAATACTATAAAGTCTCTAAAGAAACTTTACGAATCAGAGCCATTACTGGAGAAATTGAATTCATTACTACTCCACGTGGACATCATCGATATAAAATCATTCCTAAATATTCAAATAAAAGAAACGGAGAAAAAATTATCTACGCTAGAGTCTCTTCAAGCAAACAAAAGAAAGATTTGGACAAACAAATTAAATTTATTAAATAAAAATTTACTAAACACATCATTATTAAAGACATTGGTTCGGGATTCAACTTTGAAAGAAAAGGATTTATCACCCTTCTGGACAGAGTCTTCAAAGGAAATGTCGAAGAAATTGTGGTTGCCTACCAAGACAGACTTACAAGAATTGGATTTAAATTTATTTTGCACATCTGTCAACTCTTCAATACAAAACTTACCGTTCTCTCAAATAAAGAGCACAGAAATGCAAAAAGAGAATTTACAGAAGAATTTATCTCTGTCATCACTTATTATACCTCAAAATTCTACGGACTTAGAAAATACAAACTTAATAAATAACAATAATGAAAAAAGTATTTATTGCAGAAAAATAAGATTTTATCCGACAGAAAAACAAGTTGATTTTTTAAATCAATTTTTTGGATCTCATCGTTATTTATATAATAAAACTATATCATATTTTAATAATAAAAAAGAAAATGATGAGTTTTCTTGCAATTTAGCTCATATGCGACCAAAAATTATGAAAAATAATAAAGATATTAAAGACGATGATCCAGAAAAATGGCTTAAAGAAATACCATATGATACTCGACAATTATCAATTAAAAATGCATTATCATCAATTAAAAGCTCTTTTGAATTATTGAAAAAAGGTATAATTAAAAAATTTAAACATAAATATAAATCTAAAAAAGATTATAAACAGATTTTTCATGTAGATCATCGAGCATTAAAAAATTTAGAACTATTCCCTAATTTACTAAAAGAACATAGTAAATTAAAAGTTGAAAATAGATATAAAAAATATTATGATTATCAACCTGAAAATGATTTAATTATATTGAAAGATGGTAAAAAATATTTTATATTATATTCAAAAGAGAAAGTATTTAATAAATATGAACAAAAAAATAAAATTATAAGTTTGGACCCTGGTGTTAAAAAATTTCAATCATTTTATACACCAGATGGATATTGTGGTTCTTTAGGAGATGAAAATTTAAAAAATAAAGTTATGAGAATTGAGAAAAAAATTGATAATTTTAAATCATTAAAAAGTAAAACAAAAGATAAAAAATTAAAAAATCGCTTAAATTCAAAATGTTATGAACTGAAAACCAAGGTAAAGAACATTATGAATGATTTTCATTGGAAAATTTCTAGCTTTTTGACGAGAAATTATAAAGAGATATTATTACCAATATTTGAAAGTAGTAAAATGAAAAATAATTTAAATAATCATACAAATCGGTATTTAGATATATTATCTCATTATAAATTTAAACAAAAAATGATATATCAAAGTGAAAAATATGGTTCAGAACTAAGAATAGTAGATGAAAGTTATACAACAAAAACATGTGGAAATTGTGGTTGTATGAATCATTTTGTTGGAAATAGTAATCTATTTTGGTGTCCATATTGTAATATTGAATTAGAAAGAGATTATCAAGCAGCTAGAAATATTTTAATAAAGAATAAACATTAAAACTTAAAAATATGGGATCTGATCCATCCCTTAAAAAAGTTGTAAAATAGTTAGTTTTGTAAACTTGCGATTTTTGCGATTTTAAAGATCTGTATCAAATCAACCTTATGAACTTTTAAATATGGGATATACACCTTATTCAATAAATAATATTTTAACAACACCTACACCAAGTTTAAATAGATCATTTACATCAACAACTAAACAAGGAAAATCTTCTACAGCTGGTATTGTATCAGGTTTATTTTATGAAATTCTAGAAAAAACGGGTGGTGATTCATCTTCATATGGTAGTATAACAGTAAATGAAACAACAGGTGTTATATCCACTACTTCAAATACAAAACCTGGAACATATACATTATATATAAGAAATACAGGAAGTTATAATATAACACCATTAACACTTATTGTAAACAAATCATCAAAAAAAAAGAAAAATAAAAAGAAAAAAAATAAAATTCGTGTTTATTTTAATAATTCGCAAGGTTCAACTACTATAATAAAATGCAAAAAAGGAAAATGTAAACAAGATACATTTGATTGGTGTTAAATTATTAATATGTTTTTTTATTTACCTTCATATTTTTATGAAAAAAATGAATTTTATTCTTTTATAAATAATGGTTATAAAATAATTGTTATAAAAAGATATAATAATGAGTACATTAGAACAAATTCTTAAAGAATATCCTTATTATATATCTTACGAAAATGTCTATCCTGAAGCTAAATCTTGGATTCGATATCCTTGTCTAAAATATCATGATTTTTTATTATGTAAAAATATTGATGATGTCTTATTATGTATAGTACAAACTTATTTATCTTGTATTTATTTTGAAAAAAATATTGAAAACGATTTGAATCCTTTAAATACATTGGAAGAATTAATTGAAAAATATGGTATTTTACCAGATATTTCAGAAAAGATGAAACAAGGATTAATATCAGATCTTAATGATTTTGCAAAATATTTAATAGACAATTCTAAAAAACAATGGAATGATGAAAATTATACAGAAACTGAAAGAAAGAATTCTTTAGTAGGACGAAAATCGTGTGTATCTTCTTCTTTTGAATTCGATATTCAAAATGGAGCAAAAATTAAATATAATGTTGGAATGTCTGCTTTTCATCAAAGATATATGGAATATATACAAAATAAAAATTGTTCAGATTTTCAACCAAACAATGGTTATATATATGATATGAGTAATTATATTTATTTTTATTCAATTGAAAAGATAAATGAAAATATAAATATTTTTCGTTTTCGAAATTATCAAGAAGATGTTAATCACGAAAATATCTGTGATTTTATCGATTCAAAATTTTTGAATCGATTAAAATTATCTGAATTTTCAAAAAAATGGATAAGTGAATCTCGTAAAATAATGGATGATTGTAAATCTTCAGCAATTTGTCTTGATCAAACAAATGGATTTTTGATAGATGAAGATGATTTTGAAGATTTCTCTTCTTCTTCTTTCATTTATTCAAAAATTTATGTATTGAATCGAAGAAAATATTATAGTAGTTATTCATCAATAACATCATATAATCATGAAAAAGCAATTGAATATATTAAAGAAACAAAGAAAATAAATGTAAAATGGTTTATATTCGAACAAACTCCTTTTTATGACATATTGGTACCAGAAATAAGAAATGAGATAAAAAGTTATTTATTTGGATAATAATTTTTAATTATATTTTATATTTATTAAAAAAGTATGATTATTTAGTATTCTTCAATAAAATAAATCCAACTAAAAGAATTGCATAAAATATTAAGTTATGTAAAGATGTCTAAACATAATACTCTTTCTTAGCGACGTTTTGTTAAAGATTTTTTCTTCTTTTTCTTTTTTCCACCTTCCATACTATTTTCAGGATTAACTAAAGGTATATTTTTACGGTGATTATAATCTGTTTTATAAAAAGGAACAAGTTGTTCAATATTACATAAACCAAGAATTTTATGCCATAATTCAGAACGATTATTTTTTAACTGTTCTTGATAATTAAAGTTTGTATATCTTGATCTAATTCTCGATTCAATAAGTTTAAGAATACGAGTCACATTCATCTCATTTTTGATATTAAATTGGATATCACCTAATTCAGGAAAAAAGAGAAAAGGGAAAAGATCATATTTATCAAATTGTGGTGTATTCATTTCATTACTTTTTTTTGTAATTGTACCAGTTGGTAAGAACTCAACATCTTCAACACGTTCAGGAAATATTTGTACAATTTGGTGATACGTTTCTCTTTGTAAAGAGTTATCAGGAGTTAACATATATTTTTCAAAATAAGCATCAGCATTCTTTGGTGGTGAATAAAAGATATGAACATTTCGATCTACAATATTTTTTTTTTGTTTTATATATTTTCCTGAATTAGCATTAAATTGAAATCTTAATGTTTTTAATATATGTCGTTGAATATAATTTCCATGACAAACAACAGCAATTTGTATTTTTTTTTTACGAGGTTTTTTTTCTCTAACTTTTTCTATTAATAATGGCAGAATTTGTTCAATAAATAAATCATAATTATCATGGTTACCTGGATTTTTGAAATAATGTTCTAACCAATTTTTATTATTTATTGAGGAAGCATTTTTGAAAACATTATTTTGATTTCGATGAGAATCTTTCCGAATATAATCAAGTTTTATCTCTTTAATAGGATATAAACCAGAGTCAGCTAAATAAGATTGAAATTGATGAAAACGTTCAAGTGTTTTTTTTGGAGAATGAGGAGTTTCATACATTTCTAAAGAAGGTGAAAATTCAGATATATAAGGTGATATAAAAAATTTAGATAATAATGAATTTGTATTACCACTTCTTAATTTATCATAAAATAAAAGATAAGCGGTCTCCATAGTACGAATTAATTGAGAACATACAATTAAATCAGGATTAAAATCTCTATAAAAATCAGATTTTTCTTTTAGAGAATGTATATGAGATATACCAAAATTTGATAAATGAGTATTTTCTATATGACTTATAATTTTTGAAAAATTATAATTTCTGAAATATTGACTAAAAATAGGAGATATTAAATTAGAACAAGATTCTCCATGACGAATCCAAGTTAATTCTACTTCAATTGGTTTTTGCCGTGAATTCATATTTTTAATTGTTTCTATTTATTATAAATAAAATAATAAATATTTAATAAAAAAATATATTTATTTGTTTAATATTTTTTTGATATTTTTATAAATTTTATCAAAAAATTCATAAAATATTATAATTTGTATTTTTTTACATCTATTAAAATATTATTTTTATTTTTAATATATTTGTTAATACTATATTTTTTGTCATAAAATTTTAATAATTCAGTTGTTGATTTTAATTTATTTAAATAAGAAATATCCCAAGCTATTGGTCCTTTTGTTGGTAGAGAACAATATGGTTCTGAATTTAAAATATTAAATGCGATTGTTTTATGAAATTCTTTTCGTGTTAAATAATTATGATTCATTATAAAATCGATATTTGTATGTTCAGGTTTTAATCTTTGTTGAATAAGTTTATAATTTTTTTTTATATCCCATATTTGACCTATTATCAATATATCTTTTTTAACTTTGAGCATAAATGAACCAATATCACCTAAAATTAAAACAAATCCAAAAGTTTTTATTTTATAATATTTATCTTTAATTTTATATACTATTTCTTTTATATTTTTTATTTTTTTATCACCATAAAATGATTTTTCATTTAACCAATGTATAAATATATTTTTTGCATGCATATCAGATGGATAAATACCATTTTCTGTTAAAAGTTGATGTGTTGCTAAATAACTTATACATAAATAATCAAATAGTTTAGATATATTGTCACATTTAATACCATTTGGTAAAACAACTGAGCCATTTTTATTTTTAGAATAATATATATAAGTAAATAAATCTGCTAATGTTGCTATTGTGCTTGTAAAATTTTCTCCTAATTCTTTTTTTGGTTTAAACCACATTTTAAACTCATCAAATATTTTACCTTTCAAATTTATTTCAATATTTTTATCTAAACCATGTTTCTGCGTTATAATTCTATTTATCATTTTTGTATTTGAACATGTTCCATATCCTAAAATTAATGGTAAATTTACTGTTTTATTCCATAATTGTCTAACATACATTAATATTAAAGCTTCTGTTGTAATATTGTCATAACCACTTATATATAATTTTTTATCAATTATATCAATCTCAGCATATGCATCTGGATTATCAATTTTTTTTGTTTCCTTTATTACAATAGGTATGTCTATGTTTGTATTTTTTATTTTAATGGGTATAGTTTTATTAACTTCTGGTATATATACTTTACCAAAATATCCTTCACCAATTACAATTGGACAATATTCATTAAATTTTATTATATTGTAAAGTTCGTTTTTAATTTTTTCTTTTTTTGATTTTTTTATAAAATTTAATATTTCATTTATTTTTTTTTCAAAACTCATTTATTATTAATAATTCTATAAATAATAAATAAAAAAATATCAAAAAATTTAATTTAATTATAAATCTTTTCGCATAATCCATACATCCAAATTATAAACTCCTCCTTCTCTTGCTTTTAATTTTTTTATTTTTCGATAACCATTTTTTATATATAATCCAGGTTGTTTTCCAGGTCTGTTTTCATGTAAATAATTTCTATCTGTCCCAGCAAGTAACAAAATATATTTATAACCGTTTTCTCGTCCGTATTCATCTATTCTATTTAATATTGGAGTTGCAACATTTTTATATCTTTCAGGAATACCATTACAAACACCAATTAATTGTAATCCTTTTTTGTCAATAACACCTCCTAATTTTTCAAAATTATTATTAGTTTTGAATTGTTCTAAATCAGATGTTTTAAAAAAACCTATAATTTCGTTTGTATCTTTATTTTTTAATACCCAGAATATATCACCTTGATTTAATATTGGAACAAATGAATTTGAATTATCTGGTTCACATACTTGATTTAGTCTAATTAAATTTTCCATAATTGGTTCTAATTTAGTTGGTTTATCAATCATTTCAATAATTGAATTATTGTTATTAATTGTTATTTTGTTTCCATTACCACCTTTTTGATTTTATAATAATATTTTTTTAATATCTTTAAAAATTTTATCTGAAGATTCATATGTATATCCTTTATCTTTTGCTTCTTGTTCAGGATTTCCATAAAATCCTTTCCATACATATTCAGGAGCCATAAATGGACCTCTTATTTTGGATTCAATACATGCATATCTTTCCATTTTTATAATATTATTATTTTTTGATTTTAATCTTTTTTCAATATTTTTATAATTTTTTTTTATACTTTCTAATGTTCTTAAATTAAATTGACGATATAATTGTTCTTCACTAATTTTTATATAAAATTTTTTATCTACATTTATATTCATACCAAACAAAAATCCAGTAAATATAATATTTTTATCTTTATTTTTATCTATTATTTCCATTATATCTTTTTGATCTAATTTTGACAAATTTTTCCAATATGAATCATTATTTTTTTTTGTTTTGAAATCAAATTTTGATAATAATTTTATAGCATTTGGATCATCTATATCATCTGTATCAAATACTATAGTATTTGGAAGTTTTGATAAACGTTTTCCTAAAGTTGTTTTTCCAGATCCTGGTTTTCCTAAAATATGTATAATCATTTTTCTTATTTTACTATTTTTTATTTATATAATAATTATAAATAATTATGTTAAAAATATTTATTTAATTTCCACATCCAATATTATTGGCATCTTTCATAAATACAACTATAACACATCCATTTTTCATTAAAACAATATGGAATAATACATTCAGCTTTCTTGGCTCCATCTCCAGATGGAGCAGAAAGCAACACACCATCCCGTAAAGGGATGGTTTTGTCATCTTTGTCTCCACATGATTCACAAGTATCATAAATAGCGTGTATTCTTACAAATTCATTATGAGTGTCTAAATCTAAACTCATAAAAACATCATCTTCTTCAATATAAGTATATAATTTACCATCAATATTTAATTGATTACTTTTTATTTTACATTCAATAAGTTCAACTTCTTCATATGTACCTCTAAAACTATTAAAAACTTCAATCTTATCATCATTTTTTATAATTTCATTTATATCATAATAATCAAAAAGATCAACTTCATCTAAATCTTTTTGAGTATATTGTCCTGCTTTAGAACAATATCCATAACTTAATAATACTTTTCCACTAAAATCTTTTTTTGGTATAGGCATTTTTATAATAATATTTATTATTATAAAAAAGTTCTTTAAGTTAAAAATATTTATAAATTTGATTCAACTTTATATGAAAATTATCGTATCAATTCATTCAATTGTTGAACCATTTGGTCAATCGCATAATGGTCTTCAAAAGTATTGATTCTATGTTCTTGATTCAAATACTCTTCAATTTTATGGATTTTTTGTTCCAAATTCAATTTGTACTTTTCGCTATCCATATAAATCCCATATTTCTTACACATAGGTTTCGTCTCTGCTTTTGATTTCGCTACTTCATCGTATAAACGATTTACATTGTGTTCAATGAGTGCTTGAGCTCTTCCTGATGAATATATCTTTTTGACACCATCCACAAGACTTCTCATCGCGCTCTTCATTAAAATACAATAATTCTTGAAACTTTCGTCCATTTGTTGAGCGTACATTCCATACATTTGTGATGATTCTTCACTTGAAAAATCTTTCGCTATCGAAATGGCATTGATGCCATATACAGATGCTTGTGTAAAATGATGAAAAGCTTGATTCAATTCCGCTCTTTGTAAATCTTGTAATTGATATATTTTCAAAATCACACGATCAAAATTTAAAAGAGCACAAGATGCTAATATCGTTTTATTTCCGATATTTCCATTAAAACGATACAAATTTGCTTTGTATCCATAATTTTTTAACAAATAATCTAAACCATGTTTTTTTGGAATAGTGTAATATTTGGTATGTAATTGAACATAGTTATCAATAAATTGATGTGAAATTTGATTTTCAGGTAGTACAATGGGTTTTGGTTCCGATTTTTGAGTGATGGATTGAATCCCATGTTTCTCTTTCTCGGCCTTTTCGCGATAATGTTCAACAGCTAACTGTTGATTACCAGCGTAAGGTTTGATTTTATCATCACCCGCCGTTGTAGCGCCTAATCCAAATCCAATTCCAGCAATATCAGCACCAAATGTGACTTCAGCACCCGCTGCAGCGGAAGCTCCACAAGCAGGTCCTAAAGCGCCACATCCAGCACCGATAAGAAAATGTTTCATTTTCTCATCTTCAGGAGCTGAGCGATTTAATAGAGCATTTGTTGTAAAAGCGACTGAGCCAGCAACTACACCAGCTCCACTTGTTCCAGCTACTAACATTAGCGATGTACCGCCTGTAAAAGGGGCCAGTACAAGACCTGCAAAGGCCGAGCCCATAATAAGACCCAAGGAACTTTCAGTATTACCCATCTTTGTTTACGTTTACAGGGTATTAATTGATAAATTATAATAAAAATATAATGATTAGCAGGATTATTTCAATTTTTTTTTATAATATTACAAAAAAATTAACAAAAATAAATTAAATTTTATGATTTGTAGTATTCCGATATTTTTTTGATAAATTCATCTCTACAACATTCTATATAATAGTAAAAATGGTCTGATTCTGGAGCAAAAATTTTCATTATTTCTGAATCATAAATAATACCTTCTTCAATATTATGTTTTAGTACTTTACTAAAAATTTCATAGTATTCATTATTACGCTCATGAATTGATAATAGTATATCTAATATTGATTTATCAATTTTGGGAAAAATATTTGATTCTGTATCATTTAAAGTTTTTGAATTTTTTATCGTTTTTATATACCATATAAGATAATCTTCAAGTGATTTCTCTTTTATTTTATTAATAAATTCTATATATTCCATATTTTTTTTTTATGTATTATAATAATTTTATGTTTTTAATCAAAATAAAATCATTTTTTTATAATTAATTATATTCATTTTTTATTTACGTTTAAATAAATTTTATAACAAAAATTTACTAACATCTAATTTAATTAAAAATAAAACTCACTAACTAAAATATCAAAAAAAAAATTTATTAATTTTTTTTATCTTTGAATTTAAAAATAAAATTTTATTTATTTATTTATTTAAAGATATTCTCATGATTCTTCAAAATTTAGAAGTTTTATTTTTGGAAAATACTATTAAAATTCAATGTTTTATCGATAATCAAATTATATATATCGAATTTTCAAATGATTATAAAGATAAATATGTATTGAATTATGATGGTTTTCTATTATTAGTTTTACCTGTAGCTATGAAAAAAAAAGAAGATATTTTTATTAAAGGAAGTATATCTTATAAATTACATCATAATATAAAAAATTATTTAATGAAAATTATTAATTATATATATCCAGAATGTCATATTATTGATATTAATGCTGAAGAATACTCTTCCGAAAAAATATATAATAATAAAGCTTTTGGTTGCGGTTTAAGTTGTGGAATTGATAGTTTATGTTGTTTACAAGACTATTATTTTGATTATAATGGTCCTTATAAACTAACTCATGTTACTAATTTTCAAGCAGGTGCATCTAAAAATACAAAACAATTTGAAAAAAGATTAGAAAATGTGATAAACTATATTAAAAATTTATCTGAAAAAAATAGTTCTCAGTCATTACAATTATTAAAAGTATTATCTAATTTTGACCAAATAAATAATATTGAACATCAAAAAATACATACTTTAAGAAATTTATCTATACCATTATTTTTTCAAAAATTATTTAAAATTTATTTTTATTCATCAGCTTATCATTATAAAGATTGCATTATTAAAAAAGATAATACAGATATTGCTTATTCTGACCCTATTATTATTCCTTTATTATCAACAGAAAATATTGAATTTATGTCTCATGGTTCCCAATATACACGAATTGAAAAAACTATTAAAATATCAAATAACACATTTAATTTTAATTATTTAGATATATGTGTAAATGGAAAATATAAAGAATCAAATAATAATTTAATTTTAAATTGTTCTATTTGTTGGAAGTGTATGAGAACTTTAGTTGTATTGGATTATTTTCAAAAATTAAATTTATTTAAAAATGTTTTTCATATTGATAAATATTTATTAAATAAAGATAAATATATTCAAAGTCTTAATCTAAATGATACTTTACAAAAAGAATTTATTGACATTATAAAATATAATAAAAATGAAAAAATAATAAAAAAACCTAAATTTAAAATAAAAAATAAAAAAAAAAATAAATTCAGAAAAAATAAAAAATAATTATTTAAAAGGAAAAGCATTTAATAATTTATTTAAATCTATTTTATTACCTTCTTTGTATAATAGTTTTTCATCAAATTCTTGAATTGAACTTATTTTAATATATTTTCGATTTTGTGATTCAAAATAATCTCTGAATTTAAAATCTCCTTCTTCTATTTTATATTCATCTAACCATAAATTCGGTATATTATAAGTATCTGCACATATTAAACCATGTAAACTTGAAGACAAAATATATTTACATGAACATATTTTATTTATAACATTTTCCCATTTATCTTTCGGATTTATTAAAACATATTTTTGTAAATCTATTTTATTTATATCATCGTAATATTTAAAATTACTTTTATGAGGTATGATTCCTATTTTTTCTTTTAAACCATTATCTATTTCTGGCTTATAAAATATTGATAATAATAATGCAGGATCTCCTAAAACATTTGGTACATTTATATTTTTTTTTTCTAAATATTTTTTTGTTAATGGTCCTCTTACAGCATAAACATTTAAGTTTTTATAATTATGACCTTTTTCAATATTTTCAATTGTTCTTATTCCTGAACCATATATAAATGTATTATCATATGCTGCTTGAATATAAGAACCTATACAAATTAAATTTATTAAACCATTTGTTTCTTCTTCGTTATAAACTATTTCATATTGATCTTTATTTATTAATTGTTCAGTGATAAATATAGATAACCCATCACCAAAATTTATATTATTCAAATTATTTTTATAATGATGATATAATAGATTTATTTTTTTTTTATTTGTTTCTAATTCTAATTTTTGATTTGTTGTAAATATTTTACTATTATTTTCTCTTTTGTTTTTATTTTTATTTTTTTTTATTATTTTGTTTTTATTATTTATCATTTATCATTTATCTATTATAATAATAATAATCAAAACTCAAAAAAATATACTTAAACTAAAAAAATAAATTATTTATTTATAAAAATAAAAATATAAAATACTAAATAAATACAAACTTTATAAGGTTAAAGTCATTTTTATATATTTTAATAAAAATAGATTATTTATATTATATTTAACAAAAATTATTGTTAAAAAATTATAAAAAAATAAACATATTAAAAACAAAACTTTTTTCAAAATCTTATTCTAAATATATTTAAGAGAGAGAGGCTGCACTTAGTTTGCTGTTAAAAGTATGTACATACTTTTTTTATCTTCTAAAGCGGTTTCCCTCCGCTTAATATCACCCGACACCATTTCTTTCTGCTATAAAGAGGGCCTTTATGAAAGAATGGCTGTCAGGAGTTTCTTTATTATCATTTATCTGATTCTGGTTTTTACTGCATTTATTCTCGATTGAATTAAAAATGCAACCATTATCTAACCAAACTAATTGTTCGATAAATAAATGATCATAAATTGTACCATTGTACAAGGTATTTTTATTTGTTTGATACAGAGACATATCTGATACACACAAACTCCTATCTTAGCGTTAGATTTTTTTTTTCTTATAAACGCGAAATTAATTTTTATTTTTTTTTTATTTTTTTTTCTTTAAACAAAATTTTATTTATAATTATAGAATAATATACTATAAATGTCAACTATTTCTACTAACGGACAAAATAATATTATATATATTGAACAATCTGGTAGTAATATTAGATATAAAATTAATAATGGGTCATATACAACTATAACTAGTTTTCCTATAACAATAAATAATACAAATACTGCATATAATTTAAAAATTTATTTTACAACTAATATTACTTTTGATACTTCATCCAAATATTTTATTTGTGGTTCTGATAATTTACAATTTGGTAAAGAATTTTTAGAAGATAATGGTGATATAATTACTTTTAATATTACAAGTGGTTCTTATTCAGGTTTAATACAAAATGGTACAAGTACTACAAATGGTTTCGAAAAAATCAAAATTTTTAATATTGGTGTAGAAACAGCGTCTTCTTCTTTAACATCATCGGATGGTTGGATTTGTCAACAATATTTTTCTAAAGGTGTGTTATCAAATTATAATTTTATAATTAATTGTTATAGTACTGGAAATATTAATACCCAATGTGGTGGTATTGTTGGTGCAAATTGTATTGATAATAATGGTATTTTAAATATAATTTCTTGTTATAGTGAAGGAGAAATAAGTAGTGGTTCTTCAGGTGGAATCTGTGGGGCTTTTTCACAAGTTAGTGGAAGTGGAATTTTAAATATTGAAAAATGTTATTCTAAAGGAAATATTGTTGGTTCTTTTACAGGTGGAATATGTGGAAGATATGCTGGTTATAATGGTAATACTGTAAATGTATCAAATTGTTATAGCACTGGTACTTTATCTGGTGCTAGTTCTGGTGGTATTTTTGGAGCAAATGCTGGAGATTCATCAAATGCATCAGGAGGTGCATTTGCTAATAATTGTTATAGTACCGGAAATTTAACTAATGGAAGTGAAGGTGGTATTTTTGGTAATTTTGCTGGAAATAATTTTGGTACTGCAACTGCAACAAATTGTTATTCATTAGGAAATATTACAGGAACTAATACTGGAGGTATTTTTGGAAATAATAATAATAATTCTATGGCTTATAATTGTTATACTTCAGGTACTGCTAATAGTGGTAGTACTACAAATGGTATTTATTCAGGAAGTAGTTCTGATAATTTAAGAGGTTCTGGAAATTATTCTGAGGCTAATAATAGTTCTTCTGGTTGGAATTCTTCAAATGCATTGACGACTTTAACTGGAGTACCTTCTTCTGGAACTGAATTAAGTGTAGGTACTATTTGGTCTAACACATCTACCACTATTAATACACCTTTTGAATTAACTCAAGTTGGATCTACACCATATTCTTTAAATAATATAATTGATTCTGGTTCTTCTTATTATTTAAATAATAATTTTTCACAAAGTATTTTTATTGGTAAAAAAAGTAAATCATCTGTTTTAAGTGGTTATTCTTTTTCTATTTTATCAATTAATAATGATAATCCAAATTCATATCCATTTATATCTATAAATTCATCAAATGGAGTTATTTCTTCAAGTACTAATTCTATTATTGGTAATTATAGTTTAATTATTAGAAATTATAAAAATCCTTATTCAATAACTTCTTTTGAAATAACATTAAAACAAAAAAATAAAAGAAAAAAAAATATTGGTAGAAAAGTAATAAAACAAAAAATTTTTTGTAATAAAAAAAAAACTAAAACTTTTGTTGTAACTTTTTATGCTAATAAAACTAAAAAAGTTCAAATTTATGAAAAAAATGATATATCTGATTGTTATAAGTTAATTTCATCAAAGCGCGTTAAAATATAATTTTAATTTATTTTTAATTTATTTTTTATTTAACTTAAAAAAATATCTTATTTTTTAAGATTAGAAATATAAAAAAATGGTATTTGCAGAAATTATACCTGGTAAATTATATCAATCGCGATATCCATTTGATGTCGTGGAATTACAAGAAAAATATAAAATTAATGTTTTTGTTGATTTAACTGGATTTTGTATTTATAAAAAAGAATTATTACCTAATACTCAATTATTACAATTTTTGATTCATGATTATAGTATTCCTTCAAGAAGAGAATTTAAAGAATTTATAAAAAATTTAGTAGAAATATATAATAAAGAAGATAGTATTATACTCATACATTGCCAAGGAGGTAGAGGTCGTTCAACTATTTGTTCTGCGTGTTTATATGGAGTATTAAATAATTTAGATGGTTATGAAGCTATTAAACATATAAGAAATTGTGTTCATATGCATGTACCTGAAACAAATGAACAAGAATATTTTATTCATCGATTTATTCGAAAATATCATGAAGAATAAAATATTTATTTTTCCCAAATACTAAGAATATCATTTTTTTCTTTTTTACATAATTTTTTTGGAATATTAAAAAATATTAAATTTTTTTCAATTTCATTTTCATCATTGCATTTATATTCTTGAATTATATCTGAGTTTAATACAAAATAATAAAAATTATCAAGATTATTAAATTCTTTATTTGTTTTGTTAAAATTATGTAAAATTAAATTTTGATCAAATTTTATAATCTGTTTTTTAATTATATTTTTTATTAAATTATCATTTTTAAAATTGTTATAAACTAAATTTATATTGTCAATAATAAATTCATACATATTTTTTTCATATGATTTTTTATTATATTCTTCTTCATTAAGTAGTATTAAATATTTTTTTATTTTTTTTATTAATTCTTTTATTACTAATTCTGTTTTTATTTTATACAAATTATTATTATCAAAAATTAATGATATTATATCATTAATAATTAAAATATTTATATTTTTTATATATGAAAATAGTTTGTCAATAACTAAATTTGGTTGTGGATTTAATAAAAATAATAATTTAATTGATTTTTCCAAATGATTATCATTAAAATTTTCACTAAAAAAATTAATATTTATTTCTGATATATTATTATCTAAAAATTTATGGTATAAATCAAATAATCTTTTTAATTCATCATATTCATCTTTTTTACATGATTTCATATGATTATTTAATATATATTTAGTATTATATAAACAAAAACAATTTTTACATCTATTTTCTTCTAATTCTTTCTTTTCAAAAAAATAAGGTTGGTCTTTAATTTTGACAAGTGACATTTGTAATATTTGTTTATTATTAAAAATAGTATCAAAAATAGAATTATATATTGATTCACATTTTGTAGCTTTATTAATATGTTTTTCTATATCACATTTATTTAAAAATTTTTTTTTACATCGTATACATTCAAAATTTTTTTCTGTTTTTTTAAAATTTTCATTTAAATTATTATTATCATTATTATCATTTTGATTTATTTCATAGATGATATTATTTTTTATAATATTCTCTGTCAAAAAAATCATTATAATTCTAGTATTTATAAATATATTTTTTAATTAAAAATAAACTAAATTAAACTTAAAATTATTTAATTTTACTTATTTTTATTTTTTTTTCTTTAAACTTAAAATTGTTTAATTTTATAAAAATGATTAATTATAGAATTTAAAAATATAAAAAGAATATATATTTATTTTATAGAAGATCTCATTCTTTAAAAAAAGCTATATAACTTTTTTTAACATTTTAAAATTATTAAACTTAAAATTGTTTAATTTTTTAAAAACAACTAATTTTGGAATTTAAAAATATAAAAAGAATATTAATTTATTTTATAGAAGATCTCATTCTTTAAAAAAAGCTATATAACTTTTTTTAACATTTTAAAAATATTAAACTTAAAATTGTTTAATTTTTTAAAAACAACTAATTTTGGAATTTAAAAATATAAAAAGAATATTAATTTATTTTATAGAAGATCTCATTCTTTAAAAAAAGCTATATAAC
>JACCEC012946297.1_pt1 | contig 20561 bp, 16 predicted proteins | sample 7450121 | NCBI WGS metagenome assembly JACCEC01 (sample SAMN15323455, study PRJNA562643) | freshwater metagenome | isolation source: river surface water | place: USA:Blue River Watershed | collected 2017-08-18 | reverse complement strand
TTTATTGGTTCGGGTTTTAGATACGATTTAGGTGATAGAGCAACTCCAGTGGATAGTAGAGTAGTTTTAAATCAGCAAGAATTTAAAGATTTTCAAATTATTCAAAATTACTTTAATCTAGAGCCTCGCTTTTCTATTAAAATTCCTGTGGATAGTGTAAGTTCGATTAAAGCAAGTTATAATAGAATGGCACAATACATCCATTTAATGAGTAATACTGCTGCGGCAACTCCTTTGGATATTTATTCGCCTACAACCAATAATATTAAACCACAATTGGCAGATCAGTTTGCTGTTGGTTATTTCCGTAATTTTGGAAAAAATTTAGGTATCGAAACATCTGTGGAAGTATATTACAAGTTTTTACAAAACCAAATCGGATACATTCCAACTGCTGAGTTATTGTTTAATGATTTTTATGAAGCTGATTTGTTGTTTGGTAGAGGCCGTGCTTATGGTGCAGAGTTTTTCGTTCGAAAAAATACAGGAAAATTAACTGGTTGGATTAGTTATACTTTATCTAAAACCGAAATTAAAATCCCAACTATCAACAATGGCGAGTATTATCCACAAAGATTCGACCGTCCGCATGTATTTAATTTTGTTTTAAGTTACGCTTTAACTAAACGTTGGGAATTAAGTTCTAATTTTGTGTATTACACTGGAGTTCCTGTAACTTTCTCTACCAATCGTGGTGAAATACAAGGACTTCCATTTTTACAAAACCCATCCAATTCGTTTAATAATGCACGTGTACCAGATTTTCATAGATGGGATATTTCGGCAACTTTAAAAGGTAAAGAGGTGAACAAAAAAGGCAATAAAAAATGGTTAACTGGAGATTGGGTATTTAGTGTGTACAATGTTTACAATCGCCAAAATGCATTTACTGTTTATTTACGCCCAGGCGAGCAACCTGCTGCAATTCAGTACAGTATAATTGGTAGCATAGTTCCTGCTGTTACATATAACTTTAAATTTTAATTACCATGAAAAAGATATTTTTAACTTCAATAGTATTATTCTCTGTTTTATTTTTGGCTTCTTGCGAAAAGGAAATTACAATTGATATAGAAAATGGCGAAAATCAATTGGTTATCGATGCGTTTTTAAATGATAAGCTGGATACTCAAATGATTCAACTTACGCAAACAAAGCCTTTTTTTGGAAAAGCTTTACCAATTTTTATCGATGATGCGGTGGTTAAATTGGAAGATAATTTAGGTAACACATATAATTTTAACTATTATAAGGAAGGTAAATATATATGGGTACCTTCCACAGAGGCGTTAATTATTGGTGGTAGAACTTATGATTTAACTGTGCAATACAATGGACAAACTTATACTGCGCAAAGTTATGCTAATTTTGTGCCTCAAATTGATTCCATCAATTACCAAAAAGTAGGAAGTCCGTTTGGTGGCGATAGCTCATATATAGCAGAAATGGTGGTGGTGGATTTACCAGGGCAACCCGATTATTATTGGGTAAAAACTACCATTAATGATACCTTACAAAACACTAGTGATGATTTGGTAATTAGTGTAGATGGAGCATTTAACGAACAATCTAACAATGATGGTCGCCCGTTTATTGTACCTATAGCGGCTAATTTTGGTTTGCGTGAAAATGATGTGATTATCAAAGAAGTATGGTCTATCAATCCCGAAACACGCAGATTTTTCACCGAACTACAAAACCAATCTATCGAAGGTGCTTTAGGTGCATTATTTGCAACTCCAATAGCAAATGTTCGCACCAACATTGTAAGTTCTTCATCCGATCCAAAATTAAAAGCTATAGGTTGGTTTTCGGTTTCCTTAACCTCTATTGCTACACAAAAATTAATTTTTAATCCTAGTAAAAGAGTTTCTTTTTCAACGTTTTAATTTCTAATTTAAAAAATAATATAATGGCAACTTTAATAAGTTGCCTTTTTTTTGCATATTCACCAAGATTTATTTGGGTTTGAAGATTGAAAATAGTACGCCCATGCTGTGTGCTAATCGAAAAATTAATACAAATTTTTAAGATATACTCGAAAAATTCGTATTTTTTGTGCCTTAGATTTGCTAATTTTTGTAGGATTAATTAGGGAAATTATCCAAAAATGTTAAAATTAGCAAAGCTATTTTGAGCGTGTTTATTTTGTATTACCTTTGCAGCGTCTCATAGGGGTGCCTAAGGTAATACAAGGGCTGAGATTATACCCATTGAACCTGATACAAGGTAATGCTTGCGCAGGGAAATGAACATTACATAATTTATTCATTTACTAACTCCCAAGAGTTTGCCCCTGATTCTTGTTAAAATCTTTATAAGATGATTACAAGATCTATCAAAATCTTTGGGCTGGCTTTATGTTTATTGCCAAGCCTTTTAAGTGCACAAAAATCCATTAGTGGTGTGGTGCAAAATCAACAAAATGAACATTTAGTAGGTGCTCTGGTATTAAATGGCAGCTACAGTACAGTAACTTTAAACAATGGTTTTTATCGTTTGGATTTACAAAAAGGTAAAAACACCATTAAAGTGCAATACATGGGTTACCAAACATTAGTTTTTGAGGTTGTGGCAGATGAAAATAATACCGATGAACTTATCCAAAACTTTACCTTAAATCCGCAAACATTTATTGGCGATGAGGTTTTAATTACTAGTTCGCGAGTAAGTAGTAACGCTCCTTTAACCCAAAAAAATGTTTCTAAACAGGAAATAGAACAAATTTATCGCGGACAAGATGGTGCATTTTTATTAGAGGATTTATCGCCTTCGATAGTTGCTTATTCGGAATCAGGTACTGGGTTGTCCAACTATGCTGATTTTAGATTACGTGGTATGGATCAAAAACGTATAAACATTACTTTAAACGGTGTACCTTTAAACGATATGATTGATCAGGGTGTATTTTTTTCTAACTTCACCGATGTTGGAAACAGCATTCAATCCATTCAAATTCAGCGTGGAGTAGGAACAAGCTCTAATGGAGTTTCCTCTTATGCGGGTTCTGTAAATTTTGAATCCTTACATTTAACAGATACAACTCCAAAAGTTGAATTGCAATTAACGGGAGGTTCATTTAATACACAACGCTGGAGTGCTGAAGCAAGTACAGGAAAAATGAAAAATAATTTTTCGTTTTACAGTAGATTTACCCAAACAAAATCGGATGGTTTCCGAAACAATACCAGTACAGATTCTTGGTCGTATTTTTTATCTGGAGCTTATTTTCTTAAAAAACATACGTTTAAATTTACTGCTTTTAATGGAAAATCAAGAAATGGTTTAGCCTATTCTCCTGTATCCATGGTAGATATCAAAAATGATCCGAAAACAAACTATGTTAATCCTAACGATATTGATAATTTCGGTCAGTTTTTTAACCAGTTGCAACACATTTATCAATTTAACGCAAATAATTCTATAATAAGTAGCATTTATTACAATGGTGCTGGTGGAGATTGGCCTTTTGGTTACGATGATGTAAATGGATTTACACAAATTAATTATCCTTTATACAATACGCATATAGGTGGATTAAGTACTTTTAATGGAAAATTTAAAAATTTAAATTACAACTCGGGTGTTAGCGCTAGTACATTTTTAAGAGAAAATTTAGAGCAAATCATCCCCAATTTTAACACACCTTATTATACCGATAAAACACAAAAAAACGAAGCTGCAGCATTTGTAAAAGCCAATTATAAAATCCATAAATTTGAATTTTTAGCAGATATACAAGTGCGTGCTGTGGAGTTAAATTTTACACCTGATACTACATTATTTCCTAATACAAATATCCCAAGTCGCAACTGGATTTTCGTAAATCCTAAAGCGGGGGTTAGTTACCAATGGAACAACCATTATCAATCGTATATTTCGTTTGGTAGAACAGGAAGAGAGCCAACCAGAACAGATATTTTAAATGGATTTAGTATCACCAATGATAATATAAACTTAGTGTTGGATAAAAATCGTGTAAAACCAGAATTTGTAAATAATATCGAATTAGGAACTCGAATTAATTACAGTAATTTAGCTGTACAAGTGAACGCATTTTATATGCAATTTGAAAACGAAATTGCGCCAATAGGAACCATTCAAAATGCATTTATAACCGAAAGAAGAAATATGGAAAGTAGTTTCCGTAGAGGTATTGAAACCGATTATACTTGGAAAATAATTTCTAAACTACAATTAAAAGGGCAAGTAACATATATGCAAGCTAAAATTTCCAAATATCAACCTTTAAATGAAACAACAATTTTAGAAAATGTTACTACGCCATTAAGTCCTAATTGGAACATTTTAAACACTTTACAACTAGAAGTTATCCCTAAATTATTTGTAAGTTTAAGAGGTAGATATTTAAGTAAATCGTTTATAGAACCTACCAATAAAGCCGATTTTGTTATACCTGAATTTTTTGTAACAGATTTACACCTGAATTATCAGATGAAGCAACACGAATTAGGTTTGCAATTTAACAACATTACTAACGAAAGGTATTTTACACACGGTTTAGTAATTAACCCAACTACTCCGGGTTTTTTTATTCAAGCGCCAAGGCATGTATATGCTACACTTAAACTAAGATTTTAAATTTAAAAAAGGTGAATCGGTTTTGATTCACCTTTTTTATTTTATACATAATTGTTTTAATGTGACAATTGTCATATTTTAAAAAATGTTTGTTTTGTAACTTAGCTAAAAAATATGAGCATTATGGAACTAAACATTCAAGTAGAGAATTTAAAATGTGGCGGGTGTATAAACACTGTAAAAAAAGCTGTTTTAAACTCTCAAGGTGTAAAAGATGTTGAGATTGATTTGGAAACCGGAATGATTACTATTCAATCTGCAAACGAAATAAACGAAGCTGAAATAGTTCAAAAATTAGCTCAATTGGGTTATCCAAAAGTTGGCGAAAATGATTTAGGTAAAAAAATTAAATCCTACGTTAGTTGCGCCATTGGGAAATTGGACTAATCGATTAATTTAGTATTTGTTTGTTAGGTTTAAAAAGTTTTACGTACCACAATAGGTAATGTGGTTGTAATCCGTGTTTTTATCGGGTTGTAGATATTCTTTAGTAAATTTTTCGGGTGCGGTGTATGGATTTTGCAAAAGCTGTAACAATTTATTCCATTCGGTAAGCGATTGATTTTGAGAAACATCTCGTAAAATTTGCTCTACAATATGGTTTCGCGGAATTATAAATGGATTGTTTTGTTGCATTAATACTTTTGCTTTATCAAAATCTCCAATACGTTTTAACCACCAATTTTTCCAATTTTCGAAAAAACTATCTTGATAAATCACATCATTTACCAAATGTGGGTGCGATAAATAAATAAAAGTTAGTGTATAATCCGCTTCTTTATTTTCCATCCACAACAACAATTCATGAATTTTTAAAACATCTTCTTCGTTAACATCTTTTATACCTAATTTTTTACCCATCATAGCATTAAATTTTTGATGGTATTTATCTGGAAATTCTTCTAATACTTTTGTTGCCAATTGTATAGCTATTTGGTTATCCTCGTGGATTAAGGATAATAACATTTCGGCAAATCGTGTTAAATTCCATAATGCCATATTTATCTGATTGTCGAAAGCATATCTACCATTTTCATCAATAGAGCTAAATACAGTTTTTGGATGATATCTATTCATAAAAGCACAAGGTCCATAATCAATAGTTTCCCCTGCAATACTCATATTATCGGTATTCATAACGCCATGAATAAAACCAACACGCAACCAATTTACAATTAAATCTAATTGTTTATCCGCAACTTTTTGCAAAAATTCAAGTGCATAATTTCCTTTTAAATCAATTTCGGGATAATGGCGTTGTATGGTGTAAAGCGTTAATTGTTTTAAACTTTCTTTATCGGCTAAGCGCCCAGCATATTCAAAAGTTCCCACTCTAATATGGCTTTGTGCTACTCGAGTTAAAATTCCGCCATATTGAGGTTTTTCTCTATACACCAATTCACCACTGGAAACCACCGCTAAACTTCGTGTAGTTGGAATATTTAAAAAGTACATCGCTTCACTAATTAAATACTCACGCAACATGGAACTTAACGTTGCTCTTCCATCACCTCTGCGGGAATAAGGTGTAACTCCGGAGCCTTTTAATTGAATATCCACTCTGTTATTTCCAAAAACATGTTCGCCTAAAAGTATTGCTCTTCCATCTCCCAATCTATTAAAATACCCAAACTGATGTCCGGCATATGCCTGTGCAAAAGGAGTAGAGTTTTGTGGAATTTCATTACCACACAATAAATTAGTTATTGATTTTAGATTATGTGTATCTATTTGTAAATCCTTGGCTAATAAATCGTTAAAACACAATAAAAATGGATTTTTTACTGGAGTAGGATTAACCAAACTGTATAACGATTGAGGTAAATTAAGGTAAGAGTTATCAAAATTAAAAACCATATATCAAGCTTAAGTTATAAAAATACAAATAGCGTTTTAAAATCGAACTTATTGCTAATTGTTTTTGTTGATAGTTGGATTTATTTTTTTTCATGCAAATTTAATATCCGATGTTCAATTAGCATGAATTAGTTATTAATGTTTATTCCATATTTTTAATTAAATACACCAAGCTTTCATTAATTGATTTTACTTGTTTTAGCTTATCGGAAGTTTTTCCTAAATTATTTCCATAAACTCTAAAGTAGTCAGGGAATTAAAATTTAATTAAATAACTTATATATATTAGTTAAATAAAGATGAGATATAGTTGATAAATTTGATTTAAAATTTTAAAACAAAAAATTGAAGTTAAAATATCAAAAATATCATTTTATTACTATTTTTACTAAATCAAAGATTTAAAATTAGATTGAAAAGTATCTTAATAAAGATGAATTGAATTTTAATTATAATAGTTTGATATCAGGTTATCATTAAAATATATTTTAAAGTTGTATGAGATTATTAATTTTTCTTAGTTTTTTATTTGTTAATTCCTATCAGTTAATCGCACAGTATAAAGAAATTGCAAATTTTAATTTAAAAAGTTTGTATGGTAAAACATTTAAAACTTCTTATTTAATATCGGAAGAAAATCCTGTACTAATTGTTACTTGGTCTAAATACTATTGTCCGCCGTGTATCAAAATGTTAAACAGATTAAAAGATCAAATTCCTTTATTAGAACAAAAATATGGATTAAGATTTATTGCAGTTAATGTTGATGATTCTAATAAATTTTCATCTGAAGAAACCCAAATTTCCTTTTTGAAAAATTTTGTTGATAGTTTAGGATGGACATTTGAAAATTACATTGATATAGATCAGTATTTTACTAAAAATTTCACAGAAACCACTCCATTTTTTTTACTGTTAAAAAACGGAAAAATGCATTCTTATTTTATATCTTATAAAACTACTATTGAAAATATAGAAAATGCTCTAAATCATATAAATACCAATGAAAGATATTTTAACGACAATGGTTTACCTAGTTTACAAGATGAAGCACATACAAAACATATATTAAATCAAATAAATGATAGTATATGGTCTCTAAAAATTTATGAAGAGGAAAAATTGGTTAAAGAAATGGATTTAAAATATTATTTTCCTTCTTTTATTCATGGTTCGCATAAAGAATATTATGATAATGGAGTTTTAAAAAAAGACTACAATTATAAAAATGGAGTTTTAAATGGTAAAGCTATTGATTTCAAAGAAAATTCCACCCCCTTAATAGAGGGAGTTTATAAAAATGGAAAAATAGATGGAATAATAAATTACTATTGGGCTAAAAATGGAAAGCTTAAACAAAAGTTTGAGGCAAAAGAAGGAATATTATTAAATGTTCAAGAGTTATATGATATAAATGGAAATGCATTGGAAATTGGCAATTTTAAAAATGCCAATGGATGGTTAAATTCGTATTATGATAATGGAATAATTAAACAAAAAGAATTGTATAACAATGGTAAATTAGTGGAATTAATAACATATACATCTAAGGGTGAATTTATTACTAGGAGTTATATTTTAAATGACTATTATGATATAGAAAAGCATTCGGAAGTAATTTATCATCAATTAAAAAACGCATTAATACATAATGATTTTTCATTATTGGATTCTTCAATTTTTAGGATAACCTTTTATTCGGAAGCTTATTTCAATGATAGTTCTAAAATAGCTAAAGTAGAGGCAAAAAAATTAAAACTTTTTAATCAGTTTAGTCAAATTAATAAAATAGCTATCCAGAAATATGGGATTTTTTTAAAAAATACTAAGTTTGAAAATTATAAATCTATAATTGATAATCAAGATATGTCGAAAACTTATTTTGAATTTTCGATAGTAGGTGAAGATCAAAGTAATTTTAAGGTAATGGTTAAACTTAACTACATGAAAGATGGTAAGTTCTATATTGAAAAAATTGAGATTTTAGATTAAAACAATAAATAAAAACTAATTGTTAAAAAAGGGTGTTCAATAGTTTGAACACCCTTTTTTATATATTATTATTTCACCATCCATTTCCCCAATTCATCTGCAATTTTACGGTCGTTGCTTAATCTTGGGATTTTGTTTTGTCCGCCTAGTTTACCCACCGATTTCATGTATTCCACAAAGGCATTTTTTTCCATTTCGCGCAACACCAATTTTTGTAAAATGTTACCTGTGATTAAATCTTTGTAATAGGTGTTTTGTAAAGTCATTTCTTTATCCAAAATATCCCTAAAAACAGCAATATCTTCGGGTTTTTTAGCAAACTCTATAAACCATTCATGGTAAGGCAAACCCTCGCCACCATCCACTTGCGGCGCAACAGTAAACTCTGTAACTTCAGCCCCAGTTTGAGCACAAGCTTTAATCATAGCTTTATCCACCTCTTCGCCAATTACGTGCTCGCCAAAAGCCGAAATAAAATGTTTAATACGCCCAGTAACTACAATACGGTAAGGTTGTAAGGAAGTAAATTTAACTGTATCCCCAATATTATAGCCCCACATACCAGCGTTGGTATTTAAAATAATTACATAGTTGGTGTTGAGTTGTACATCTTTTAAAGAGATACGTGTTGGATTTTCGTTGAAAAATTCATCCGCCGGAATAAATTCGAAAAATATCCCCGCATTGATATTTAACAACATACCCTCGGCTTTTTGCGAATCCTGATAAGCGATAAAGCCCTCACTAGCAGGATATAACTCGATGGTATCAATACGTTTACCTACCAATTTATCAAAAATAGGCACATAAGGTTTGTAATTTACACCACCCTGAATAAAAAGTGAAAAGTTAGGGAAAACATCCTTTATTTGTTTGCCAGTTCGGGCTTGGATACGTTCGAAATACATTTGAACCCAAGGTGGAATTCCACTGATTAAAGCCATTTTTTCTGGCAATGTTTCATCAATAATTTTCTCTAGCTTTTCTTCCCAATCCTCAATACAATTGGTTTTCCAAGAAGGCATGCGGTTTTTTTGTAAATATCCCGGAACGTAATGCGCAACAATCCCCGATAATCGACCGAATGGAATTTTACCTTTGGTATCTAACTCCGGACTACCCTGTAAAAAAATCATTTTTCCGTCCACAAAATCCGCTTTACCCGTTTCGGCAATGTATAACAAAATAGCATTACGCGCCGCGGCTATATGATGCGGCATGGATTCTTTGGTTAAAGGAATATATTTTGTTCCCGAAGTTGTACCTGAAGTTTTACAAAAATATAAGGGCACACCTGGCCATAAAACATTTTCTTCCCCATCGATAATACGCTCCACGTAAGCTTTTAAGCCTTCGTAATCCGTAACTGGCACATGTTTTTTAAAATCCTCGTAATTTTTAATTGATGCAAAATTATGGTCTTTACCAAAAGCAGTATTTTTAGCCGATTGTAATAAATTTTGTAAAGTTTCTTCTTGTAAAACCACAGCTTTAGCACTTTCCTTTTTAATACGTTTAGCTACCAACCTAGCAAAAGGCTTACTTAATTTAGATTTTAATCCCATTTTGATAAATTTATAAAATGTAAAATTACAATATTTTTAAGAGTTAATTTGTTTTGGCAAAACAATTCGTATGGTAGTACCTACGCCCACTTCCGAATGTTTTACATAAATTTTTCCTTGATGATATTCCTTAATAATTCTTTTCGCTAAAGATAAACCTAAGCCCCACCCACGCTTTTTTGAGGTAATTCCGGGTTTAAAAATTTGTTTGATTTGAGCCTTCGGAATACCTTTACCGGTGTCTTGTATATCCACAAAAAAACCGTTTTTATCTTCGCTAATTTCTATGTTTAATTCCCCATTTCCTCCCATTGCATCTACAGCGTTTTTACAAACATTTTCGATAACCCAATTAAATAAAGGAACAGAAACAAAAACAAAACTATCCGAGCCCACCACACTACTAAAAGTAAGTTTAACATTTTTGGAAATACGTTTTTGTAAATAATCGATATTTTGCTGCATTAATTTAACCAAATTTTCTTGCTCTAATTTTGGTACAGACCCAATTTTGGAAAACCTATCTGCCACAATATTTAATCGCTCAATATCTTTTTCAATTTCATTACAAATTTCCTCGCTTGTTCCTGTGCTTTTAAAATACTCTAGCCAGCCGTATAAAGAGGATAGGGGAGTGCCTAACTGATGAGCGGTTTCTTTTGCCATACCTACCCAAACTTGTTTTTGTTCGGCATTACGCGAGGATGAAAAAGCCGAGTAAGCTAAAATCATGAATAAAAAAATTACACTTAATTGTATCCAGGGGTAAAATTTTAGGGCATCAATTAGTATAGAGTTTTTATAATAAATATATTGTAAAGTTTTATCATCAATTACAACAGGAATGGCTTCGTTTTGGTTTTTCATGTCCTGTAAAACTTCCTGTAAATAATCAGGATGTTTACTTACTTTTAAACTATCCAAGTTTTTCCATGTTACAATTTCGTTATCGGCAGTAGCTAAAATAACGGGAACAGTAGAGTTATCTTTGATGATATCTAAAAGGAACGAAATATCAGCTGTACTGTTCACATCTGCCAATTCACGCCATGCTTTGGCAACTAATTTCACCTTTTTTTCTTCTTCATCTGCTAGTTTTTGAACTATGTTATGCGAATAGTATAAGGATGATAAAGCTATAATTAATCCTAAAGTTAAAAAAAGGATTTTCCAAAAAAAGCGTTTAGTATAAATGTTTTTAAGCATATTTTTTTAGCAATTATTTAACTGCAATACAAAAAAAATCGAGGCAATCCTCGGTAGCTGGCGCTATAAAATAATTTTGTGCAGTAATTCCATGCGTAAGCTCTGTATTGTTTTCGGCTAATTTTTTTCGATTTAAAGAATTGGCTAAATCATAAGGAATTTTTAGTAAAAATCGTGGTAAATTGTATTGTAAATTTAAGATGTCCCAACGGGTAATTTTTTTAACCGATTCCTTATTTTTTTGATAGTACTCCATTACTTTTTCGTCGCCAAATACCCCTTGTAATTCGTATGAACTGTATTTCGAACATAATTTTTGATAGTCGGATAAAATATATTCGCGAATATGATAAGGGTTTCGTGTAAGCGACATTTTTTTGTTGGGAGTACTAAAAATAAATTTCCCTCCAGGTTTTAAAACTCTACGAATTTCTTCCATATACAAAGTATCGTTTTGGATATGCTCAATCACTTGGAAACTAATCACCACATCAAAGGAATTATCTGCAAAACCAGTAAACGGCGGAATATTCATTTGGATAAAATTTAGATTATCCAACTTTGTAACTGTTTCTGATACAAATTTATCCACTCCAGTATAGCTTTTTGCCAAAGGTAATAAGCGTTTGGTGCCATATCCATCACCACAACCTACTTCAAGTACATCACCTTGTATATATTTTTCAACCTCTAAATAAGCAAACAATTGCCTGTAAAAAACTGGCGCATCATTCGCGCTACTTTCATGAACACGTTCCGCTGTAAAAACCATAAATTTTGATTAGAAAACCTAAGTTAACTAAATTTCATTAATCAACCAATGGTTTTGATTAAATAGAACAAGTATGAGCATTTATATTGATTAAAATTCATATCAAATATTAACTTAATCTAAATATCCGAATTGTAAATTCGAATTTATTTAAATTATGTATCACGTTTCGGAAAATAAAATTGAAGTTTTCTATCCTAGAAAATCTCCTTTAGATGCACCAATTCATGGAGATTTTGTATGGGCTATTGGCGAAAAATTACTACACAACTATGTTCTTCCCAGAGATTGTCCTAGGGTTTGTTATTATCCCAAAACTTTTTCGCAAATGTTAAGTTATTCTTGTATGTTTAATTTGGATAAAAAACCATTTGTGGTGGCAGTTCCTCAATATATGTTTGATACTATCTTAAATACTAAATTATACATTCATCAATTTGCACCTTTTAATTTTAAATTGATAGATGAAATAGCAAACTATTATGTTTCTGCACAAATAGAAACTTGTATAAATATTTTTGAAATCAATAATATTTTAGCCTATTTCGATCACAATCCTTTTGTAGAATTAAAATTCATAAAAGATTTAGAAGAGCTAAAAAATGTTGTATTAAAAAGCGATTTAAATTTTTCGATTATCAGATGGAAAAACTATTTGAACTTTAATAATATGTAATTTTTAATCTATAATTAAAGTTATTTCATGTTTTTAAAATACAATTGTTATAATTTTATATATTTGACAAAAATTTACAATTGTCGATTTAGCCATCATGAAAAACAAATTATTGATTATACTTTTTGTTTTTACTCTACAAACAAGTTTTGCAGGCTATAAGGACGGTATTAGTGTTGTTAGAGCGTATACAGGTTATGGTTTAAACTATAATTATTTTTTAAAACCACAAACAATTTTGGATTTTGATCTTTTAACTAGATATGAATTTGGCGAATTAGGAGCCTGTTTTGCAGGGTACTATGGTAAAAGTAAAACTTTATGGAACAATGAAATTGAAAAAACAGGAATAAATTTTTTTTATACCGCAGGATTACATATTGGATACTACCGTGAATGGGATAGAGATCCTTTGGAAAGAAATTTTATTTTTGGTCCGAGTTTACGGTCAGGCTTGGAATATACTGTTCGTAAATATTTAGCTGTAGGTTCTTATATTCGTCCATATTATAGTGTAATTCATACTTCCGATGTACACAAACCTCTAGGATATTTAGATGGAGGACTTTATGTAAAAGTGATTATTAAGTAACTATTATCCAATTTTTTTTGTAAATTAGGATTATTAAAATTACTTAACTAAAAACTTTGTGCCATGAAAATCAAAATATTCTTATTTCTTGCTATTATCTCTTCATCAATTTATGCGCAGTATAACAATGCTTTGGGCGTACAATGGGCAATGACAGGTTATGGATTGGGTTTTAAAACCTATATTGAACCCAATAAATTTTTAGAATTTGAAGTACTGGGTAAATACGAAGAACTTAATAAAGGAGCGTATTTAACTGCATATTATGGTTTGCACAACGCTATCAGAAACCCTATTTTAAAAATGCCTAATTTATCGTGGTTTTTAAATTTTGGTGCGCATGCAGGACATTATACTGATTGGGGTAGGTTTTTTGAAACCAATACCATGTTAGGTGTAAGTACAAAGTTAGGTTTAGAAACGGTTGTAAGGGAACAAGCTGCTATCGGTGCTTATGTTCGTCCGCATTACTCCTTTGTACATACAGGTACTAGAAATGAATTTGATTATTTTGATTTTGGTATTTATTTGAGGTTTGTTTTAAACTAGAAACCACGTATTTATAAGAATTCATAAACTCCCTTTTTGGGGAGTTTTTTTATTTTACCCTTTTGTTAAATCAGCAATTACATCTTTTATATATCTAACCGATTTTACATTTTCGATACTTGGACCGGCACACCAAACGGTTTGGTAAGTAGTGCCGAAAGCAGCTTTTTCGATAGATTTTGTGCCTTTAATCCAAATTAAAAGTTTGATGTATTTTTTTAGCCATTTGTAGCGTTTTAACATTCGCTCTAAAAAATTGGGTTCGGTGCCCATTTCTCTTACATAGGGCGTATTGATAACTGTTAAATGCGAACCAGATAATTTTTTGGTTAGCACAATGTCTTTTGCACCATACTCTACAATCGCCTGTTTGTAAGCATCAGAAACTTTACACTCGTGTGTGGCAATAAATATTGTGCCTACGGATACACCTGCTGCACCCAATTGTAAAGCTTTATCAATATCCGATTTTAAAGAAACACCACCAGCGGATATTACAGGAATATTACATTTAGAAACCAATAAAGGAATTAATTCCTCTGCTGTTAAATTACCACAATGTCCGCCTGCTTGCGCATTAACAGCAATCACACCATCGGCACCTAAAGTTTGTACTTTTAAAGCATATTCCACATCCACCACATCACAAAAAACTAAAATCCCATGTTTTTTGCATTGTTCAATTACTTGTTTAGGATTACCTAAAGAGGTTATAATATATTGTACTTTTTCCTCGATACAAACTTGTAATTGTTGAGGTAATTTATAATTGGATTGATTAACTATTAAGTTTACGCCAAATTTGCCATTACTATTTTTTTTAATCCACCTAATAGCATCACGCAACTCGTTAGTAGTACGATAATTTAAAGCCGGAAAAGCGGCTGATATACCGTTGTTTAAAGCTTCGGCAATCATTTCGGCATTACTTACCAAAAACATTGGTGCCATAATAATAGGGTGTTGAACACCTAAAATTTCGGTAAGTGATTTTTGCATAAATCTGTTAGTTTAGTTGCCCATTTCCGACATAAATTTGATGCGCATTAAACGTATTTCTTCTTCCGAGTATTCTTCGTCTAATTCTTTATAAGCAACATACAAATCATCTGTAGTAGATTCTTTAAAATAATCAAAAATCTCTTCTTGTTGGTCTTCGTCCAAAACCTCGTCAATATAATAATCGATATTTATTTTGGTTCCAGAGGACACAATACCCTCAATTTCCATTATAATTTCATCTACAGATTTTCCTTTAGCGCTAGCAATATCTTCAATCGGAATTTTTCTATCTATACTTTGAATAATAAATACTTTTAATCCAGATTTATTAACCGCAGATTTTACTACAAAATCTTCTGGTCGTTCAATTTCGTTTTCTTCAACATATTTGGCTATGGCATCGATAAAAGGCTGACCAAATTTTTTTGCTTTTCCAGTTCCAACACCGTTAATATTGCATAATTCATCCATAGTACATGGATATTGAGTACACATTTCGGTTAAGGAAGGATCTTGGAAAACAACAAAAGGAGGAACATTTTTTTGCGCAGCAACTTTTTTACGTAAATCCTTTAAAATTTTAAATAAATTTTCGTCTAATGCAACCGCTTTGCCCTCATTTTCAATTTCTGCATAATCAGGCATTTTATCATAATCGTGATTTTGTGTAAGTTTTACGCTGTAAGGATTTTCGTAAAAGTTTTTACCTTCTAGGGTAAGTTTTAAAGTACCATAAGTTTCAATTTCTTTTTCTAAAAAGCCTAAAACAACTGTTTGCCTAATTACAGCATTCCAAAATTTTTGTTCTTTTTCTTTTCCGCACCCAAACAAAGGATGTTCGTAATGTTTGTATTCGTTTATCTCTAAGTTTTTTTGTCCAACTAAAAAATCCGATAAATAATTACTTTTATGTTTTTGGTTTAATTCAATAACCAATTTCAATAACATTAAAACATATTCTTTCCCTTCAAACTTTTCTTTAGGGTGGGCGCAATTATCACACATATTGCTACACTTGGAATCATCGTATTTTTCGCCAAAATAGTTTAGTAAAACTTTTCTTCTACACATTGCAGATTCGGCAAAACTAACCATTTCGTGCAACAATTGTTTTCCCATTTCCTTTTCGGCAACAGTTTTCCCTACCAAAAATTTCTCTAATTTTTCAATGTCTTTGTAGTTGTAAAATGCAATACATTTTCCTTCGCCACCATCTCTTCCAGCTCGCCCCGTTTCTTGATAGTAACCCTCAATACTTTTAGGAATATCATGGTGTATTACATATCTAATATCAGGTTTATCAATCCCCATCCCAAAAGCAATAGTTGCCACAATCACATCTACTTCCTCCATTAAAAACATATCTTGGTGTTTTGCACGAGTATGTGCATCCAAACCAGCGTGATATGGAAGAGCAGTTATGCCGTTTAAGTTTAAAAACTCAGCAGTTTCCTCCACTTTTTTTCTGCTTAAACAATATATAATACCCGATTTTCCTTGATTTTTTTTGATGTATTGTATAACCTCTTTTTGGAAATTAAATTTTGGTCTAACCTCATAATACAAATTGTCTCGGTTAAACGACGATTTAAATACAGTAGCATCCGTCATTCCTAAAGTTTTTTGAATATCTTGTTGTACTTTAGGTGTTGCAGTTGCGGTTAAAGCTATGATTGGAACTTGCTCAATTTCTTCAATAATCGATTTTAATTTTCGGTATTCGGGCCTAAAATCATGTCCCCATTCCGATATACAATGCGCTTCATCAATAGCAAAAAACGATAATTTAACCGATTGTAAAAAAGCGATATTATCTGGTTTTGTAAGTGATTCGGGTGCTACGTACAACAATTTAGTTTTTAAATTGGTAACATCTTCTTTAACTTTTAAAATTTCTGCTTTTGTTAAAGAGGAGTTTAAATAATGCGCCACACTTTCTTCATCACAAAATCCTCTAATGGCATCCACTTGGTTTTTCATTAAGGCAATTAAAGGCGAAACTACCACACAAACTCCCTCGGAGATTAAAGCGGGTAATTGATAACACAACGATTTTCCTCCGCCTGTTGGCATTAAAACAAAGGTGTGGTTACCTGCTAAAATATTGTTGATTATTTCTTCTTGTTGTCCTCTAAATTTATCAAAACCAAAGTATTTTTTTAAGGCTTTTTTACAATCCTGTTTGACTAGTTCCATTAAATTAGTTTGTTGTATAAAAATTGAATAATTTTGTATGCTTACTCAAATATAAGTTTTTAGTTGGTTAAAGTCCAATTTTAAGCATGTAAATTACAAACAAATTTGTTAAAAGTTATGGATTACCAACAAATAATAGGGATTGCACAAAATACTTTTAAAATAGAAATTGAGGAATTGATGAATGTTTCATCAAAAATCAACCAAAATTTCGCTAAGGCTGCTCAAGCAATTTTTGAGGCTAAAGGCCGATTAATTGTTACCGGAATTGGAAAAAGTGGTAACATAGCACAAAAGTTAGTGGCTACATTTAATAGCACAGGCACGCCTGCAATTTTTATGCATGCTGCCGATGCATTACATGGCGATTTAGGTATTTTACAAAAGGAAGATGTAGTTATTTGTATTTCTAATAGTGGTAATAGCCCAGAGATAAAAGTTTTGATTCCTTTTATCAAACAACGTGGCAATATTTTAATAGCAATTACAGGTAAGTTAAATAGTTATTTGGCACAATCTGCCGATTTTATTTTAGATAGTGCAGTAAATCGCGAGGCTTGTTTAAATAATTTGGCGCCCACCAGTAGTACTATGGCGCAATTGGCTTTGGGCGATGCTTTGGCAGTTGCTCTTATGCATCTTAATAATTTTACAGTGGAGGATTTTGCAAAATCTCATCCTGGAGGAGCTTTGGGGAAAAAATTATTTTTAACCTTGGCAGATATTGTACAATCTAACCAAAAACCTTTTGTAGATATACATAGCGATTTAAGTTTTGTGATTGATGAAATTACAAAAAAACGTCAAGGTGCAGCGGTGGTTTTAAATCAAAATAAAATTTTAGGTATTATCACCGATGGGGATATCCGACGAATGTTGCAAAAAAATTTAAATTTAACAGGATTTATTGCGCAGGATATAATGACTAAAAATCCAAAAACCGTATCTTTGGGCACCCTGGCTGTTGATGCCTTAGATTTAATGCAAAATAATAATATTTCGCAATTAGTTGTAGTAAATGAAAGTGGGGATTACGCTGGGATTGTTCATATTCACGATTTAATTAAAGAAGGTTTAATAGACTAATGTTTAAAAGAAGAAATACAACTGCAGAAAATAGTGATAACATGACTTTTTTACAGCACCTAGAGGCTTTAAGAGGTTTGTTGTTTAGAGTTTTATTAGCCATTTTAATAGGCGCTATCGTAGTATTTATTTTTATCGAAGAAGTATTTGATTATATAATTTTTGCCCCTTTAGACCCTAATTTTTTTACTTATCAATACATGTGTAAATTAACCCATTGGTTGCATTACCGTGTGGCAGATTTTGTAGATCCTATGGTGGGTTGTTTCGAAAAAGTAAGTTTAAATGTAATTGCGCCACAAATGACCACGCAATTCATGACAGCAATGCTCGTGGCATTTATAGGCGGTATTGTAATTATGTTTCCATATATAATTTATCAATTTTGGTTGTTTATCCGCCCAGCTTTGTATAAAAAAGAGCAAAAAAATGCTCGAGGTTTAGTTTTTTTCACAACCATTTTATTTTTATCCGGAATTTTATTTGGATATTATTTAATTGCTCCCTTATCCATTAACTTTTTAGGTAATTTTAAAGTTTCGGATTCTGTACAAAATCTTCCTTCACTATCTTCTTACATGGGGATTTTAGTTTCTACAACCTTAGCCAGCGGAGTTGTTTTCGAGTTACCTATATTGGTATATTTCTTATCTAAAATAGGATTAATTACACCCGAAGGCATGCGTAAATATCGCAAACACTCCTTTGTTGGTACCTTATTGTTATCAGCAATCATCACTCCACCAGATGTTTTTAGTCAGATTTTAGTATCCATTCCAATTGTAATTTTATACGAAATCTCCATCTACATCTCCAAATTTGTTAACAAATCCAAAGTGGATGATGAAGATTATTAAAAAGCTGAGGAATATTTTTAAACTTTGATAAGTTTTAATTTACCATTCACACTATAGCCTTTAGTTAACCCTCATCATTCTCCGCTATCATTCTCAAAACTCATTTCCTGTCCTCTACGTGAATCTAAACTAAGTTTATAAATTTTTTTACAACGTTTTTGATATGATATTGTTCTACGTTATCCACTACAAAAGCATTTCTGTAATCTCCATTTAAAAACTCCAGAATCACCTTTTTATCCACCTCATTCGGATGTACATTTAGAATAGGCTTTTGCACAATAGCGTAATCAATCAGTTTACTTGGAATTTGATTCGGCGATTGCACATTAGCCAAATTCACTACAAAATCCATTTTTTTTAACTCAATCAGTAAATTCTTTCTTGGAATTACTGGATGAATCTTTATTTTACACCCTAATTTAGGAATAAATTCCTCGATTAAATCCGTGTAAGGCGTATAAATATGAAAAACAAAGTCTTGAGGAATCGAACATAAACAATTTAAAAACTGATATGGATTACGAATGTCTTTATAAAACATCCCTGTAAATGCAAATTGAGGAATACTGTTAGGTACAAAATCGGATCCTTTATCTAAGTTAAAATTAAAACCCTGCGGAATTACAGCAATTTTCCCTCTAAATTCTGAATAATACCCCTGTATAGCCTCATGCACAGGCACAGTGATTTTATCCGCCAAAGCACAAAATTTCTTTTCCCATTTTGCAAAATAAAAAGGATAATTTGCCCTACCATTATCCATAAAAGGATCCCCGCAATCTGCAATCCACTTCGCAGGAAATTGCTTAGGGAATTTAATTTTAGCCTGCGCGCAACCCCAATGAATAGGATGCGGATCAGCAATAGAAATCAATAAATCAAATTTTTGTTCCTTTTTAATAATTTCAGGAATTCTTTTCACAAATTCGATGTAAGGGAAAAATAAATATTTACCCAACACTTTACCCAATACCTTATCCACCAAAGGTCTTTTAGGAATCCCATCGCTTGTAAAAGGAACTAAGGAATATTTTAAAGGAATATTTTTAAGTGTAATATTGGGGTTGGATTCTAAAAAATTAGTATAATTATACTTCCCTAGCACCGCATAACAAGTAACTTCATGACCTTGATTCGCAAATTCTTTAATTAACTCAGTAGATCTAAATGAGCGAGGGGTTTGCAGCGGAAAAATATGTTGAGTTATAACTAAAATTTTCATTCTGCTAAAGTAATCATTTGTTTAGTTCTTACCAATAAGAAACTCCAAGTTTTTCAAAAAGTACTCCATATATTTTACTTTGTTTCCTTTTTAAAATCTTAGTGAACATACTGGCTAAAACTCATCTTACGTTCTAATTGAAATATCACTCAAAGTGCGCAAAAGATTCGTGGAGGTTCACAAATATTTCAAGCGCAAGTACTTAGAACATTGTCTATAAAATAATAATTGCGGTTAATAATTAAAATACATTTATATTAATGATTCTACGGGATTGTACCAGTAATTATTTCAAAAAATAATCTCTCACAGAAATCTCAGACTAACACAGATTATATAGGTTTAGATATTTTTCATTACGCTGATTACGTTACACTTAACAGA
>JACCEC010852185.1_pt1 | contig 20562 bp, 15 predicted proteins | sample 7450121 | NCBI WGS metagenome assembly JACCEC01 (sample SAMN15323455, study PRJNA562643) | freshwater metagenome | isolation source: river surface water | place: USA:Blue River Watershed | collected 2017-08-18 | reverse complement strand
TCATGTACTCAAACTTCAGATTATCAAAACTTTTATAATTTAGCTTTAGTTGATGTTTTTGATGATGGTAGTATTTCTGATATTTCGGAAACTCGAAATAAAGATATGGTAATGGTTTTAGCGACAGTTATCAAAATTATTGAAGAATTCTTGAGTAAATATCCCGATGTTTTTCTAATATTTCAGGGTAGTGATAAAAGACGGCAACGGTTGTATCGACTAATTATCAGCCGAGAAATGCCCAATATTGAAAAAAAGTTTATAGTTTTAGGTGGATTTGAAAACTCACAGCCAGAACACTTTCGACTTAATCAAGAATATGATTATTTCATTATTTCAAAAATAAGATGAAAAATAAGCCAATATCTCCAATACAAAAGACTGGTTATCAAGTAGTTGACGATAAACTAAGAGCGGCTAATTCATATTTAAAGACAATAGATATGAATAAATTACACGAAACTATTCGCCAAGCTCAAAAGGAAAAATAATTTCTTGAATAAACTTATGCTAAAGTCTCATGCTTACACAATAGGTATGAGGCTTTAATTATGCTACGATTATGGATTTCGGAAAACTTAAAGATATTTCAGATGTTGATTTTACGCTTCCGCCAGATAATCCATTAACTGCTCTGACCCTTACGGCAGTATCTTCGATAACTTCTAAACCCGATTTATACTTTGGCCCACCAATTTGGGCGAATAAAAGCTGGGCAGGTAAGATTTATCCATCAAATGCCAAAGACAAAGATTTTTTGTATTATTATACTCGCCAGTTCAATACTATTGAACTGAATGTGACGCATTACCAAATTCCGACTGAAGAAACCATCATTCGGTGGAAAGAATCGGCTGCCGATGGGTTTAAATTTTGTCCGAAATTTCCGCAAGTAATTAGTCACGACCGCCAATTGATTGGAACTGAGTTTCTTACCGAACAATTTTGTACAGCTGTTTTGGGCTTAGAAGAGCATTTAGGAATGACCTTTTTGCAGCTTTCGCCAATGTTTGACCCTCGTAGGCTAAAAAGTTTAGAAAATTACTTAAAATCTTTACCGCCAAATTTCCCTGTTTCGGTTGAGTTTCGTCATTCTGATTGGTTTAAAGACCCAAAAGTTTGGGCAAATACTTGTGCAATGCTCACCGAAATGAAAGTTGGAACGGTAATTTCGGATGTAGCTGGCCGAAGAGATGTGCTTCATGCAACACTCACTACGCCAAATCTTACCCTTCGATTTGTAGGCAATGAACTGCACCCAACTGATTACACTCGTATTAATGCGTGGTGCGAGCGTATAAAAACTTGGATTGATATGGGATTAAAAAGTGCTTATATTTTTGTGCATTGCGGAGATAATGAATTTGCTCCAGAACTCACAAAATATTGGATAAATAAGATTAATGCGAAAACTGTCCTAAATCTACAAGAACCTAAAATAATTCCGCAGGTTGTACAGGGGAGCCTGTTCTGAAAAAAATGTTGCTTTATATTCTACAAGTCCATAAATTGCATTAAATTCATGAATATTATCCACTTTACAACAAAGATTTTTTTTCCTGACAAATTTAGCGAACAAAATAAGCCCGACGTTTCGTTGGGTTTTATTTTTTAGGGAAAAACAGATTTTATAAACATCAAGAATCAAAAAATACTTAATTGAAGCTATGCAAGCAATATTAGTTTACTGTGGAGCAAACCCTGGAACAAAACCTATTTATAAAGAAACTGCCGAAAAACTGGGCAAAATTTTAGCCGAAAACAATATTCGTCTTATCTACGGCGGAGGAAGCGTTGGGCTAATGGGGATTATAGCAGATTCGGTTTTGGCCCATAGCGGACAAGTAACGGGTATTATTCCGCACTTTTTAGACCGTATGGAAGTTGGGCATAAAAACTTACCCGAAATGCACAAAGTAGAAACTATGCATGAGCGTAAGGCTCTGATGGAAAAACTCTGCGATGGTATCATTACATTGCCAGGTGGCTATGGTAGTATGGACGAGCTTTTCGAGATTTTATCGTGGTCGCAGCTGGGGCTTCACCAAAAACCAGTAGGTTTACTAAATGTCAATGGTTTTTATGACCACCTTTTGAAGCAATTAGATGTTATGGTAGAAGAGGGTTTCTTGAAATCTGAAAATAGGGGATTGGTACTTGTGGCTGATACTATTGAAGAATTGATGGAGAAAATGTCAAGTTTTAAGGCTTCTTACCACGAAAAATGGTTGAATAGAGAGCAGATTTAAGAAGGTAAATCACTTTTAGTTTATCTTTGTAAAAAACTTCGATACTTATTATAAAAAACCATGTCTATTGCCGAATTATATCAAAAATTTAAAGTCAGCAACGGAATCTCGACCGATACCCGAAAAATCAATGAAGGAGTAATGTTTTTTGCTCTAAAAGGCGATAAATTCAATGCCAATTCTTTTGCACATGAAGCACTCAATAAAGGTGCAAAATACGTGGTAATTGACGAGGCCGAATATGCTACCGACGAACGCTGCATTTTGGTTAACGACGTGCTTTATACGCTCCAAAAATTGGCCAATTATCACCGTCAACAACTCAATATTCCATTTGTAGGTATGACTGGCTCAAATGGCAAAACAACATCAAAAGAGTTAGTTGCGGCAGTTTTATCAAAGAAATTTAAGACTTATTACACCAAAGGAAACCTCAATAATCATATTGGTGTACCGCTTACCTTGCTCGGAATTGATGATAGTTATGAAATTGCAGTAATTGAAATGGGGGCGAACCATCAAGGCGAAATCAGAGATTTATCTAATATTTGCGAACCGACGCATGGCTTTATAACGAATGTCGGAAAAGCTCATTTAGAAGGCTTCGGTGGCGTTGAAGGTGTGAAAAAAGGAAAAGGAGAGCTGTATGATTTTTTAGCTAAGTCAGGAGGAACGGTTTTTGTGAGTGCTAAAAGCACAGCTTTGCTCGAAATGGCAGCTCAGCGAAAGTTTAAAGAAAGGCTCGATTACTTGGCCGATGACGAGGTAATTATGTTGCAGGATTCGCCAGTAGTTACATTCTCTGCAAATGGCTCTGAGTATGAAACACATCTACCAGGCTCATATAATTTTGAAAACATTGCTGCGGCCTTGGCCATCGGTAAATACTTTGGAGTATCGTCAGAATTAGCTTATGAAGCGGTGTCAGAATATAATCCTGATAATAACCGTTCACAGATAGTTGAGAAAGGTACAAATAGTATTTTGCTCGATGCCTATAATGCTAACCCATCATCAATGTCGGCTTCGATTCAGAATTTTATTAATCTGAAAACCGATAAAAAGAAAGTTGTGATTTTGGGCGATATGTTTGAACTGGGAGAAGAAGGCCCTGCCGAACACCGTATGATTGGTGAATTAGTAGCCAAAGGAAACTTTGATTTGGTAGTGCTGTTCGGCGAGCTGATGACAAATGCACTTGAGTGTCTACCCAATGCTTTTTATTTCTCCGATAAATTTTCGTTACACAATTGGTTAATTGATAAGCAATTAAAAGATTCGTATGTTCTGATAAAAGGTTCGAGAGGGGTTAGTTTGGAGACGGTCGTACAATTTTTATAAGAATAAAAATATATTTAAAGGGGTATTTTTAGCAGAATATCCCTTTTTTATATCTCAGGCTTTCTTCTGAAATGTTACACACAAGTGCTTGTGTAGGAGCAAAGTCTGATTGGTGTTGAGGTTGTGTTGTTCTTGTAGAATTTTTTTTTCTTCTTGGTTTGAAGTTTTACGTATCATACGCCTAAGTGTTCGGAACGACCGAAGATGAAGAAAAATACCTAAGAATAGATACGAAATCAAAGAGCTTATACTCAGTTGATTGGAATGAATTTTTTGTAGTTTCAAGCCAGCTAAACTTGCGAGCGTGCGTAAGCGTTGGGCTGTGCAAAGATATACCCTACCATTATAAATGTGGCTATCATCATAGCCAATTATGCTTGCTTCGTTAGATAAAAACATATCGCCTCGCTCGGCTTCTACCCATAGGTTTCCGAGGCGACCATTTAGGCTGCTATTATTGGGCTTTGTTACGATTAAAATGCCGTTAGGTTTAAGAATTCTTGAAAGCTCTTGTAAAAGTGCGGTCTGATTCGGAATATGTTCGATGGTTTCCATCAAAAGCACATAATCTGCCGAATGAGTTTCGATGGGTAGTTTTAGGTTTAAATCAATGGGCTGGCAAGTTAGATTTTCGCTTCTAAAAATATCTGGATACATATCAAACGCCCTCACGTTTGCACCTGCATAATGCCACAAATTCGCCACATAACCCGAACCTGCCGAAACATCAATCACAGTTTTTGATTTCACATCGTTTTCTTCAATAAAACGATGAATAAACTCTAAAGCCGCTCCTTTTGAGTGTGGTACTTGTTTGATTTGTGATTTATATTTCGACATTAGGGGTTGTTGTTTTGTATAGTTTTACATTGTTGCAAATTCTTAGTTTTTGTTTTACAAGAGATTTTAATAACTCATTCAACAATCTGCAACAAAACCCATCAAACAATTTAAGATATATCAATAGGTTTTGATTTAAACTTAACCTTCCATCTATCAATTTGTTTTTTGAAACGAAGTGTAAAGTTTTCTTCAGGGTCTGGCAATTGCCCCAAAAACTTAGTTCCGATTTTCAAATAATTCTTGAAAAAAGTATTGCTACTCATGCCCCATTTCAATATAAATTCGGTGCGACCATCGTTGCGTTTTACTCGGCCTGTGCTGCGGCTGGCAAAATGATATACCCGACTTTTACCCAAACCTTTATAATATCTTACTCCATAATGCCAGAGTTTTATCATAAAATCGGGGTCGCTGTACATCCCTGGGAAAAACTCAACGCTCAAACCACCGACTGCTCGATAAACAAAAGTCGGCAAAACCATCGGATACCACTGACTTCCATTCCAATCTTCTTTTGGGTAAGTAGCGTATTCGGCCAAAAACTTTTCTTCATTAAATTCCGATGGGTGAGTGCCGTAGTTTTTGTCGGCTATCACACAGGCGTTGCCTTTGTCAAAACCCTCAATCATGGTTCCACTAATGCACCATTTATCGTCTTTTTGTTTGGCTACTTCCTCAAACAAATAAAAATCCCAATCGGGGCAGAGGTACATATCATCATCAATAAAGACTAAGTATTCGGCAATGGCAAGGTGCGAAGCAGCGTTGAAACCATAACAAACACCCGAATTCTGTGAGCTTTTGGTGTAGCTAATATCACCTTGAGCAATTACCCAATCCTCAGAACCATCGTTCCCTTCGTTTACGTGAACAATGATTTGGTGTTTGTATCTACTATTTTTTTTGATACTATTGACTGCACATTTTAGATAGTCAAGATTATTCCATGATGGAATGAGTATAGAAAAAACAGGAGAATAGTCTAAGGCTACTTTTTTATGAATAAAATCCATAGAGGAAATGAAGAATGTAAAATGAAGAATGTAGAATGGGTCGGTTGAGAGAGTAAGAATGTAGAATTAATGATATATTTGTCCTTAATTCTACATTCTTCATTTATGTCATCACCATCCTTTGCGTAAGACGTAGGCAATGTATGCCACATCTTCTTCGGTTACTTTTGCATGAAGAGGTAATACTAAGTAGCGTTCTTCGATGGCATCCATCTTAGGGAATTTTCCTTCGGTACGGCCACCAAAAATGCTATATTTATCGTTTCGGTAATGTACTTGTCCTGACTCAATGCCGTGTTCACGGAGGTGCTTCATCAAATTTTCACGGTCGTCAACTTCGGCAGTAAGTAGCCAAGCAGCGTGTTCACGGTCGGTGTATTCGCTTCCGATTACTCTGATTCCTTTGATATCCTTCAGTAAATTGCAGTAGAGACGATAGAGCTTCTGACGATGAGCCAAGTGGTCATCAAACTCGTCGATAGCCGCAAGGCCAATACTGGCAGCAATATCAGTCATTTGGTATTTATAACCTACTTCGGTAATGTCATTTTCCCAAATACCTTTTTGTTTACTGCTACGGTCGATACCGAACCAACGTAAACGCTTTGCTTTTTCAACCAAAGAGTGGTCTTTTACAACTAACATTCCACCATCACCAGTCGTAATGTGTTTGATTGCTTGAAACGAAAACATCGTGAAATCGCTTTGACTACCGATATACTCACCTTTGTATTTTGCTCCAACGGCATGAGCGGCATCTTCAATTATGGCGATATTGTGCTTGCGGCCAAGTTCCCAAAGTTCGTCCATATCACATGGCAAACCACCATAATGCACACAAACAATGGCTTTGGTTTTTGGTGTAATAAGTTGGGCTACGTGTTTTACATCAATATTTAAGTTGGCATCAATATCGGCGAAGACAATTTTTACACCCATGTACAAAAAAGGAATATTTGTAGCGGTACAAGTAAAAACTGGGGCAATTACTTCGTCGCCTTCTTTGAGGCCAGCCAGTAAATACGATAAATGTAGGGCGTCAGTTCCTGAACCAACCGCAAGGCTTTTACAAGGAGCGGTAAATTTCTGTTCAAAACGTTGTTCGAACTCATCAACTCTTGGACCTTGACCAATCCAACGAGTATTCAAAACTTCGCTTACGTTCAAAGCAGCTTTGGCTGGAATATTCGGATGAAATAGAACGATACCGTCACTTGTATCCATGACAGGAAACTCGTTCATGGGCTTTTCAGCAGTCATAAACAATAGTTAAGTTTTAGGTTAGATTGTCCAGGTATTTCTGGAAATTCATGTTTCACGTTTAAAAGTTCAATAATTAAATTTAATTTAATTATTGAGATATGAAACAAAGTTAGTATTATATATTTTAATATTCTACAAAAAAAGGATTTTTATCATAAATTTTAATCTATTAATCTATACATTTACTTGGTTAGTGTGCTATTTTATACGTAATGAAATGCTAAATTATAGTATTAATGACTAATCTTGAAAGTGCGAAAGGTGTTGGGTTAAAAATAAAAAAAATAGGTAATAGGCATTTATAATCAAGATTTTGGTTTATGAGATAAGGGTGGAAGGTCTTAAAAATATTAGATTGAGTGGGGTAGGAGCGGATAAATATTTCAATAAAATACTATTTATTGTCTGTACCTTTGTGGTATGGATATTCATCAACAACATTCGCAAGTATTGACCAATCTGGGTATTGAGAAACTCAATCCGATGCAGGTTTCGGCACAAAAAGCAATTACTGCCCAAAACAGTGATACTCTTTTACTCGCTCCTACGGGCTCAGGAAAAACACTGGGTTTCTTGATGCCAGTTTTGCAATTACTCAAACCCGAACAAACAAAAGTACAGTGCTTGATTTTGGCACCTTCGCGTGAGCTGGCTTTGCAGATTGAGCAAGTTTGGAAAAAAATGTCAACTGGTTTTAAGGTAAATGTTTGTTATGGCGGGCACCCGATGGCTACCGAAATACAGAATTTATCAACTCCGCCCGCTTTATTGATTGGTACACCTGGCCGAATTGCCGACCATATTACTCGCAATACATTTGAGCTTGATGGAATTACAACGTTGGTGCTTGATGAATTTGATAAATCGTTGGATTTAGGTTTTCATGACCAAATGTCTTTTATTATTGGAAACTTACTGAATCTCAATAAAAGAGTATTGGTTTCGGCTACGGCGGGCATTGAGATTCCCGAATTTACGGGTCTGACAACTCCAAAAGTGTTAGATTTTTTGCCAGAAAAAAATACCGAAAATGAGCAGCTAACGATGAAGTTGGTGATTTCGGACGAAAAAGATAAACTTGATACAGTCTTTGATTTAGTTTGTTCTCTCAATTCGGAAGCTGCCTTAATTTTTTGTAATCATAGAGATGCTGCCGAAAGAACGAGCGAATTTCTGAATCAAAAAGGTATAGTAGCTACTTTTTATCATGGCGGAATGGAACAAGATGCTCGAGAACGTGCTTTGATTAGATTCAGAAATGGCAGTGTAAATTATTTAGTCACGACCGACTTAGCGGCCCGCGGGCTGGATATTCCTGAAATGAAGCACGTTATTCATTATCATTTGCCGCTCCAAGCCCACGAGTTCGTGCATCGTAATGGTCGAACAGCACGTATGCACGCTTCGGGAACTTCTTACTTGATTTTTAGTAGAGATGAAGAACGTCCAACCTATGTTGAGAAAAATTTAGCCGAGTTGACGCTTTCAAAACGTTATCCTTTACCTCAACTTCCCGAATATCAGACGCTTTATATTAGTGGAGGAAAGAAAAATAAAATCAATAAGATAGATATTGTAGGATTTTTATCACAAAAAGGGCAACTCGAAAAAGGCGATTTAGGACTTATCGAAGTGAAAGATTTTACATCGTTCGCAGCCGTGAAACGCTCAAAAGTAAAGGCTCTTTTGCAGCTTATTAGAGAAGAAAAAATGAAAGGTAAGAAATATAAAATTGAGATTGCAAGGTAATTTTTGTAAGACGATAGTTAACGAATTACTCAGTCTACAATATTCAGAAATAAAAAACGGTCAAGGTTTATAATCTTGACCGTTTTCTTATCATCATACAGTGAAATTTTGCTTATCGTGGACTAATTTCTTCTACCTCTACCTTCGCTACGATTTCCACCATCGTTTGCAGGTCTTTCGCTACGCTCGGAGCGGTTGCCTTCGCTACTACGCTCACCACGTCCACGATTGCCTTCCGAGGTAGTAGGCATACTACGCTCGCTACGGCTCGATTCTGCTCCACTGCCGCGACCGTAATTATCCGAACGACTTTCGCCTGTATTTGGGCGGTTGTTTCTTGAATCGTTACCGCTGTCACGTGGGCTACGGTCAGTGGGAGGAGTTACAGGTGAATTTTCGATTCCACCTCTCGAACCACGCTCGTTATTGCTCCAATCTGGGCGACCGTTATGACCATTGTCATTACTTCGTGAACCACGCTCGTTGTTGTTCCAGTCAGGGCGAGAATTACGATTATTGTCATAACCATCTCTCGATGAGCGACCATTGTTATCCCAGTCTCTTGAAGTACGGTTGTCGTAGCGACCACCTTCATAACTACGAGAATTATTATTGCTGCGATAACGACTACGCTCGCTGTAATATTCACGGCCTACACGATTTCGGTCATTTCTGTACCAGCCATTATAGTTGGGGCGAGGAACGTATCCTAAACGAATGCTTCCGAAACCACGACGGTCGAAACGATAGAAATCAAATCCACCTTGATAATACCAACGAGGATACCCACGAAGGTCGTTCCAAGCCATATCAAAGCCATAGAATCTACGGTCGAAATCATATAGTTCGATGCCTACTTGGCGATTAAGATACGCTACGTCGTCCCAGATTTCTTGTTGCTCCCAACGGTTAAATATTCCATCTGATAAATAAGCATATTCTTTGCGTTCTACGTCTTCTAAGCGTCGGTACAAACGGTTGGCTTCATTTCGAGTAATTAGACCATTCTGAATACCATTGCTGATACGTACACGAATATCCCAGTGCCAGTCAAATTCGTCATCGTAATAATAGCGGTCATCATCATAGCCATAATTGTTTCCGTAGTTATCATAAACTCCGCCACCATATTGTGCATTTGCCGAAAGAATAGTAGCGAATACCATCATTGCAGCTATCATGAAATTTCTCATCGTCTTAAAGAATTAATTGTTAATTTATACTTTAGATGCAGAAAGATATCAAAAGGTTTGCTACTGATTTGTTAATTGATTGTTAATGGGTTTTTAGTTGTTATAAGTGATTGGTTATAAGTTTATTAAATAAATTTATTAATGTTTTTTTGCTAAATTGAAGGATGAATTTTTAGCGTATCAACAGTACAAATTTTATTTTTAAATACACACTATTTGATAGTTTAAAAACCTGTCTTACTTTTTAATCTTATTTACAATTTTGTGTATGTTTGTTAAATCATTTTCATCACTCAAACGCATAAGCCCTTTTTATGAAATCGTTCTGTCTATTTTTTTTACTATCCTTTCCAATATTTGCCCAAAAAACTGTTTCGAGTAAATTTTCGACTGCCGAAATTGCTCGTTTTCAGCAACAAGCCAAGCGTGTAAACATCATTCGAGATAACTGGGGGATTCCGCATATTTATGGAAAATCGGATGCTGACGCTGTTTTTGGTTTGCTCTACGCCCAATGCGAAGATGATTTCAAGCGAGTAGAAATGAATTATATCGAAAAATTGGGTAGAATGTCCGAAATTAAAGGAGAATCCAGTCTTTACGATGATTTACAAATAAAATTATTGATTGATACCACCGATGCCATTGCCGACTATAACAAAGCCGAGCCGTGGATGAAAAAACTACTTAATGCCTATGCCGATGGTATTAACTTCTATCTTCATACGCACCCTAACACAAAACCTGCCTTGTTGACCCGATTCAAGCCATGGTATCCGCTTTTGTGGACTGATGGCAGCATTGGAGCAATTAGTACAGCTGATATTACAACGGCCGAATTGAAAAATTTCTACTCGGGTGATAAAGTTACCTACACCGCCGAACCCAAAGACCCCGAGAATCAAACGGGCTCGAATGGTTTTGCTTTTTCGCCTAAAATCACGGCTTCGGGAAATGCTATTTTATACATTAATCCGCACGTAACCTTCTATTTCAGACCCGAAGTACAAGTAACGAGCGAAGAGGGGCTAAACGCTTATGGGGCTGTAACTTGGGGGCAAATGTTTGTTTATCAGGGATTTAACGATTATTGTGGTTGGATGCACACCTCGTGTAATGTTGATGTGGCCGATGTATATGCCGAGAAAATCACGAAAAATGGAAACAAATATTTCTACGAATACGATAAACAATTAAAACCAGTTACGGAGAAAAAAATTAGTATTAGTTACAAAGATGGCAATGGCTTAAAAACCAAAATTTTCACCACTTATTATACGCATCACGGGCCAATTATGGCAAAACGCAACGACCAATGGATAAGCCTAAAATCATACAATCGCTCCATGACAAGTTTGATTCAGAGTTGGAAACGCACAAAAGCTAAAGGTTTTGAAGATTACAAAAAAACAATGGATTTGCGAGCGAATACATCAAACAGCACCGTTTTTGCCGATAATAAAGGAAATATTGCTTATTGGCACGGCAATTTTGTGCCTGTGCGAGACCGCAAACTCAATTGGGCAAAAGTAATGGACGGAAGCACCTCAGCCACGGAATGGAAAGGTTTGCATACCGTTGACGAAACTGTACATGTCTATAACCCTACAAATGGTTGGCTACAAAATTGTAATTCTACACCATTTTCAGCAGCGGGAGCGATGAGCCCGAAGAAAGCAGATTATCCGCCATATATGGCACCCGATGGTGAGAATTTTAGAGGAGTAAATGCCGTAAAGGTTTTGGATAAAGAAAAAAGCTATACGATTGATAAAGTGATTGCGGCAGGGTATGATACAAACTTGGCGGCTTTTGAGGTCTTGATTCCGTCGTTGATAAATGTTTTCGAGAAAAGCGTAAAACCTACCGATTCGCTTTATGCAGCATTGAACGAGCCAATAGCGGAGCTGAAAAAATGGAATTATCATTCGTCAGAAACTTCGGTAGCTACTACTTTGGCCATTGAATGGGCAGGAAAACTCAGTACAACTCTACAAAAATTGTATATAGATGAAGGTGAAGACGACCAAGTAGCTAACGTAAAACGATTTGCCGCATCGGCCACGCCTGAGCAAGTTTTACCGCCATTATTGGTCGTGGTGAATGATTTGAAAAAGAAATTTGGCAAATGGCAAATGCCGTGGGGTGAGATAAATCGCTACCAAAGAGTATCTTCTGATATTCAGCAAAAATACGATGATGCCCAACCGAGCGTGCCAGTGGGTTTTGCTTCGGCACTTTGGGGAATGTTGCCGTCGTATAATAGTCGTTATTATGCAGGCACGCAGAAGCGTTATGGGGTGAGTGGCAATAGTTTTATTTGTGCCGTAGAATTTGGCCCAAAAATCAAGGCAAAATCATTATTGGCTGGCGGTGAAAGCGGCGACCCAAGCTCAAAACATTTCAACGACCAATTGGAAATGTACACCAAAGGTAAATTCAAAGATGTACTTTTTTATAAGGAAGATGTGCTGAAAAATGCCGAGCGTACTTATCATCCTGGGGAGTAAGATATTTTAAAGCCTGTAAATTTTAAAATTTACAGGCTTTTTTGTAATAACCGTCGCTTTATAAAATTTTCGTACAATAAGTTTACTATAGATTAAAACCCTTTAATCTGCTTCTTCGTATATGGAGAAAACTTAAACTTAGAAATACGTATGAATCCAACTAAAATCAAGATGCTTTTGGGAGCATCTGCGATAGCTTTAACCCTTTTTGTTTCTTCATGTGAAAAAGATTCCATGAATACTCCTAAGCCAGATGTCACATTCTTCGCTCTTACTGATGGCAAACAACTTTTGAAAATTAATGCCATGAATTCAGAAATGGCAACTGCAACTACACCAATTACTGGTTTAATGACCAATGATGCTTTAACTGCCATTGATTTTCGTCCAGCTACGGGCGAGTTGTATGGCGTGAGTGCTATGAATCGCTTGTATGTAATTAATCAAGAAACTGGAGCCGCAAGAGTAATCGGAACGGCGGCACTTAGCCCAGCAATTAGCGGTACGGCAGTTGCTTTAGATTTCAACCCAACCGTTGATAGAATCAGATTAGTAACAAATACTGGCCAAAACCTACGTTTACACCCAGAAACTGGTGCAGTAGCTGCTACTGATGGTGTAATTAATGGCGGTATGAGCCCAAGCATTGAGTCGGTAGCCTACACAAACAACATAGCTGGAGCTTCGACAACGGTTTTATACGACATTGATTCTAAATCTGATAAGTTATATAAGCAAGACCCACCAAATAACGGCACTTTAGTAGAAGTAGGTGTTTTAGGTGTGGATATCACAGCTTCGGCAGGATTTGATATAAATCCAGCGGGTGATGTTGCTCTTACTGCCGTGCAAGTTAGTGGTAAATGGGAACTTCACCAAGTAGATTTAATGACAGGAAAACTGACAAAATTGGGTAATCTTCCTGCGGGAAATATTAATGGTTTAGCTATTCCGACATCGCCAGTTGCCTTTGCGGTTGATGAAAGTAACAATTTATTGGCATTTAACTTTATGAGTGTGGGTACTCCAGTGAGTAAGCCAATTACAGGTTTACAGACTGGCGAGACCATTGTAGGGATTGATTTCAGACCAGTAAATGGTCAGCTTTATGCGTTGGGTAGCACAAGCCGTTTGTATGTTCTGAACACTTCGTCGGGAGTTGCCACAGTAGTTGGTACTTCACCTTTCACAACCCTTTTATCAGGAACAGCATTTGGCTTTGATTTTAACCCAACCGTTGACCGTATTCGTTGTGTGAGTAATTTAGGTTTGAATTTACGTTTACACCCAGAGACTGGCGGAATTGCAGCGGTTGATTTAATGCTCAACCCAGGTACACCAAGTATTACAGCATCGGCTTATACAAATAATTTTGCAGGGGCAACAACAACAGTTTTGTATAATATTGATAGTGCAACTGATAAATTGTATAAGCAAGACCCACCAAACAATGGTACTTTAGTAGAGGTAGGTGCTTTAGGAATAAATGTAGAAAACGCCAGTGGATTTGATATTGGCAGCAGAAGCGGAATGGCCTATGCAGCCTTAAAAGTTGGTTCAAGCTCAGCTATATACTCGATAAATCTTATGACAGGAGCAGCAACAAAAGTAGCTGATTTACCTGTTTCAGTAAGAGCATTTTCTATCGGGACAGGTTTCTAACTCTTGGTTTGAAACATAAAGATGTATAAAATATAAGGGCGATAACTCAGTGTATCGCCCTTTATTTGTTTTTTAACTCATCATTTAAAATTGTACAGCACCCGAATATTGTAGTGTAGCAATCGCTTTTTCGTATTTTGATTTGAGGCTTTCGAGTTTAGTTCTCATATCGATAAGCTTTGTCTCTCTCGAATTTATCAAGAATAGGGTACTTTCTCCGATTAAAAACTTCTGTCTTTCGGCTTCGAGTAGTTTTTCTTGATTTGCATTGGCTACGAGCTGAAACTCAATTTGTTTAGCTAAGTTGATGACCTCGTTGTAGGCACTTTCAACGGCAATTTTTAGTTCTCTTCCCACAATGTCTTTCTCAAAGGTGGTCTGTAATTGCTTGATTCTGACCGACTGTAGTTTACCTCGTTCTTTTCTGAGTAAAATTGGCATTTCAAAATTTACTCCAAATTTATGATTATTGAGCAAGAAACCACTCGCAACCGAGCCTTCTTTCTGATAGCCCGCTGGTACACGCAAAAGATTGAAATTGACATCAAATTTAGGTTTGAGCATTTCAAGCCTAAACTTCTCTTCGATTTGCAGCTGCTTTTGTTTTAGAATGATTTTAGCAATTTCTGGATGATTTTGTTCTAAATTTCTTAAAATATCATCCACCTTTTGGCGTTCGATAGCCATCGGATTGATTGTTTGTGGAATAAAGTTGGCATCTAATTCGAGCGGTTTTTCATCTTTATTCCAAAGATAATTTGAGATAGCCAAAGCCCCATTTTGAAACTCTAATTTAGATTGTTCGAGAATCACCTGTCTATCTTGCACGGTAATGGCTGCTTCCACACTATCAATGGCTGCAATTTCGCCTATTCTTGCTCGTTCACTCAGGAGCTTAAAACGCTCTTGGGCCATTTGGTATGCCTCTTGATTAAGTTTGAGTTTCTGATAACTTAAATACCACTCCCAATAGTCTTTAGCTGCCGAAAAGATAAACTTATTGATAATTTTTTGGCGTTCGGCTTGAGCAATATTATTGAGGAGTTTTGCTTGAAGTAGCGTATTTCGTCGAGCATCAATCAATAAGCCTTGTCCGAGCGGAACACTCACGCCACTAAAAATCAAACTTGCCGATTCATCGCTACGTAACCTTGTTCCATTGTTTTGTTCATATCCTCCTTTTATCTCAATTCCGCTGTAAATTGGCACTTTTAAGGTGCTTTCAAAACGGTTGTAATAATCTTTGCCATCGAGGGCTTTTCTGTCAAATGTTGTGGCGAGTTTTGGGTCAAATTGCCCACGAGCCTGCATCATTTCGGCTTTAGCATCATCAAGATATAAATTAGCCTGCTTGATTACGGGGTGATTTTTGAGAATAATTTCTTGAAAATCCTGAAAGCTAAAGACTTCTGTTTTTTGTGAAAATGACTTATATGTGGTCAAATTCAAAACAAAAACCAGCAAAATGAGCTTTTTCGGAGAAATATATCGTTTTATTGGTTTTATCATTTCGAAATTAATTACTGGTTATTGGGGAATTGGCCGATTCGTATTCCCCGAACAAAGTGGCGTATGCGATACGCTCTTATAATTTATTTTTTAGCAGTGGTTTCTTTGCTTGATTTTTCTCCTTCCTCGGGAGCTTCTTTCAAACTTGGTGGGAAGGCATTTAGCTGACGCCAGATTTCGTACCAAACTGGCACATCATCGAGCATAATCCAGCCATATACGCCCGAGCCAACTCTGAGTTGTTTTGGCCAATTTCCGCCATCTGATGTAACGAGTAAGCGATATTGTCCATTTTTACTGTCAATCATATCAATTACTCTAACTTTTCCTGCAAAAGTACCAACTGAAACTGACGGCCAACCCGAAAACTGAATAGCTGGCCAACCCTCAAATTCTAAGCGAGCAATGCGGCCTTGTTGAATGAGTGGCACATCCATGGCGTTTACGTATAACTCAACCGCTAAATTTGGATTGACGGGTTGGAGCGTACAAATAGACTCAGTTTCTTTCAGCGTTTCGCCGATACCCGCTTTTAGTGCTTTTACAACGTATCCGTCTTGCGGTGCTCTAACCACATACATATTACGGCGGATATCAACGCTTGCTTGTTTATTGACGATTTTTGAAATTTCTGATTGACCATCAGAAATTGAAGCCAAAGCCGAACTTCTATCTGAGCGTGCTTTTGCTATTTTTTCAGCATATTCGGCATTGATAGAATTGAGCTCAATTTGACTATTAATGAGTTCCTGTTTCGAAATCGCTAATTTGTTTTGTACCGAAATCAATTTATTCTGTGTTTCCTGTACTTTCAAGCGTCTGGTTTCGATTTCGTTGAGCGATAAAATACCTTGTTTTTCTTGTGTCAGACCACGGTCGAGTCGGTCTTGAGCAATCTTTACCTGTAGTTTTTCAGCTTGAATATCGGCACTATCAGCACTTACTTTAGCTCGGTTTTGTTTTACTTTATTACGAGCTTTTTCGAGGCTAAGCTCCCAGTTTTTCGATAAGGCATCAATTTGTTTTTGCAAGGCGTCGGCTTTTGCTTCGTAGCTGTCGAGTGCTTCCTTTTTGGCTTGAAGCTGCTCGTTGAGGCGAATGGGGAGTTGAGGGTCGAAATATTCATCTTTCAACTCGGAAAGTATTACGAGGGTATCGCCCTTTTTTACGAGTTGCCCCTCTGCAATATTCCATTTTTCAATTCTTCCTGCGATTACGTTCTGAATACTCTGCGGACGCTCCGATGGACTAAGTGCTGTAACAGTACCTTTTCCGTTGATATTTTGCTGCCACGGCAAAAATAAAGTAATAATAAAAATGATAAAAAAGCCCAGTAACCAACGCTTCAAAACGTGGGTGCTTTTGGGGGTACTGACTAATTCTTGTATGTAGGCATTGCTCGATTCTTTCACCGATTCGGGCACTACATTATTTGATAAGTTTAGCATATTTCTTTGGCTTGATTAAAATTACTGTTGAGAAATTCTCTTAATGCAAATAATTTTGAAAAGCTGGATTTGTTTTTAAATCTTGATATTTCCCTTCTTGGACGATTTGTCCCTTATCCATCAAAATCACCCTGTCACATCGCTCCATGATGGTATCTTTTTTAGTTTCAATCAATAGTGTCGTTGATTTTTCAGATGAGAAAATGAAAGCAATAATTGCCTCTAATTCTGCTTGACTGAATGAGTCGAAACAGTTGGAAAGTATCAAAAGACGAGGTTGTAAGAGTAAACAGCGGGCTAAAATAAGCTTGGTTTTAAAGGTGTCAGAAAACTGTCGTCCGCCCGATAAGATTTGCGTTTGAAGACCATCTTTGAGTTTGCCGATGCTTTCGGTGAGTTGTAGGCCATCAAGCACTTCTTGGATTTTTGTACCTGTAAGTTCGGCTCGATTGAGCGAGATATTCTCCAGAATTGTTCCATCAAAAATGGCATCAATGGTTTGGTTTTTCTTCACATATTTAAAGAAATGTTCCTGCTGAATATCTCGCATTGAAATACCATCGTAGGTAATGAGCCCTTGATAATTGCCGAGTATTCCTGCTAAAACTTTCAAGAAAGTTTCTTTTCCCGAGCCATTCATCCCAGAAATTGCGATTTTTTCAGAAGGATTTACTTTTAAATTAATTCCGTTGAGTGTATAATCAGGGCTATCATCAAACTTGTATTTTAAGTTTTTAAGTTCAAGGCCAATTCCTTGGTTGTTATTATCTAAATGTCTTAATATCCCCTTGTGATTTTCGAGTGGAAGGTCAGAAATTTGCCCAAGTTTATCAACGGCTGTTAACAAGTCAAAAATCGAATCAAAAGACAAAATGATTTTTTCGACGGAGCTTACTACTAAAACTACGACGATTTCGGAGGCCACAAACTGGCCAATCGTGATTTGTAGATTAACGACTAAATATGTCCCCAAAATCAATAATCCCCCAACAACCAATACCTTGAAAAAAACCGCATTATAAAGCAAGATAAGTAAGTAACTGAAATATTTTTTGCGGTATTTAAGATAATTTCCTGCTAAATACTCCATTTTTTGTAACGGGAAATTACGTCCGCCCGCTACTTTAAAGACCGAAACCATTCGGGCCATATCTTGCAGCCAATAGGCTATCTTGAATTTATATTTCGACTTTATAATATTGGCATCGAGTAATCTTTTGCCATAAACTCTGATAACAATGAAAATAAGCAAGACGGTAATGAGTGCAAAACCTATAAACAACGGGTGATAAGCCGAAAGTAACAAAAGCCCAAAAATAATCTGAATAACGGCGGCCGTTACATCAATCAAAATCTTGGGAAGTGTTTTTTGTACGGTAATGATATCAAAGAAGCGATTCATCAATTCTGGAGGATAATAGCTTCTTAATGCCTCAGTTTTGATGTTTGTGATACGATAGGTGTATTCAAAGGCCGATTTTACGAACAAACGCTCTTGTAGGTACTCAACGATGGTTAGCTGCATGACCTGCATCACGCCCGAAATAATGAGTGCGACGATAACCAAACCTATCAAGATATAAATAGAACTGAAATACACGCCACCTTGTACGAACCCAATGATTGCCTGAATACCCAATGGCAAAGCTAAACTGATTGTTCCTATCAGAATGGCATAAACATAGATTGATAGAATATCTCTTCGCTCAATGCGGAGCATACTGATGAGGCGTTTGAGAGGCGATAGTTTAACTACCTCAATATTGGCTTCATCAGAGATGGACTCGACTGGGAAAAACGTAAAAAGCTGGACTTTCTCGAAAGAAGTATCCAGCTTTTCTAAGATGCTATTGATGGGAGTTAAACCTTCACCCCCGATTTTAAATGCTTTTTTCTCTTTGTTTTTTTTGCTCGGAACAAAGAAGTAGGCTTCACCACTACCATCAAAAAAAAGAAATGGTGTGGTGGTTTTCTTCTCAAACTCTTTGACTTGGTTAACATCAACTGAGTTTTCAATGAGAAGTACTCCTTTTTTTTCTATACAACTGCGAAGTTCACTAATAAAATTCTCCTTCGAATTAAAAGCTGGGGTGGTTAAACCCACATAGTTACTAAACTCAAAGTATAGGGCTAATTTCTCTAAAATACTTCTTAATGCTATTTCATTCATACGACTACAATTTTCTTAACTTAGAAAGAAATTAACTGGGAGTGTAAAATTTTAAACGTATATTCTGATAATATTGTTCAGAATAGTTCTCCTTGCCACGGGCGGTTATCATCATTTAGAGTGCCCATTCCTTTCTTTTTTTCTGCAAAATTTGCCATTTTGAAATTTCAATCCTAATTAGAATCTCATTAGAAGTACGAATAAACAGGTCGAAATAAGCATAAATACTTAGGTTTTTGAGCCTTTAAGGCCGAATAAAACCCTCGTAAAAAAGAAAGGTTTGATAAGATAATGGTAAATCAAAAACGATACTCCAAATGTACCAAGTACCAAGATGATGAATTTTGTAATTACGCCTATCGCTAAATCGGCTATATAAAAACCAATCGTGATGGTAATGGTTTGATGCAAAATATAGAAAGGATATACAGCTTGGTTGGCGTACTCAATAAAACTATTATGGTAATTTAGGTAATATTTTGCAAAGCCGCAAATGGCCAAAATCATAAACCAAATATGGGTCATTTTCAAAAGACCATTCAAAACTAAAATTCCTAAACCATCTTCTGGAATTGCTCCAAAAATAGCATCGTAAGTTTTGCTGGAAACAATTATAAAAAGTGAAATTGACAAAAATAGTTTACGTTTCTGCTCAATAATATCCCACACGAAAGGCTGATTAGCAATGATATATCCGTAAATAAAAAATACTAACGAAATCGTGAAATTATACCAGTCGGCCGTCAGATTGTGCGTCGTTGGCCAATCTTGGCGAAGTAAGATATAGGTCAAAGCAAGTGGTAAAATCAATAAGATTAACTTGATAAATGCCGTATTTTTAGGAGTTAAGATTTGTATGTTTGGTTTCCTAAGCCAAACAAAGAGAGGGGTAGCCAATAGAGAAAATACCCATAAATAAGCCACAAACCAAAGATGATGCCAGCTGAAACTTCCTTCGGGGTATGGCACAAACTTAAAAACACTTGGGTAAAACGCTGCGTATGAACCAGTAAAAACGTGTGTTTGGAGGCGTTCGAAATAGATTTGTGGCGGAACGATTACGAACATCCCGAAAATCAGGGGTAATAATAATCTTTTGGTGCGTTCGCCAATAAATTGCAGCCCCGTACGAGATTTCATGGCAAAGCTTACGCCCACACCCGAAATGAAAAATAACAATGAAAGTCGCCACGGGCTGAAAAATTCCATCCAAACTTTAAAACCATTGGCAATCACGTTGTTTTTTACGTGCCAGTCCCAGCTTACAAAAAACATTCCGCTGTGATAAAAAATTAAGATTCCGAAGGCAATCACCCGAATCCAATCAATGTAGTGTTGTCGATTTTTCATAAATTATGTTTTTTTCGACAAAGGTCTGCTCAAATGATGGGTTTAGAAGTAGTTTCTTATCGTTGAGGTGTTCGTTCTGATAAACTCGAACGTCCATTTAGCTTGATTTAAACTCCGAGGGGGTCTTGCCTGTAATTTTCTTGAAAGCCGTGTTAAAAGCCGATTTTGAATTATAACCTACCATTTCGGCAATTTCTTCAATTTTTAGGTGAGCATTTACTGAGTTTTTGAGCAAAACCTTCGCTTCTTCGATTCGATATTG
>JACCEC011196653.1_pt1 | contig 20564 bp, 41 predicted proteins | sample 7450121 | NCBI WGS metagenome assembly JACCEC01 (sample SAMN15323455, study PRJNA562643) | freshwater metagenome | isolation source: river surface water | place: USA:Blue River Watershed | collected 2017-08-18 | reverse complement strand
CCTTGGTGCTGTGATGGAGTTTAACCTTGATTGTCTTGATGAGGGTGTAGATCCACGCACACTTGATATGATTGGTTTTGTGAATGAGAAACTTGATGAACTGGAGGAAAAATGACTACCAAAGAATACTGGCAAATGACAAAATGGGAATGGTTTATTGAAGGTTTTCGTAACATCCCATACATTATGGATTGTTATGAGACTGTTGAGCACTTTCCTGATGACTTCTGGGAGGCACTCAGTTGGGGATGGATGGCGGAATATATTGCTCCTTATGATGATCCATACAATCCTTATCTTTCACCTGAACGCAAACTGAGGTTGGGTAGATGGTAAAAGATTTTTTATATGGATTTCATAGCATTGAGTTTGCGATTGCGTTTCGTTTGGATTATAATGACAACATAGATCGTCTTGCTTTTTTTGAGGAAATCAACTATGGGTGGAGAAAGATGTATCTTGAAGGATTTGATGAATGAACTTTCCAACATTCATAAACAAGTGGATCATCGGATTTAATCCGATTAAGTATTCAAGTTTCTGGTGGTGGTTCCGTCTTATGTCTCATTATGGTTTCAGATTTGATGACTATCATATCTGGGAATCATTCTGGAGTTCTTTGAATGGTGGATGGTTGGACATGAACTATCAGTGGGAGTTTGAAAAGTTCTGGGGTAGGGGTGCTAAACCTGAACGCATTGTTCTACCAAAAAAAGACTTTGATGCCCTGGTAGAACGCTTGAATCAACCACCAGATCCTGAATCTATGGAAAAGATTCGTAAAGTATTGGAGAGAAAAGCACCTTGGGATTAACTTGTGTGCCACTTCTACATGTGGCACAATAAAAGAGCACAGACCTGGATTTCATGCTATGATTACAAGGTAATCAACAAAACATATGGGAACTCGTAGTTTCATTGCAATCAAACACAAAGATAATACTTATTCTGGTGTTTATTGTCATTGGGATGGTTATCCTGAATGGAATGGTAAGATTCTAAAGGAAGATTATCAAGCACGCAGTAAGGTTGTTGATCTTATTGATGGTGGTGATATGTCGTCACTAAAAACTAAAACTACATGGGAGTCTACCTATGTGGAAGATGACTATACTAATACTCGTGAAGAACAACCCCTTTACTATCATGAAAGGGGAGATACTGATGAGGATACAATCTATCCTAAGCATTTCAAGAATCATCAACAAATGTATAAGTATGCTAAAAATTGTTGTTGTGAGTATATCTATGTCTTTGATGATACTGTAGGTCAAGATCAACCTTGGTGGTCTTTCTGTGGTGTTAATTGATGCAAACTAAAGTGAAACGTAAAATGGTAAATGTTGAACCTATTAGCAATAAAGCAAAGAATAGGTTTGCAAATATGATGGACAAACTACATGGTTGCCATGTAGAGCAAGAGAATGATAAACAAATTTTTCTTGCATCAATCAATAAGAAATACTTCTTTTGGATTGATAAAGTAAATGACCCTAACTGGAGAATTGTAAAATGAAACAACAAAATGGTTTTATTGATCCTGCTATTGCTGTTGGTCTTCTTTGTGTGGGTGGATTTGCTGCTCTGTTGTTTATTGGTGGTCCACAATATAATGTGTGGCAACAATCTCTTGCTGGTAAGGCAGAACTGCAAAAGGCAGAATATACTCGTCAAGTAGCAGTTCTTGAAGCACAAGCAAAGAAAGATAGTGCTGCTCAACTTGCTGAAGCAGAAGTAATTCGTGCTCAGGGTGTTGCTAAAGCAAACCAAATCATTGGTGATAGTCTCAAGGACAATCGTGAATATCTCCAATATCTTTATATCACTGGTATTGAAGATGGATCTAAGAATGGTAATGTAACCATCTATGTACCTACAGAAGGTGGTATGCCTGTTCCTACTCTTTCTATGAACAAATGACAGAAGATTTTGTTAGACTAAATCTTGATGAGTTGGAAGCATTAAAAGGTGCTCTCCAACTTTTATCTAAAAAAGAACAGAAACTCATGGAGAGTTCAGGTAAAGTATCCATGAACACACTCTATAACAAACTTCAGAGTGCAGTAGAGCACATCAATAGGACACTTGTATAAGTGGCACAGTAAATGAGCACAGAGGCAGAATCTGTGCTATCATACTTGTATGATTGAAACTCAGATGAACTTCGCACTTTCCAACCTCTCTAAAGTAAAACCTGCTCTCAGAACTAAGGGTAATGTAACTGGAAACTTTGGTCGTCCTAAAACTAAAGCAGGTTCTCCTATTTCTGGTCTTGGTGTAACTAAAGCAAAGGTTGTAAATGTAGTGAAACCTGATAACTACATCAAACGTCTTTATGAAGCATTTGATAAGACTGAAGATCCCAAACTGAGGGAGTTTATCTACACTGAAATTCGCAAATACATGATTCAACGTGGACAGTGGTGATACTGTCCACTACCCCTTGACTTTTCTCACACATTCTGATACACTTACAAAGTAATTCAAAAACAAATGCCTAACACCTTAGATTTTACTGGTGATGCTGTTACCTACCTTGGTTTGGTTGGTGTTATTAGCACTGTTATTATTCTTGTCACTGTTTTTACTCGTTACTTCAATAGTCCTTATATCAAATGAACTTCAAATCAATTCAAGAGTACGAAAAAGATCTCAAGGATGCCAAGAAAAAGTATGATAAATTGACTAAAGAAATTCGTAGGTGTAAGTCAGATTATCAGTATGAAATGCTGTGTGAAGATCTAGAAGATTGTAGGCAAGATATGGTTGAACTTCAAATTATCATCAAAGATCTACGTCAACAGAAAAAACTTGCTGAACTTGAGGTTGGTTGAGTAAATAAATGACACTTGAGGAACTGGCACACATCCACTTGATTTTTCCCTGAGTGGGTGCTATCATACATTCATGAACAAAACTCAAATGACTTTCAACTATCAAGATTGGTTTGAATCTTATTGCAATTCTTGGGTAGATCATTACAACTTCATGTTGAGTCTTTCCTTTATCACACCAGATGAAGAAGTGTGGTATCAGGATTGTCTTAATGAGAGCAAGATTTATGATGTCTGATAAACTCTGGAAGGTCATTCTTTTGACCACTATTCTCCTTATTGGAGATCCATTTGTGACTCTAAAAGCACAGGATGTGCCACCTGTTAAACTGGCACACACAACCACCAAAACCTGATTGTGTGTGCTATGATGATTACATCAATGGTTGAGGAACAATGATTGACACTTGTAAGTTACATGATGACCTAGAAGAGTTTGCATCATATCTTGGTGTTGATTATGAGGATTACTACCAACTGATCTATAATCTACCTGATGAAGATGAGTGTGATGTAGAAATAGGTCTCACTGCTTAACTAATGGGAATGTGTTTGCCCTAAAGTTACACAACTTGTTTACTTTATTATTTGTTTTTGATTATGTCTGCTGATCTGATGATTGCTGCCCTTCGTCGTGGTAAGAATGGTTCTGAAATCCTTGCCATTCTTGATGCTCTCACCAGTGATGATAGTGTCACTCAAACTGAAACTGTTAGTGCTCAACCTACTCTGGAACCTATTGAGTTCTGATAATAAATAGGGGCACTGCCCCTTATACTTGGGCACATAGTTAAGAGGATATAACCTTCGCCTTCTAAGCGAATGTCCCTGGTTCGATTCCAGGTGTGCCTGTTATACTCTAGAACAATGAATGTACCAAACTGGCAACACAACTCTAAAAAGGAAAAGAAAACCAAAGGCACCTGCAAAGGTGTAATTAAAGCAAAGAAACAATCACTCCAACACATCAAATCAAAGTATAAAGTAACCTGATGCTTGAACTTCTTGCCTCTGCTGTGATCTCTTCAGCAAACAAATCAGAGGAAATCAATAAGTTTTGTGCCTATGTGGTTGGCATACCTTATGCAAGTGATAATTTCACTGATGAGGAATGGAAAAGGTTTGTATTTTGCAGGGAGCATGTAAGGATGTGACAGTTGTAGAACTGGTCGCTATATTTACCAAAACCCCTGATCCTGTGCTATCATACTTGTATGATGAAAAACACCACACTGATGACTGAGAAAGTTATTGACAAGATTGAGCAGTTCTGTGATGTTCTGCGTACCAACTATCAAGAGTATGCTATCTCTCTGCATCGCAAATGTATTGATAAGGGTGAGAATGTAGATTATCATCGTGAACAGATTGATAAACTTTGCATGGGTGAAGGTGTACATCAATTCACCTACACTAAGGGTAAAAAGTATGCAAAGATCATCCACATCAGTTCTGGTGGGCAACGCAGTGCTCATGCCTTTGTTGATATGAATAATGGTGATGTTTATAAGTCTGCCACTTGGTCTGCTCCTGCTAAAGGTGTGAGGTACAATCTCATGGATGAGCAATCTTGTGAGCAAATGTATAAGCGTGCAGATTGGTCTGGAGGTTATCTCTACAAATGAAATCAGCAATTTTCTGTATTATCTGCCTTACAATTCTCAATTTCATTAACATGAGTGCAAATCAACAAATTAAACAAGATACCTACAAAATTAATCAAATGGGTTATACCTTGTGACACTTGTAGAACTGGTCGCTATATTTACCAAAACCCCTAAAACTGTACTATCATACTTGTATGAAAAAACAAATGACTCTTACTTCTGAACAAATTAGTGATCTGTGCCAGGCACATTGTTATCGTGTGATTGATAGCATGGACATGGATGATCTTGTATCTTATGCTGTGCAAATGATGTATCAATCATTTGACAAAAATCCTGGTCAAAATGATACTGACCTTGCCATGTTAATTGAAGACATTTGGGTTGCAGAAGGTGAGGATGATGATAGCACTCAAGAGTTTATTGCTGGTGTTGTTGGTGATGAACTTGCAGAGCAAATTGTATCACAAACTCAGTTTTGATGTGAGACTTGTAGAACTGACACACACATGATTGACTTTCTTGTAAATCTGTGGTATCATACATTTATGAAAGATAAGTTCATGCACGAATCCACTCTTGATCTGTTCTCTGACCATGCTGATGCACAAATGGCAGAAGAATATGCTATGGAACTTGAAGCAAAAGCAGCAGAATTAGAGGTAACTGTTGACTATTACATGGCAGAGTTTCTCTGATCTTTGACTACGACCAACAACATTATTAACAACCACATGCTGACTATTTCACAACCTTTCACTCACCTCAATCTGCCTAAACTTGCAGACATTCCTACTCAAACTGTAGATGGTTCTCGTAAGTATTGTGTGAATGGCAAACTGTTGCCTTCAATGACCTCTGTGACTTCCTATCAGAACAGGAAAGTTATTGCTGAATGGAGGGAACGTGTGGGTGCTGATGTTGCTAACAAGATCAGTCAGTTTGCATCTACCAATGGCACTAAGTTTCATAGTATTGTAGAACAATATGTGGATAATTCCATTGACTTTGCAGAGTATGAAGGTAATGAGAATTATGAAGTTGCTCTGAAACTTTTCAATCAATTTAAGCATCTGCTTGATATGATTAACAATGTTCATTATCAAGAATGTGCATTGTATTCTGAACAACTTGGCATTGCTGGTCGTGTTGACTGTATTGCTGAATATGAAGGCAAATTGTCTATTATTGACTTCAAGAGTTCTTCTAAACCAAAGTATGAATCTCAGATTCTAAATTACTTTGTGCAGGAGACTGGTTATGCTAAAATGTATGAGGAAATGACTGGTCGCAAAGTGGAACAAATTGTTACCCTTATTTCTTGTCATTCTGGTGAGCATCAGGTTTTTATCAAGAATCCTGATGATTATGTTGACACTCTCAAGCAGTACATTGTAGACTATAACAACAAATGAATGAGTGGAAGTGTTTAGTTAGAACTCCATCTAACTGGTTACAAACTGTGTATGTTGAAGCATACACTTATTCTGATGCAGTTGCATTTGCTGAATCACAAACTGGTGGCAAATGTATCAATGCTGTTCCTCAGTCTCCATCATCTAATTCTAGTTCAACCAATGATAGCAATGCAGAGTCATCTATGGACCCTGGATTTATCTTTCTTGTTCTAATTGTTGTCTTCCTTGTTTATGCTTGGAAGTGGATTCTCTTGATTGGTGTTATTGCTGCTCTAATTTGGGGGATCATGCAGTTCACCAAGGAGTGAACTTTTTGCCCTATAAGCATTGTGGTGATGCAGCAGTTTTGTAAACTGCAGAGAACAGTTCAATTCTGTTATAGGGCTCTTCAACTTACAACCTTCATAAATAATTAAAATAGGTTGTAAGTTAAATGTCAAATCCCAAAAAACCAAGACCAAATTGTTTGAATTGTGGTTGTGAATGTGCAAGGTCAACATACATTTATTGTTCAAACAAATGTCAGCAACAATACCAAAAAAATAAAATAAAAAGTGATTGGTATAGCAATGACAATACTCCTGGTTGGAAATATATTAAAACAATTTTATTTGAAGATAGAGGAAATAAATGTGAAGTTTGTGGTGTCAGTGAATGGAATGGAAAATCATTATCATTAGAAATAGACCACATTGATGGTATTCATACTAATAATAAACCAAATAATTTAAGAATTATTTGCCCTAACTGTCATTCTCAAACTGATACCTACAAGTCAAAGAATAGGGGCAATGGTAGACCATCAAGAAGGTCCAATTAACTCCACAGATGTGTGGAATTGAGTCCATAAAACTAACATAATTCCACAAATGTGTGGCATTTCAGTTATACCATGTGCCAGTTGGATTAGTGGCACACGACCCCTTGCGAAATGCTGAAAAGTGTGCTATCATACATGTATGAAAAATCAAAACACCTCAGAAATCTTCCACTATGTTGTTAATTGGAAGGAAGGAAAAGTAAATCAAATGTGGATTGAAGAAGTTAGTAACTATGATGACATCTTTAGGTATGTTGCTGTTGCTTACAATCCTGAGACCAATAAAAGTATGGTGATGAGCAATCCTCGCAGTCATTATGATACTTTGCTGTGGGTTCGTAAGTGGTGTGGTTCCTTCTCTATTCTTCCTGTTTGATAGTAAATGAAGACTTTTATTGTTGGTTTTGCTGTTGCAACTGTTGGATTCAATGGTATTGCAAACATCCTGAACATTGCCAAAAACATTGTACAAACTCATGCACAGCAACTTAACTCACAACTAGAGCAACTTGAGCAACAATAGTGTCATCATGTGCCACTAATACTAGTGTCACAATACACTTGACAAACACCTCAATTTGTGCTATCATTGCAATATGCAAAAAAACAAAACTTTCTCCAAACTCATTTACAACATCAGCAATCCTACCTGTGTTGTATTTGATCTAGATGCTACTCTGTGTCATCATGGTGAGCAATCTGGGTTTGATAAGTGTGATGAATTCGAACCTATTGATGCAGTTGTAGAGGTTGCCAAGCATTGCAAATCTATGGGATTTGATCTTGTGATTGCAACTGCACGTCCTGATACTTTTGTAGAGGGCACTGGTTATTGGTTACAGCAGCATCTTCCTGAGTTTGATGCACTCTACATGAAGAACTCCGATGATGATGCAACTGGTTCAATGTGCAAGGGAGATCAACTCATGGACATTCTACGTTTCTGGGATGATATTAAGTTCTGGGTTGATGATTCTCCTTACAATGCACAGGTTATTCTTGATCATGGTGTAGACTGCATTCGTCCCTCTCATAATGATGCCTTCTGGGCAGATTATGGGGATCAGTGATACTATGTGCGGAACATATGCGGAAAAGCATACTGATGTGCCAGTTGTAGAACTGGTCGCTATATTTACCAAAACCCCTGATCCTGTGCTATCATACTTGTATGATGAATGAAACAATGACTGAGTTCCCCACACTACAATCCAAAGATGGCACAATGGTAGTGGGTTTCTATCCTATTGAGGAAAGTTCCAACTATACTCTCAAGGTGCTAAGTTGGAAAGGTGTTGATGCTATCTCCAGAAAGTGCATCACAAAGAAAGATGCAGAGTATGAGATCAATTCTCGTCTAGCATTGGGATATGTTATCACTGGAGATAACATTGACCTTGTTCAAAATTACAATCCTATGGCAGGTGCATGTTGATGGACAATCTAACATTGGTCGACAAACTGAATACTATTACTGCAACTCTAGAACAGGCAATTGAAGTAAATCAAACTGCCCCAGATGATCCAGATAAGGGTTATGCCTATGCTGCTGGTTATAGTAGAGCAGCAATGCAATCTGTCCTCTCTGATGTTCAATTTCTTCTGAATTATGTTAACTACAAGTGAACTCAGTGCACTGCTTGATCTTATCACTTTCCATGATGATTGGGACACTGTGAGTGAGCAAGTTGGTGTAGATGTGTCTGAATTGTATGAGAAACTCAGCAACATGCTAGTTTATCAATCAATGGGATAACAGTTTGCTATACCATGTGCCAGTTGTAGAAGTGGCACATAAATCTCCCAAAACCCTCTCACCTGTGCTATGATACTAAGTATCAAAGGTTGAGAGACCTCTGATTCATACCTTAACTAACACAAACATGATCGCACTTGCTACTCCTTCTGTGACCTTTTCTACTGAAGTTCAGGAAAAGATTGCTGACCTGATTGACATGGGTTATCATGATGCTGACATGTATGATTTCATCAATGTTTATGGTCAGGATGCTTTTCTGACTTACTATGACCAGTATGTTGATCTTGGTGAGAATCACTCTTATGATGCTGTTGAGGCATTTATTCAAGAGTTTGATATTGATTCTCTGCCTCAGTTTGAAGATGCCTACTATGGTGCATATGACAGTGAGGAACAGTTCGTAGAGTCCTACATTGATGATACTTCAGGTGCAGCAAGCATCGCACCTTGGGTAGTGATTGATTATACTCAAACCTGGGAATCTTCTCTGCAATATGATTTTGTCTTCAACAATGGTTATGTCTTTAACAGCAACTTCTGATCCTATCTAAGATCGTTGCACTAAATCCTTCCCCTTGTGGTGGATTTTCTGCAATGTTCTACATTGCATCCAACTTACCAAATTACATCATGACTGCTACCCTGAATCTGCCTAAGACTGCTGCCCTTGCTATGCTCTCCAAGGCACAGACTGGTGATGAACTGCTGCAAATCCTTGATGCAGTTGTTGATACTCAAGAGGATCAAGTTCCTGTGGTTGCTGATGCAAACTATGCCTATGTTGAATCTCCTCAAATTGAGGAAGTTCTGGGTGTGAGTGATGCCTACATCATGGAAAATGATTATGATGATAGCATGGAGTTCTGACCTCTAAGTTATACCATGTGCCAGTTGTAGAACTGGTCGCTATTTTTACCAAAGTGCCCCCATCCATGGTATGATACATGTATCAAAGGTTGAGAAACACATGACTGCACAAGTTCAAACTCAGAAATACAATGGATGGGCAAACTATGAAACCTGGAATGTATCGATGTGGATGCAAAACAGTGCCTTCCTTTATAACACTGCTGTTGCATGTGTAGAGTATGTTTCTGATGATGAAACCCCTTATGATAAGTTCATTCGTTGCATGATGAATTGTGATCAACTTACCACCATGGATGGTGTTGCATGGGATGATGAACTTATCAATCATGATGAAATCAATGAAATGATGATGGACATGCACACTGAGGAGAATTTTTGATGATCTGGTATCTACAAATCCAAGATGCAGAAGGTAATGTCCTTCTGCACAATCATCCTCTTGGTGAGTATAAAAAGCACAGCAAGTTTGTTGATAATGCAGCAAACAAAGTTGTGTCCAGGTTTCCCTCAACCAAGCGATTCCAAGTTCAACCTCAACCATTCACAAACAAAGCAATTATCTGATGACCATTAAGTACACTTTTGATATTCAAACCAAACAACCTGTGTATGCTGTCTGTGACCCATCTACAGGCACTTGTAATACACTGACCACTTCAATCATCACTGCAATTAAACTAACCCAGAAGGTCAACAAATGATGTACCAAATTACACAAATTGAGTTTGATTTTGATGGTGATGATGAAATGATTGCCTATGATAAGGATAAATTAACATCTGAATATATTGGTACAACCTGGGAAGCAGATGATGAAGATGATCTAATTGAAGAGATCACATGTGCATCAGGTTGGTGTATTAAATCCATTGATTATGTTCATGTCCTGAGTTAAACTTATGAACAAGATTATTACCCTAGAGTTATGCAAAGAGGATGCACAAAGGATTATCAATGCAATGTATGATTACAGAGCAAAGTGTCATTCGATGATTGATACTTGTGATGATGAACAATCCAAAGAAGTGGCATGGTTAGAGTGGTCTTATGTCAGTGAGTTGTTGTATGATCTAGAACATAGATTTGATCTTGATTTATGGTAATTGCGGATACAGTATGTGTAAATGAAGACAATTAAAAATGTTCAAATAAATGTAGTTGAGTTTTCCACAAGTTTGTGTAAATCTGTGGAAAAAGTGTGTTAATTGTGTTATATCTGTGAAATACTTGTAAATGTCAGTTCTTGTAGTGATCTATTGTTATAATAAATGTGTCTAGAAATGGTGTAACTTATAGTGATCTTGGCCCCCATAATATCACAAACTCTCCCATCTGTCAAGACACCCAGGACACCAAGATTAGTGGCACAGTGAATAGTTTTCCACAGGTCTCAGTGAATCTCAAATAAGACCTCAGTCAGGGACAGTGATTATAGTGAGACCCAGTGAATTTGCCTGTGGAAAACTATTAGAAATCTGTGGAAAAACCTGTGGAAAAGTGTATAAAACTGTGGAAAACTCAGTGTTAGTCTCAGTGATATGTGTGGGTCTCAGTGATAAGGGGTTGACAAAATGCAGTGTTTATGTTATAGTGAATTTGCAGGTATTTGTTATATTATGTGGGGGTTTGTGGGGTAATGCGAAAAAACCAGACTCCCCTAACCTACAAAACTTTGAAAACAAGAGAGTTATTTCAAATGAATAAAAAAATTTTCTGGGGACAAAAAAATCCCATGAGGTTACTCTATGTGAGGGGGTTTGGAACTACTATTAGCCCCTGGGATGAGATCTATTACATTTCAATCTGCCTGGGCGAAACCTTAAGAATTGTTGGGTTGAATGTAATGAAACAAGGGTCCCCCTATATAAAAAAATTTTCCCAGGTAAAAAAATGTCCTATAGGTTGATTGCAAGGGACAGGGTGTTTTGTGAGGGTACTCTGTCAGAATGTCAGAAATGTCTCACTGGTATCTCCCAGATGATACATGCAGGATTATCCACAGACTTTCAAGTAAAAGAATTCCTTATCATGGATATACATCAGAAACAAGTAACATGATACTTATAATATTCAGAAAATCTATGAATATTTTTTATCATAGATAAATTGTATAGCGTTATCTCTTTCATAATGGAGGATTATGTTTAGTAAATCAATAAAGGGAACAGCACCTAATAAGGTAAGGATGAACTGGTGGCAGTATTGGATTGGACACTGCTGGATGACTGGTTGGCAAAGTATGAGGATGACCTTTAATATTTGGTCTGACCTTATGAGGTCTAATTATGATAACTATGCTCTAATGAGGGACGAAGATCCAGAAGCAGAGTGCATCGAATGGTTCTGGGTTTCATTGAATGAGGATGATACCTATCCAAAAGAATTTCTTGAGGAATTGATGCAAATGGTAGATGACATTGAAACCGGAAAGGTAGAAACAATTCCTATGGATGATTTATTAGAAGATCTTAGAAAGTCTTTGGAAGAAGATGCTGAATTGACAGAAAATAAATAAGGTAGTATCATTTGACTTGATACGTACCTCATCACAACTTGATTAAATTTTATGGCAAAAGGATTTACAGTTAAAGCAAAAGAACCAGAAGAACAACCACTTTTTGATGTAGAAAGGTGTAGAGAAAGAATTAAAGGAAAAACTATTGTTTTCTGTTTGCCTGGTAGGGGCGTATCCTACACATTCCTGAAAAACTTCGTTCAACTGTGCTTTGATCTAGTACAGGCAGGAGCAAGTATTCAGATCTCTCAAGACTATTCATCTATGGTAAACTTTGCAAGATGCAAAGTACTTGGTGCTAATGTTCTTGCAGGTCCAGATCAGGAACCTTGGCAGGGTAGATTAGAATATGATTATCAACTCTGGATTGACTCAGACATTGTGTTCAATACAAATGCATTCTGGGCAATCTTCGACATGGATAAGGATATTTCATGTGGTTGGTATGCTACAGAAGATGGTAGAACTACCTCAGTTGCACATTGGTTAGAAGAGAATGACTTCAGAAACAATGGTGGCGTTATGAATCATGAGATGGTCGATACCATTGTCAATAGAAAGAAACCATTTACAGTTGATTACACTGGATTTGGTTGGGTTCTAATTAAGAAGGGCGTATTTGAGCATCCAGAAATGAAGTATCCTTGGTTTGCACCTCAAATGCAAGTCTTTGACTCTGGTGAAGTTCAAGATATGTGTGGAGAAGATGTTTCCTTCTGTCTTGATGCTAAGAGAAAGTGTGGATTTGATATCTGGTGTCACCCACAAATTAGAGTTGGTCACGAGAAAACTAGGATTATCTGATGGACAAATATCGCATCCTTTGTAATGAAAGAGTGATTTATAAAGATCTTTCTGAAGAAGAGATGTTTGATGTAATGGACGACCTGTCTCAACAATTTTATGAGACTGGGGTTCCCAATCCAGGGGACATCATGGTAGAATGTATTAGAACACAGGAGATTTAATTATGGCAAAGCGTCCTTCACTGACCAATAAAGTCATCATCGAGAGCAAACCAAAGAAGACTCGTCAAGGAATGTCTCAACATACTAAACTATCTGCCTCATCTCGCAATGGAGCAAAGAAGAAATATAGAGGACAAGGCAAATAATATAGATAAAGCAGGGAAAACCCCTGCTTTTTTATTAGTTATAGGGATGGCAACCCCTTAAAAAGTTCTAATTCACTAGAATTAGGAGCAATTATGTCAAATTTACCAGTGGACAGAGACCAAAATTACATGCATCAGATGTGGGGAACCACAAAACTTGTCACCGATTACAATTCTAAACAAAAAATCAAGACAATTCAAGAAATTATGCATGATGATATCCCAAAAAATAATCATTTCTTAAAGGAACAAACAGAAATTCATGAAAAAATTAGAAATGATGAAGATTATGATGATTGGGAGTATGGAACTGAACCAACTTATGGAAAACCACAATAAATACAATTAAATAATAGACTAATACAGTGCCTTTAGAATCTGTTTCAAGGGGATTTAAAGATATCAGTCTGTCTTTTAAGAGAAATCCAGTTACTAATGACATTATTTCATTAAGAAATGAGGATGCAATTAAAAGATCAGTGATCAATCTAGTGAGAACTAGAATTGGCGAGAGATTTTTTAATTCCCTTTTAGGTTCTAAGGTTGAAAACTATTTCTTTGAGCTGGCTGATATTGGTATTGAAGAACCTATTAGGGAAGAAATTAAAACAGTAATTAATAACTTTGAACCCAGAGTGATACTAAGAGATGTTAATGTTGACCTTTATCCAGAAGACAATGCCATGAATGTAAGTATTGTTTATGATATTGTTGGTCTAAGTGCACCACAGCAGGCAGTAACCTTCATATTACAACCAACCAGATACTAATGGCATTTACACAGTTTACTAATCTAGATTTTGATCAGATTAGAGCATCAATCAAAGATTACTTAAGATCAAGTTCAACCTTTACTGACTTTGACTTTGAAGGGTCTAACTTTTCTATTCTGATTGATGTACTTGCATACAATACATATTTGACTGCCTTTAATACCAACATGGCAGTCAATGAGTCATTCATTGACAGTGCTACCCTAAGAGAAAATGTGGTATCTCTTGCCAGAAATGTTGGTTATGTTCCTCTATCAAGAAGATCAGCAACTGCAAAGATAACTTTTACTCTTACTGGACTTAATTCTGCATACAAAACTGTAACTCTTAAGAAAGGAATTGTATGCACAGGCAACTTAGATAATACCAGTTATATTTTTTCAATTCCAGAAGACATTACTATTGGAATTGCTCAGGGAGAAGCAACTTTTAGTAACATTACAATTTATGAAGGCACTCTATTAACAAAGACCTTTGTAGTAGATACTTCACAACCCAACCAAAAATATATTTTACCTAATCCATTTATTGATACATCTACCATTAGAGTTAGCGTAAAAGATACATCACAGTCAGCAACATCATCAGAGTATGTTGCTGTAGACAATATTATTAATATTAATTCTGATTCAAGAATTTTCCTAGTTCAAGAAATTTCAGATGAAAAATATGAATTATTTTTTGGAGATGGTATCTTTGGAAAGAAACTAAGCAATAATAATGAAGTAGTTGCAACTTATATTACAACAAATGGAAAACAGGGAAATGGTGCAAGTGATTTTGTCTTCTCTGGAACTATAGTTTCAAATACTGGAGTAAATGTGGGCACCAATGTTGGTGTAATTGTAACCACAGAAGCAGCAAATAATGGAGATGATATTCAATCCGTTGAATCAGTTAGGTATTATGCCCCAAGAATGTACTCCACCCAATATAGGGCAGTAACTGCATCCGATTATGAGGTACTATTACCATCATTATATCCAAATATAGAGTCTGTGACTGCTTATGGTGGCGAAGAACTCAATCCACCTCAATTTGGAAAGGTTTTTATAGCAGCAAAACCAAAAAATTCAGATTATCTTTCCGAACAGACAAAGGAATCATTACTTAATTCTCTAAAAAGTTACTCTGTAGCAGGAATTCAACCTCAATTTGTAGATATTAATGTATTGTATGTTGAATTAGACTCTACAATTTACTATAACTCTAATTTTATTGGTGCTCCAAGTGATTTAAAAGCACAAATTTCAAAATCACTTGAAAGTTATGCAGATTCTACGGATTTAAACAAGTTTGGAGGAAGATTTAAGTACAGCAAAGCAGTTAGAATTATAGACTCTACAAATAATTCAGTAACATCAAACATTACTAAGGTAAGAATCAGAAGAAATATTGGAGCTATAATTGGAGATCCTACTCAATATTTTGTTTGTTATGAAAATAGATTTTTTGCATCTCCATCAGGATATAATATAAGGAGTACAGGATTCTATATTGATGGATTGTCTAGAATGGTTTACATTTCGGATAAACCAAATTCAGATTTAACTTTAGGTAGATTATATCTATTTTCTATGGATGGAGAAGAAGAAACTACTGAAGTTCAAAATGTAGGGGAAGTAAATTATATCACTGGTGAAATTAATATAGATAATATAAATGTGTCTTCTACTGTTCTTCCTAATAATATCATCGAAATAGAGGCAACTCCATATTCAAATGATATTATTGCCAAAAAGTCAATTTATTTAAAACTTGATATAGGAAAGAGCACATTAAATATGGTGAAAGACATTATTTCATCTGGGGAAAATGCATCAGGAAGCAGATTTGAACCAGAATCAAGCTACTCAACTGGAACCAAAATAAGAAGTTAAGATGGTAGAAAACCAAAAGCTAGTAAAAATTAGTGACTTAGTAGATAATCAAATACCAGAGTTTATTTTAGCAGATAATCCAAATTTTGCTGAATTTTTAAAACAATACTATAAATCCCAAGAGTTTCAGGGGGGAGTAGTAGATTTATCTGAGAATCTATTCGACTATAAGAACTTTCTAGCTTTTAATTCTACAAATTTAATAGAAAGCACAAAACTAACTCAGGATGTAGATCTTTTTGATGAAGAAATCTATGTTGAATCTACAAATGGTTGGCCACAGTCTTATGGTCTATTAAAAATTAATGATGAAATTATTACTTATACTGGCATAACTACTAATTCTTTTACTGGTTGTGTAAGAGGTTTTAGTGGAATTGAATCTCTAGAACAAGAATCAAATCCAGAATTTTTAGTATTTACTACTACTGAGGCAGGAATTCATACTTCAACAACTTCTGTAGAAAATTTAAGCAATCTTTTTCTCATTGAGTTTTTTAAAAAGCAAAAGACTCTATATACCCCAGGATTTGAAGAGGTTGACTTTGACAATGAAATAAATCCACAAAATTTCTTAAGTAAGGCTAAAACTTTTTATCAATCAAAGGGAACTGATGAGGCATATAAAATTTTATTTAAAGTTTTATATGGAGAAGATGTAAAAGTATTAAAACCAAGAGAATTTTGTTTTACTCCATCAGATGATAAATGGATTGTAACTGAAACTTTCATTTGTGACTTAGTAGAAGGAAACCCATTTAACTTAGAGGGACAAACATTATATCAAGATGCAGATCCTTTCAATAAAAATGTTCTTCCTGCAAGTGGATCAATATATGCAGTAGATTCTTTTCAACTAAATGGAAAAGTTCTATACAAAATTAGAATTTTCTCCGGTTACTCTAATAATTTAAATCCAAAAGGATCAATATTTGGAACTTTTGTTCCAACATTTAAGACATATGTAGTTGAAGATGTTGTTGCTAATTCAAATTCAATTTTTGTAGATTCTACAGTAGGATTTCCAAGATCTGGAAGATTTTATATTGGAAATACAATCTATGAATACACAGATAAAACAAATAATCAATTTTTAAATGTATATACCATTGGGTATGCTAATATTAACTCATCAATTGAAAGAAAATCACAAATAATTTCTACCAATAATGTATATTCTTATGAAGATGGAGATATAAACAAAAAAGTAGTTTTGACCCTTAATAATGCATTATCTACTTTTGATCCTGTAATTTCATTATATGCATTAGAAGGAGATCCATTAAAAATTGATAATATTGGTTATACTGACAATAATACATTTGTAAAATCACTGAAATTTAATCTTCCATTATCAATTTATTCTGGAAAGGCAGTAAACTCTATTACTCCGGGAGTAAGATCTACAGCAAAGCAAGGATTTGGAATTAGTAATGGACTAGCACTAACCAAATATGATCATAATTTAATAAATGGAGATATTGTAGATTTATTTGTAAAAACTCAAGGAAAATATCAACTTTTATTGTCAAATTTACAAATAACTACAACTTTATCAAAAGAATTTAATGTTCAAAGTATTCAGGATACTTCCATTCTGAATAAAGATGTTTTATTCAGAAGAAAACTCAAAAAAACCAAGGCAATTCCATTTACAAAATTATTTGATAATATCAATAACAAGTATACTGCAAATATTCAAGATGCTTATGCTGATGATAATTACAATTACTTAACATCAAATGGATTGCCAGATTATGAGGTAAATCCATATATTAAAGAATTTACATTTGAAGCAAATATTGATAATAGTGCAACTTTAATAGGATCTCATAATTTTTATACTGGAGAGGCAGTTAAAGTAGTTGGATATGCAGTAACTGGAGAATTTTCAAACTCTGTTGGGTTTGCAACAGGAGATACTTATTATGTCAATAGATTAGGACCTTCTTTATTGGCATTATCAGAAAATAGAGAAAATATTGGAATTAAAAATATAAATCTTTTAGAATTGACCCCAAATGGATTTATTTTTGGTAGACTGATTAACATTGTTTTACAAAGTTCTCCAATATATGGAAATAATTTTTCTACAACAAAAACTTTTAAGAAAATTCCAAAATTTCCAAAGTTTGAAAAGCAAAAAGTAGAAACTCAACCAGGTCCTATTGGGGTATTTGTAAATGGAGTTGAGATTCAAAATTATAAGTCATATGATAAGATTTGCTATGGACAAATAGAAACTTTAGATGTTTTAAATTCAGGAGAAAATTATAGCCTAATTAATCCCCCAAGATTTAGAATTTTTAATGGTAATGATGAAGATACCGAAACTTTCCTAATTCCAGAGATGGAAGGAGAATTAAAAGGACTACTTATTTCAAATCCTGGGTATAACTATGAAGATACTCCAACAGTAACTATAACTGGTGGAAACAGAAATGATGTTCCCACAACAGTTAAAATGAGATTTATAAACAAAGAAATTGAATTTAATGCTACTACTAGAGCAACAGTAGTAAGAACTGTAGACAATGACTTCCAATTTGGAACATTACATGGATTCACTGAAGGTGAGGCAGTAGTTTATGAAACTAATGAAACTTTCCCAATTGGAATTGGATCTATAGTTGATGATGGAACTTTGCTAGATCAATCTGTATATTATGTTTCTCAAGTTGGAGCAGGAACTTCTTTCAGATTAGCAGCATCTCAGCAAGATGCTTTAACTCAAACTAATTTAATCAATATCAGAACTACTGGTGGTGGTGTTCAAAAGTTTAGATCTTTAGAAAAAATTCAAGTAATTGATGAAGTAAGTTATGTAGGAATCCAAAGTGGATTTAAGTACAAAAAATTATCATTTGGACCAGAAGATATTAACATTTATGATAATGTGTTTTACTTCAACAATCATGAATATGAAAATGGAGAAGAAGTAGTAGTAACTCAAGATGGAACTACTTTAGGAGGAACTACTGCTGGTCAAATTTATTATATTGATAAGATAGATGAAAATAGTTTTAGACTTTGTACAGATGCTACTAGAAAAAATATTTTAAAGATTACTAGTACAGATTTTGCTAGCACATATTTTGTTCAATATCCACCAATTGAAGTAAAAATTAATGGCAGATTTAAAAAAACATCTACAGCAGTTACTGGATATGGAGCAACTATAGTTCCTATAGTAGAAGGATACGTAAAATCAGTAAAAGTTCAAAGAGGACTGGCAAAACCTGCTAAAAAACTTCTTGGATCTGCAGATATTGTAAATTATCACAAACAACCAAAAGTTATAGTTTTAGAAGGTGTTGATGCAGAATTTCAACCTCTTATTGAAGATGGTAAGATAATTAAAGTTATAGTAAAAAATGCAGGAAGTAATTATTTTAATAATTTTGAACTAGTTACAGAAGGACAAGGATATGGTGCTCAATTATCTCCAGTTATTAGCAATGGACAAATTTATAATGGGCAAGTAAGTTATGGGCAAATAATTGAAGTTAAAGTAATAAATGGTGGAGTTGGGTATGCATCATCAGATACTACTGTAAGAATTCAAAACAAAGGGAAAAATTTATCAGTTACTGCAAATTTAACTTCTTGGACTTTAAATGAAGTAACAAAACTTGGAATTTCTAATCTATCAAATGGATACTTATTTGGAAATAAGTATTCAAAATTTGGAAATACTTATGGTGTATTTTTCCTTGATAATAATTTAATCAATTCTTTGGGAATTACTTCAACAAGACATTCACCTATTGTTGGTTGGGCATATGATGGTTGTCCCATTTATGGTCCATATGCTTATGAAAATTCAGATGGAACTGGTAACATTGTTAGAATGACAAGCGGTTACAGTAAAAATAAAATTAGTCCCCCAGCAAACCTGGAGTGTATAGAAGATTATAGGTTTACAAACACTGGAACACTAGATGAAAATAATGGAAGATTTGCTGTAACTCCAGAATATCCAAGAGGAATTTATGCTTATTATTGTACTGTAGACTCAAACAATTCTCCAGTATTCCCATATGTAATAGGAAATACTTATAATTATATTCCAGAGTATTCTAATTTTGATTTAAATCAAACTCAAGACTTAGATTTTAATGATTTGGAAATTATTAAATATACTAAACCATATAGAGTAGAAGATAAAGAAAACTACTATGAGTATTTTGATAACATAGTTTTTTCTGAAAGATCAGATGCAATAGTGACATCAACTTCTTCTGGAAATATATCCTCAATAAATGTTATTGATGGTGGATTAGACTATGAAGTTGGAGATAAAATAGAATTTTTTGAAGAAGAGTCTGGTGGATTAGGAGCATTTGCAGAAGTAAGTAAGGTTTCTGGAGTTGGAATTTCTACCATATCTTCAGGAATAACTACATTCTATAATGTAAAATTTGTTTCTATTGATTCTGGAATATTAGGAATTGCAACTACTTCTCATAATTTTAAATCACAAACTTTTGTCAATATCAGTGGTATTTCAACTACAGATTATTCTCAATTAGAAGGATTCAGAAGAATTAATGTAGAATCTCCATCTACAATATTAACACAAGCATTGCCTGATGCTGTTACTACTGGAATTGTAACTAGTATTAAAATAAAATCTCCAATTTCAAGTTATAGGATTGATGATCAATTAAAAATTGGATCAGAAACTTTAACAGTTATTGGAATTGATAGAAACAATAATCAACTAAATGTTTTAAGAGAAGCAGGATCCCCTGGATATACAACTAGCACTTCTGTTTCTGATGTAATAACTAAATTTACTTTTTCTTATTCAAATTTAGAGAAATCTTTAACAGAATTAGATGAATCTTATTACTTTAATCCCGAAGAGACAGTTTCTGTAGGAATTAGTACAGTATCTGGAATTGGAAATACCTTAGCAGTGTTTCCTCTTGGATATGGAATTTCATTAACAAAATATGTAGAGCATGGTGG
>JACCEC010220625.1_pt1 | contig 20584 bp, 20 predicted proteins | sample 7450121 | NCBI WGS metagenome assembly JACCEC01 (sample SAMN15323455, study PRJNA562643) | freshwater metagenome | isolation source: river surface water | place: USA:Blue River Watershed | collected 2017-08-18 | reverse complement strand
CTGGGTTGAGATTGACAATTGGAAGATTTCTAAAAAGCCGGAATGCCCGAAAAATCACGGACACGTCATAGAAATAATCTGCAGATGAAAAATCCCATATTTCGGTTAGGTCTATGGTTGATTGATAATCTGGCGCGTTATGGTTAGAACTGAGACTAATTCTATTGGTCGCATCACATGAAAAACTTTCAAACTGAGAGTTATCAATCCCAATTATGCAGATTGATTGATAACCCATAAATCCTACGACCGCTAATCCTTTCATCGCAGTTAAGGAAGGATATGACCTGGGTTTTGTGGGATTAATTGAACGGGTTTTAAACAGAGCTTCATCGTCATTAAAGTAATAAACTGGGTTTATGAGACTAGATTCGCTCGACAGGGTTGTTTCCCAAGACGCTGGGCAAACGATCTTCAAGTTTTCATTGTTCCTCATCCAGGTCCAAAGATCTTCACTTGAATTGCAACTTGATAAATGCGTTGGATCAGACAAAATTATATAATCTGGATCAATTCCTAAAGATAATGAGCTTTTGTAGAAAGAATTCATCACAAAAACTTCCAAATTCCGAGTTCTTTGAAGTTCCTTAATAATCTGAATGTCTAATTGATTAGATGATGGGCTATTCCCAATCAAGAGAGCCCTCGGTGCTTGTCTCGCTGACTTGACAGATTCCATAAACCGGTTGGCAATTCGTCTATTTCGAAGCCTTGGAAAAGTAAAAATCGTTATGTTAATAAACCGGAGGGTGAACATAATGAACTTTTCTTTGCAATTTAGCTCTCTATGGATGCGTCTTGCTCTGAGATCATTAATCCTGTCTGCAAAATGGATTAAGACTTTTTTCATGCAATCCTCCATCTGAACTAAATTTTGCGTTAATTAATAATCGAAAAGATTTCTCATCAAACTCTCTTTTTTACAATCGTGCGGTGCGCAGTAATTTACTCCAAAAGGTCAGGAAAGAGCCCGTTTGATCCAGTGAACACCAGAAATTCAGATTCCGTAGCTTATGCTAGTCCAAGATTGCTTGATTATTTGAAATAATTAAGGAACAATTTTAAAGTTTCCTTAGGATGGTCACCAAACCGAGAATCCACCGTCCACTACAAAATTCTGTCCGGTAATGTAGGAAGAAAAATCTGAAGCAAGAAGAAGTAGCGTTGCTTCTAATTCACTTGCTCTCCCCATTCTGCCCATTGGGACTAATCTGGAGTAGGCGTCAACAAAATCATTGTTCTGGCCACTTGAAATGCCCCCAGGAATCAAACTGTTGACACGAATGTTTCTCTTCCCCCAGTATGTAGCTAGGTATTTTGAAAACCCTAATACAGCGGCTTTCGATGCGGAATAGACGGCTGGAGAGTTGATTGCTACGCCCAAATAATTGGAGTTTTCATATATGTCATGGTGCGGTCCTAACATCCCATAAATCGATGAAACCTGAATAACGCTCGACGGCGCATTAGATTTCAACATTTCCAGACCTACTGATTGTGCTACCAAGAACATTCCGTCAATGTTGACAGCCATTACTTCTCGCCATGTTTCCAAGGAGTAGTCCTCAAAAGGCGCATAAAAATTCTTCAGTGATTCTGTTTTGGTGGCAGCATTATTGACAAGTACATTTATTTGTCCGAGTTGCAAAGAAATAAGAGCGATAGTTTCTTTGACTTGCGAGGGACTTGTGATGTCGCATGGGTAAGGAAAAATAGACTCTGATGAAACCGAAGAGTTCAATACATTTGCTAAATAGTCATCGAGCATCTCCTTCTTATCGATGGCAGCCACAACACAGCCGTTATCGGCCAAAGTTTTGCAGAATATCTTCCCTAGAACCCCTCCTGCGCCTGTGACGACCGCAATCTTCCCAGATAGATCGAATGGGCTGTTATTTGCTGGCATCCGTCAGCCTACTTTCATCGAAACTTGACAAAAAATTATTGAAATCAATTGTGGACCCCTTAGATAATTGATTGCCTGCAATCAGAATTAGCATTAACTTGATTGTGTCGTTTGGAGGAATAGGAATTCTTCGTGAATCTACCATCTCAGCAAAGCGAGTCAAAGTCTCTTTGAATGCACCGAAATTATCTTCAATGGCTACAAATGAATTATTTTTTTTTCCAAAAAAATCTACTTTAAAGGTCTTGCTTACAGATCCTAAACAAGTTAATGACATTGTTGTTCCATTCGGATACTCAAAAATAAAAATGTCTGCTGATGCATCTGTTTTTGAGATAGAGCTCGGGCTTAGAAAATATCGGTCAATAGATGCAAGGGCTTCAAGAACATGAATTCCGTACTTTGAAAAATCGTTAACAACGGTTAGCGATATAAACTTAAGATTCTCAAGATTGTAGCTGAAGTCCTTCAACTCAGTGGCAAACCTAAAGCCCGAACATGACATTAGTAGTCCGGAATCCAAGAATTTTGAAAAATACTTAAGCTCCGAGATATCAAGTGTTAACGGTTTATCCACAAATACCGGTATATCTTTCTCAAGAAAGATTCGAGCCAACTTAAGGTGGGACTCCCAATCATCCCGCGCAATTATTACGCCGTCAACGGCACCAATCATTTCTTCTGGCACCTCGCAAATGTTTTCTATTCGACTTATCTCGCTAATTTGCTTTGAAATTTCAACATCCTGGGTCCAAATATGGGTGATTTTACAATTATGGATTCCGAATTTGTTTCGAGGAGCCAAGGATAAATAATCCGCAATTACTCCCCACCCGCTATTTCGCATTAGTGCATCGTCGTATCCATTTATAATTGCAGAGAATGAGTACGGATGACCATTTTCATGGCTAAACCCAATTAGTCCCAGCTTGATCACCAAGAAGTCCACCCGCCATCAACTCCAAAATTCTGCCCGTTAATGTAGCTTCCAAGTTCGCTGCAAAGCAAAAGACTCAAACCTTGAATTTCAGCAGGCTCTCCAATCCTTCCAAGTGGGGTCATGCCAGCCAGTTTTTCGATAAATTCGGGGCTTGCTGCTTGAGTCTCGGGAAATGGGAATGGCCCAGGGCTAATGCAGTTAACTCTAACTCCATCTTTAGACAAAAAACTTGCTAGATACTTCGTTAATTGAATCACTCCAGCTTTTGCCGCACCATAACTGGGAGGGTTAACAAATCTCGAATCATCGTACAATCTGTAATCCGGAGCAACCTGGCCATACATCGAGGCAATATTGAGAATATTTCCTTTATTTTGCTTTAGCTGAGGTAAAAAGCCTATTATCGTACGAAAAACACCCGTTAAGCACACTTCTAAGTCATACTGCCAATCTTCAATCGAAATTGAATCCAAACTATTCTTTTTACCCGACCACCCACAGTTAACTAGAATGTCTATTCCCCCCGTGAATTCTTGTCCGACGATCTTGACTAAGTCATTTACAGAGTTGTCGCTTGTGATATCCACTTTCAAGTAAAAAATTCTCTTTTTGGCAATTTCATTATTTTGACTTTCCCTGAACAGATCTGCTTCACCCTGATTGCGGCTTGCAATTACGACAGTCGAACCATGGTTAAGCAAAACTTGAGAGATTTGGGATCCTAGAAACCCAGCACCTCCGATAATGACGGCGGTTTTGCCATTCAGCAAAGTACTACTTTGAAAACTATCTGGAGATGAGGGCATTGGCAGCATCTAAATCCTCCAAGGTGTCAATATCAATTACTTTTTCTGGCATTACATATGCAAAAGATTTACCGAAGATTAGCCCCAAGTGGTTTTCGGGCAAGCGTTTTGGGTAAAATGCGTATATCGCGCCGTTTAACTCGTAACCAACTTTTAAATTCTGGCGCGGCAACCATGGAATACTTCCCTCAATAAATGGGAGTGCCACATCATTTTCGATTTTCCAAATTCTTTCTGGGCTTAAAGGGAGTTTGGAAAAAGTGGCAAGTGAATCACTCTGGGATTCCACTAGTGACCTAAGGCACTTACTTACCAGACCGCTTGGCCTTATTGGGCACGTGGGTTCCAACAACACAAAGATTTCAACTTCCTCGTGTTCGCTAACCAATACATCCCTCAAATTTCGGATAGCATCTACGACCAGTGATTGATCCCCCGCTAGATTCTCGGGACGCCAATAAACTTCAGCCCCTAGAGAAGTTGCGATTGACGCTATCTCTGAATCATCTGTAGTAACAATTACTCTATCGACTTCTTGTGATTCCCTTGCTGTATTAATTGCCCATTCGATTAAGGGGCGACCTCCCAAATTTTGTAAATTCTTCCTTGGGATAGATTTACTGCCTCCCCTGGCTGGGATTACGGCAATAACTTTCCTGCCTTCAATCATCAGGATTTCCACCTTTTTCAGTGCTCCGTTTTCTCGAACTGGCGTTCGCATTTAACCTAGCAGAAGCTAGGTCTTCTGGATGTCCCACATCTAGCCATTTTTCATGGAGCGGATATGCAAATATTTCTTCCCCTGCTGTTCTTAGTTGATTCAAGAAGTGAGGCATATCGATGGGTTCATCTTTAGGAACTTTTGCCACTATTTGACTCTCGACTACGTAAATCCCAGCAATCGTATTGGATTCACTTATTGGTTTCTCGACGTATGAAATTACCTTGGAACCATCTGTCTCAACGACACCAAATGGGTTTTGCCACTGATGAATTCGAGTAGCCAAGGTGGCAGAACCACCATTTTCCAAATGATAGTCAATCATCTGTGCATATGAAACTTCTGTCAGTACATCTCCATTAGTGACCACTATAGGCAAATGGCTTGAGACTTCGAGCTTACTCAAACTTCCCGCTGTACCGAGAGGTGAGGTTTCACGCAGGTAATTTATCGAAACTCCAAATTGTTCACCATTTCCAAAATAATCTTCAATAAGATTTCCTAGGTAATTAATTGAGATGTAGAAATTGTTGAAGCCCTCATTTATGGCTTTTTCAATTATATGTTGGAGGATTGGCTTATCTCCTATTTTTAACATTGGCTTGGGGCAATGTTGGGTTAGGTGCGAAAGCCTTGTGCCTTTCCCGCCCGCCATAATTACAAAAGGGTTGTCTCTTCTGATTAAAGACTTGATTTTTTCAGATAGATGTATGCCTACTACTCTTCCTTGTTGATCTAAAATTGGAAGTTGGTTAATTTTATTTCTTGACATCTGTTGATAGATGTCGGGGTTGGCCTTGACTTGGGTAGTCGAGTAAAAATTTGAGTTCATGGCGAGCTCAATTTTGCTCTCCAGGTTGAGGCCTCGAAGTAAGCCTCTTCGTATATCGCCATCGGTCACGGTACCTTTAAGTTTTCCATCAAGCGTTACGATAAGAACTATTAGAAATTCGGCTTCGTTGAGTTTGGCAATAACCTCTCTCAAATTCGAACCCTCTAACGCGAAAGCACCCTTGAGGCCCTCTTCTATTCTCCACGTTGTCATGATGGCTAATCTCGTTTCAGATCAATGGGACTAAATAACATGTTTAAGTAACTGGAATGCTTCTGCCGCTTTAAACCCTGCCATCACTCCGCGATTCCGAGCCTGAGCCTCTATCGCCTCTACACTCCTCGGGAATGGAAATTCCGCAAGTTCTGACGAGTAAATCTTAGCGGCCTCAACTTTAGCGTCGAGCTCCGTTTCGATATTAACAAAATAGTTCGGTACAAAATTGCCGGCAGCTATTGGGTCCATGCCCGTTTCTGACAAAGTTTCGTATGCAAGCAACGTCCTTATTGACTCCGAACGAAACCACTTAGATGCGCTTATCGCCGCTTGATATGTTATTTTATGGTCCGAATGCACATCTGAAGGGTGGGGAACCAAAACTTCATCAGGTTTGAACTCAGCAAATACATTAGAAATTTGTTTCACGAGTTCTGACATTGGCACTGAATGCAGTCCTGTGGCAGGATGTCCGAGTCGAACAACATAATCAAATCCAAGACTTTTTGAGACAAGTTCGATTTCCGCTTCCCGAGACTCTATGCGATCACAAGACCATCCTCCCGCAGTGGTCATATCTGTCATCACTATCCAGGCGATCTGAGAGCCTTCCTTCTTTCTTCGAATTAAAGTCCCTCCGGCTCCAAGGATTTCATCATCTGGGTGAGGAGCGATAACAAGACTTCTCATAAATACATTCCTCTTTCTAGATTGACGTCCGGGTCCGTAGAGGACAAGCATAGGGCGCCTTCCCCGCATTTCACGATGGGTCCATTCACTGAAATTTCAAGTATTTTTCCAGGTTCTGCATCGATAGCATCAGTCTCTACAATTGAAACTTTCCACAACTTTACTGGCGAACCATTGAGCATAAAATGGGCCCCTACATATGGATAGCTTAACGCTCTCACGAGATTATAAATTTGGTTACTCGACATTCGCCAGTCAACTTTGCCGTCCTCAAGAGATCGTTTGCGCCAGGATGTTGCTAGTGATGGCTCCTGGGGTTTAGAGATTAAGGCCTTATTGCGAAGGTCCAGAATCAACTCACTTACTTGCTCGAGGGCAACCACTGAAATCTTTTCATACAAACTATTTGCATCGTCGGACAACAGAACTTCGATATTTTTTTGGTTTAAAATGGGTCCCGAGTCAGCTCCTTCATCCATTAGGAAGAATGTAGATGCCGTCTTTTGAAGCCCTAAGGCCAAAGTCCAGATTATCGGGTGTCTTCCACGATTCCTCGGAAGAAGAGTTGGGTGATAACCAATTACGCCCATTGGGCTTATCCCAAGAAACTCTTTTTTTACAAGCTTCTGCCACCCGATGCAAAAAATGATATCGGGTTCTAGGTTTCGAGTCCATCCTATACACTCAGGAGAATTAACATCATCAAAATATTTCCAATTTAGATTATTTTCTTTGCAATAGATACTTAAATCTAAGTGATCACTGGAAACAGCGGGTGTCGGTTTGGTTATCACGCCGACAACGTCAACATTGGACAAAATCAGTTTCTCCAGCACTGACTTGGAGAATTGTACAGCACCAACAAAAACAATTCTCATCTGACTTCCATATTGTAGAATTGCTTCTTTAGCAACGTTTCTAAAGGGGCTTCTCTGATTACTTCAATTATTTTAACGGTGGCACCGCCATTCCCATATGGGTTTGACGATTTAGCTAGTTTCTGCTGAAAATCTGAGGAGTACAACCTCTTAAGCGCATCGTCAATACTTTTTTCATCCGGGCTACAATCAATCACAGACTCTGCGCGCAATCTACCTCGCTGTCGGTCACCGATATTTATTGTACCCTTTCGGAAAGAAGGAACTTCTGTCAGTCCACTTGAAGAATTCCCCACAACCCCATCTACGATCTGCAAACATGAAAGGAAGAGTTTTTGACCAAGTGATTCGAAGCAATATGCATTCCCGTGCAAGCGGGAAAATTTGTAGATCATTTCAGAGAGTGAATTATTTTCCATATCAGCATTAGGCATCGTAAATATGAGCGTAGTATCATTTAGTTTAGCTAAGGCTTTTGTAATCTCATCCAACTGCCTCTTAGAAGCATGATTTTCCAAAGTAACTGGGTGGAACGTCACCAATAAACTTCTCTTCTTGAAAGTTAGGCTTAGTTTTTCCTCTATTTCCTCTTTAGAATAGAGATTCTCGTTCATTATTGCATCTACGCCTAATCCACCAACGAGAAATACATTTTTTGGGTTTTCCCCAAGTTGGATTACACGTTTTCGATAATCTTCCGCAGCCACAAAATGCAGATGAGACATCTTTGTGATTGCGTGTCGAAATGCCTCATCGATTAGACCCTCCGTGGATTCTCCACCATGTATATGCGCCACTGGAATTCTAAATATCTGTGCCGATATTGCCGCAGATAGTATTTCAAACCTGTCTCCAAGAACTACAATCAAATCAGGGTTGAGAATTTCAAAGGATCTTGCGAATCCTGTAATGCCTTTTGCAATGGCACCAGAGATTGCCTCTTCGGTATCCTCATCCGTTAAAATTTCCACCCTTGTATCCACCTGAAAACCATCTGACTCAATTTCCTTTACAGTCATTCCAAATTTCTCGGATAAGTGAGTGCCGGTGACAATCGTCTGTAGCAACAAATCATTACTATTTTGAATTTCAAACATTATTCGCCGGAGCAATCCATACTCAGCTCGGGTGCCCGTAATCACGCAGATTTTTCTTCTACTGCTCAATTAGATCATCCGCTTCGTAGTCGCGCTTTGACCTCTGGCCTACTATTTCATCCCATCTCATCGGAGATATGCCTCCGCCGGGGCGCTTTGAAGTCAAATTCTGATCGGAAAAAAACTCGCCTTTTCGGATGGCTGTTGCTGCGACCACAGATTTTCTAATCGCAAATAAGTTGGGCAGCTCGGAAGGCTGACATTCTTTATTTTCTTGCCCAAGGGCTGATTCTATATTTCTAATGGCACTGATCATTACGCCTAACTCATCCGGAACTAGACTCGCTTTGTGATCTGGGCCAACTAATCCTCGATCCAAAGTGAAGTGTTTTTCAAGAATCGTTGCACCTAATGCTACAGCTGCAATTGCAACTTCAATTCCTAAAGTGTGGTCTGAGTAACCGACCTTAATGTTGTACTCGTCTCTAATCGAGATCATTGCCTTCAAATTAACATCATGGAATGGGGTTGGGTAAGCACTTGTACAATGCAAAACAGTTATTCTTTCTCTGTTTAATCCTTGAGACTCAATAGCCTGGAGTGCGTGACCTATTTCCTCTAAAGTAGACATGCCAGTTGAGAGCACCACATCCCGTCCAAGCTGACCAACTCGTCTCAAATAGGGTAAATTAGTAATTTCGCCAGACGGTATCTTGAATAAACTTACATCATTTCGATTTAAAAACTCAAGGCTCTCTAGATCAAAGGCGGTTGATAAAAAACCGATTCCCACTTCCTTACAATGTTTGATGAGCTCAAAATGCTCGTTAGGCGTTAATTCCAACGCACTCAACATCTCAAATTGATTGTCGTTATGAGAATCTTTCTCAATCTGGTAATTTGCTTTGAGAGCATCTTTCGTGACTAATTTGTTGGTTTGAAATGTCTGAAATTTAACAAAGTCCGCACCTGCCTCGTGTGCAACTTTGATCATTTCCCTAGCCAGCTTCATGTCACCATTGTGATTGACGCCTGCCTCTGCGATTACTAGAACTTTACTCATATTCGGTTCCAAAGTATTTATGTCCTGCGGCAACATCTTGCTTTAATGCTTGCCCCATCCCAATAAAACAATCACTGCCTATCGTAATTCCTTCTTTAGTTACGGTCCCACTCCCCACGAAAGATCCTCTCCCAACTTTTGAACCACCATTGATCACGGCCCCAGTAGATATATGACAGTGATCCTCAACCGTCGTATCGTGTTCCAACAGTGACTGTGAATTCACAATACAGTTTTGTCCAACTTTAACCCCTGGCATAATTACTGAGCCAGGCATCACGATCGAACCCTCACCAATCGACGCATGTTTGGAAACATACGCTGTGGGTGCGACTATAGGGGGAAATTGGTAGCCATAGCTTTTTCCTAAACCAAAAAGTTGGATTCTTTTCTGGGGGCTTTTGATTTGGCCGACCGCGACGATGGCAAAATCACACATACCTCTCAAGTCCCCCAACTGCGCGTCGCTCGCGATTACTTCATGGCCTAACTCTTTGCGCCCCAATTCGGAAGATTCACCAATCAGTCCAAGAATGTTAAAAACGCCATTCGTTTCAATCACTTCGATGCAGCATCGAGCATGCCCACCAGCCCCGAGCAACAAAATATTAGGTTTTTTCATTCGTCGGCCAGCTTTGGACTACTTGGCATATTTATGATTCTTCCTTTAAGAGAGTTTGCATTTTCTAGGTTCATTGATTCCGAATCAGCATAAGGGGCCTGGAGATGTAACGGCTCCCATGCAGGTCGCGTATTTATCAGATTTAGATTGGTTAATTCCAGAATTGCGTCCTTCCACTTTCTTTGACTCTCATCAAGAATAAGTGTTTGCAGCCAGTAGTTGCTCATGGAGTTCTCTGGCTCTTGGAATACCTCAACTCCATTTACTAAAGCAAATGCCTCTCGATATTTCTTGAATAGTGTTCGTTTTTGGCTTATTTTCTTTGGAAGTTCTTCAAGCTGGGCACAGCCGACAGCGGCATTCAAATTTGGCATGCGATAGTTAAAGCCCACTAAATTGTGATGAAATTCCCATTTGTGTGGGAGTTTTGCGGTTGTTGACAGATGCCGTGCTAATTTTGCGAGTTTGTTGTCATTGGTCATTAATGCACCGCCGCCTCCGGTGGTTATTATCTTATTGCCGTTAAAACTTAAAGCGCCAAGCAGGCCAATTGTTCCCGCATGCTTTCCTTTGTGAAAACTTCCTAGCGCTTCTGCAGCATCTTCAATTACGGCAATTTTATAGTCTCTGGCCAGTTCTAAGAGATCATTCATTTCAGCAATATGACCAAATAAATGTACTGGGATAATTGCTCTAATAACTCTGCCTGTCTTTTTGTTTACGCACAACCCAGATTCTTGTTTCGTAAATTCCCTTAAATAATCATGGAGTTTTTCGATGTCTACTCCGAGTGAATTTAAATCCGTATCAATCAGGTGCGGATATGCGTTGCAGTACGTAACGGCGTTCGCAGTTGCAATAAATGTAAGTGATGGGGTTAAAACTTCATCGTTCGCTCTGACTCCTCCACAGATTAGTGCTAGATGAAGGGCAGACGTCCCGTTGGTCGTTGGAATAATATGTTGAGCGCCAGTAAATTCCTGTAGCTCTTTTTCAAACTTCTTTACATAATCTCCAATATAGGAAACGTATGTCGATGAAATGCACTCAGTAAGATAACGCACTTCATTCACACCAAAACTAGGCTCGTGCAACGCTGCCGAGGTATGACCTACTACCTGCGTGATTGCCTCTAAGACTTTCTGGGGTAGACCTTCTGTATTGGGTCTTGTCATACGTTATAAATTCCCGCTTTGTATCTGCTTAGGTTGGATGGATCTGTAAACCAATTAATCGTGGTTTCAAGCCCTTTATTGAACCCTTCCAATCCTACATATTCTGGGGACCAATTTAGAAGATCTCTTGCCTTGCTATTGTCCGCCCATAGCCTGGTAACTTCAGATTTTCTTGGGCGAATGCGCTCTTTGCTCGATGTGAATTCAACCTTCTTATTAATTATTTTTGCAATCAAACTTGCAGTGTCTTGCATCGATATCTCGAAATTGGATCCGAGGTTTATTGTCTCACCGAAAGTTTCGCAGAATTGAAGTGCTGAAATAAATCCTTGCGCCGTATCGGAAACAAATGAAAAATCTCTTGTCGTCGACAATTCTCCAAGCTCAATTGTCTGACTTCCCGAGGCAATCTGTGTAATGATCGTTGGGATAATAGCCCGCGCAGATTGCCGAGGTCCATATGTGTTGAATGGTCTAATTGTTATGGTTGGTAATTCAAAAGAGTTATAGAAAGAGTAAACGAGTTGGTCTGCCGCAATCTTTGATGCAGCGTAGGGTGACTGTCCCTTTGTCGGGTGGCTCTCTGTTATTGGAACAAACTCAGCGGAGCCATATACTTCGCTTGTCGATGTATTTATAAACTTTTCTACATCGAACTCTCGGGCCGCCTGGAGTAGGTTCAGGGTACCTTTTACGTTTGTATCAACGTACAAATCAGGTGAATTATAAGAAAAAGGTATTCCGATAAGCGCTGCCAAATGCATGACGGAGCTGCACCCTTTCACCAAATTTCTGGTTCCTTGCGGGTCTCGAATGTCACCGGAAATTACCTCAATTTCAGATTTAATCTCTTTAGCGGTGTCATCTAGCCATCCCCAAGAATTAAATGAGTTGTACTGAACTAGAGCCCTTACCTTGTAGCCTTGCCTGACAAGTTCTTCTGTCAAGTGGGATCCAATAAATCCGTCAGCACCAGTCACGAGTACTCTATCGCTAGTACGAATTGTTTTCATTGCTATTCCTAACCCTAGAGCCCAGTACCGATTCTATACTGCTTTGCCATTTGTGGGCGCACATAAGTGAGAAAGTCAGTCTCGTAAAATCAAGAAAATGCTTTGCGTGAGAGGGTCTGTCTCTACTTTGGTGGGTTTTATTCCACCACTCTAAGCACTTGAAATTTCGTTGTTGCTGAGCTCGCATTGATTTGTATATTTCCGTTGAATGCGCAATTGCTTGCGAGTTCCAGTTATAAAAAACTATTGAATACAATCTGCATTTTTTACCCTCGCGGAAACACGATATCTTGTAAATGAAAACCTCGTGAAACCCCGGGTTCAAATAGGTCGCTGATAGTACAATTTGCTTATGGGAATAAAACGATACCTTCATTCGCAAGCAAGAAGGATGATTTCGAGGGAGTTGCAAGGTCTTCGATTTGCAATTGGGCAAGCGGCAATGCTCTCTTCTCGCATGCACTCTAGTAATTTTCAAGATCTTTGGGACGCGGAAGTGAAGGTGTACAGCCAATGGGGAGAAGATGGCATTTTGGACTATCTCTGTGAGAAATTAAAGATTTCGAAGCCAAGTATTATTGAATTGGGCTCTGGAGATTTTCAAGAATGCAACTCACGTTTTCTTTTTGAAAATAGAAACGCAAACGTATTTGCTGTTGACGCAAGACAAGATTTAGACTCAAGTGTCGCCACAAATAATGAGACCTGGAAGAGTCATTTTTTCTCCAAGCAAACTTGGATTACTCCAGAAAACGTCAACGCTCTAATTGGCGAAGCAACAGAAAATACTGGTTTTGTTGATATTCTTTCACTAGACTTAGACGGAAATGATTTTTGGATCCTGAAGAATGCAAACTTACAAGGCATCCGGATTGTTGTAGTTGAGTATAACCCACTGTTTGGTTCGAGAAGTAAGGTGACTGTACCTAGAGACGATGCTTTTGATAGAACCACTAAACATCCATCTTGGCTATATTACGGGGCGAGCATCCAAGCATTTATCGAATTGCTGCAAGGAAAAGGATTTACTTTCATTGGAACGAATCGGGTTGGAAATAATGCTTTCTTTATCGCTTCAGGGTTTGATGAAATGGTGCCGTTGCGGCCACGAACCAATTTGAGTGTTTACACTGATTGGAGAATTAGGGAAGCACGATCTCGTTCTGGTGAACTAAGTTTGACTTCTGGTCTAGATAGACTTAAGGAAATTTCCGAGATGGAATTAGTTAATCTAGATGACGGAAAATTAATCTCTGTCTATAAAGCCTATATTGGTACTTTGAGGGAGGATTAAGCGATAAATTTTTATTAAATTTTTCAATTTATCCTAATCAATTTTGATTACCGGGACAATAAGTTGTACTTTAAAACGCAACGAATTGCACTCAAGCCATCCTTCCAAGTGATTTTCTTCCCCTCTGCATATGTCCTGCCACGGTAGGAAATAGCTACTTCGTAAATTCTTGCATTCATTCTTGCAAGTTTTGCCGTTATTTCCGGCTCTACACCGAATCTATTCTCTTCAATTTCCAATTTTCTCGCGATTTCTGTTCGGATAACTTTGTAGCAAGTCTCCATATCTGTTAGGTAAATATTAGTAAGCGCATTTGAGATGAAGGTTAGGAATCTGTTTCCCATGCTGTGCCAGAAATATAGTGCCCTCCTGGATTCAAATGAAAGAAAACGAGACCCAAAAACAGCATCTGCAAAACCCTCTTCCAAGGGTTTTAATAATCTAGGATACTCTTCGGGCGAATACTCAAGATCTGCGTCTTGAACCAAAACGTAGTCGGAAGCCGCAATTTCGAAACCCTTCCTCACGGAGGCACCTTTACCGATATTCTTCGAATTCGAGATTAGTTTTATTCTCGGGTCCTTAATTGTTGATAAAATTTTATACGAGTTGTCCGTAGACCCGTCATCCACTATCACCAATTCCTGTACACAGTCTTGATGCAAAACGCGCTCAACCAGCTCTAAAATGGTATTTTGCTCATTAAAGCAGGGTATGACCACTGTCAGGCATTTTCTCATCGGCTTTTAATTTCATTCCTAAAATATCTAATTGTTTCATCTAGCCCTGTGGAGAAATCAATTTTCGGAAACCAATTAAGCTCTGAGTTTGCAAGAAATATATTGGGTTCTCTAACTTGCGGATCATCTGATGGAAGTTCTTCAAATACTATCTCCGATTTTGACCCAACTGCCTCTTTTACGCTTGTTGCAAGCTCTAACATAGAGATTGGGTGAGGGTTTCCAAGATTAACCGGTGAATGTAAAGACTCCTTGAAAAATAAGGCAATCAAACCTTCAATTAAGTCAGAGACAAAACAGAAACTACGCGACTGAGAACCGGTTCCATACACCGTAAGAGGTTCATTAGAGAGTGCTTGACAAATTAGGTTGCTGACAACACGTCCATCATCCATTGACATGTTCGGGCCATAAGTATTGAAAATGCGGGAAATTCTTATATCAGTAGAGTATTGCCGATGAAAGTCGCTAAATAAAGTTTCAGCAGCTCTCTTGCCTTCGTCATAGCAAGAGCGGATACCAACGGGATTTACGTTCCCCCAGTAGGACTCGGTTTGTGGTGAAATTTCTGGGTCGCCGTAAACCTCTGAGGTTGATGCTTGAAGAACAATAGCATTGTTTCTCCGTGCCAATTCAAGGACATTTATTGCTCCCAGAACATTAGTCTTCATCGTTCTTACCGGATCTTTTTGGTAATGCAAAGGGGAGGCTGGGCACGCCAAGTTGAAAATGCCTTCAACGTCAAGATTTATTTCCTCTTGAATATCTTGTTTAATAAACTTAAACCTTTTATTGCTTAAGAGTTCTTCTATATTTTTAATTCTACCGGTGAACATATTATCCATACAGATAACATCATGGTTTAGCTCGATAAGTCTTTTAGCAAGATGGGACCCAAGGAATCCAGCTCCACCCGTAATTAAAATTCTCAACTTTTCTCTCCTTTCAATTTACTTGCCTCAAGTAATTTTCTAACAAGGATGATCAACATGATGTTTCCAATTAAAATCGTTGACATGACATAACGTGGCGCCGAAATAGGCCCCACAGCTACAAGCGATAGGTGTGTAACGATTATCGGGAAAGTTAGCTTGAGCAAGTTTTTCAAATTTCTAACCCTGAGCGTAAAAACTAAATACGTTAAGACTGGCCAGAGCCACAATCCGCCCCAACCCCAAAACCACGAAGCTTGATTAAAGAAAAAGGATGCCAATAGCGCGATACTTTCAAGGGGTTTGAGCAAATTTGAATTGAGTTGTTGGTCTAGAAGATCCACTGAAGGATGAAGGACGCTGGGGCCAAACTGAAGGGCAATGTTTGTATTCAATCCCACAGGGTTTTTAATGTTTCTATCAATTTGATTTGGTGGCCCTTGGAAAAAAGGTGGCGGTAACGCGACACTGCTACGTTGTAAATGTGCCTGAATCACTATTGCGGGGTTCTTGAGTGTGATTGAAATATAATTCTGGAGAAAGGCTCTGAGTTCTATTCTATGTAATCCATCATTTGACATCTCAATGAGTGCATCGTCCATACTCGAGCAAGTTTTTGGTGTTTTCCACTGTTCCAAAGGATAAATCTTCTCCAGATACTTCCACTCTTCTCTAGTGATCTTTGCTTCTGGGTGTTGGGCTACGCACTTAAGATCAGCCAATGCGGGTAAGAGGTGCATTGGAACATTCGTTTTAGTTACTCCAACCGAGGAAATTAGAAATGTTGCTATAGTCAACCCGAGAATAGGGAGTACTCTCGATACGACTTTTTTTGCATAAACAAAGTAAAGCGCGAGGGCAATAACAATTAAGAACCCAGATTTCGTATTTGTTAGAGCGAAAACTGCAACAAATGGAACTAGTTTATCAAGAGGTTTCTGCTTATTATAACGCTCGCGAAAAACGAACCCTACAATTAGCATAATACCGCTGGTGAAGAATACATCATGACTAATGTTCACGGCGAAGTTTCCAAATAGTGGAGATAAGCAAATAATGAATAGTGTTTTTTGTAAGTCCGATTCATTTTCAGGCATAGAAAAGATAAAATAACTAGTACACGCATAAAGCATTATTATCGAAATCAGAGAAGCTAGCCAGATACTCCCCCCATTGATACTGGTTAGTTTCAAAACCCAAAAATACTGAGCCGTCCACCAGTCTGTAGACGCTCCTTGCCTCATCAGTAATATTGCTTTTACGGGATCTGAACCTATCCGTCCAGGGAATAGACTCACATACCAAAAGAAAGTTGCCAAAATAGAGCCTGTGACCCACTTGTTTTCCCGAATACGATTTATCACTGGTACTACGAAGCGACGAATTTGCATGAAAGTATTTACTCCAAAGAATCGAGGCCAGTTCTCACATAATATAACAATTTGTGTAACTTTCTTGCTTTGAAGGAGTTCTTGCGATACTTTCTAGTGTGCAAAGTGAGGAAAACCCAATATATACAGGGGAGTTCATTCTTACTGAAATAAATAGCCATTTAGTCAAATACTCTAATCATATTGTTGATCTCATTACTTCTTCCGGCTTTACATCTTCACTAGGACCTATTTTGGATTTCGGTGCAGGCCAAGGGACTCTGGCGCAAATTCTCCGAGATAAGCATGGCTTGTCGCCAAAATGTGTTGAAATTGATCCTCGACTTAGGTCCATTTTGGAGAAGAATCAGTTTGTCGCTTACTCCTCGATTGCTAAAACAAGCCAAATTTTTAGCTTGATTTATACTTCAAACGTACTTGAGCATATTCGAAATGATAGTGATGTATTGGCTGACTTAAAGCCCAGGTTAATTCCGGGAGGATATCTCGCAATCTATGTACCTGCTTTCCCCCTTCTGTTTAGCGCATTAGATAAGAACGTGGGCCATTTCCGAAGATATACGAAATCGGATTTAAGAAAGAAAGTTGAGACAGCAGGTTTTGAAATTGTTCGAATTGAGTACAGTGATAGTCTTGGTTTTTTTGCAACACTTCTTCTCAAGATTCTTAATTTCTCTTTTGAAACTAGCGGCGGCTCAATAATTCTAATGAAAATATATGATAGGTATTTAGTGCCAGTCAGCATTTTCTTTGACCGTGTTGGGTTTAAGCACATTCTTGGTAAAAATCTTTTTCTAGTTGCCCGAGCTAAAGGATAAATTACCGAACAATAAATTAAGTTAGTTGCAGTTCAAATTCTTTGTACCAGCGAATTCTCATGCGGGTTTAGGAGTAAACCAAAATTTATTCAAGCATAACAACGCCATTTGGTGTTGACAGGTGGACAGCAACAATCCCTGACTGGTCATCATTTGTTGATACATCAACCCATTCGATATCTACATTTCCAAGCGATGCCAAGATCTCGTCCTTAAACCAGGAACCTGCCAGCTGATCTCTATTCGCAATAACAATCGTTTTGATCTCAGCGAGTGGTGTTCCGTCCTGTGATGGGTGATCCGCTGATAACCACTGGATAAAGAAAGGAAATTCACGAGTGTCGGCGATTTCCTTCACTCCAATTTGCTTCCATTTTAGGTCTGAGCCATTTGGACGTGTTCTGTGTCCCTCGATGGCATCACGACCAAACTTTGCTGCAATTGGCACAATATCTTCAGTGCTAAATACCCAGGTGAACCAGCCACCACCTTCGTTTGCTTTCTTTGAAACCGCTTTGCCCCAAGGTGTTTGTTCTGTCGCTGGGTGGTCCAGTGGGCAGACAACTTCGATGTATTGACCATTGCTAAGTGCGCAAGTGAAGTTACGTGTACCAAAACGTGGGTGGATTCCACCGTCTACAAAGGTGCTGCCTAGGCGTGAACCTAAGCGTTGCACCGTGTCAGCTAACTGTTCATGGGAGGTCACATAAGAAACATGGTCTAGACGCATGGTGGAATTCTGCACCATCACAAGGGGTGGTTGTGACCATCCTTTAGGGCTTAAAAGCTCCCTATCTGCGCGCCAACTCGCACATTAACGCCTCACAAGTCACCAAAGGGGCTGCATTCATAGCAAGATGGTTTCGAGCTTCTAAAATAGCGCTCATCTTTTGAACCGCTGTATGCGCTGGGAAACTTGTAGCGTAACTTTCTATCTCAGACCGTATGTCTGAATTAATCATCGATTCAGTAACACCTGCTTGAGCCATCATGACATCACGATAAAAGGTTGCAAGATCAAGAAGAGCTCCATCAATCGAGTCGCGAACCATGCGCGTTGCTCGAGATTTTTGTTCCTTCTCTAACTCTTTGACTGCCTTCGCGGCGCCGGTTGCCATACCTCGGCCGGTTGCGCCTTTGCCATAAGCCTCTTGAAGTTTTTCAATCTCTTTCTCATCCCTGATCCCGGATGAGGCACTTGCCTCTTCGGTCGCAATATCGACAAGTGATTGGGCGGCCTGGAATGCTTCAGCAAGTGAACGAAGTTGTAGTGGCAGTTGCATAATTACTTTTCTATTACTGCGAACCTTTTCATTGGTTGCTAAGTATTTCGCTCTCCCAATATGTCCCTGGCTAACACGCGCAGCAAAATCGGCCATTGTTGGCGAAATGTTGTCGCGCTTGATGAGTACTTGTGTGACAGCCTCTATCGACGGTGAGCGTAGTTGTAGATGCCGGCAACGTGAACGAATTGTTGGTAGAACATCGTGAAGTGTTGGTGCACAGAGCAACCAGACTGTGCGAGTCCCTGGTTCTTCAATTGCTTTGAGAAGTGCGTTTGCTGCTGACTCGGTAAGTCGATCTGCATCTTCCATTACAACTACACGCCATCCACCCATAGATGGCGCCCATGCAACACGGGTGAGTAGTTCACGTATCTCTTCTACTTTGATTGAAAGTCCTTCCGTGCGAATAACTTCAACATCAGGATGCCCACCTGTCGCAGCCGATTGGCATTCATTGCAGGCGCCATATCCTTGGTTTGGGCAAATGAGAGCTCGTGCGAATGCAACCGCCGCTGAGGATCGGCCAGAACCTGGTGGGCCGGTAAAGAGCCAGGCGTGTGTCATGTCTTGGGATTCGACGCCAGTGCGACTAGCAGCTATTGCGCTTTTGAGAATCTCGGTGATGTGTTCTTGACCTACGAGGTCATTAAAGACATTCATGGAGACTCTGTAAAATCCAGAATAAACTCAAAGTATCCGCCAAACATTAATAGCACACATTTCTTAGATGAGTGTATTCTATCTAGGTTTGTTCTATGAATTGTTGCCAATTTAAGCAGTCTTTTGAAAAATCTATATGCAATCACTAGGTTTTGTAATTGCCAGTATTTTTTAGTTAAGAAAGTCAGGCTAATTGGTAGAATTTTAAATGGGCGGTTGAAGCCCGGGTGAATAGCGAGTAAGACTCTTGCTTTATGTCGGGAAAGCCCCTCAAGTGTTTTTCTATCTGAGAACAGTTTCCACTCTGCACCTTCGATATCTACTTTAATTACTAGGCTATTTCCTTTTTGGTGAAAACAATCAAGTTGATCAATCAGGGAAACAATTTCGACAGTTGATTTCTCAGAATCGGACGGCGCTTCATTGGAAATGCTAGCCAATACTTTTGGGTCAGAATTCTTTCCTAGCTCTAGAGTTCCAGGATTGCTTGAAATGGCTTGGTTTCGCAGAATAATCTGACCCGAGATTTCCGGATTGCCATCGATGTGAGCCTGTGCAATTTCATAAACCCTCGGCACCGCCTCAAAGGACAAAACATGGGCACCTAATTTTGCTGCGATGATGCTCATCGCGCCTGTCGCTGCGCCAACGTCTACAAAATCAGTTGTTGAATTCAGGTTATTTTCTAAAAAAACCATTGTGTCTGGCTCATAGGTCTTGCTAGAAACACGTTGCCAGTAACTATCTCCATAATAATCGATTTCAGGATCGACATAAAACTCACCAAACCAGCCTGCATATGTTTTTTTCATTTTTCTCTTCCACCCTGACTGTTGTCTTTATTTCTTGAATTCGAATTCCTCTTATTGAATCCAGTAGAATGTGTTGCACGCGATACGGCTGTTGTTGCAGTGCGAATTGGACGAAGTAATTTCTTTACTTGTGGTCCTTCTAGGTTGCGTTTGAGCGCAGGAAGTTCAGATACTCGGGCAGTGATTTGAGAGTTGATCTCTTCAACTGATTGTGTGCCATCAACAACAAAGTATCTCTCTGGATCCATCATAGAAATCTGTAAATACTCTTGACGCACACGTTCATGGAAATCGTTTGATTCTGCTTCAAGGCGGTCTCTTGATTGCAGTCTGCCTAAACCAATTTCTGCTGGAAGGTCAATAAGAATTGTCAGAGTTGGATACAAACTCTCTGTAGCCCAACGAGAAATACGTGCCACCTCTGCTGGGTTAAGTACTCGTCCTGCTCCTTGGTAGGCCGCAGATGAATCAAAGTAGCGGTCAGAGATAACGACCTCACCTCTGTAAAGTGCAGGTCTAATGACTGAGTAAACATGGTGTGCACGGTCTGCGGCATAAAGAAGTGCTTCGGCGCGCGGTGAGATATCTCCTGTTTCGTGCCCAAGGAGTATCTTGCGTAGATCCTTACCGAGTTCAGTTCCACCAGGTTCACGAGAGAGAAGAACTGTTTCACCTTCTCGTTCTAACCATTG
>JACCEC011859007.1_pt1 | contig 20592 bp, 19 predicted proteins | sample 7450121 | NCBI WGS metagenome assembly JACCEC01 (sample SAMN15323455, study PRJNA562643) | freshwater metagenome | isolation source: river surface water | place: USA:Blue River Watershed | collected 2017-08-18 | reverse complement strand
GTTTTGCCAAAGTCACTCTAGCTTAAGCCATGACTGTTATTTATTTGATTCGTCATGGTGAAACTATGTGGAATCGTGAAAAAAGATTGCAAGGTCATATTGATATTGGCTTGAATGAAAAAGGTTTTTGGCAGGCGCAGCAATTAGGTAAATATTTATCAAGTCGTCCTATCGCTGCGGTTATTTCAAGTGATCTTAGTCGTGCTGCCGATACAGCTCAAGCTGTAGCTTCGCATCATCAAATCGAATTGCAATTTGAACCCGGTTTAAGAGAGCGGCATTACGGCATCATGCAGGGTTTAAGTCATACAGAAATTGCTGAGAAACATCCGCGCAATCATGCAGCCTGGAAGAATAGGGAGACTGATTTCACGCCAGAAAGTGGCGAAAGCTTGCAGCAATTCTACGATCGAGTCGTGCACTCAGCTAGATCTTGGGCTGAACGCTATCCTGATCAAGAGATCGCCATGGTGGCCCATGGAGGTGTTCTAGATTGCCTTAATAGGGTGGCGACCAAAAGATCATTAGAGATGGCTAGAGATTTTGAAATCCTAAATGCCAGTCTCAATACACTCTCCTTTAATTCAGGAGAGTTTGGTTTGATTGAGTGGGGAAATGTTTCTTTCCTTGAAGATGCTGAAGGAAAGTTTGATTACTCTTTAGATGAGTTGGATGGCAGTCCTAAGTGAGTGTAGGCCATTGCTGTAGCCACTCGACCTCTAGGCGTACGTTGTAAAAAGCCCTGCTGAATTAAGTAAGGCTCAATAACATCTTCAATCGTTTCGCGTTCCTCGCTAATGGCCGAGGCTAGGTTATCGATACCAACTGGACCACCGTCAAACTTATGGATGATGGCTTCCAATAGTTTTCTATCCATCACATCAAAACCAACTGCATCAACATCGAGCATTGATAACGCTGCATCAGCGATGCTTTGACTTATCTGGCCGTCAGCCTTCACTTCAGCAAAGTCTCTGACGCGCCTTAGGAGGCGATTAGCAATTCTAGGTGTGCCACGTGATCTCTTCGCGATTTCGAGGGCGCCACCATCGTCTAATGCTGCGCCAAGGAGTCTGGCGGATCGCTGCACAATCAAGGATAACTCTTCGGTGGTGTAGAACTCTAAACGTGCCACGATGCCGAAACGATCTCTCAGAGGATTGGTGAGCATTCCAGCTCGTGTGGTCGCACCAATCAATGTAAATGGCTTAAGGTCTAGTTTGACGCTTCTTGCTGCAGGGCCATCGCCGATCATGATGTCGATTGCATAATCTTCAAGCGCTGGATAAAGAATTTCTTCTACAACAGGAGATAAACGGTGAATCTCATCAATAAAAAGAACATCGTTTGTCTCAAGATTTGTTAATAAGGCAGCAAGATCGCCTGGCCGGTCGATAACAGGGCCGCTAGTCTGACGCAAATTAACACCCATCTCTTTTGCAATGATGTGTGCCAACGTTGTTTTTCCAAGGCCTGGAGGGCCAAAAAGTAAAACGTGATCCAGTGCTTCTTGTCTTTGTTTAGCGGCAGAAATAAAAATCTCTAATTGACCACGTGCTTTCTTCTGTCCGACATACTCATCCAACTGCTTTGGACGCAATGCACGCTCGAGGACGTTGTCATCACTACTTGCAGTACTAACTACTAAGCGTTCCTCATTGGAGCTTGATGAGTTAGGGGAGATGTCGTCAGTTTTAATGGCCATAGATAGAGTTTATTACGATTGCTGCAATAGCTCTACGCTTTAGAGAGCGCTTTCAGCGCCATGCGGATGCCATCTGATACAGAAGAGTCTGGTGAGACATGTTTTAGGGCTGCTTGGGCTTCTTTATCGGAATATCCAAGCGCTGTTAGTGCCTGAAGAATCTCAACTTGGGTATCTGGTTCTGCATGTTGATGGCCAGAGCCAATATCAGCACCGAGCTTGCCCTTTAATTCTAAAAGGAGTCGTTCAGCTGTTTTTTTGCCAATGCCTGGCACTTTGGTTAAACGAGCTGATTCTTGTAATGTGACTGCTTGAGCAAGCTCTTGAACGCTCATGCCAGACAACAGTGATAGTGCTGTTCTAGCGCCGACTCCACTAATTTTAATGAGGGCTCTAAACGATTCTCTTTCTTGCTCTGTAGAAAATCCAAATAATTGCTGCGCATCTTCTCTCACAACAAAATGTGTGAGAAGTGTCACTGTTTGCCCAAGGCTGGGCATTTGGTACAGGGTGCTCATGGGCACATCTATTTCATAGCCAACGCCATGGCAATCAACAATAATTCTAGGTGGGGTATTGGCAATTAAAGTGCCTTGAATTCTTCCGATCATGTCGACATCTTAAGCTGATTAGCGTAATTGTTGTAAACGTTTATTAAGTTCATGATGGTGTGCGGCACAAATGGCAACAGCAAGAGCATCAGATGCATCAGTTCCTGCCACCTTATTTAATCTCAATAAGCGTTTCACCATTTCTTGAACTTGTGATTTTGTGGCTCTGCCCGTCCCTACGATAGCCTTTTTAACCTCAAGTGCACTGAACTCGACCATCGGTAATTGATCTGCCACTAGGGAGGCAATAGCAGCTCCACGGGCTTGACCTAGTAGCAGTGTCGAACCTGGGTTGACGTTAAGAAACACCTGCTCCATGGCTGCTGCTGTAGGTTGATATTGCCCTACAACTTCTCGAATACCGGAATAAAGAATCGCCAGTCTTTGTGGCACAGGTATTTCTGTGCCGCCTGTTTCAACAGTGCCTGATGCTACATACTCTAGGCGTTGTCCGTGAACATCGATAACACCAAAGCCGGTGACTCGAAGTGCGGGATCAATGCCTAGAATGCGCATAGATTAATGACGGAAGTGACGTGTGCCGGTATAGACCATCGCCACACCACGTTCATCGGCAGCGGCTACAACCTCATCGTCACGCATACTGCCACCTGGCTGAATAACGCATGTCGCACCAGCGTCTACAACGACGTCAAGACCATCACGGAACGGGAAGAATGCATCGCTAGCTACAGCTGAATTTTGAAGTGTTAAACCAGCATTTTGAGCTTTAATACTTGCAATTCTTGCTGAATCGATGCGGCTCATTTGACCTGCACCAACCCCTAAAGTCATGCCGTCGCCACAGAAAACAATAGCATTTGATTTAACGTATTTAGCAACGCGCCATGCAAACATCAAATCTTCCATTTCTTTTGGCGTTGGTTGACGTTTTGTGACAACACGAAGTTCGCTTGGTAAAACATTTTTTGCATCCGGTGACTGAACTAAAAGGCCGCCACCTACGCGCTTAATATCTTGCGGGTTAATTGTTTCTGCTAATTCAATTTCAAGAACGCGGACGTTTTGTTTGGCAGCAAAAATAGCCAAAGCTTCAGGCGTAAATGCTGGCGCAATTAAAACTTCAACGAACTGTTTTGAAACGACTTCTGCGGTAGCGCCATCACAAGGACGGTTAAATGCAATGATGCCGCCAAAGGCTGAAGTTGAATCTGTTTTAAATGCTTTTTGATAAGCCTCAAGTGGTGTGGCTGCTACAGCAACACCACAAGGATTAGCATGTTTGATGATGACGCAAGCTGGTTGGCCGCTTGTCACTGTATTACCAAAACTCTTAACGCATTCCCATGCTGCATCAGCATCAGCAATGTTGTTATATGAAAGTTCTTTGCCTTGAAGTTGACGGTAATTAGCAAGAGCGCCAGGAATGATCTGAGTATCTTTGTAGAAGGCTGCGCCTTGATGAGGGTTCTCACCATAGCGCATATCTTGTACTTTGTTGAACGCTAAGTGCAATGTTTGAGGATATTCACTGCGTGTGCTGTGCTGAAGATCGTCACCTAAGCTAGATAAGTAGTTGGCAATAGCACCGTCATACTGTGCAGTATGGGCATAAACTTTTTTTGCCAACATAAAGTTGGTTTTGAAAGAAACTTCATTTTTGTTGTCTTTCATTTCTTTCAACACATGATCGTAATCAGTTGGTGAAATCAATACAGTCACATCTTTATGATTTTTGGCTGCAGCACGCAACATGGCTGGGCCACCAATATCAATGTTCTCAATTGCATCTTCAAAAGAACATTCTTTTTGAGCTACTGTTTTTTGAAATGGATAAAGATTGATCACTAACATATCAATCGCACCAATGCCATGCTCTTTAAGAGCGGCCATGTGCTCAGGAAAGTCTCTACGCGCCAATAAGCCACCGTGCACCATTGGGTGAAGAGTCTTTACGCGACCATCCAACATTTCTGGGAAGCCAGTTAATTCTGCTACCTCAACAACAGGTAAACCGTTGTCTGCCAATAGTTTGGCAGTGCCACCAGTGGAAATAAGTTTGACACCACATTCGTGGAGTGATTTTGCAAAAGGCACGATGCCTGCTTTGTCTGAAACTGAGAGTAGGGCTGTACGGATCATAGTAGTGAGGTCTAAATAAAGTGATTAATAAGTGAAAGTGAAAATAAATTGATTTTTACGGTCTTCAAAGAAGACCATGTTCCAAGAGTTTTTTTCTAAGGGTGTTGCGATTGATGCCCAGGTATGTGGCAGCAAGAGATTGGTTTTGATCGGCATGTTTCATAATGAGTTCAAGGACGGGTTTTTCCATCACACTTAAAACCATTTGATAAACATTGCTAGGAGCCGTTTCGCCTAAATCATCTAAATATCGTTTTAAATGCTTTTCAATAGTTTGGCTAACTGGATGTTGTTGAGGGGCTTGCATATTTAAGCTGCTTCTAAATAAATTAATTGTTCTGAATCTTCTTTGAGTGAGTCGAAGAAGTGATTAACAGCGATTAACTGCTTTTGACAATCATCAATTGTATTCATATGGTGGCGGAAAGCATGAGAACCTTTGAGGCCTCTGCAATACCAAGCAATATGCTTGCGCGCACTACGAACACCCGCATATTCACCATAAAACTCATAATGATCAAGCAGGTGATGATTCATGATGCCTTGGATCTCTGTAATCATTGGTGCAGGAAGATGTTGTCCAGTTTTTAAGAAATGCAAAATTTCTCTAAATATCCAAGGTCTGCCCTGAGCAGCTCTGCCAATCATCAAAGCATCGGCCCCTGTTTGCTCTAGTACTAATTTAGCTTTTTCAGGAGAGTTGATGTCGCCATTGGCAACAACGGGGATCTTGATCGAAGCTTTAACTGCAGCGATTGTTTCGTATTCAGCTTGGCCGTGGTAAAGGTCAGCTTTTGTTCTACCATGAATCGTCAGCATTTCAATGCCACTGTTGACCGCAATTTGGGCAATCTTGATAGCATTTTTATTATCTCTGTCCCAGCCGGTTCTTATTTTTAGAGTTACCGGAACTTGAGGGTGATCTTTCTTCACCTGATTAACAATTGTTTCTAGAATTCTTCCAACAAGTGGCTCATCTTTAAGAAGCGCTGATCCTGAGGCAACATTACACACTTTTTTAGCTGGGCAACCCATGTTGATATCAATAATTTGTGCGCCACGATCAATATTTAAGACGGCAGCTTCTGCCATGACCTGTGGGTCGGCACCCGCAATTTGTACTGAGATAGGTTCTACTTCGCCATCATGATTGGCTCGTCTAAGAGTTTTTGCACTATTCCAAAGCATGGCGTTAGACGCAATCATTTCTGACACGGCGTAGCCCGCGCCTAGTTGTTTGCAAAGTTGACGAAAAGGTCGATCAGTGACCCCCGCCATAGGAGCTACAAATAGGTTGTTGGGAAGGGTGTGTAAGCCTAATTTCATCAGGGCGCCACTCTACCATGAGAAGCTTACTTTTGCCTAAAATTTAAGCAGATTGAACCACTTATCTTTGACCAAACATCATCTGTCTGGTTAGACCCTGTTTCACGGGTATTAACAATTGGAGGCTAGCTAAAGCGATACCTCTTGCGCAAATAACGGGCTTTAATTTAGATGTAAAGATTCTGGCTAAAAAGTCAGTTGTGGCAATAGTTGTATTTCTGTCAGTTTTTCTTAAAGCTTGGTATTGGTTTAATGCTTCTTGAACAGTGTGATGCGTTGTTAGTGATTCAGCCAATGTGTGAGCATCACGCAAACCTAAATTGAGGCCTTGCCCAGCGACCGGATGCATCGTTTGAGCAGCATTACCAATCCAAACTTCATGGCCGCTAATAATTTCTTTTCTGGCATTTAAACCAAGGTCGTAGGATCTCAGCTCTCCAGCATCGATAAATTTGCCTGCTCTTGAGCCAAAGGCCTTTTGAAGTTGAGATAAAAATTCTTGAGGATTTAAGGTTAGGCGATCTTCTGTTGCCTGAGGGTTGCCGCACCATACTAAGTTGAGGTACTCCGGACCTTTGTGACTAGGTAGGAGTGCTAAAGGACCCTCTTCAGTGAAGCGCTCCCAAGCCAAGTGCTGATGAGCACGATCTGTTTTGATCCAACCAACAATAGCGGATTGCTCGTAATCACGATAGATCTCCTGCCATTCTTGTTGTTTAAACAAGCCACCTTCAGCATGAATAACAACATCAGCTAGATTATTTTTATCTAAGGTATCAATGGTCTGACTGAAGTGCCAATTAAAGTTTGGTGAGCTAGATGAAATCTTTTTAAGTGCTTTTCTAATAGCCAAATGAATATCGGCATAACGAACGATATGTCCAAGCGCGGCTTGATTAAGTTCTTCACGACGCACAATGGCGCGACCAAAATGTCCGCGATGAGACACATGAATTTTATGGATTGCTGGAGAGTTGTTAGGCCATGCACCAATGCTATTAAGTAATAGATGGCTGCCTTGTGAGACGGCGATACCACGACTATCACCTTGACTGATGGCATCATCAGATTCGGCAAGTCGGTCATATAGATCAAGATGTGCATCTGGAGTTTTACTTAAGATCCAACTGGCGCAAGCTAAGCCAACTGGACCTGCTCCAATAATCGCAATCTTTTTCATGATGTGTGTTTCATCAAATATTCAATTTCAGATACTGTCACTGGTACATCGCGACTCATCAACTCACAGTTGCCTAAAGTCACCAGTGCATCATCTTCAATTCTGATTCCGATATCCCAATACTTCGCATCAACATCATCAGCTTTTCTGATGTATATGCCGGGCTCAATAGTGAGCACCATGCCTTCTTTTAAGATGCGCCAAGGTTTTGGCGTGAGATCACTGTCAAGTTCGCGATATTGGCCTACATCATGTACATCCATGCCTAACCAGTGACTGGTTCTGTGCATGTAGAAGCGTTGATAAGCTTTAGCCTCAAGTGCGTTCTCCAGACCACCAATTACTTTTTTATCGATCAGTCCTAAATCTAAAAGACCTTGAGTAATGATTTTTAAGGCAGCTTCATGGGGCGCCTGAAAATCACGACCAACCTGAGTCACGCTAATAGCTGCCTCTTGAGCGGCCAACACAATTTCATAAACAGCTTTTTGTGCCGAGCTAAATTGACCATTGATCGGAAATGTTCTTGTGATGTCAGATGCGTAACCATGAAGTTCGCATCCTGCATCAATCAGGCAAAGATCACCATCTTTTAATAAAGCATTGCCAGCACGGTGGTGCAATACACATGCATTCGCACCTGCAGCAACAATGCTGTTGTAGGCAACACTCTCCGCACCTAAGCTTCTAAAGGTGTGAAGTAGTTCGGCCTCGAGGTGATACTCGCGCAAGCCAGCTTTTGATGTTTGCATGGCCTTAATGTGGCCAAGCGCTGCAATTTTCCCAGCTTCACGCATGATCTGAATTTCATGCGCATCTTTGAATAAGCGCATCTCATGAACAATACTTTCAACATCAAATAATGCGGCAGGAGTTGTCACGCCACTTCTCGCTAGACCTCTCACCTTGTCAAGCCATTGATGAAGTTGCTGGCTTTGTTCTGGATGTCCGCCTATTCGCGTGTAGATGGCATTTTGATTCCCAAGAAGCTCTGGGAGCTTGCTGTCGATGGTGGTATTCGAATGTGCTGTATCAACGCCAAGAGTTATTGGTGCTGCATCAGGACCAAGTCTCAAGCCGTCCCAGATTTCTCGCTCCAGATCTTTTGGCCTGCAAAATAAAATTGTTTCTGATGTGCTCTTTCCCACAACCATGACCAGCGTTGCACCTGGCTCAGAGAATCCTGTGAGGTAATAAAAGTCTGAATCATGGCGATAGGGGAAATCGCTATCTCTATTTCTATATTTTTCTGAGGCTGTTTCTAAGATAACGACACCACCACCTGTTTTTTCGCGCACAGCCGCAGCTAGGCGATGCCGCCTGTTGGCATAAATCTCGCTAGGAAACTCAGTGGTATGACTCATTTGCGTTGATTTAATTCAGCTAATCTTTCAGGTGTTCCAACATCAACCCAATCAACTTCAAGCAACTCCCCTGTAACTTGAGACTTAGCCATAGCATTTCGGAGAATTGGAGCTAATTTGGCAACTTCACCTATCTTAATCCCTTTGAGCAGGTCTTGGTGATAGATGCCAGCACCTGAGAATGTGTAACTTTCTGAAGATGGATCTTTATCCAAAATATAACCATTTTTTAAGCAAAAATCTCCGCTGACGTTATGCGAAGGATTTTGAATTAAAAACAGATGGGCAAGTGTCTGACTTCCGTTTTTGCGAAGGCCCTTAATAATTCCATTAATTTTCTCAAATGGAAAGTCAGGGCAAAAAACATCACCATTGATGGCAAAAAAATAATCTTCAATCTCCATTAGAGACATGGCCTGTCTTAAGCCGCCTGCTGTTTCAAGGGCAACTTTTTCTTCAGACAAACGAATGCTTAATTGAGAGTAATTGGATTGCTCTATGTGAGCACTTATTTTCTCGCCTAGCCACGCATGATTAATCACAATCTCATGAGCGCCATGATTGGACAAGTTCTCGAGATGCCAATCAATCAGAGATTTACCTTTAACCGTCAACAATGGCTTTGGTGTGTGATCTGTTAAAGGACGCATTCTTTCCCCGCGGCCAGCTGCTAAAACCATGCAGGGGATAGGAATGTGATTGCTCATGATTAGAAAGTTAAACCATCTGGGCGATTAATGCCTTCAATTTTGTCTAATAAACGCACCAAAGGTTTAAGGCTGATATATCGCTCTGCTACTTTTCGGGTGTATTTAAAAACCAAAGGAATATCTTTGAGATAAGCATCTTTGCCATCACGGTGATAAAGGCGCGCAAAAATACCTAAAACTTTCAGATGTCGTTGTAACCCCATCCATTCGAAATCTTTGTAGAAATCCCCAAATTCAAGTTGAACTGGCAAGCCTGCTTTACGAGCCATTTCCCAGTAGCGGATCAACCAGTCCATTTGTTCCGGCTCTTCCCACTCAATATAAGCATCTCTAAATAGGGATGCTAGGTCATAAGTAATCGGGCCATATACAGCATCTTGAAAATCCAAAATGCCAGGGTTATTGTTCTCAGTCACCATTAAATTTCTGCTGTGATAGTCCCTGTGAACCAAAACTTGAGCTTGAGCGAGGTTATTTTCAAGAATAAGCTCAAAAACCTTGGCTAAATCTTGCTTTTCAGACTCATTTAATTGAATTTGAAGATGTTTGTTGAGATACCACTCGGGGAATAGGTCTAATTCTCTAGTTAGAAGCGCTCTGTCATAGTGAGGCAGCATATTTGCCCCAGATGCTTGTTGCATCTTAATGAGGGCTGTAGATGCATCTTTATAGAGTTTTGGAGCGGTTTCTGGGCTCAGAACTGATAGATAAGTTTGATTGCCTAAATCGGACAATAGTAAAAAGCCTTGGTTAACATCAGATTCCAATACCAGGGGGACATTAACCCCTGTTTCAGCCAAAAGCTCGGCAACCGCGATAAAGGGCCTTGTATCCTCGCTCTGGGGAGGTGCATCCATGATGATAAAACTGCTGTTTTGAGCATTTTTATCGCCTAAAACCCTAAAGTAACGCCTAAAACTGGCATCACTGGATGCTGGTTTAATCGAGTTGGGGTCAATAGACCATTTTGGCGCCACGGTGGCTAACCAATTATTTAATTCAGATAAGCGGGTATCAGTCTTCATGGATTCGTATAATAAAAGCACTTAAGTAATATGCCTAAAACTTTTATTACCCCGAGCTTGATTCTCGATCCAAAAAGCCCACTATTCAAGCAATTGTTAGTGGGTGTTTCCGTTTCTCTATTAATAGCTCAGGGCGCCAATTCTGAAGAGTTGGCAGACTCCAAGGCAGATCATTTAAATCTAAAACTCGAAGACCAATTATTGGTTCGCCCTGTTGTACAGGATGATTTATCCCCAACGTTTACATCCTCTAAAAAATTAGACGGTGTAATGGATAGGCAGATGCGCTTAGAAGGCGACGCGGTTATTCGAAGAGGTAGAACAGTCATTAAAGGTGATGTGATTGTTTATGACCCTGATACTGATGTTGCTGATATTCAGGGTAACGCTACTTTATTAAAAGACTCAACTTACTTTAAGGGTACCGAAGCAAAGTTAAAGTTAGATGCTCAAGAAGGTTGGATGGAAAAGCCGGATTATGAGCTAAGAGATATTGGTGGTTTTGGTAATGCAAGTCGAGTTGACTTTAAAGAGGGTGGAGAGTTTGAATTAGAGAAGCTCCGTTACAGCACTTGTCGCCCAGAAAATTTAGATTGGTATTTGACTGCTAGTCGTATGGATGTGGAGCAGGACACCAAGTCTGCTGTTGGCACAAATGCTGTGCTTCACTTCTTTAACGTACCAGTTTTATACACACCTGTATTTGCTTTGCCAGTAGGGTCTGAGCGCCGCTCTGGTTTTTTATCACCTACGTACGGAACTGTTAGTCGTGGCGGCGTAAAAGGTTGGGACATCACGCTTCCTTACTACGTCAATATTGCTCCTAATAGGGACATGACTTTATTTCCTAGATACATTGAAGGTCGTGGTGAGCAGTTAGGAACAGAGTTTCGTTATCTAGATAGAAATTATGCGGGCGTCGTAACTGCTGAATCATTGGATGATGCAGCCTATGGAAAAAATCGCTGGGCATTTAGTGTCAAGCACACGCAAAATCTGGCAACTGGTTTGCAGGGGTATACCGACTTTAGTAAAGTTTCAGATAACTTATACGTAGATGACTTGGGCAAAAGTTTGAATGGTGTTATTAATCGCCAATTCAACCAAGAAGTTGGTACGCGATACAACAGGAATGGCTGGAACGTTTTAACGAGAGTACAAAGTTTCCAAACGTTGCAGCCTGATCCAAATAACCAAGTTGTTTTGCCCTACGACCGTGAGCCGCAGGTCAATGCCAAATATATAAAAAATAACTGGAATGGCCTTAACTTTTCTTTTGAATCTGATGCAACCAGATTTACTTATAAAGGCCTAGCAAGTTCTGATAGAACATTTAGCGCCGGTAATCGAGCTTACGCAGTGTCATCTGTGGCTAAACCATTTATGACGCCTGGGTATTACTTGACGCCAAAGGTCACATTAAGATCAACTCAATATACGGTGGACCCTTTCCCGGGTCAGGCGGACTTAAATCGCAATGTCACTTTGCCAACATTCAGTCTTGATTCCGGGGTTGTCCTAGAGAGAGACGCTGTAGAACTTACAAGTATTTTCAGTCGAAATATTTTGATGACTCTTGAGCCACGGGCGTTTTACGTTTACACGCCGTACAGATATCAAGCAGATTTACCTTTGTTTGATACCGGTGATGCTGGCTTTGGTATTTCTCAAATTTTTAGTGAAAACACTTTTGCTGGTAATGACCGAATCGCGGATAACAATAAAGTAACTATTGGTATTACATCAAGAGTTCTGGATGCGGATACCGGGGTTGAGCGTTTGAGGGGGGTTTTAGCGCAACGTGTTGACATGGAAGGTCAACGTGTAACGCTGACTAATCAAGTGCAAGCTCAATCTAAAAAATCTGATCTATTAGCAGGTTTGTCGACTCGTTTAGTTGGTAACTTCAATTTAGATGGTTTGGTTCAATACAACGATCAAATTAGTAAGTTAGTTCAACAAAGTGTGACCGCTAGTTATCGCCCTGAAGTTAGAAAGTTATTAAATCTGAGCTACAAGAGAACTGTTGATACATATAACAAAGCTACAACAGACCAATACGAGGCTTCTGGTCAGTGGCCCATTACACGACAATGGTACGGTGTTGCGCGTTATAACTATGACTTGATTTCTAATCGCGTACTAAATCGTGTAACTGGTCTTGAGTACGATGCTGATTGTTGGGTCATGAGAGTGGTTCAGCGCCGTTATCAAAATACATCGGTCATGGCTACCTCAGAGATTTATATGCAGATTGATTTCAAAGGCTTTTCAGGCTTTGGTAACAATTCAATCGACTTAATTCGTTTTAACATTCCAGGCTATGAGCCTGTTAGTCCTAACCCTGCACCTATATCCCCATTTGAAAGTTACGAATGAAGCTAGCTAATATTATTTTTTGCGCTCTAGGTTTTACTTTCCTTGGTAATACTGTTCATGCTCAAAAACAAAATCAAGCAATTGACCAAGTGGTTGCAGTTGTTGACACCAGCTTGATTACTAAGATTGAATTAGAAAGAAGAGTTGCCTTAATTGAGAAGCAATTTAAAACTGCTAATCGTCAGTTGCCACCAGCTGCTGAATTAAGAAAGCAAATTTTAGAAAGATTGATTTCAGAGCAAATTCAACAAAATATTGCAAAGGAACAGGGTATTCGAGTTTCTGATGCAGAGTTGGAAAGAATCTTGGCTAACGTGATTGGCCAAAGTAAATTAAGTTCAGCTGAATTTAAATCAAAGCTTGAAAAAGATGGCATGTCTTTTAATCGATACAAAGAAGATCTTCGCAGAGAGGTGATCGCTGCAAGATTACGTGAGCGCGAGGTTGATGCTCGAGTTCGAGTTAGTGAGGCTGAAATTGATAACTACATTGCAGAAAAAAATAGAGGGAAGATTGCTCAAGAGGGGAATAGTGAGATCTATCTTGCTCAATTAGTGATTTCAGTTCCAGGTAATGCCTCTCAGGCTGATATTGCGGTTGCGCGCGAAAAGGCTGAGGGTCTTTTAAAGCAGGCTTCAGCAGAAAAAGACTTTTTAGGATTTAGTAAGAGGGTGGCCGTGACTGGTTCTGGCATTCGTTCTGAAGATTTGGGGTACAGAACATTAGATCGCTTGCCGCAGCTATTGGTTGATGCAGCAAATAACATCTCCGCCAATCAAATGGTTCCAAGACTATTGCAAAGCGGTGCCGGATTTCACATTGTTAAGGTGATGGATCGCAAGGGTGCTGCGGTGGCAAGTAGTGTAGACATTACGATTACGCAAACTCAAGCGCGACATATATTGTTGAAGCATCGCTCTGGTGTGACAGATCAAGAGGCGCAGCGTCGTTTAAATAGTTTTAAAGAGCAAATCAAAACGAAGGTCAGTGATTTTTCTCAAATCGCTAAAAAATATTCTGAGGATGGCAGCGCCCCTGGCGGTGGAGCTCTAGGTTGGATGTCGCCAGGTGAATTGGTTCCTGAATTTGAGCAAGCAATGAATCGCTTAAATATTAATGAGGTGAGTGAGCCAGTACGTACAGAATTTGGCTGGCACCTGATTCAAGTAATTGAGCGACGCAACACAAAACTTTCTTCAGATAAGCAACGTGACTATGCTCGTGCAGCATTGCGGGAAAGAAAGCTAGATCAAGCTTATGAGGATTGGATTCGTCAAATTCGAGACGGTGCAACAGTAGAAATTCGATCTATTGATCAATGATGATCCATCTTGCTTTAACAACAGGTGAGCCAGCAGGCGTTGGCCCCGAGATAAGTTTAAAAGCAGCGCAAGATTACTTATCAAGCCATGATGATGTGGTGATTCATCTTATTGGTGATGAATCCCTATTTCCAAAATCACATGATCGTTTGATTGTTGAGCACTGCCCTCTTGCTGAGCCAGTCCAGCCAGGTATTTTGAATATTCAAAATTCTAAGTACGTTCTAGAAACTCTTGATACTGCTATTGCATCCTGTTTATCTGGTAAGTATGACGCTATGGTGACAGCGCCAGTTCAAAAGAGTGTCATTGCTGAGATGGGCATAACGTTTACTGGACATACTGAGTACTTGGCTGAAAAGTGTGGGTCATCATTAGTGGTGATGATGCTGTGTGGCAAACCTATTTTTGAGTCTTCATTGCTTCCAGAGGAACTCAGGGTCGCGCTAGTAACAACACACATTCCTCTTAAAGATGTATCAAAAGCGATTTCTAAATCATTATTAGAAAAAACAATTGCTATTGTTGATCATGATTTAAGAAGCAAATTTAATTTGAAACAGCCCAAAATTTATGTAACGGGCCTAAATCCGCATGCAGGTGAGTCTGGCCATTTGGGTCGAGAAGAATTAGATGTCATTATTCCTGCAATGACGGCGATGCAAGACAAGGGGTATAAGTTAGTCGGCCCATTACCGGGCGATACTATTTTTAGCCCTAAAAATTTGATGGATGCAGACGTTATCTTGGCAATGTCCCATGATCAAGGTTTGGCGCCATTTAAGTTTGCCACATTTGGTGGGGGTGTTAACGTTACTTTAGGCTTGCCGATGATTCGAACTTCTGTTGATCATGGTACTGCGCTTAATATTGCCGGCAAAGGCATCGCCGACCCATCAAGTATGATCGCAGCATTAGATTTAGCCACCAAAATGGCAAGGAATACTCGTGGCACATCAGGCTCGTAAACGTTTCGGACAACACTTTTTAGTTGATAGCGGCATCATTCATGCCATTGTCAGAGCTATAGAGCCAGACCCAGAGGATGTGGTGATTGAGATTGGCCCCGGTTTAGGTGCCATGACACGGCCATTACTAGCTTCCTTAAATCATATGTCAGTTGTTGAGTTGGACAGAGATTTAGTAAAGCGTTGGCAAAATGAAGCGATTGCAAATCTCACCATTCATGAGGCAGATGCTCTGAAGTTTGATTTTTTTGCTTGGGCTAATCAGGCAAAACAGCAACTGAAACAAATCAATTCACTTGCTAGAATCAAGATAGTCGGAAATTTACCGTACAACATTTCTTCACCCTTGTTATTTCATTTGATGTCTGCAGCAGATATTGTTGATGAGCAGGTATTTATGTTGCAAGCAGAGGTTATTGAGCGAATGGTTGCGCAGCATGGTGATTCAGAGTACAGCCGTTTATCTGTGATGTTGCAGTCTAGATACCATATGGAGAACGTCTTAGATGTTCCACCGGATGCATTTGATCCACCGCCTAAGGTCGATTCTGCTGTTGTAAAAATGATTCCAAGAAAAGATCTAAAGTTGAGCGCTGAAGAATATCGTTCACTAGAGTCTTTGGTTTTGATGGCGTTTGCACAGCGCCGTAAAGTTCTCAGAAATAACTTATCTTCAGTGAAAGATCAGTTGGGGCTATCTGATGAAGTTCTTGGATTAAGGGCGCAGGATATCCCGGTGCAGGACTATATTAATTGGGCTTGTAAGCTGGCGCATCAATAACGCGCATCTCGGCTTCAATCCACTGCTCAGCATTTTGATGTAATTGCCCTGCAGATTTGTCATCAGAACTGATTGCAGGGCCAATCGAAACAATAATTTTCCCAGGGTATTTCAAGAAGCTATTCTTAGGCCAAAAGTGTCCGGCATTGTGCGCGATAGGAATGACCCATGCATTCGTAGCGCTAGCTAAGCGCGCACCACCTTTGTGATAGGCCTGATGTGTGCCTACCGGTGTGCGTGTACCCTCTGGGAAAATAATAATCCAAAGGCCTTGAGATAAATATTTTTTACCTTGTGAGGCAATTGACTGAGAGGCTGCAGCAGTTTTAGAACGATTGATATGAATCATTCTTAATAAGCCAAGAGCCCATCCAAAAAATGGAATCCACAGTAACTCTCTCTTAAATACAAAGCAGAGTTGTTTTGGGATTAATGCTAGTAATGCGATGGTTTCCCAAGCTGATTGATGTTTTGATAGCAAAATAACAGGCTTATCCATCATGGATTGAATATTTTCCATGCCGCGAATTTCATATTCGATACCGCAGATTACTTTGGCCAAAAAAGTAATCGTTATATTCCAAACGCGCGCTAACTCATATCTTTTGGATGCTGGAAGTAATGGGAAGCTAACGATACAAATTGTTGCCCAAACTGGAGTAAATACCAGCATGCATAAGAAAAGAGTAATCGAGCGAAGATGAATCATGAGCGCTGTATAAAGTGATTGGCAAAAGCCATTAAGTCTTGATGAATGGCTGTATATGGCGGTAGTTCTCCGCTTGCTCGAGCTTTCTCACCTTTACCGGTTAATACCAAATGGGGTTCTGCGCCAACAGCAACGCCAGCCACCAAATCCCTAACGCTATCTCCAACTATGGGAACGCCTTTAATAGGGATGCCATACCTTTCAGAAATTTGATGAATCATTCCTGGGAGTGGTTTTCTGCAATTACATTTGTCAGCATCTGTATGTGGGCAAAAAAAGATGGCATCAACATGACCACCCACTTTACTTAAAAGGCGGTGAAATTTTTCATGAATTGCATTGAGCATATCCATGTCGTAAAAACCCCTGCCTACACCTGACTGGTTGGTGGCTACAGCAATGTGGTAACCAGCTTGATTGAGCTTTGCAATAGCTTCTAGGCTGCCTGGGATGGGTAGCCACTCATCAGGTGATTTGATGTAAAGGTCGCTATCTTCATTGATAACGCCGTCCCTATCAAGGATCACTAGTTTTGAGTGAGGAGCTTTCGATGCCATAGCTTTATGCGGCTAACTTGCCAATATCAGCAACTTTATTCATCAAGCTGTGCAATTTTGATAACAATGCCAAGCGATTGTTTCTTAAAGCCGTATCTGGGTCCATCACCATCACATCATTAAAGAATTGATCAATGTCATTTCTTAGTGTCGCAAATGCTTGAAGTGCTGTGGTGAAGTTGCCTTGCTCAAATGCTCGAGTTACTTCAGGCATGATGGCTTCCAATGCTTTGGCTAAAGATTTTTCAGCATCCAATGCCAGTAGTTTTTTATCTACTGATTTTGGAATTTCAAAATCAACTTTTTTCAAGATATTGCCAATACGCTTATTGGCAGCAGCAAGAACAGGTGCCGCATCTAAACCGCTGAATAAGCGAACAGCTTCAAGTCTTTGTAAAACATCATCTAGCAATTGTGGTGATTGGCTAACAACTGATTCAACTTCATTAGTTGAATAGTTTTTACCATCGAGGCTTTGATCTTTTAGATAAGCTCTAAGTCTATCTAAAATAAATTGATGAATTACATCAGTTTTAGCATTTTCTTTAACTTCAGCTTGAGGAAATTGAGTTAAAGCTATATCAATTAATTCGCAGATATTTAAAGGAAGTTTCTTTTCCAATAGGATGCGACAAATACCTAGAGCATGACGGCGAAGAGCAAAAGGATCTTTTTCGCCAGTTGGTGATAAACCGATTCCCCAGATCCCCACAAGGGTTTCTAGCTTATCAGCAAGAGCTAAGATGGTTCCTGTATCAGTTTGCGGCAATAGGTCACCAGCAAATCGTGGTGCGTAATGCTCCATGCAGGCTGCAGCCACATCAGGATGTTCTTTGTCATTTAGGGCGTAGTAACGACCCATGACGCCTTGGAGCTCTGGAAACTCTCCAACCATATCGGTTAACAAGTCGGCTTTAGCAAGCTTTGCTGCACGCTCAGCCAAAGACACATCTATAGATGGTTTGTGCTTTTTGAGTTGGGTAGCAATGAGGCTAGCAATCTTGCTGACTCTTTCAGTTCTTTCGAGTTGAGTTCCCAACTTGTTGTGATAAACAACTTTAGATAGGAGAGCCGTTCTCTCGATAAGTGGTTTCTTGCGATCTTGTTCGTAAAAGAATTTAGCATCAGCAAGACGTGGTCTAACAACTCTCTCATTGCCTGAAATGATAGCTTCTGGCGTATCTGTTTGAATATTTGAAACGATCAAGAATTGATTAGATAGTTTGCCATTGGCGTCTGTCATAGCAAAGTATTTTTGATTCGTTTGCATGGTCAAAATCAAGCATTCTTGAGGAACTGCCAAGAACTCCTCTTCGAATTGGCAGGTATAAACAACTGGCCATTCAACCAAAGAGCAGACCTCTTCCATCAGAGATTCAGGCATTAATACTTGCTTGCCTTTTGATGCTGCAATCAGTGATGCTCTCATTTGCTCTAAACGGGCATCAAAGCTAGCAACTACTTTCCCAGATTCTTTTAAAGCTGTCGCGTACTCATCAGCATGCTTAACTTTAATAAGGCCAGAAGATAGGAAGCGATGACCTAAGGTTGTGTTGCTCGAAGTAAGACCTAAAGCTTTAATTGAAACAAGTTCCTTGCCGTGAAGTGCCAACAGGCCATGCGCAGGGCGAACAAATTCAACATCTTGAACTTGAGGAGTGCCTGGCGCAATTTGATAGCGCATCACTTTAGGAATTGGCAATTTACTAATTGTTTGTTCAATTGCAGTTTGTAAACCTTTTGATAATTCAACACCTTCAAGGTCTACGCTGAGGTAGAAGGTTTCTGACTTATCTGAGCCCTGTCTTTCAAGAGATGTAATGGCTACATCTGGGTAACCTAGAGCGGCCAACTTTTTTAACAAAGGTGGCGTTGGTTTACCTTCGCCATCTAAAGCAATAGAAACAGGCAATAGTTTTTCTTGAGCGCGACGATTAGGTGCTTTTTCAAGAACATCAGAAATGTGAACGGCTAATCTGCGGGGTGTTGCAAAGCTTGTGGTGATGCTCGTATCACTTAATAGACCTTGGCTTTTTAAAGATTGACTAATGCCATCTGAAAAGCTTTGACCTAATTTTCTAAGCGCTTTTGGAGGAAGCTCTTCTGTGAAAAGTTCTAGTAGTAAAGGTGCTTGACTCATTTTGCACCCCCATTTTTTTGACACATCGGGAATCCTAATTTTTCGCGGGACTCATAATAGGCCTGGGCAACACTGCGTGAAAGATTTCGAATGCGACCGATATAGGCTGCTCTTTCAGTCACGGAGATGGCTCCACGAGCATCCAAAAGATTAAAAGTGTGCGCAGCTTTTAAAACCATTTCGTAAGCTGGTAAAGCTAAAGGGATTTCCATCAAGCGTTTAGCTTCATTCTCATAGTTGCCAAATTGCTGGAATAGCAAATCGGCATTGGAATACTCAAAGTTATATGTTGATTGTTCAACTTCATTCTGGTGGTAGACGTCGCCATAGCTCACGCCATCTGTCCAAACAAGGTCGTAAACGTTTTCTACTTTTTGCAGATACATGGCTAAACGCTCTAAACCGTATGTGATTTCACCTAAGATAGGTTTGCAGTCGATGCCACCTACCTGTTGGAAGTAAGTGAACTGAGTCACTTCCATACCATTGAGCCAAACTTCCCATCCCAATCCCCAAGCGCCTAGTGTTGGGTTTTCCCAGTCATCCTCAACAAAACGAATGTCGTTTTGTTTGAGGTCAAGGCCAAGAGCCTCCAAACTACCTAGGTATAAATCCAAGATATTTTCTGGGGCAGGCTTCAGAACAACTTGATATTGATAGTAATGTTGAAGTCTGTTGGGGTTCTCACCATAGCGACCATCTTTAGGACGTCTTGAGGGTTGAACGTAAGCAGCTTTCCATGGCTCTGGGCCAAGAGATCTTAGGAAAGTGGCTGTATGTGAAGTACCAGCCCCGACCTCAAGGTCAACAGGTTGCAAAAGGGCACAACCTTGTTGGTCCCAATAGTTTTGTAATGTAAGAATGACTTGCTGAAAGGTAAGCATATGATAGGTTTCCTGAACCCTGTGATTTTACCTTTCTTGAGGGGTTTAGGACCACTTTTTAGTTTGTTGCCACCCAAGAACAAGCAATATCAGAGAAAGCAGCAAAATAGGCATGTTTCCCCACTTCACAAAGGGGGTTAGCCCTGCATAGGCTTGGATATTGTTTTTAAGGATGCCTTGCTGGAATGATGGCAATTGATCTACAACTTGGCCTTCATGGTTAATGATGGCCGTAACCCCTGTATTGGTTGCTCTCAAAGTCGGGATTCCTGTTTCCAGTGATCGCAATTGGGCTAATCTTAATTGTTGTTCTGATGCCTGACTGTCACCAAACCAAGCTAAATTGGTCAGATTGATCCATAAATTATGTTTGGTTGCAGCATCACGTTGTCTGGCTGCTAATTCATCGCCAAATACATCTTCGTAGCAAATCATGACGCCAGTAGCAATAAATCCACCTGAATGCTCAATCATGAATGGATCTTGATTCCTTGATCCTCGATAAAAATCACCTAGAGGAATATGCATAGCATCAACAAACCATTGGAAACCCCAAGGCACAAATTCGCCGAATGGAACTAAATGACTTTTGTTGTACTTGTAGTGATCTTTGTTGAGTTGCAGACCAATTGCCGAGTTTGAGTATTGACCAGTTGAGCTTTCACCCACAAGCCCAATGAGGATATTTTTCTTGGAGTTGTTGTTTGATAAATCTTTAAAAAAAGAATCAGGAATATTTTTCTGAGGAATTGGTAATGCTGTTTCTGGAGCTATGACCAAAGTACTTTTGCTTTCCCGAATACTTTGCTCATAGAAGTTCACTTGAGT
>JACCEC011552514.1_pt1 | contig 20594 bp, 19 predicted proteins | sample 7450121 | NCBI WGS metagenome assembly JACCEC01 (sample SAMN15323455, study PRJNA562643) | freshwater metagenome | isolation source: river surface water | place: USA:Blue River Watershed | collected 2017-08-18 | reverse complement strand
GCCAGGAGGTCTTCTTCGACCCCCAAAACACTGTGTTTGACGTCTGTTGCGTAGGCGACGACTGAACCGCGCAAGGCCTTCGAGGCACCTGGCACCTGAACAAAGGCGTCAGCTAGCAATCCACCCGTCAATGATTCGGCGAGAGCAAGCTTCCACTCGCGAGCTTCAAGCAGCCCAAGTGACTTTGCCGCGTTCACTTCTGTTCCTTAGCCAACAGGTAGGCGATGCCTGTCCAGAAAGTTAGAACCAAAGTGACCGCGATCAGACCCCATTCGATGAAAGGCTGAACGCCGAAAGGCATCCAGTTCGCCGGACTCAGCAGGAAGCCGACCATGATCGACTGAAAGACCGTCTTGAGCTTGCCTCCACCGGAGGCCGCGATGATTCGGTTCCTGATCACAGCAAATCGATAAATCGTGATGCCCAATTCGCGAAGCAGAATCACCACGGTGATCCACCAGTCGAGTTCGCCAAGAATCGAAAGCGAAACCAGCGCTCCACCGATGAGCAGTTTGTCGGCGATTGGGTCGAGGATTTTGCCGAGATTCGTGACTTCTCCGCGGCGGCGGGCGATGGCGCCATCTAACCCGTCGGTCGATGCCGAAAGCACAAAGAGGAAAACCACCAGCCAGCGGCTCGCCGACTCCCGTTCAGGTGAGGCAAAAAGCAGGGCTAGGAAAGCAGGAACCAGGAGGATGCGGACGATAGTGATGACGTTGGCGATCATTAGTCGCGACCAGTCAATCGCCAGGCATCTTCGTCGCCGTCGGTGTCATCGCTGCTGATTTCGTTGTCGTCGATGATGTCGGCTGCGGTGCGAACCTTCGGGCTAGGCATAGCGCCCGGCTCCCCGCGTAACTGAGCCAAGACCACGGCAAGCTCGTCTGGCTGAACCAAAACGTCGCGTGCCTTCGAACCTTCGCTCGGGCCAACGATGTTTCGTGATTCGAGAAGATCCATCAGGCGACCTGCCTTGGCAAAACCGACGCGAAGCTTGCGCTGCAGCATCGAGGTCGAACCAAACTGTGAAGACACGATTAGTTCAGCTGCAGCCAGAAGGAGCTCGAGGTCGTCGCCAATGTCGGCGTCGATGTTTTTGGTTTGAGTCGGGGCGTCAACGTCCTGGCGGTATTCAGGGTCCATCTGGCGTTTGACGTGCTCGACGACCTTCTCGAGTTCGGCCTCGCTGAGCCAGGCACCCTGCACGCGAATCGGCTTGTTTGTGCCCATCGGCGAGAATAGGGCGTCACCTTGGCCGATCAGCTTTTCGGCACCGGGTTGGTCGAGGATGACTCGGGAATCGGTGACCGATGAAACCGAGAAGGCGAGACGCGACGGCACGTTGGCCTTGATCAAGCCGGTGACGACATCGACGGATGGTCGCTGAGTAGCCAAAACCAGGTGGATACCTGAGGCGCGAGCCAGCTGGGTGATTCGCACAATCGAGTCTTCGACCTCGCGAGGAGCGACGATCATGAGGTCGGCGAGCTCATCGACCACAACCAACAGGTACGGGTACGGCTGGAGCACTCGCTTGGAGCCCTCCGGTACCTGCACGGTGCCGGCGACGATGGCTCGGTTGAAGTCATCGATGTGCTTGAAACCGAAAGATGCGAGGTCGTCGTAACGAGCGTCCATTTCTTTGACGACCCAGGCGAGAGCCTCGGCGGCCTTCTTGGCATTTGTAATGATCGGTGTGATCAGGTGCGGTACACCTTGGTACGCGGCGAGTTCTACACGCTTCGGGTCAATCAACACCATGCGAACCTCGGCGGGCTTTGAGCGCATCAGGATCGAGGTGATCATCGAGTTCACAAACGAAGACTTACCCGCACCCGTCGCACCGGCAACCAACAGGTGCGGCATCTTCGCGAGGTTGGCAACAACGTAACCGCCTTCGACGTCCTTGCCGATGCCGATGGTGAGCGGGTGAGCGCTAGTTTGGGCAACATTCGAGCGCAAGACGTCACCCAGCGAAACGGTTTCGCGGTCGGTGTTCGGAATCTCGATACCAATCAGCGACTTACCCGGAATTGGGGCAAGAATGCGAACTTCGTTGCTGGCAACGGCGTACGACAGATTGCTGGCCAGGCGGGTTACGGCTTCGACCTTAACGCCTGGGGCGAGCTCTACTTCGTAGCGTGTAACTGTTGGGCCGCGCGAGAAGCCAACCACCTTCGCCTCGACATTGAACTCACTGAACACGCTCGTGATTGCCTGTGTGATAACTGCGTTGGCTTCGGTCTTGGCTTTAGGCGGCGTGCCCGGTGGCAGCATCGACAAGGCAGGAAGGGTGTAAGTGCGCTTAGGCTTCGCCTCGGTTGCGGCTGGCGCGGCAGCGGGCTCAATGAGCTCGGTCGGCTGCTCGGCGGGTAAGACAGCTTCCTGGGGCACGATGGTGATTGGCTCGGTTACGTTGCTCGCGGTGTCAACCGACGGGACATCGACGACTGGGGCGTCTTCGAATAGCTCGGCGAGCGAATCTTCTTCGATGATCGGCGTCTCGTAAGGCTCTTCTTCGCGCTCGTTCTTGTCTCTGCGCCACCACGGAACCTTGGTGCCGTCATAGGCGTCATGAATCAGTTCGGATTCTGGTTCGTTGGCCTCTGGTTTGGCAGAGCCTCCGAAAAGGTTTGCCCAGAAACCACTTAGTCGCTCGCGAATCTTGTTCGGTGGGGTCTTAGTCATGATCAAAACAGAGAAGAACGCGACCAAGCCGAGGAATGGAACAGCACCCCAAACGGTGAGCAGCAGGGCTGGGACAGAAATTAGCCAGCCGAACATTCCGCCGGCCGCTGTGAAAGCGGGCGCGAAGTTCGGGTCGCTCGGTTGCGGTTGCTCGCTAAAAACGTGGAAGAAGCCGGCGACGCTGACCACGAGAAGGGCCAACCCGAAGATGATGCGACCGGTCGAATCGTTAACCGACGGTGGCTTGCGCATTAGGTAGATGGCGAAAACCACCATGACGACCGGCAACCCGAGAGCCACACGGCCGAACATGAGCCCAAAGGTGAACTGGTGAAGTGTGGTCGCCCATTCGGAACGCGCTTCGAACCAAACGAGCCAGGCGCCGATTACACCAAGTACGAAAATTGCGAACGGTAGGCCATCGCTGCGATCCTCGGCAGAGATCTTGTTTCGCATGTCGAAACGAACGATGTAGCCGAAGGCGTGGGCAAGCTTTGTCCAGATGTTACTCGCCATCGAACGCTCGGGTTTGATGCGAGTGGTCGGCTTCGGCTTCGCGGTGCGCGAAGCGGGCCGAGGCTTAGAAGTGGCGCCCCGGCGCTGTGTTGGTCTGCGCTCGGCCATTAGCCCAAGATATCAGCCACCTACGCCATTTTGGCGGAGGCTAGCCGACTACGACAACGGGGATAATCATCGGTCTGCGACGGTGTGCGCGATTAACCCACGTGCCAATGGTGCGGCGAATGACCTGCTGCAGCGCGTGTGGATCGCGGATGCCCTGACCGGCGGCCTCGGCGAGCGCTTTCGAAATCAACGGCTTGACGTCGTCGAAAACGTGGTCTTCCTCGGCGAATGCACGTGCCCTAATCTCTGGACCAACCATCACGCGTCCATCGTTGTCAACCACACAGAAAATCGAGATAAAGCCCTCTTCGGCGAGAACTCTGCGGTCGTGTAGGTCGTCCTCGGTGCTTTTGCCAACGGTTTTACCATCGACAAAAAGCAGACCGCATTCCACAGCGCCAACAACTTCGGCGAGTCCGTCACGAAGGTCAACGACCCAGCCGTCCTCGGTGATCAGGATGCGCTCGGGATCGATACCGGTCTGCTCGGCCAGTTTGCCGTTGGCGATCAGGTGACGGTATTCACCGTGAACCGGCATGACGTTTTTAGGCTTGAGGATGTTGTAGCAGTAGAGCAGTTCACCGGCAGCCGCGTGACCCGAAACGTGCACCTTGGCATTGCCCTTGTGGACGACGTTTGCGCCGAGCTTAGTTAGGCCGTCGATAACCCGGTAAACGGCATTCTCGTTACCCGGGATTAGCGATGAAGCGAGAATCACGGTGTCGCCCTCGCCGACCTGGATGTCGTGCTCAAGGTTAGCCATGCGGGCAAGCACGGCCATCGGCTCACCCTGTGAACCAGTCGACATGTAAACGATGTTTTCAGGTGGCACATCGCCAGCGTGCTTGTAGTCGATGAACGCACCCTCGGGGACTTTTAGATAACCCATCTGCGCGGCGATTTCCATGTTTCGAACCATCGAGCGACCAACCAGCGCAACACGTCGACCATTAGCCACAGCCGCGTCGATGACCTGCTGTACGCGATGGACGTGAGAAGAGAACGACGCGACGATGACTTTGCCCTTGGCGCGCGAAATCACGTTTTCAATTACGGGACCGATGTCTTTTTCGAGTGGCGTGAAACCGGGGACATCCGCGTTGGTCGAGTCGCAAAGGAACAAGTCCAAGCCTTCTTCACCGATGCGCGCGAAGGCGCGAAGGTCGGTCAGGCGACCGTCCAGCGGAATCTGATCCATCTTGAAGTCACCGGTGTGCAGAACTGAGCCGGCTACCGTTCGAATAACCACGGCGAGCGCGTCTGGGATCGAGTGATTTACCGCGACGAACTCGAGGTTGAATCCGGCGAGTTGTTCAACCTGCCCCTCGGCAACGGTGAGGGTGTAGGGCGTGATCCGATGTTCTTTGAGCTTGGCTTCGATGAAAGCGAGAGTCAGCGCCGAACCAAGCAGCGGGATGTCTTCGCGCATGCGCAGAAGGTATGGGACGCCACCGATGTGGTCTTCGTGGCCGTGGGTTAGCACGATTCCGACTACATCGTGGAGTCGATCTTTGATGTAGCCGAAGTCGGGCAGGATCACATCGACACCGGGCTGGTGCTCCTCTGGGAACAGCACACCACAGTCCACGATGAGCAGTTTGCCGTCGATTTCGAAGACGGTCATGTTTCGGCCAATCTCACCGATTCCACCGAGTGGAACGATTCGAAGGGTGCCAGCTCTCAGTGGAGCTGGCGCGGGCAAGGTTAGAACCACGGGTTCCCCTATCGGGTTGTGCCAGCCACCTTAGGCAGCGCGCCACCGGCGGCTGCATTGCGGTCTGGGCGGAAGTTTTCGAATGACAGGCCGGTAATCGGACCAACCTTGTCGATGTCTGCCTCAATGCGGGCAGCTTCGGCCTCCTCTGGGCCTACAAGCGGTAGACGGACGCGAGGGCTATCGATTAGCCCAAGGCCGTGCAGTATGTACTTTGCGGCGACTGTGCCGGGTACGTGGTTCATTGCCGCGCGCACCAGTGGCTCAAGCGAGTTGTGAACTTTGAGAGCGTGGTGGAAGTCGTTACGGTTGGTGGCGTCAATCATCTCGCGATAGGCAGCAGGAGCCACGTTTGCGGTGACGCCAATCAGACCTGTTGCCCCAATAGCCACGTGAGGCAGAACGTTCGAGTCGTCTCCCGAGAAGTAGAGCAGACCGGTTTCGTTCATCACTCGAGAAGCCTGAGCAAAATCACCCTTGGCGTCCTTGATTGCGACGATGTTCGGGTGCTTGGCTGCACGCAAGATTGTTTCGTAGGCAATCGGGATGCCGGCGCGTCCGGGGATGTCGTAAAGGATCACCGGGAGGTCGGTTGCGTCGGCAATCAAACGGAAGTGAGTTAGCACACCGGCCTGTGTCGGCTTGTTGTAGTAAGGGGTGACAATCATTACGCCGTCTGCACCAGCTTTTTCGCTCGCCTTGTAAAGCTGCATAGCGTGAGCAGTTTCGTTTGAGCCACCACCGGTGATGATCTTGGCTCGACCAGCCGAAACGGATTTACCAACTTCAACGAGTTTGATCTTCTCGGCGTCGGTGAGAGTAGAAGTCTCACCGGTGGTGCCGGTAACCACGACGCCGTCGGCGCCGTTCGAGATTACGTAGTCGATGTGTCTCTCGGTTGCAGCCCAGTCAACCTCACCCTCCGCGTTCATCGGAGTGACCAGGGCTACGAGCACCTGGCCGAAGAGGTTCTTTTGTGGCGACATGAGAAAACCTTAGCGATAGTTACGGCGCGACGCGACCGTGCTGGTTGAATGCGTCGTACGTGTAAGGCATGAGTTCTTTCCAGAAATCTTCCATCTTCTCGGCACACATCTCTATCTCGCGCTGCGGGAACGAAGGGAAGTGTGTGCCTTCGCGCTTGGTGCGCAGGCTCAGGAAGTTCATCAGGGCACGAGAGTTCATGGTGACGTACATGCTCGAGTAAATATTCAGCGGAAGCACGATACGGGCGACCTCGCGAGCCACACCTGCCTCAAGCATGCGCTTGTAAGCCTCGTAGGACTCTGTCGATGCCTTGCGCGACTCCTGCTGTACGAGTGCGATCTGCTCGGCGGTTCCGGGGAGGAACTCGTAGTGCCCAGCCTTACCAACCTGAATCAGGTTGCGGTCCTCGGCTGGAACGTAGAAAACAGGGCTTAGCTCCTTGTAGCGGCCTGATTCTTCGTTGTACGAAGCGATGCGGTGACGCATGAACTCGCGGAACACAAAGATCGGTGCCTGAACGTAGAAAGTCATCGAGTTGTGCTCGAAAGGCGAACCGTGACGGTCGCGCATTAGGTAGTTGATGAGTCCGCGGTTTCGCTTCTCGTCTTCGGCAGCGTCGGTGGCGGCTGCGGCCGACTCTAGGGTTTGCTCACCCTGGGTCGATACGCGAGCGGCAAAAAGCACGTCGCTGTCGGCTGCGGACGAACGAACTAGTTCAACGGTTACATCACTACGGAATTTAATCTCTGACACGCTCTTAGCCTACCGACTTGAAAGGGCGTAAGAATCGGCAACACAGAGAAAGTTGAGATTCTGGGGTTCTAGCCTTGTCTTATGCCCGAGGAAACACGCCTGATCGCGCTAGCAGCGCTGGTTGCTTTTGCGACCGCCCTCGGCTTCATTTGGCGCATTAGAACCGGGCGCGCGAAGTCCATCGAACGCGGTGAATTAATCGACCTGAAGGAACTCGGCGCGACCAAGAACAACTCGCCTGTTTCGGCCTTCGGCAAGCGCGTCACCTTTTTGCAGTTTTCGAGTGAGACATGCGCCACCTGCAAGCAGACTGCTCGTTTGTTTCGAGAGCTCGAGGCGACCGCGGACGACGTCCTGCACATCGAGGTGGACATCACAAATCGACTCGACCTCGCAAAGAAGTTCAACATCCTCCAGACTCCCACCACTCTGGTGCTCGACCACAACGGAAGAGTCACCTCGAGAATTGGTGGCGCACCAAAACAGGCAACAATCGACCAAGAATTAGGACACTTCGATATTTAATGAGCACCCAGATTGACCCTCGTGGCCCACGCTTCGGCGCAACCATCACCGCAACACTCTTGGCAGTGACTGTGTACTTGAGCCTTGACTCTGCGACTGCCGCGGCCGCACATGTGCTTCTCGCAGTGATCTCCGCGAGCTTCCTTTGGGGCGCTAGCTTTGGCCTGGCTAGGCACCCGTATGGATTCCTCTTCAAAAAGTTGGTACTCCCCCGTCTAAACGCACCTAAAGAACTCGAGGATTCAGCGGGGCCGCAGTTCGCCCAGCTCGTCGGCTTGCTTGTCGCGGGAACCGGCGTGGTTTTGGGGTTCTTTGGAATCGCAGCTGGAGTCACCTTCGCGGCAGCCGCAGCCTTCGTCGCTGCCTTCTTGAACGCCGCATTCGACTACTGCCTCGGATGCCAGATGTACATCGGCCTCAAGCGCTTGAAGGTTATTCGCTAGCCTTCACAAGGGCTTCTCGCATGGCCTTTCGGGCTCTCGAGCGATCGCCGGCAGCGTCGTAGGCGAGCGATAGCGCAAACCATTCACGCCAGTCATCGGGGTTTTTCTCGGTCTTAGCCTTTTGCTCCTGAAAAACTCGATCGGCCGAGGCGCGAATCACGCGACCGCTGGGCCTAACCTCTAGGTCAAACTGAGGCCAAGCCCCTTCTTCGTTTAGTCGGGTGGCAAGTTTCTCGACTCGCATTCCGAAGCGAAACTCCTGGACCATAAACCAGAGACCAAAGAGCGGAAAAATCAGTACCAGCGAGCCCATTACGACACCAACCGGCGTCGCCGATTCGATCATCTTCAGGCCGAACTGACCGAGAACCACGAGGTAAACGAGGGTGAGAACACCGGTGGCAAAAGCCCCGACCTTGGCTCGCTGCATTAGCTGAGAACCGACTCTAGCCCGACTGAGATTCCGGTTGACTTGAGCCCGAACCGAATGCTGGCCAAAATGCCAGCGCTGTAAGCCGCAATAGAACTGGTTTCGTGATTGATTGTCAGCACTTCGCTGTCGCCACCCAAGAAAACGCTCTGCTTGGCGCTAACGCCTTCTAAACGGAGGCTGTGGATTGGAACTCCGGCAACAACCTCTCCCCTGGCCTCTTGACCGACGCCTGGGATTAGCTTGGCTTCGCCGCGGTTTGCCGAAATCAGTTCGGCGGTTCTAACCGCTGTACCCGACGGTGAATCAACTTTGCCGGCGTGGTGTGTTTCGACAATCTCAATCGAGCCGAAGTACCTCGCCGCTTCAGCGGCAAATTTCGTGGCAAGCATCGAACCAATCGAGAAGTTCGGGATAATCACGACCGCGCTGCCGTCGGAATCCAGCCCGGCAACCTTATCTTTCGACCAGCCGCTCGTACCCACGACAACCGGGATCGAGTTGGCTTGAGCAAAGGCGACCACCGACTCGCTGACATCTAGTCGGGTCAGGTCGAGAATTAGATCTGCCCCTAGAACCTCGCCGAGTTCGCTCTTCGAATCGAGTGCAGCGAAAACTTCGAGATCCGAAGCGTCCTTGATTAGTTCGAGCGCGAGCTTGCACATGCGCCCTGTAGCGCCTACGACTGCAATCTTTTTGGTCACTTGACTAGGTTAGACCAAGCCCTCGAAGACTTGCTCATCGAGGTCACCAACCGCAACAATCGAGCGTTCGCGCGACGCGATGTCTGCCGCGAGCGACTGAACATCTTCTAGCGAAACAGCCTCGAAGCGACGAAGCGATTCGTCTAGGTCAACAAAAGTTCCAGACCCGATTTCCGAGCCAATCAGGCGGCTCATTCGGGCCTGAGTACTTTCAAACTTGAGTGCCAGCCCGCCCGAGATATTGCCCTTGGCTAGTTCCAACTCCGCCGCCGTGACACCCTGCATTGCCACCTTGTCGAACTCGGCGAGCATCAGCTCGGTGACCTCGCGGCTCTTGGCAGGCGAGCAGCCGGCGTAGAGACCAAAGTACGAGGCGTTCGAATAACCCTGGTTGAACGAATAAACCGAGTAAGCGAGGCCGCGCTTTTCACGGATCTCCTGGAAGAGTCTCGAACTCATGCCCCCACCCAAAATGGTGTTCAAAACGCCCATTGCGTAACGACGTGGATCCTCGGCGAGGATTCCCTGGGAACCGACCAAAATGTTCGCTTGAGCGTGTGGCCGCGTAATCACCCTGAGGGCTTGGCTGCGTTGAATCACAGCTGGAGTTTGATCGCGACGAGCGACCGGATCGGCCTCCAGAGCGAGGTCCCAGCCTGCTTCGGCTAGGCCTTTCTCAACCAGAGCGATAAGTTCGGCGTGGTCTACCCCGCCGGCGGCCGCGATCACTAGATCTTGCGGGCGGTAGTTCTGCTGATAGTAAGCCCAAACAGCGTCTCGGGTTACGGCGTTGATGGTGTCGTTTGTGCCACCGATAGGACGGCCAAGTTCGTGGTCGCCAAGGACGGCCTCGGCGAAAGCTTCGTGGACGACATCCTGCGGGTCGTCGTCGTTCATTGCGAGTTCTTCGAGAATCACCGTTCGCTCGTTTTCAAACTCGACAGGGTCGATTAGCGAGGACGTGAGCATGTCGGCGATTACGTCAACGGCAACAGGAATCGACTTGTCCTGCACGCGAGCGTAGTAGCTGGTGTATTCCTTGCCGGTCGCAGCGTTGCTGGATCCGCCCACGCGGTCGAACTCGATAGCAATCTCTAGCGCGGTTCGTTTGCGGGTTCCCTTGAAAAGTAGGTGCTCTAGGAAGTGAGTCGAACCGAAGTGGCCGTTTGTCTCGTCTCGAGAACCAACCGCCACCGAAAAAGAGACCGAGGCGCTCTGAGCGCCCGGAACGTTTTCGGTTAAGACGCGAACACCGCTCGGAAGGATAGTTCGGCGAACCGAACTACCTCCCGAAGCGGTGAACGAAAGGTCGTTTTGATCTAAAGGAAAAAAGATCTCAGACACGAAATTACTCTGCGTCGTCTTCCTCGGCAGGAGCGTTTTCTTCACCCTCAACGACTGGGCTCAGTGAAAGCTTGCCGCGGTCGTCGATCTTGGTGATTTCAACCTGAACCTTCTGGCCAACCTCGAGCACGTCTTCAACGTTCTCGACGCGCTTGCCACCCGAGATCTTGCGAAGCTCGGAGATGTGCAGCAGGCCGTCCTTGCCAGGAACCAGCGAAACGAACGCACCGAAGGTGGCTAGCTTCACAACGGTACCTAGGAAGCGCTCGCCAACCTTTGGAACAAGTGGGTTGGCGATTGCGTCGATGGCAGCACGGGCAGCATCGGCCGAAGGGCCGTTGGTTGCGCCGATGTAAACGGTTCCGTCGTCATCAATCGAGATGTCGGCTCCGGTGTCGTCCTGGATCTGGTTGATCATCTTGCCCTTAGGGCCAATGACCTCACCGATCTTGTCGACAGGAATCTTGATCGCGATTACGCGAGGTGCGGTTGGGGCTAGCTCGTCTGGGCCATCGATTGCCTGGTCCATGATGTCCAGGATCGAGAGGCGGGCCTCCTTAGCCTGGGCGAGAGCGCGACCGAGCTCAGACGACGGAATGCCGTCTAGCTTGGTGTCCAGCTGAATCGCGGTGATGAAGTCGCGGGTTCCGGCAACCTTGAAGTCCATGTCGCCAAGGGCGTCTTCGGCTCCGAGGATGTCGGTGATTGGCTCGTACTTCATGACGCCATCGATCTCGTCCGAGATCAGACCCATCGCGATACCGGCAACCTTGGCGCGCAGTGGAACACCGGCGTTTAGTAGCGAAAGGGTCGATGCGCAAACAGAACCCATCGAGGTCGAACCGTTCGAACCGAGAGCCTCAGACACCTGACGGATTGCGTAAGGGAAGTCTTCGCGCTTTGGTAGAACTGGAACGAGTGCACGCTCAGCCAGAGCACCGTGACCGATTTCGCGGCGCTTTGGGGTGCCAACACGGCCAACTTCACCAGTCGAGTAAGGCGGGAAGTTGTAGTTGTGCATGTAGCGCTTGGTGGTCTCTGGGCTCAGCGAGTCAATCTGCTGTTCCATCTTGAGCATGTTCAGAGTGGTGATACCAAGGATCTGGGTTTCACCGCGCTGGAAGATAGCCGAACCGTGAACGCGTGGGATTACCGCGGTCTCTGCGTCGATGACGCGGATGTTGCGAGGGCCACGGCCATCGATACGGATCTTCTCTTTGAGAACACGGGTGCGAACAACCTTCTTGGTTACCGACTTGTAGGCAGCCGAAATCTGGCTCTGCTGCTCTTCAGTCAAGGTCTCTGCAAGCTTCTCCTTGACCGATGCCTTCAGGGCGTCGTCTTCGTTCTGACGCTCGACCTTGTCGGCGATTAGGTAGATGCGGCCTAGCTCTGCCTCGGCAAGAGCGGCAACCGCGTCGTAAACCTCATCGGTGTAAGGCGGGAAGGTTGGGTACTCGGCTAGCGGCTTTGCAGCCTTGGCAGCCAGGCGTGACTGAGCCTTTACTAGCTCTGCGATGAACGGCTTGGCAGCCTCTAGACCGGCAGCTACGACATCCTCGTCTGGAGCCTTAGCGCCAGCTTCGATTAGGTCTAGTGCGGTGTCGGTGGCCTCAGCCTCAACCATCATGATTGCGACGTCTTCAGAGCCGTCCTTCTCGGTGATTACGCGACCAGCAACGACCATGTCGAATACTGCGTGCTCAAGCTCCGAGTACTTAGGGAAGGCAATCCACTGACCGTTGATGAGTGCAACGCGCACACCACCGATTGGGCCCGAGAATGGCAGACCAGCAAGCTGGGTTGACATCGATGCTGCGTTGATCGCAACAACGTCGTACATCTCGTCTGGCTCGATGGCCATAACGGTGACGACAACCTGGACTTCGTTGCGAAGACCATCGACGAACGATGGACGTAGCGGACGGTCGATTAGACGGCAGGCAAGGATTGCATCGGTGGTTGGGCGGCCTTCACGACGGAAGAACGATCCTGGGATGCGACCCGCTGCGTACATCTTCTCTTCAACGTCGATAGTCAATGGGAAGAAGTCGAACTGATCTTTTGGCTGCTTGCTCGCGGTGGTAGCCGAGAACAGCATGGTTTCGCCGTCGATGTAAACAGCTGCGGCACCCTGTGCCTGCTGAGCTAGACGACCGGTCTCAAAGCGAATAACACGCTCGGTACCGTTTGGGTTTTTGATGATGGCGTATTCCGCCTGCGAACCATCCATTGGCTCTACTTTGTCTGGACCTACCATGGTCCCTCCTCTTTATTTCTTCTTTAGCGAGCATGGCAAGTCAAACTTGCCCACATTGGAGGGATGCCCTGGTCTGCAGTAGAAAACCTTGGAAGAATTCCAAGATCCACGACCGAAGACCAGCAAAACCTGCCACGTCGCTTCTCTCAGGGTAGCAGAGGCCCGCGACAAAGGCTAGAAGCAGCCTTAGTTCTTTTCTCGAACGTTAAGCGCTTGGACTAAGCGCCACTCCTTGAAGCTGAGAACAATAGTGAATACCAATGGCACAACTAGGCACAGTAACTGGAACAGCAAATTTCCGATGAAGTTTGAGAAGCCGGTTGAAATAGAGCCGGTAACTTCTGGGGTGAAAAGGGCAAAAATGCCCATACCTCCGTAGCTCGCCGGCACAACAGGGCCAGCTTGAGCTACTGGCGCTCCTACTAATAAAGCCCAACCAAAAAGGACTGCTGGAACCAGCCACGTGAGGGCCGACCTGGGCGACAGGCCAGCATCGACTCGACGTCGCCAAGCCGCAGCGATGAAAAGCGTTGCGAAAGCTGCAAACACAAAAAATCCGAGCGCTGGGCTAACCCCAAAAGTGGCTAGCAAGAAGACAATTACGAATACTGGCGAGTATTTGACCAGAGAGTTCGAGTTTCTCTGACCTGTCTTGAAGTTTGAAGAACTAAAGAGTTCACCAAGGGATGGGTACTTAGCCACGGTAGCTCCTTGCAAAAACTGAAGTTGCTACAAGTTAGCGCGAACTCAGGAATTTGCGCAAGCTGTTCAGGGCTTTCTCAGTGCAAAAGAAAAAACCGCCCGAGTCGTTACGAGTCGGGCGGTTCTCTTCTAAGACGCTTAGCGGCGTAGGCCGAGGCGCTCGATCAAGGCGCGGTAACGTGCGATGTCTACCTTCTGGAGGTAGCCAAGCAGACGCTTGCGCTGACCGACTAGAAGTAGCAGACCACGACGCGAGTGGTGGTCGTGCTTGTGCTCCTTGAAGTGCTCGGTCAGGTCCTTGATGCGGCGCGAGAGAACAGCAATCTGAACTTCGGGAGAACCAGTGTCGCCCGGGTGAGTTGCGTATTCCTTGATGATCTCAGCCTTAACCTTTGGGTCTAGAGCCATTTGATTCTCCTTCTGCTAGCTGCGCGGCGCGAGAAACGGGATTGTTTCAAGCTCTCTTTATCCGCGGCCGATACACGGCAACCTCTCAAGCATAGCCGAGGGGCGGGGCGAAGCGCTACTTAACTAGTTTGTTGCCCTGCTCACGGGTCTTGGTCGGCATGAGCCAGGTGATCAGGAAGAAGAGGCTGACAGCGCCGTAGACAACTATTACGGGGGCAAAAATCGCCAAGACGGCAGGGAGAACGGAAAGCAGTTGCTCATCGGTCGCGGTCTCGATGTTGAAGTCAAGACCCGTGAAGTAGGTGACCAGGTCGCCAACGACCATGAAAATAGCAACGACCGGCGCAAACCAAAGCATCATGAACCAAGCGCTGAAGCCTGCATCGCGCGACCTGCGGATGCTCACGGCGAGGTCGGGAAGGAAGATGGCCATAGAAGCCAAACTGCCTAGGAAGGGGATAAAAGTTGTGGCTACCGAAAGCAAGACCGTGAATAGCTTCCAGTACCAGAACGCGGCCCTAGAGGCGACACCGCTAAAAGTGGCGTAATTGGTGAAGCCAGCCTTGATTGCTCCAACAAAATCCATTTGCTACTCCTTGATTCCTAGAATGACCCGACATTTGTCTAGGTCACGGTTGATTTCGGCGACCAAAGATTCAACACCGTCGAATTTAGCCGCCGGACGCACGAAGTCAACGTATTCGAGGGATACGACTTTGTCGTAGAGATCGATGTCGTTGCGGTCGATAACGTGCGCCTCAATCAGGCGAGGCACGGCCTGGAAGGTTTCATTGATGCCGACCGATAGCGCTGCGGGGTAACGCTCGTCGTCGGCGTAGAGCCAACCGGCGTAAACGCCGTCTAGCGGCAGGTACCCCTCGGCATCGCGAGACATGTTGGCTGTTGGGAACCCGATCGAGCGCCCGATTTTGAGGCCGTGTTCGATTACTCCGGTGGTGAGGTGAGGGCGTCCAAGCAGTATTGAAGCGTGGACGACATTGCCTTTGTCCATGTATTCACGAATCAGAGTGGTTGAGACGGTTTCGCCGTCAACTTCGACCGGGGCAACAACTCGCACCTTGAAGCCGAAAGTCTCCCCCAAAGACTTAAGGGTTTCGACATCGCCGGCTCCATCGGCACCGAAGCGGAAGCTCTGACCAACAAGTACCCATCGAGTTTTGAGCGACTCGACTAACACTTGACGAACAAACTCTTCGGGCGACAGGTGGGAAAGCGCCTCATCAAAGGTGAGAGTTAGGAGCGCGTCGGCCCCAGCTTCGCGGATTAGAAACTGTTTCTGAATCGGGCCGGTGATTGGCTGCTTCACCGCGGAAGGGTTTAGCAGCGCGTCCGGGTGACGATCGAAGGTCACGACGACACTGGCGATGCCGTGCTCCTCGGCGGTCTCGACTAGGTCGGCAATCAGCGCCTGATGCCCTAGATGAACACCATCGAACTTGCCGATTGTTACCGCGGTCTCCGGGAAGTCCGCGTCGATCTGATCCAGTGAAGTCCAGGTGATCATGCTGCCCTCTTCCAAAGCCAGATGATTCCGAGGATCGGGAGCACTAGGGGTAGGAACCCGTAGCCAACACCAAAGCCGCTCCAGACCGAAGGGTGGTTGAAGAGCGCCGGTGCGGCCAGCGAGAGGATTCCGACTGTGATCACGCCGACCAACTCAAACCAAACCATGACTCGAGCGAGTTTTGCCAAAGCAGGCTTGGCGAGGCTGAACGTCACAACGATGTAGGTGAGCGCGCTGACTAGCGAGAGTGTGTAGGCAACAGGTGCTTGGTCGAACTCGCGAAACAACTGGTACGACGCTCTGGCTGTGGCCGATAACGCAAACACCGCGTAGACGGCGATAAGCGCGCGCCCGACACCCAGGGCAGGTTTGGAAGACATGGCTTAAGCCTAAGCCGAATAGGAATGATTTAGCCGAAGCGGCCGGTGACGTAGTCCTGTGTTCTTGGGTCGTCCGGATCCTGGAACATCTTGTTGGTATCGCCCTGTTCGACGATGATTCCTGGTGAGCCGGCCTCGGCGAGGAAGAAAGCGCACTGGTTCGAAACACGTGCCGCTTGCTGCATGTTGTGAGTAACGATGACGATCGTCACCTCATGGGCCAACTCGAGAATCGTCTCTTCGATTCGGAAGGTTGAGGTCGGGTCGAGCGCGGAACAAGGCTCGTCCATAAGGAGCACACGCGGCTTGACCGAAAGCGAGCGAGCAATGCAGAGACGCTGCTGCTGACCACCCGAAAGCCCTCCACCTGGAGCGTCAAGGCGATCCTTCACCTCTTTCCATAGACCCGCCTTGGTGAGTGATTCTTCGACTAGGTCGTCGAGTTCGCTCTTTGGCTTGCGGATCGAGGTTAGCTTGAGGCCTGCAATTACGTTCTCGTAGATACTCATTGCTGGGAAAGGGTTTGGCTTCTGGAACACCATTCCTATGTCGCGGCGCGCGTCAGTTACTCGCTTGGTTGGGTCGTAGATGTCCTCTTCGTCAAGAAGAACGCGACCGGCAAGCGATGCAGAAGGCACTAGCTCGTGCATGCGGTTCAGGATTCTCAGGAAGGTCGATTTTCCGCAACCGGACGGGCCAATCAGGGCGGTAACCTTGCCCGGCTCCATTGTCAGGTTGATGCGGTCTAGAACCTTTCGCTGACCAAACCATGCCGAGACATCTTCGCCACGTAGAGTCGCGAGCGAGGTGTCGAGGGTCGTGGTTGACGCCTCACGCTTGGTGAACTCAATCGGCTTGACGGCTACTCGAGAGTTTGCCGAAGTCGGTGACTTCGGTCCTGATTTATCGGCCAATTTGGTTTCCTTTCAACATCAGATCAAGTTTGGGAGAAGCTGGATAACGAGTTCGGACCAAATACTTCCGAGCCAAATCAAAACCGGAGCTCCGGCAAGCCAACCTTGGACCTTGCCCCAACGCTTCACGAGCCAGAAGACAAAAATGAGGATGACGATTAATAGTTGGGTCAAGTAAATAAGTGGAGTAAGCGCATCCAGGTTGCTGCCTAAAGTTTTTTCGGCACTAGGAATCGCGCCATTTACGATCACCCGGTTTGGCGTTGCAAACGCCTCGGAGGTCAAAGTTGCCTCGACACGAACCACCTCAGACGGGAGGTATGGAGTGCCGGCAGCGGTAACCAATGTGAGGCGTCCTTTGGAGTCTCCGAGCGCATTGGTTGCTTCGTCGCCAGCTTTACGTATTTGGGTGACTGTGTAAGTGGATTCACCTTGACCGGTAATGGCCGTTATCTTGTCGCCGGCTTTGAGGCTTTGAACATTTGCGAAGGGTGCCCCGTAGGCTGCTTGACGGCCGTAGATGACCGAAATTCCTGCCTGTCCTGGCAACACGGTGTCGCGACGGTGACCAGGACCTGAGAGGGTGACCTTCGAGTTTGTGCCCTCAAGGACAACCTGCTGTAGTCCCAGCTTTTCGATCTTGATAATGGCAACCGGTGTGCCCTCGTTAAGTAGCTTCCCTTCAGCGTCAACTTGGCCGACTGGCGCAGTTCCGTTTGCCAGTTCATAACGGAATGTTTCTAGAGCCTTGAATTGAGCGCTCGACTGGCTGACATGCGAAACGAGTACCAACTGGATAAGAAACACAATTGCAAATGCGCCAAGAACAGTTAGTGACCTGCCGATAATGCTTGCCAGGTTAGTGAAACTTGGGAGACTCAGGTGATTGTCGAGAGCCGGATTCTTGATTGGTTCGGGAACGCGAAATTGAACCTTGCTCAATCGCAACGAGTTTCCCTTGCCGTTCAGCTTCACGCCTCTACCTTTCCTACTACTACCCTAAACTTGCTCGCGAGCGTGGCCCATTTATGGACCACGCTCGCTCGCTTGAAGTTGATTACTTAGTTACTGTAAACGACTTCGTGATGACGCTGGCTGGGTTGGTGTCGCTGCCACCGTAGAACACCTTTACGGTGTACTTACCCAGAGTTGTGATCTTTGCGAATGTGATCGACGCCGCTCCATTGACCAGCTTGACGTGCGCTGCCGAAACTGCGACTGGCTGGTTCTTTGCGTTGTAAACCACTGCGAATACGTATCCTGGAGCACCAACCGTGCTGGTTGACTTTCCGTTCTTGATCGAAACGGTCACCTTCGGAGCAACGCTGGCCTTGACGGTTGCAGCGATGGTTGCCGTAGCGGTGACGACGTTCTTCAGAGTTACTTCGATTGCAGCACTGGTGCGGCTGGTTGCGAAGTTGTCTGCGTCGGTTGGTACGAACTCGCCAACTAGGTTGTACTTGACAGCCTCGCCCTTGGCGTTGTCAATGGTTACCGATGCAGTTGCACCACTCACGGCGACGGTCTTTAGTACTGCACCCGAGAAGTTGCTGTTGTAAACCTTCAAGCTACCTGCCTGACCACCGGTCACCGTGGCGGTGAAGGTTGCGGTGAGGCCGTTAGCCGAAGGAGTAGCCGATCCAAACGAAACTCCAGTCGGCGCCTTGAGTGCAATCGAGGTACCGTCAACCGTGCTGTTGCTCGCATCGATACCGCTTAGCGCTGGAACGAACTGAGCAGTGAGGGTTGCCGCCAACTTGGCCGAACCGGTGTTCGAGACAACGATGTCAACCGAAGTTGCACCCTTGGCCACGGTTCCGGTTGCAACTAGCTCCTGGCCAGCCTGACCGAATGAGCTGTAAAGGTTCACAACTCCACCCTGGTTGCCGTTCGATGCGACGGTTGCGGTGATGGTGGCCGAGGTGCCCGATGCAGAAACCGCAGGGGTGCCAAGGGTTACAGTGCTTGCAGATGGCGCGGACACGCGGTTAGCTGCGGTGATGTTTCCACAGATAGTTGCGTTACCGCCCGAGGTTAGGCCGGCGACGGCGTCAACACCTTCGTAAGAAAGAAGACCATAACCGAAGCGCTGGATAACATCCTTGGCCTGGCAAACTAGCGACTCGGTACCAACGAAGGCGCGGGTGATGGCGTTCGGGGTCTCGGCGTTGGCAAGAGCGGTAGGCACGATGTTGTAAACGGTGCGCTTAACCGCTGTCCAAGCTGGGTTGGTTGCGTAAACACCGTTGGTTGCAACGGTTGGCTCCACACCCGACATCGAACGGAGAATCGCACCGCCGAGGCGCTTAGGTGCAACGCCGTTGGTCTGTGCAACCCACTGTGAGATCGAGAAGCCAACCAGCGCGAAACGGTCGCCGACGAGAGCCGAGCCGTCGTGCTCCTGTACTGAGATTCCAGCCGGGGTTACGTCCTTGGCGGCGGTGGTACCGGCCGAGATGTTTGCCTCGGTGATGCCGACCTTGCCGATCCAGAACGAACGGGTTCCGGAACCAGCCTGCGGGATGTAGGCGCGAATTGCGTTCTCGGTCTCACCAGCTGCTGGAGTGTAGCTTGGACCAGCAATCTTGATGTATTCACCGGTCGAAGAGTCGGTGATTACCTTGGTGAGGTTTCCCTTGTAGATGTTGGTGAGCGAAAGCTCGGTGGTGTTCGAAGACGAACCCAAAGGGATGTCCGATGGAATGAGGCTGTTTGGCGCGGTTGCGTAGGTCATGTTGTCGTACGCGAATGGCACGTAGGTTACAACACCGTTTGCAACGGCACCCGATGGGCCGGAGGACGAACGTGCAAAGTGAACCTTGCCGGCAACCTGGTCGGTGGTGGGAACAACTGCGGTACGAGCCACACCGAGGTCGTTTGGTGCGATGGCGACGGTTCCCGAAGCCTTCTGACCAATGGCGATTTCTAGGAGAGTCTTGCCCGCACCCGAACCGTTGGCACGTGGAACAGCTGTGCCGTTAGGAGTGGTTACCGCGTCGGCTGAACCAATGGCCTTGTATGAGGCAAGCTTCAGCGAACCGTCTGGGTTGGTGCCAAGAGCTAGCGAGATGCCGTCCATGACATCCATGGTGGTGTCGGAACCGAAGCCGACTAGCTCACCGTACTGAGTGGTAGATGCTGGATCAGCAACTGCCGGGAAAGCGCTTCCGGCAGCGATTACTGCCGCACCGCTCAAAGCGGCTGCGATTTTCGCGAAAACCTGCTTATTCAAAGTATTTCCTTCTTTAGTGACCACTTCGACTCCTCGGTTGATTCGCCCACAAGTGGTATTCCTATAATCCGTTTGCTGACTTAATGACTCGCTACGCTTACGTTGCCAAAAAGTTAACAAGTTACTAATTTGCAGATCCACCTCTGCGGCGCTTGGCGAGCCAAATCAGCGCACGACCCGTCATGAACATCGGCAAGGCCATGAACACCGAACCTAGGACCACGTTTCGGCTAACGCCAGGGGCTTCAACCCAGGTCTTGAAAGAATCAGCACGAACGACCTGATTCGGAATCACTGGGTCGGTTGGATCTACCGGGTCAACCGGAGTAACGGTTTCGGCCGGCGTGGGGGTTGGCGTGGGGGTTGGCGTGTCGGTTGGGCAACCGTCCTTCGCCTTTGACGATGTGATGGCATCTGCGGTCTGGGTTGCTTGCCTTACAAAGTTGCTAGGCAATGGATAGTAACCTACCGGGAGCTGACCCTGACTTTCGCCAGATACCTGACCTGCACCAACGGCATACTTCAATAGATCCGCGTAGTCTGCGAGCGCCTCTTTGCTCTGAGTGCAGGTGTTGATTACCGCGTACGTCAAGGTTGTCCAAGGGTAAGCCGTGCGAGTGAGGCTCTTGCCATCGTTGTAACGAGCACCGCTAAAGGTGTCCGTTGGCATGCTGTTTAAACCCTCGGTAACGGTGGATTCGTTAGCGGTCATCGCGTCACCGTTGGAATTCACCAATGACGCTACGCCGAGGCCGTAACGTCTTGCCGCCGGAAGATCTGTGATGGCGAGCATAAAGCGCTGGCCAATTGCCTGAGCCCCTCCGCTGGCAAAGGCGGGTGGAAGTTTGTTGACATCCCAGATGGTCTTGCTTCTCGAGTCACCTCGGCGAGCTGCCAAAGCCGCATCCAGCATGTCCGTCGCGTAAGGGCGCATATCTAGGGTCGAGAAGCCGGGCTCAGG
>JACCEC010872115.1_pt1 | contig 20600 bp, 8 predicted proteins | sample 7450121 | NCBI WGS metagenome assembly JACCEC01 (sample SAMN15323455, study PRJNA562643) | freshwater metagenome | isolation source: river surface water | place: USA:Blue River Watershed | collected 2017-08-18 | reverse complement strand
TTGGATATGCAAAATATAGAGAAGTGCATACTGGTGATAAACATCATTATATGGCTAAAGAAGTCAAAGGTGTTAGAATCCAACAAATGCCAAGTTTGTCTGGTACAGATAGATGGCATGCAGATAATAACTACGTTCACAGTATCAGAGCAGGAATTGTCTTGATGTATGATAAGGTGAATGGAAAGATAGGTGAATTTGAATATAGACTATAAAAATGGCAACATTAAGAAAATTAGTATCAGATGTTCGTAGTATGCATAAACTCATATCTACTGACAACCTTATTACAGATAGAGCAATCGCATCTGAGCTAAGAAACAGCGCACTCTTATTGATCAAACGTGAAACAAATCTACGTAGGCTTTGGGCTACAGATACTATTTTCACGACTATCAATTGTTTAGAGATGCAACAAGTTGATATTTCTGAATGTTGCGATTATACAGATCCTTGTAAGATCTCTAGAAGTAAAAATAAGTTACCTCGTATTGCAGAAGGTAATTACCAATATCTTATCCAAGGTGTATGGTCTATTAATGCAATGGGTGGATCAGGGAAACGATTGAAAGAGATTTCGATCAACCGTTACCTTAACTTATTGAAGTTACCTATTATTAAAAACGAAGAGTACTATTGGATCGTTAATGATTACTTGTATATTAGTAATCCAATGATTCAACGTATTCGTATAGCTGCGTTATTCGAAGAAGATATTCCTAATGATGTAATGTATCCAGAAGGTTGTTCATCATCAATACCATTAACCGATTGGTGTAAGAATCCATTAGATAAAGAATTCTTCTGTCCAGGATATCTTGAGAAACAAGTACTAGAACTTACATCACAAAGATTATTATTAACTTACTCTCGTACAATTGACGATAAGACAAGTAATAATAATGATGAACAACTAACAATACCATCATCACGAACACGAAGCAGCAGTAGCAACTCATCAGATGCCTAGAGTAAAAATAGACTGGCGTAGTGCTAGTAAAGATAACTACAAAGACTTCTGCAAGAAGAACATCAACATCAAACTTACGTTTGACGAGTGGAGAAATATTCTCTATCTATTTAACGAACAATTCAAAAACTACATCTTGGAAACTGGGGATAAAGCAAGGCTACCATACGGCTTTGGTGAATTCTCTATTAACAAGAAGAAGCGTAAGAAGTTCAAGACAATAGATGGTAAAGAGGTAATTAACTTACCGATTGACTGGCAGAAAACTAAAGAGAAAGGTAAAAGGATATATAACTTCAACTTTCATACAGAAGGTTACTTCTTTGGATGGATGTGGTTTAGAGATACAGCAAGATTGAGAAATGCGGATCTCTGGTTCTTTAAACCTACTAGAACAACATCAAGATTACTATCTCATTATATAAAGACTGACGATAAGTATCAACATATTTACAGAGAGTGGAAAAAATAAAATAACATGTCATACTACTACAAATACAACTTCGTTTCTCCTGAGCCTGTATATGCTACAGTGAAGGAAGAATTGAAAAGCTACTTCGATACAGGAGCAGTGGATGATTTGATGTTTCCTACTTATCTGAAGAAATGTTTAGATAAGCTAGGTAGATCTTCTTATGAGATTCAAGAAACAATCCTAGATGTGGTTGATTTCGAAGCACGTCTTCCAGATAACTTCTTTGCTGCTCGTGAGGCTTGGATGTGTACAGAAGCTCCCCTTACACCGTATCAGGATGCTAACTCATTCTACTCACAAGCTGCTACAGCTACAACAATACAGGTTAGTCCTGTTACAACAGATGTGGATTGTCCTAGTCCATGTTGTGGTAATGTAGGATGTGATGGATCGTGTATGCCTGAGATGATTCAAACTGTCTACAAGACGAATAGTCAAACTTTTCGATCTGTGACTAGAGAATACTTAATGCTTCCTGGTAATATCAATGGTTCACATCATTGTACATTAGACTATGGTAGTGGACTTCCTATTGGTAGTAGAAATACACCAGGATCTTCTGCTGCTAACTCATTTGATATACGTGATAACAAGTTTGTTACAAATGCTCGTAATGCTGTTATCCATTTGATATTTTATGCTACTGAGTACGACGGATCTGGTAATCAAATGATGCCTGATAATTATCGTGTTAAAGAGTATGTAGAACACTTCATCAAATACAAGGTGTTCGAAATGTTATCTAACCAATTAACTGATGAAACGTTCCAACAAATACAACAAAAACTTGCGTATTATAAGCAGCTTTCTGAAGAAGCTTTCATTATGGCGAATATCGAAATAAAGAAACAAACTGCTTACGAGAAACAACGTAGAGTGAGAAATGACCTAAATAGGTTCAATATGTACGAATTGCCGAATAGATCATATAGATATGGCTGGAGAAGAAACAACTAATACAGGGAACGTAGTACCGCATATTAATGCTGCTCAGACTGGTCTGAATATGGATAACTCCATTGGCCAAGTTCCGAGAGGTAAACTTACATATGCGTTAAATGCTAATGTTGAGAACTTTGATTCTAACTCTGTTAATTATCAGAATGAGGAAGGTAACGAATTATGTTTAAACTTTCCAGAAGGATATCAATTAATAGGTAAACATTATATTCAAGAGAAGAACAAACATATATTCTTCTTAGTTAATGGTTTTACAGGAGGCTCAGAGATTGGATACATGGTTAATAATGATTGCTCATATCAGGCATTCATGAATGCACCGTGTCTAAACTTTAATATCAATCACCCTATCCAAAAGGTTGTACATAAAATTACTAACTGCTCTACTGAAATATACTGGACGGATGGATTAAATGCTCGTAGATATCTTGATTTAGATGCTACAGCTCCCACAGATTGTAATAAGTTAAAAATACAACCCAACTTCAATATACCCCAATTAACCGTATCTGATGTAGTGGTTGGTGGTGAATTAACATCTGGTACATATCAGTTTGCTATTCAGTATGCTAATGCTAATGGTATTGGTTATACATCTTTCTATTCAATTACTAATCCTCTTCCTATTGGTAATACAAATGTTGAGACATTAGACTTTAGCTACCCAGTTAACAGATCTATTGTTGTTGACATAACTAATATTGATACAACAGGATACTTTGAGTATTACAATCTTGCAGTTATTAAAACTGTAAATGCTGTTGAATCTGTCGAGTTGATTGGTACATATTTCATTGATAAAGAAAATAATCAAATCACATACACTGGTCAAAATCAAACACAGATTAGACTATCTATTCAAGATATCTTTGAGAAGTTTCCATACTACGATGTAGCACAAGATGTTACATCTGTACAGGATGTTCTTGTATGGGATCAATTGACTAGCAATAAACGTGTAACATATCAGAAGATTGCTAATAAGATTACATTGTTATGGGAGTCTTATAGAATACCTCCTACTGAAAACTATGCAAATGAATTAAATGCTACTAAGTTACGTGGATATCTACGTGATGAAGTTTATGCATTTGAGATCGTGTTCTTATTAAAGAACGGTAAACAAACGGATGGTTTTCACATTCCTGGTAGAGAACTTATAGAAGGTGAAGATGATGTACCTGTACTTAGCAGTAATCAAGACTATATAGGTACTGGTGCTAGCTCACCATATTGGAAGATATATAACACTGGTAAAGTTTTAGGTATATCTTCAGGATATAGTTCTGCTGATTCATATAAAGGACCATATCAATATGGTAGGTTCTCTTATTGGGAGTCACAAGATGATACATATCCAAATAACCCATATGTGTGGGGTGATTTAGCTGGTACACCTATTAGACATCATAAGTTTCCAGATGTATTAGTTAGTCCTGCATTCCAAAGCTCTATACCAGCAATTAATCCTGATGGTTCATACGCTGTATCTATGCAGAAGTCTAAAGCTGTATATCCTATTGGCTTGCGTATCGATGTTGCACAGATACAGGCATTAATTGCACAAGCTGTTACAGATGGTGATATCACTCAAGAAGAAGCAGATGATATTGCTGGATTCAAGATTGTTCGTGGTAACCGTAATACAAACAAATCAATCATAGGTAAGGGTATTCTGCGTAACGTAGGTAAGTATACAAGAGATCAAGTTAGTGGAGATCCTACCTCAGGAACTACTTATTACTTCCCTAATTATCCTTACAATGATTTAAGTAAGGATACGTTTCTTCTTGAAAAGAATAACGCATATAATACACAATGTCTATCATATGGTGCAACTGTAACAACTGCTGGTAATATTCAAATCATGAGCTGTAATACAGGTCAGATTGAAACAGTTCGTGTAGAAACAGGTTTTCAAGTTATAAACTCAGTGACACCACCTGTACCTCTATCAGGAACAGCAGGTGCTGTTATGACGGTAACACCACCAAGTACAGATTTTTACTCTATACAGAATACATACATTATTGTATCTAAAGGGGTTACATCATTTCAATACGTACTTAACGGATATCAACCATATACTTTTTTAGATTTAACTGTTGAGCCTAATACTACAACACTTATAGGTGCATGGGCTCCACCAACGTATATTGCTGGAGATAAAAACTATACTGTTACATTAGCAAACAATATTAATTATAAAGCATATCCTAATAACTTAAATGCTTTCACTACAGATGAGTCTAAATATCGACAAGTATTTAATTCTCCTGAAACATCATTTGGTTCACCTACATTAGGATCAGTTCTTAAACTTGAGAACGTAATATATGGTGCTGGTAAAGGTCACTTTGTTCAGGTTAAGAACAATGCAATGTATAAGTTTATAACAAAAGAAGCTCAATACCAAGCATTGTTAGTTAGTTATACACTAGGTAATAAACTTAGTCCATTCGATGCCACAGCTATGTTTACAACATATCAGGCATATCTGACTATTTATATCACTGGTATTACTAGAAAGAATTTCTCTTATTCATATAACTCAGTTGCTAATTATGATTACTCAGGAACCATTGCTAATGGTTTAGGTATCAAACAAAGACAACTTGATCTATATCAATACTTATCTCCTGGTGTACAATCAGTAGGTGATATATATGATATTAACAACTATCAAAGAGAGAACTCTGTATACTTAAAAACTGCTGGATCTAAAACAGCTTTACCATTTCCTAATGCTACACCAAGTATTAGTGGTAAGATTAGTGACTTCTCCAGATTTACGGCTTCTTCTCAAAGTATTTGTGGTTCTCCAGAAGAACAAGTTCCTATTAGTGTTGTTTCATACTATGCTTCTATTAAAAACATTAACCCTAATCAGTGGGGACAGATTTATAGTTATGAAACAATAGATACAGGATTCCAAATAATCTTTGATGCATTAGTACCAGGACAATCTAAGAAGTTCATTGTATTTGGTGGTGATACATTCATTTGTCGTTTTGGATTCAAGACAAAACTTCCATTCTTTATTGATAACAGAGTGGGGGCTCCTGATGATTCAGATATCAACTATGATCAATTAGGTAACGTAGCTTATCCAGCATACTGGCATTCATCTAGATCTATATTCTATGACTTCAACAAACCAGATAGCGGTAGCCCATTACCTAAGTTGGAGAACATCATCTCAGTTAAAGCAACAATGCTTGATTGTGGTGGTAGCCCAGCTTTAGGACCTTATGCAGGATTAACTACATCAACTACTACTACTAAGTATGGTGGTATAAGTATGGCTCCTACAGTTGAAGGTGTTAATGGTAAGATGTATCAGTTTGCTTATGGTATTCCTTATTTCTATTGTGAAAGTTCTATCAACGTAGACTTACGTCAAGCATTTAATAACAAAGAAGGTAACTTCTATCCTCGTGTATCTTCTGGTATTCCTGATGAATGGTTCCAGCAGGTAAACGTACCTATCAACTTTGATAATACATACTACTATAACATAACATACTCAAGACAGAATACAGAGAACTTCTTCTCTCACTTACCAACTGACTGGGATAATAATCAATGTTATACACATTATCCTTATAGAGCAATCTATTCTGATTCACAAAGCTTTGATCCTACTAATAAAGTTAATAGCTGGTTGACATATAGAGCTACATCGTTCTTTGATTTTCCTCAGAACTACGGACCATTAGTGTCATTAGATGGTATTCAGAATAAAGCTGTACTTGCTCGTTTTGAGAACAAGTCATTGTTATACAATACAATGCTTACAATCAATACAAGCAATCCACAAGCTGCTTACGTTGGTAATGATACATTGTTTAAGTCTGCTCCTCCAATTGATTTTGCTGAGACAGATCTTGGATATGTAGGATCTCAACATAAGTTCTTATTAAAGATTCCTAATGGTCAAGTTACTATAGATGCTAAACGTGGACAAATATTCTTGATATCAGGAAATGGTGCAGAAGATATAACAGCATTTGGTTCAGGAGTACAACGTTTCATGACTGATAATCTTCAGTTCGAAATACGTAGATATTTCCCTACTGCTGATATTGATAATGCATTTAGTAAAGTTGGGTTAACTGGAGTGTATGATAGTAAGTATGATAGAATTATTATATCTAAATTAGACTATGTTCCTCAACCTGCATGGATAGGAAAAATATTCTATCAAGATGATGTAACAAGTCCTATCTATGGTGAATATTACAGATATCCTATTCAAGATAATACTGAAGTAAAAGAAGTTGTACAATTGACTAATCTTACATACTTTTGTAGTAAGTCTTGGACTTTGTCATTCAATATGAATACAAAGAGTTGGATTAGTTTCCATAGCTACATTCCTAACTATTATATTGCAGAGAATAACTTCTTCTATTCAGGACTTAATTCATCATGTGATTTAACAGCCATTGCTGCAATCGAAGTTACAACTACTACAACTACATCGACTACAATTGCTCCAGAAGATCAAGAATGGTATGAGATCTCAAGCTGTGATGATTCAAGCACTAAGAATACTATTGTATACTCTATAGGAACATTTGCTATTGATGATAGAGTAACAATAGCAGGAGGTGCTGTATACACTGTAATAACTGTATACTCAACTGATCCTGGAGGAACTAAGGTAGCTATTACAGCTACAGGTGAAACAGGTTGTCCTTCTATACCATCCACATGTGATTTAGAAGGAACAGCAGTGCAAGATTATTAAAATATAAGAATATGTCTCAGACAGTTATTGTAAGGCTAACATCTAATGGAAATAAAATCACTGGACCTTTCAAAGTCACTGATGATTTAGGAAACGTGCTATCAGCAAGTGTTCCTTACGAAGACATATACATTGGTAAGAGTTATACAGTTGTTGATGAAGCTACATCAATTGTGTTACAATCTTTGGATAATTGTAATGTTGTTGTATGTTTACCTATACAAGAACTTACGCATGAAGAGATATATGATCCTGTAGTCAAAACTCAGAATACAGGATCATTATGGATACACTTAGCTAACATATGGATTAATAATAAATACTATGGGACTGTTGAGCCATATATTTTAGAGTATCCTTTCTCATATGAATTTCACGATGAGATTTTACAGAATGTGAAAGATTATACAAGAGTATATAAATATCTAGATGATCAAGTTGCTGAATTCAATGTTAATAGAAAGGTGCAGACTGATTCTGAATGGTTTAACAAAGCAATATTGTATAACGGACAACAAAATTCTGGACTGTTAAACTTGGTTGCTAAACCAATGAATAATCTACAAGCTTACAATTCTTACCCTCAGTATAATTCTGATAGTAAGACCATTACATTTACTAAGAGTGATAGCTTCTATCAGTACAATACTTTCTGGAATGTACTTGTAAACAAACTTACTCCTATGTTCTTGAATAGTTGTAAGTCTATGTCAGTAGACAAAGTATTAAATCAAGCCAATATGAACTATGGTGTTAAATCTTTTAAGAAAGAACCACTACGTGCAAAAGGTTTATTAGTGAGACACATAATGGACAATAGATCTGATATCCATATGATATCTCAATTCATCATAACACCAAGTCAAATCTCTTACAAGTAATGGAAAATTGGTTAGATAAATACGATGTTGGCGGCCCTGTTATTAAAACAGATGCTACACGTGTTGCTGCTCCTACGGTACGATTTACTAAGAAACAATTAGAAGAAAGCAAAGCTAAAGCTAAACAAGTAACAGAGATTACTAATAAGGCTAATGCTAAGAAGTTAGCTGAAAGAAAGAAAGCAGTAGCAGAATCAAGTGATGCTAGTATTATCAATCCTAACGGTAAGAGATTTGCAATAGGAGATAAGTTTAGATTGTTTCCTAATGATGTAAGTGGTGTAGGTGAAGTGTTTGATAATTTTATTAATCCATTTGTGTTTACTGGTAATACAGCATCAGCATTAGGTAATGCTATGATTGATAGAGATCCTAAAGCTTTAGCAATAGAAGCTGGAATGGCATTAGGTGCTGGAGCTTTAGGTTTTGATCCATTAGGAGGAGCTATGAAACTTCCTGGCAAGTTAGATAAAGCTATCTATCCTACTAGAACATATAGATCAGTTGTACCTGGAGGTAATAAACTTTCTTATGAATCAAGTGAGTTAGCTGATAAAGTATTTAGTAAAGGCGATTGGACAACTAAAGATTTAAAAGAAGCATATGAATATTTAAGAGGTTTGGAAGTTGAAGGAGGAAGACGTGGTTTGTTAACTGGTAATGACATGTTATTTACCGAATACAAAGTTCCATTCTGGAAGAAGAGTGTTGCTTATGATCCTGATGTTATAGCACTTAAAAACTTACAAAATGATGTTCCTAATCCTAATGAGTTCATCATACCTAACAATAAGTTTTTATATCCTAGAAGAACTAACCTTATTAAAGCAGTTCCACAGCATGTAAAAGAAGCTACACATCTAACACCAGTTGGTGTAGAACTTCGTTCGTATAATCCAGAGACTATACCAATAGCACCTTCTAGTAGTCAATATGCGTCACCTGCTTATAAGTATGTTGAAGATCAACTAAATGCTGTAACAGGACAGCAGATGCCTCGTACATTTACTCTTGATCAACTTAGAGCAGATGCTATACCTATGGAAAATTGGCAGCAACCACAGTTTGCTCCTAATGAAGGTATGGGTTCTTTCAGTCCATTTGAGAATGGTGGACATTTGGATAAGTATGAAGATGGAGGATTGATTAATTATAATGACTACTCTGTATCAGGCCCTGAAGGATTTCAAGGTGAAGGATACAGTAATGTAGGACGTAACTATTCTCCTGCATGGGGAGGACAGTTTGCTATGGGAGGTTCTATGCCTGGTGCTGTAGGATTTACATACGCACGTACACAGAACCCTGCTCCTAGTAATGGCCCATATGCTAAGAAGACAAAAGCTTCTGCAGAAGATGGTGGAAACTTTCCTGGAAAATGGACTGGTAATTTACGTGATATATGGAATGCTAATAAATCTGCAAGAGACTTTAACTTACAATATACACAATCTCCTAACTTCAAAAATCTTTTAAAGAAGCAAGGATACACTGATGCTGAGATTAAACAAAGACATCAAGCAGTAGTTGACTTAGATGCAAGTAGAACATCTTATAATGCACCAGAATATAATAATGTTAATCCTGATATATTTGGTGTAGAAAGATTAGAATATAATCCTAAAGGATTAGGTGATTGGGCTAACTGGGGAGATATTGCTGCGCATGAGTGGGGGCATGTTGGTGTAACAGGAGATGGTCCGCTTGCTCTTAAACCTGCTGAACAAAAACTACTTACAGAGAGATTAAACTGGGCAAATGTATCTGGAGATCCAAATGCTCGTGCACATGACGTAGCTCCTCAAGAAAATAGAGCTGATCTTGTAGAATTAAGAAAAGCTTTACAGGATAGAAAGATATATGATTCATTTAAAGGTGGTGAGTTCAAACAAGAACATCTTGATAAATTATATCGTCAAGATCCAGAGTATTGGAATAGAACAATGCGTCTATACAAAGACAAGGACATCATTAAGTTGATGAATACCATTGCAGCTAACAATCCTCAACAAGGAGTACCTATGGCACAGAATGGTATGGAGATGAAGTTCTATCAAGATGGTTTAGACTTCAAACCTAAATCTATGAAACAAGGTGGGCAGTTGACAAAGCTGGACCAATTAACTAACTTTACTAATTACAATACAAAACAACCAGGTGGCTGGTTAGATAAATACAAATAGTATGAAGGCTCAAATCTTAAAAATTGCTGGAGTTAAATCTGAAAAAGAATTCTACAAGAAGTATCCTACAGAGGAAGCCTTCATGAAGAAGCACGGACACAAACTTAAGAAAGCTAAAGGTGGTATAACCGTTGATGAAGAAGAGGAGGAAGATGGTGTTCTAGGAAAACCTTTTGTAGGTATTGCTGATCCGTACAAAGTTTCTAAGTTTGAAGGCTTGGGAGATAATCTTATGGATGTTTCAAAGAATCCATATATGAAGCAATCTACAAGCAATGACACTGGTTCTGTTGTAATTAAAGATAGCGATGCTCCTATAACAACTAGTGCAAATGTTTCATCAGGTCCTTTCAATAGAAGCACATCTCTTATCCCAGGTCTTGAGGGATATGGTGGTTTAGTCTCTGATGTAAAGCTACAAGACGATGGCACTTACTACAGTGCTCTTGAAGATAAGTCATACATGCCAAGTGTTGCAAAGGAGATGATAAAGTCAGGAGAATATATTGACTCAAATGATCCTAACATGAAGACACCAGATCCTTATGCTGGTCTTGCTGATAAGTTTGGATCAGCACTTGGTTTATTCATGACTGCTAAGGGTAAGTATGATGAGGCTAAGAAAAACAAAGTGTATGGTGAAGTTGCTGACCTATTAACTAAAGCTAACACTATGCCTAAGCAAGCAGGTAGAAGTAACGTTCTTCGTCCTGAGTATCAAATGATCTCACCAGATCAATTAACTCCTGCACTTGGTACAGGTACTGAATACTTAGCAGCTAAGAATGGTGGTAAGTTTAGTAGCGGTGAAATCACTAATACTTATGCTCCAGGAGATCTATATGAAGATCTTGGATATGCTGACTTTGGTGCATTATTAGGAACTGCTGGTAAAATTGCTGGTAAAGTTCCTACAGGTTTAGCAGGAGCTATTGGTAGTAGGTTAGCTGGTGGTAGATTCCAATCTAGTCCTGAAGCAGAACTTGCTGGTAGTGCTGGTGAATTTTTAGGAGGTCTTACTATGATACCAGGTGCTGATAAACTTGGTAAAATTGCACTTGAAGGTATAACAGGTGCTATAATGGCTCCAGAATTAAAACAAAGAGAACTAAATCAAAACAAAATAATTACAAGTGGACTAGCTATGGGTCAACGTAACTTCCAACAAGCTAACGATGCTTTCATGGAAGACGGTGGACATGTTAGTGATTTTGGATATATGAGTGATACTTGGAATCCACAAGTGATTACTAAGTTTGGTAACATGGATGTATCAGAGTTCCACACTTATGCTGAGAATGGTATGCCTCAATATCGTGCAGGTGGACATCTATCAGAATACACTCCTCCTAGTGCATCAGCTATGTACACAGGACGTGACCTACCATATCAGATGGATAACGGTGGTAAGATGGCTATGGGTGGTGATCTTCAAGTAGAACAAGGAACTATTAAAACATTAGCACACAATCCACTATTAAATAATGGTGGACAGATCATTGAGTTCAAAGGACCTTCTCATGAGAATGGGGGAATGGATACTCGCTATGGTGACAAGATGGTTAATGTTGAAGGTAATGAAACAGGATATGTAGATGATCAAGGTTCATTCCACGTATTAGGTAATCAACCTATTTCTAAGTTTGCTGCTGAGCAAATTGGAGATATGAAGTTCGCTGGTATGAAATATAAGAAACTTGGTAAGATTCTTGGCAATAATCAAAGCAAAGCTAACAAGATGATTGATAAGTCAACAGAAGCTATTGCTAGTCTTGACATAAACAATCCATTTGACCAATTAGCAATTAATGCACATATGTTAAACATTCAAGCTGGTAAAGATGAAACAAAGAAGAACGCTGCTATGTTAAAGATGGCTGGTATGGTTCAAGATGCTTACCTATCTGCGGCAGATGAGCATGGATTAGATCCTGCCGCTTTATCTGAATATAAGATTAAGAAAGTTAATAAGAAAGATCAATACGCAGAGTTTGGCGCAAAGTTAAAGATGGCTAAGAACGGAATCAAAATGGATGCTGGTGGTAATACTTCTCCTGCTGACAAGTTTAAACAGTTTGAAGAAGAGGTAAACGCTAGACTTAGAAAACTAGCTCAAGAGACTCCAGGAATGAGTCCTATGTTTGTATTACCTAATACTAAAGGTGTATACAATTCTCAAGGAGGTAGAGATATCTCAAGCCAAGCTGGTATTTACAAGAAAGGATATTCTAAGACTCCTGTATCATTACACAACTTTGATGCTGCTAGAGATTATCAAATTTATCAAAGAGTTTTAGATCCTCGTGGTGGAGGATATGTTTATGCTAAGTTAAGTCCTGGAACTCACCCAGAGTTATACGCTGATGTGTTATGGCCTGTTGCTGAGAAGTTAGGAATGTATCACGTTGGTGATAGAGATCCTAAAACTAAAGACACCAACTGGGATCCAGCACACATTGGTTTAGTTAAAGAAGGACAAGGTACAGCATACAAAGAACTTACAGAGAAGTATCCAAGCATCTTTGATACTCCTAATGCTAAGAAGACTGTAAAGTGGATTATTGATAACAAGAACAAAGATCCAGAGATCAAGAGACATTACGATATGTTAATGTCTGCAAAGCCTAAACCTTCAACAGTTGAAAAGATTGTTAACACTGTATCAGATGCAATCAAACAGGTAACTCCTACATTTGATACAAGTAATTGGGCTGCTAAAGCTGTAGGTGAATTTATTGGTGCTACTAATGAGTTGAAGGATGCTATACCTACTCCTAATAAACTTAAGGATGCTATAAGAACTCCTGAGATACCTAAGTCATTTAGATTCTGGGAAGATGATGAAGAAGAGGTAGCAGCACCAGTAGAAACACCTGCTAAAGCTGCAGCACCTACAGTTACCCCTCAACAATATAAGATTAGACCTAAGGGTGAGAAACGTAGTGCTGTTGTGCAAACTTCTCCTACAAGTGGTGTAGTTAAGCCTGCTGTAAATGCAGCTTGGAATCAGTATTTGAATCCTAAGTTACCACAACCAGGTATTAACTTTAGAGAGAAAGATAGTTGGGCTGATGATGGTTCTGCTTTCTGGAAACCTATATTAGGCGTACCTCAAGACTTCCCTAATACTAAAGGTAGCACTAGCTTAATTGGTAAGAATTATGATCCTGGATATGAGCAATCATTCTGGAAGCCTAAAGATTTTAGATATACTCCTTCAGGACCATTAACAGAAACAAGAACTGTAACACAAGCAGCAGGCGCACCAGCAACTCAGACAGCTCAACCAGCTACAACTACTAAAGGAAAAGGTAAGGGTAAAGGTAAAGGTAAAGCTGCAGCCACAACAACACCAGCTGCGCAAGTACAAGCACAAGTTAAAGGTACTCCTGCACCACGTACAGTTCGTGGACAAGATTATCTAACAGACGGTTCTATGCCTCCTGAAGCACAAGCACAAACAGTTGATCAAGGTATGTTGAATCAGGTAGCTCCTGATACTAATCCAAACAATGCATTGAACCTACAACCTGTTGGTGGTAATTACTCAGGATTCAAATCACCTGGTACAGCTGCTACAGCTAAAGGTGATAGTAACTTAGGAAGATTCTTCGATGCAATGTTATCAAACGCTGCACCATTCTTACGTCCTACTAATCAACTAGGTCTTGATCCTGCACAGTTATCTTCTGAGATGCTTGCATTATCTAACAATGCTGTTGAGCCTGTATTTGCACAGACTTATCAACCAATGTTAACTCAACCTATTGATGTTAGCTACCAAGATCAATTGAATGAGATCACTGCACAATCTCGTGCAGCTGAGAGATTGACTCAAGGTAATCCTGAATTACAAGCAAACATCTTTGCTCAATCAGCACAAGCTAAGAACAAAGTGTTAGCAGAACAGTTCAGAGCTAACCAAGCTGAGAAGTTACGTGCGTATGAGACTAACCGTCAAACATTGAACGATGCTCAACTTAAGAACCTAGCTATCTTAGATCAGCAGTATCAACGTCAGTCACAGGCTAAGAGTAACACTAAGGCTCAAACATTAGCAGCAATCAACTCTATCTCTGATAAGCTTGCTAAAAACAAGTTAGAGAACAAGACATTAGCTACATACGAGAACATGTACAACTATAGATTCACTCCACAAGGAGTTGCCTATAACGTAAATGGTCCTCAGAACTTCAATATCCCTACTGTAGGAACTGGTGCAGATGACGTTGATAGCATCATCCAAAACCTTGACAAACAGAAGGAATTGATAGATGCAGCTAAGTCTAAATTGAGTAAGACTACTAAGGCTACCAACGGTGGAATTGTAAAAGCAATCAACTCACTCTAATCAATTCTGTTATACAAGATTACCAACTTTTATTAGGAATCTTTGTATGGATAATATTTTAAATTATATTTGTTAATTATACTATCTCATGGCTTCATTCACAGACGCAATATCGCAATTCAACCCCTACGTCCAACAGCTTCCTGTTGAGGCGATGGTTCAGGTTGGTATGCAAAAGCAACAGAAGTATGACGAGGGCGTACAGAAGATTCAATCTTACATTGATAATATCGCTGGATTGGATGTAATGAAGTCCGAGCACAAGCAATATCTACAATCTAAGCTTAACGAACTAGGATCAAACTTGAAATCAGTTGCTGCTGGAGACTTCTCTAATCAGCAACTGGTTAACTCTGTTGGTGGTATGGCATCTCAAATCATTAAAGATCCTACCATTCAGAATGCTGTATCATCTACACAACAGGTGAGAAAGCAAATGAGTCTACGTGAAGAAGCTCAGAAAGCAGGTAAGTCAGGTATTGTTAATGACTGGAAGCTAGATCAACAAATCAATGATTGGTTATCTGATAAGAACATGAACAGTTCGTTCAGAGGTAAGTACCGTCAGTATATAGATGTTGATAAGAAGCTTTATGACATTGCTGATAAAGTTGAAGGTATTGATTCAAGTGTTGATCAACCGTTCAAAACAGACGCTGCAGGTAATACATTATACTTTGTATTAGGTAAAGATGGTCAACCTCAGATTGGTGCAGACGGTAGACCAGTAACTACAACTCCCGATAAAGGAACACCGATTGTTGATGAGGCGATGAAGACAATCACAGCTAAGGGTAAATCTGCTCCTAAGCTGTTGGCAAACTTCTTACATGGTCTGAATGAGGATGATATGGAGCAACTAAAAATGAATGCTGAGTATCATTATCAAGGAAACAATTTAGATGCATTAAAGAAAGACTTAGCGATAAACGTCAATACTCAGAAGAAGATGATGATGACTGAGGCTGTAGATCTTGATCTAGAGCTTAAGACAAACTCTAAACTATCTGATGTAGAGAAAGCTAAGATGCAAGCTCGTATTACAGATATTAATCAGCAGATGAAAGATGGTACGCTTGATAAGAAATTGGCACAGCGATTAAATCAATTATCTGATCCTGCTACATCTGCACAACTAAAAGCTCAACTATATACTGAGAACTACTTAAGCAGTAGAGCTGCTGACATAGCTAACTTAAGCTACAGTCAATCTATTAAGGATAATCCTTACATGCAAGTTCAATTGAAGTATAAAGACTTGCAGGCTAGATATGATCAAATGGCTCAAGCTGACAAACATTTCCAAGCTACATATGCACAGAGTGAGCGTCATTTTGCAACAACAACTTCGTTAAAGATTAGAGAACTTGAGCAGAAAGAAAGAGAACTTAAAGCTCTTGAACCATTAGCATTTGATGCTCCTATGTCTACGGGTATAGAATCTTTAAACATGGGAATGATTGACCAAAAGGTTAAAGATGGTAGAGATGCTATCAAAGTATTGGATGGTCGTTATGCTGGAAGTATTGCTAAGAACCAAGCTACTCCTGAAGCTAAGAAGAAGTTCTTAGATGATTTGTATGCAAAGTATGAAAGAAATCCATCATCTATTACAGATAACACTCAGAGAGAATACTTACAACAGCGTCATAAGTTAGAGGGAGACGTAATGACCAATATGAATATTGCTAATAGAGTTAGACAAGAGACTGCAGGTATTAGTAAAGAATTAGATGCAGCACTAGCTGGTGCTAAAGGTGTAACCTTTGCTAATGGTGCACCGTTGTTCTCAGGTAAGGATCTATTTGAAGTAAGAGCAGCATTAGACTCTTTACCATCTTCTACTACTATTGGTTATGGTGGAGCTGTACAAAAACGTCCTGAGATACAAAGACAGAATGCAGATGCATTAGTTAAACGATTTAGAGGTACAAGATTAGAGCCTGTTGCTGTAGCTTATGCTAAGCAGATAAAAGGAGCAACTCTTTCGCCAACAGAAAGAACTATAGTTAGTATCGGTGATAATATTAGCAGCACTTACAAGAAGACTGCTATCGATATTGCTAAAAAGAAAACAGCTAAAGAAGCAGAGTTATTAAATCAATACTTACCAGAGAGACAATCTAGAGTTGGTATAATCAATCCTGAGAACAAGAATGATCAAGCTAGATTACAAATGTTGATGGGATTGAAAGCTGATGAGTTTGCTAGAATGGGAGCATTAGATACAGACTTACCTGATGATTACACTCCTGAAAACTTCAAAGCTCTTAGAGAAAGCAAAACTACAATATACACTATTGAAAGAATGCCAGATGGTTCTGGAGTAATCACAGCTAGAGATGGTGACATTTCTGTAAAGTTCCCAGCAACCGCAACACAATTAGCAACAGCATTACCTAGCGTAGGAAGAACTCATCCATTTGATGAGTTTAAATATACAATCAACTCTTCACCTAGTCATACAACTAACAAACAAGGTTTGACAGATGAACCAGGTGCAGCAGTTAGTGCTAAGTATACAGGATATTATTTACCAGGTTTAAAGAATACAAAGATTGCACCACTTGTTAGATATGACATAGAAGGAAGTGAATCAAATAACGGTGGACCTAGTGACGGTTTCCAAGTTAGACTTTATGTTAATCAAGGAGGTATCTGGAAATCAAAAGTATTAAATCAATCGGGTTGGGCAACACCAGATGGAATTATTCAAATAATAAACAACATCGGTCCAACAACTGTTAATGACGTATTAAAATAAAATATAATGCCAATCCTCGATAACGAATTACTAGGCCAAGCTCCTAAGAATATTGATGACACTGGACTTCCTAATGTTGGTTTTGCATCACCAATATTAGATACTCCTGAGAGATATATAGCTCCTGATATTTCTAACTTCGGTTTTGATAAACCTGGAAGTACAGGATTGACTATTGATCAGTTATCGGATCTAGCACACACTCCTACAGAAGGTGGCAAGTTTAGCTCACCTGAATCATCTATTCCAAGAGGTGAACTTATTGAAAATCAACGTTATCCAATGTATCAACGTGGTGTTGATCTTGAGAACATCTACGGTATTCAACAAGGAGCACTAGAGCAATTAGGAAACAGCCTTATTAAGTTTGGTACAACAACGGTAGGTACATTTGCTCAGAGCTTGACTAATATTCCTAATACAATCAACGCAATTAAAAACAAAGACTTTTCTCAACTATCAGGAGATCCTAATGGTTATGAAGGTGGTGTTGCTGATTGGATGAAGAACATGAATGATGTGTTTCCTAACTATTATACTAGAGAGGAGAAAGCACATCCATATTTAGCAATGCTTCCTTTTGCTCCAGGTTCTGCAAACTTCTGGGGTGATAAGATATTAGTTAACTTAGGATTTACAGCAGGTTCTATTCTCGGTGCTGTTGCACAAGATGTAGTTGTAGGTGCTGTTACAGCAGGTATTGGTGAGATACCATTAATAGCTTCTCAGATCGGTAAGGCTGCGTTGTTTATGAATAAGATCTTTGCTAACACTAACAAGTTAGACAAAGTTTTAGATACTGCTGCTGCATTAGGTAAGACGGAACAGCAGTTAATGAATATCAAAAACTTAGCGCAGTTATCTGCTGCTACTAAAGTTATGAATGGTGTTCGTTATGGTACAGCTATCTTAGGATCATCAATGACTGAGGCTAAGGTTGAGGCTATCGATAGTTACAAGGTGTTGGTTAAAGAGTTAACAGATCAATACAAGTTTGATAACTTAGGACAAGAGCCAGACTTCAACGAAGCTAGACGTATTGAAGAGTATGCAACTAATGCAATGAATACACGCTTTGGTGTAAACATGGCATTGTTAACTGTATCTAACAGTTTGCAATTTGATAACTTATTCAAATCATTTACTAGTGCTAAGAAAGCAATCAATAGTGGATTAACTAGAGAGATTGAAGATGCAGGTAAGCTTGGTTTAAAAGAAGGATCACTTGATATATTTGAAAAGAAACTTCCAACAGGACTAGGTGGTAAAGTTTGGGATGCAGTTAAGCCATCCTTAGCTAACGTGTTCCGTGAAGGTGTATTTGAAGAAGGTTCACAGTTTGCTACAGAGCGTGGTGTATATGATTACTACACACGTAAGTATAAAGATCTTAGCAATCCTAAGAATGCAAAGAACTGGAGCACTTTAAATGAAGTAATGAAATCTACATCTCAAGGTTTAGCTGACCAGTTCGGATCTGCTGAAGGTATTGAGAGTATGATTGTCGGTGGTATCTCAGGTATTATCTCTGGAGGTATCATGGGTAGAGTTGATTCAGCTAGAGGTGAGGGTAAAGATGCACGTCTGCAAGGAGCAATCAACTTATTAAACCTATACGGTTTAACTGGTATAATGTCTGATAAGTATGATAATACATTATCTTCTGCAAACATTGCACAAGAGATGGATGAAGCAGCTAAGTCTGGTAACATCTATCAATACAAGAACTTGAAGCATGACATGTTCTTCAACTTTGTTAATTCACGTCTAAGCATAGGTATGCATGATGTGACTATTGAACAGTTGAGAATGTTGAAAGACTTATCTCAAGAAGAGTTTGAGAAACAGTTTGGTATGGACTTTAATGAGTCTAACAGAAAAACAGTTGGCTCTTATGTAGATGCATTAATTGATGAAGCTAATAACATCAAAGATATCAATGATGGTATTAACGATACATTCACAAACCCGTACAAGAAGTATTCTAATCCTAAAGATCCTGTAGAACAAGAACAAACAGATAAGTATAGAACCTTTGAAGATTGGAAAACTAACTTAACATACTATGCTTCTATTCTTCCAGATGTAAACAAACGTTTGGATTCGATTCAAGCAGACATTACATCAACTGTTCCTGGATTAACTAATGAAGGATTGGCTCAATTCTTTGATCCTGAGACTGCTTCTGAGTTAGCTGAATTCTATAAAGCATCTGCTGAAAGAGTAGAAGCTTCTATTAATGAATATACAACGCCTGCTGATAAGAGAAGATTAAACAAACAAGTTAGAGATTTACGCAAGGCATCTGAGATGTTATCATCTGAGATTTCTCGTGGTGAAGATCTTGACTTGAAGAAGTTTGATTTCTTATTAAACTTTGAATTGAATGGTCAAGATTCAACTAAGGATAAGGTTGTACCAGTTAATAAGCTATCTGATCTTTATGAGTATGGTGTAGACATTAACCGTCTAAACAAAAAGAAACAACGTGCTTCTGACATCTATGATGCGTTATCTTCTGAAGAAGGATTCAACAAGTTCTTCAAGCAACAAGAGGATATGCGTAAGAAGACTCAAGAAGCTATGGAAGCATTCCTTAAGCAACAAGAGACTTTAGCTAACGCTACACAGAATGGTGAGAAGACTCCTGAGGAATTAAAGCAAGAGTTTGAGATTGAGAAGAAGAGACGCGAGGATGAGTTTGAAGGTCAACGTGACGGTGTTGCCGCTGAGTTAGAAGCAACTCCTAGTCCTGCATTAGAAGATCTTGTTAATGCTGAGACTAAAGAAGAGTTCGATGCTGCATGGGAAAAGTTATCTGATGAAGATAAAGAGAAGTACAAAGACTTCCGTGATGCTGCTAATGATCACTTTGAATTCAAAGATCAAACCTTTGAAGATAACCTTGCTGCATTGCAAGAGACTATTGACAAGGTTGGTAATGTATTAGACAAAGATCAACAAGAGATTGAGAAAGAATCAGGAGATGTACCTACACAGAATCCTGTAATTGATGCTGCTAATAGTCCTAAGGAAAGTGCTAAGAAAGATTGGAAGATATTATTTACTTCTGGTACATCAGGTACAGAGGATCCTACTAATGGATCTCCAGCAGATGAACGTAGAATCTACTTCTTTAATCATGTTAATGAATTCAAGAACAGACCATACCTACGTTCTATCCTAGTTACAATAAACTCAGAGAAAGGATTAGGACTTGATGGCTTAGTTGCAACAACTAATGAAACATCAACTGATCCAGC
>JACCEC011866840.1_pt1 | contig 20618 bp, 19 predicted proteins | sample 7450121 | NCBI WGS metagenome assembly JACCEC01 (sample SAMN15323455, study PRJNA562643) | freshwater metagenome | isolation source: river surface water | place: USA:Blue River Watershed | collected 2017-08-18 | reverse complement strand
TGCTTGCGCACGACCGGGTCATACTTGTTGAACACCATCTTTTCGGTGGTGTTGCGCGGGTTCTTCTTCGTCACGTAGAAGAAGCCGGTGTCGGCGGTGGAAACCAGCCGGATCTTGACGGTTGCGGGCTTCGCCATGGCGTAGGTCCTGTCTAATCGATTCGGCCCGAAAGCCGCAAAAACCAAGCGGGCGACCGCGCGGGCCGCCCTTCACGGAGCGGGCCATTGGCCCAGAAGGCCCGCAGAGTCAAGGCTGGCGCGCGTTGAAGGGCGCCCGATTGCAGGTATTCTTTCGCGGTGCTAAAGTTGCATCTGTAACTATGTCCACCGCCGCCCTTGACCAGACCGACTTCGCCCGCCTGCCCGACCCCGGGCCGGGCGTGTTTACCGCGCCCTTGCAGCGCCCGGCCCAGGTCGCGGAGGACTGGCTGGAGCCGGCCCAGCGCGAATATACTGCCGAAGAACACCGCATCTGGGATGACCTCTATGCCCGGCAGATGCAGGTCCTGCCCGGCCGCGCCGCCACCGCGTTTCTCGCCGGGCTTGAAAGGCTGGACCTTGGCCGCGGTGGGGTGCCCGATTTTACCCGGCTATCAGAGGAACTGCGCGGCCTGACGGGATGGTCGGTGGTTCCGGTGCCGATGCTGATCCCTGATCACGTGTTCTTCTGGCACCTGGCCAACCGCCGCTTCCCGGCGGGCAATTTCATCCGCACGCGCGAGACCTTTGACTACATCCAGGAGCCCGACGTGTTCCACGATGTGTTCGGCCACGTGCCGATGCTGACCGACCCGGTCTTCGCCGATTACATGCAGGAATACGGCCGCGCCGGATGGAAGGCGATGCGCTATAACCGGCTCAAAGCGCTGGGCGCGCTCTATTGGTATACGGTTGAGTTTGGCCTGATCCTCGAGACCGGCGGCCTGCGCGCCTATGGCGCCGGCATCCTCTCCGGCCCGACCGAAACGGTCTTCTCGGTTGAGGCGCGAAGCCCAAACCGGATCATGCTCAATGTCGACCGGGTGATGCGCACCGACTATGTGATCGACGATCTGCAGCCGACCTATTTCGTGATCGAGAGCTTTGACGAGCTTTATCATGATACCGTTGAGCGGGATTTTGACCGGCTCTACCGCGCGCTGGGCCCGGGCTTTACCTATGCCAATTCCGCCGTAATCGACGTTGACGACGTACTTCACCGCGGCACGCAGGAATATGCCCTGCGCGGCGGACGCGGCAGTGGAGCAAGGCCCGTTTAGAACCACTGCGAGACCGACCGGCCGGTGGAGCACCAGAAAAAAGAGAGGCCCGATCGTTGCCGACCGGGCCTTTGGAAGTTTTGGGAGAGGATGCCTGAAAGGCAGGCTCCAAATGGTGCAGCGCCGCATTTTGTGCAAGTGCGAAAAGGGCAAAGTGTGTTGCGCAATTTGCAACTAACGTTCGATTCCGCGCAATATGGCTGAAACACTACAGTTTTAACTGACCCCGGTACAAATGGCAGGTTGCGCCACCTCGCCCGCCTTGCGTTTCTTGCTGCGCCGCAACAAAATCAGTGCGCGATGAACAGCGGTGGCGCTTCGGTCTCCTCAAGAAAGAACCGCGTCACCCCGCCAAACAGGAACTCGCGCAACCGGCTGTGGCTATAGGCGCCCATCACCAGCAGGCTGGCACCAACCCGTGCCACTTCTGCCGCCAGGGACTCCTCGATCGAATGGCCCTCCGACAATTCGGTCAGCTCGGCCTTCACGCCGTGACGCGCCAGATAGCGCAGCGCCTCTGTCGGCGGAAAGCCGGTGGCCTTTGTACTGGCAACAGTGAGCACCCGCACTTCACGCGCACCGATCAGCAATGGCACCGCCGCCTTGAGCGCGCGCGCAGCTTCGCTGCCACCGTCCCAAGCGATACAAGCCGTGCCAAGGGGCAGCTCCAACGTCCCGTGATCGGGCAAGACCAGAACCGGGCACGATGCATTCAGCGCAAGATCACCCGCCAGACCGCTGCTGCGTGAGACGATCAGCAAATCTGCCAGATCGCCACTCCGCACCAAAGCATCAAGCTGCGGCAATTCCGACTGCGCCACGTCAAACGGCACGTCATCACGTGCCAGCCGCTCCCCAAAGGCTGCGGCAAGCGCATCGTCTTCCTTCAGCGCCATATCCAGCGCCTCCCGCGCCAGAATGGCGCCGCCATAAGGATCAACAGTAACGTATTTGTCGACCGGCGTATCAACCAGCACGGTCAGGTGCCCGCCATGGGACCGGGCAAGGTCCATTGCCGTATCAAGCCGCGCCCCCATGCCAACATCGCGGCCACCCTGGATAAGAATCGATCGCATAATCCCTCTCCTTTCCTGACCAATGCTACGCCCCACGTGTTTTCCCGTCCATGATCCCGGTCAAATTGGCACTCTTGCGCCCGCAGAGGGCTTCGGCCACTGGATGGCGCAGGTTTGGCGCGGGGATGAACGAACAATGGCAGGCAGTTTCGAGGCGGTTATCTTCGATTTCGGCGGCGTGATCACCGCTTCCCCGTTTGAAGCGTTCAACCGGCTGCAAGACGAACGTGGGCTGCCGCGCGCCCTTGTGCGGCGGATCAACGCCACCAATCCTGACAGCAACGCCTGGGCCCTGTTCGAGCGCGCCGAAATCGACGCCGCTGGTTTCAATGAGCTGTTCGCCGCCGAAGCCCGTGCCGCCGGACATGATCTGGATGGTGCCTCGGTCCTGGCGGTCCTCTCCGGTTCGATCCGCCCGGCGATGGTATCGGCGCTCGACCAGCTGAAGGATGCCGGTTACCGCCTGGCCTGCATCACCAACAACGTGCCCTCAGGCCACGGCGCAGGCATGGCCCGCAGCGGCGATGCCAAGGATGCCTATGAACAGGTCTTCGCCCGCTTCGAGCACGTGATCGAAAGCAGCAAGGCAGGGGTGCGCAAGCCGGACCCGCGGATCTACCAGATGATGTGCGACCATCTTGGGCTCGGCCCGCAGGCCTGCGTCTATCTTGATGACCTGGGGATCAACTGCAAGCCGGCGGCGCAGCTGGGCATGGCGGCGATCAAGGTGTCCAGCGGCGAACAGGCCCTGACCGATCTGGGCGTGCTGCTGGGGCTGAACCTGATCGCCTGACCGGTGCATTCCACGCAACCGTGACGGCGCGGCTTGCAATTGCACCGGGCGCGCGTTGTCCTTAGCGATAAGGCGATTTTCCAGCGGAGAGCGGGAATGAACAAGCTTTATCCTGATGCGGCAGCCGCGCTTGATGGTCTGCTCAAGAACGATCTGCACATCGCCTGTGGCGGGTTCGGCCTGTGCGGTATCCCCGAGCGCCTGCTCGATGCCGTGCGCGACAGCGCGGTCACCGGCCTGACCTTCTATTCGAACAACGCCGGGATCGACAACGAAGGCATCGGCAAGCTGCTGCGCACGCGGCAGGTGAAGAAGATGGTCTCCAGCTACGTGGGTGAGAACAAGGAGTTCGAGCGCCAGTACCTGTCGGGTGAACTGGAAGTCGAATTCTGCCCCCAGGGTACCCTGGCCGAGCGGATGCGCGCCGGCGGGGCCGGCATCCCCGGCTTCTACACCAAGACCGGCGTCGGCACGCTGGTGGCCGAGGGCAAGGAAGCCAAGGTCTTCGACGGTGAGGAGTATATCCTTGAGCGCGGGATCGTGGCCGATCTGGCACTGGTCAAGGCCTGGAAGGCCGACACCACGGGCAATGTCGTGTTCCGCAAGACCGCGCGCAATTTCAACGTGCCCGCCGCAACCTGCGGCAAGGTCTGCGTGGTCGAGGTTGAGGAGCTGGTCGAGCCGGGCCAGCTTGATGCCGATGCGATCCACCTGCCGGGGGTCTATGTCCAGCGGCTGATCGTGGGCAGCCCCTATGACAAGAAGATCGAATTCCGCACCACCCGCAGCACGGATGTCGGCTGATGACCAAGCATGATGGACTGACCAAGGGCTGGAGCCGCGACCAGATGGCCGCCCGCGCCGCGCAGGAATTGCGCGACGGCTTTTACGTGAACCTGGGCATCGGCATCCCGACGCTGGTGGCCAACCACGTCCCCGCCGGGATCACGGTGACCTTGCAGAGCGAAAACGGGATGCTGGGCATCGGTCCCTTCCCGACCGAGGACGCGGTCGATGCCGATCTGATCAACGCCGGCAAGCAGACGATCAGCGAGCTGCCGCACTCGGCCTATTTCGACAGTGCCCAGTCCTGCGCGATGATCCGCGGCGGCAAGATCGACCTGACCGTGCTGGGCGGGATGGAAGTGTCAGCCAAGGGTGACATCGCCAACTGGATGGTGCCCGGCAAGATGATCAAGGGCATGGGCGGAGCGATGGACCTGGTCGCCGGGGTCAAGAAGATCATCGTCGTGATGGAACACTGCGCCAAGGATGGCACGCCAAAGTTTATCCCCGAATGCACCCTGCCGCTGACGGGGCGCAACGTGGTCGACATGATCATTACTGACCTTGCCGTCTTCCAGCGCCCCGATCACCAGTCGCCGTTCAGGCTGATCGAACTGGCCCCCGGCGTAACGGCGGATGAAGTGGCCGAAAAGACTACGGCGCAGTACCTGCCGCTCTGAACGCAGCAACCCACCCTTGCCGTCACCCCGGCGCAAGCGGGGGCAAATCGCCTATTGTCGCCCATGCTGCGTCGTCTGCAATGGCAGGTGATGGGTCCCCGCTTGCACGGGGATGACGGAGTATTGGATTTAATCGATCGATTAATGGCCCTTGCGAGGGACCGTCCGGCGCGTAATGATCGCTCCCGCCAAGGGAGAGAATCATGAACAACGCCGTCTGCCGCCTGACCGGGTGCGAGTTCCCCCTGTTTGCCTTCAGCCACTGCCGCGACGTGGTGGTGGCCGTCAGCAAGGCCGGCGGCTTCGGCGTGCTCGGCGCAACCCGCTTCACCCCGGACCAACTTGAGGAAGAGCTGGCCTGGATCGACGCCCATATCGATGGCGCCCCCTATGGCGTTGATGTGCTGGTGCCCGAAATCGTCGATCCCCGCGTTGCCGAATTCCAGGATAATGAACAGCGCGCGGCCGCCATTTCCCAACAGCACCGCCAGTTCACGGCGGAACTGCTGGGGCAGTACGGGGTTGACGTTTCGCCCGACGAGGTCGTCAAATATGAAGGCCGCGCCGGGATTACCCCAGAAAACGGCTATGCACAGATGGACGTTGCCTTCCGCCACCCGATCAAATTGATCGCCAATGCACTGGGCATCGCCCCGGCCCGGATGATCGAAGAGGGCAAGAAGCGCGGCGTGCCAGTGGCGGCGCTGGTCGGCGCCAAGGAACACGCGCTGCGCCAGGCGGCGGCCGGGGTCGACATCATCGTTGCCCAGGGAACCGAGGCGGGCGGCCATTGCGGTGAGGTTTCAACCCTGGTGCTGATCCCCGAAGTGGTCCGCGCGCTGAAGGGTGCGGGGCATGACATTCCCGTCCTTGCGGCAGGCGGCATCATGACCGGCGCACAGATGGCCGGGATGATGGCGGCCGGCGCACAAGGAGCCTGGACCGGCTCGGTCTGGCTGGCCACGACCGAAAGCGAAACCAGCGAAGCCTTCCGCGAAAAGATGGTCGCCGCGCGCAGCCGCGATACCGTGCGCAGCCGCAGCCGCACCGGCAAACCCGCCCGCCAGCTCAAGACCGCCTGGCACGAGGCATGGGACAATGCTCAGGGCCCCGGCCCGCTGCCCATGCCGCTGATGGGCATGGTTTCCGAACCGGCCTTTCAGCGGATCGAGAAATCGGTGGTCAATGGCAACGCAGCCGCGCGCGATCTGGTCAGCTATTTCGTTGGCCAGGGCGTGGGGCTGGTCGACCAGGTGCGCAGCGCCAAGGGCGTGGTGCAGGATTTCCGTGAAGAGTTTGTCGAGGCGATCGGCGAACTCAATTCGATGCTGGGTTAAGTGGGGATCGCCTCAACCCTTCGCACCCGCTATTTTGACGTCCTGGCGTCGATCTATCTCTATAATGAGCACCGCGGTTACACCTCGCTTGACCGCGTGCTCGAGGCCGTGCGCGTGCGCTGCCCCGATGATCAGGCCTTCCAGGCCGAGATCGCCAAGCACCGCGCCGACGAGCGCACGCATTACGTCATGTTCCGCCGCTGGTTTGAACGGCAGGGGCGGATGCCGCTGAAGGTCGATTCCGGTGTCGGCCACATTGATCGCTTCATCCAGTGGGTGTTCCGCTGCCGGATCGAAGACCTGGACACCCACCGCATCGTGACCCAGCCGCAGGAATTCGAACGGCTGTGCCGGATCATCATGCTGACCGAGCAGCGCGGGCTCAAGCAGGTGGAGATCATCCTCAAGAACCGGCTGATCATGTCCGACCCGGTGATGAAGAAGATCTTCGAGATTGTTCACCGCGACGAGCCGGATCATTTCCTGCCCTATCAGCGTTGGCTAAACCGTCAGGGCCGCGCCACGGCCCGGTGGAATGAACGGATGGCCGATTGGTGCATCCACAAGGTGCTGATGCTCTACAAGCTGCCCGCACTGTTCCTCGATATGCGCCGGGCGCGGATGGAACGTTGGCCGGATGAAGCGGATGGCTTGCCGGAAGGCACCGCTCCCGCCTAGGCTGCTGGCCATGAGCTACACCCTGATCACCGCCAACCGGAACTATTCCAGCTGGAGCCTGCGCCCCTGGCTGCTGATGAAGGCCTTGGGCATTCCCTTTACCGAACGCTTCGAGCCTTTCACCAAGCCGGACAATTATGAGGACTTTCGCCGGTTCTCTCCAACCGGCCAGGTGCCGCTGCTGATCGACGGCGCGCGCAAGGTGCCGGATTCGCTGGGCATCACGCTATACCTTGCCGACCGGCACGAAGGCGTATGGCCAGCCGATCCCGAAGCGCGGATCTTTGCCATGGGTGCGGTCTGCGAAATGCACGGCGGCTTTGGCCACCTGCGCAACGACTGCACGATGAACGTGGGGGTGCGGGTGACCCCCAAGCCGATGAGCGAGGGCCTGCAGCGCAATGTCACCCGCCTGCGCGAGATTTTCGAGCACGGCCTGGCCCGGTTCGGCGGGCCATGGCTGGCCGGCCCTGCCTTTACCGCCGTCGACGCGTTCTTTGCCCCGGTCGCCTTCCGCATCCGCACCTACGGGCTGGATGTCGGCAAGGGACAAGCCTGGGTCGACCATGTTCTGGCCCATCCGGCCATGTGCGATTGGGAAGAACAGGCCCTGGCCGAGGAATGGCGCGAGGAAATGCACGAAGCGGAGCTGGCCGCCGCCGGGGTGATTACCGCAGACTATCGCCAGGGCTGAACCGCCCGAGGTACCATTGCAGCGCCGAATAGTGCGACAAGCCCGGCAGCACATGCAATTGCCCGCCGGCAGGAAGCCGCGCGGCCAAGGCCTTGGCCATTTCCGGCGGAACCCAATTGTCCTGATCGCCCTGCCAGATCGACACTGGCTGCCGCACTGCGTCCAGCCGCGGCGCCCAATCGCCCACGTAATCGGCGATCTCGGCGCGGTAACCATCGGTGCCATTCGCGCAGGTCTGCCGCAGGATCGCGTAGATCACCGCACGAAATGCCGGATCACCCGCCACCTCCCCATCGCCCCCCCGCACGTCTGCCAGCAGCGTGCGGGTCAGCAGCGATGGAGCAGCCCGCGCCAACAGGCGCTGCAACCGACACAGCCAGACAAACAGGCGCGGATGGTCCCGCGCCAGACCAAACAACCCGCCGCCCGCCATTGCAGGCAGGAACTGGCCCAAGGTCAAAGGTGCGGCGGGTGCGATCAGGTCGATCCGCTTCACCAGCGGCCCTAACAGCGGCGCGATCCGCAGGGCCATTGCCCCACCAAGCGAGAAGCCGATGAGGATGATCGGCTCTCCATCGCACCAATCTACGATCGTTTGCGCTAGTGCTTCAGGACGGTCCAGCCGCCTATCCGCGCGACCAGGCGCCAGCACCCGGGCAGGATCGCCCCATGCGCTTCCGGCACCGGCCAGCGCCAGTTCGGCCGGGGACCCCGGCAGGCCGTGAAGATAGGCGACGCGCAGGCTCAGCCCAGCGCTGTCTTCAGGTCATCGACCAGATCGGTGCGCTCCCACGGGAAGAAATCGCCATGGGCCTTGCGCCCGAAGTGCCCATAGGCCGCTGTTGGTTTGTAGATCGGCTTGTTGAGGCCAAGGTGGGTGCGAATCGCCCGCGGGGTCAGCCCGCCCAGCTTGGGCAGGTTCAGGATCGCGTCTTCGATCTTGTCATCGCCTACGGTGCCGGTTTCATGCGTATCGACATAAAGCGACAGCGGCTTTGACACGCCGATCGCATAGGCCAGCTGGATCGTGCAGCGCGTGGCCAGGCCCGCGGCAACGACATTCTTGGCCAGATAGCGGGTGATATAGGCCGCCGAACGGTCAACCTTGGTTGGGTCCTTGCCCGAAAAGGCGCCGCCGCCGTGCGGGGCCGCACCGCCATAGGTATCGACAATGATCTTGCGCCCGGTAATCCCGGCATCGCCATCGGGGCCGCCGATTTCAAAGCTGCCGGTCGGGTTGATGAAGTATTCGGTTTCGCGCAGCAGCACGGGCGGGATCACCTCGGCGATCACCCGCTTCACATAGGCGTGAAGCTCGGCTTCCTTTTCGCCCTCGTCGTAGCCAGGGGCGTGCTGGGTCGAAACGACCACGGCGGTCGCCGCAACCGGCAGGCTGCCTTCATAGCGCAGGGTCACCTGGCTCTTGGCGTCCGGCTCAAGGAAAGGCGCGGCGCCCGAATGGCGGTCCGCCGCCATCTTTTCGAGGATCTTGTGGCTGTAATAGAGCGTGGCCGGCATCAGGTCGGGCGTCTCGTCGGTGGCGTAACCGAACATGATGCCCTGGTCGCCCGCGCCTTCGTCCTTGTTGGCATTGGCGTCGACGCCCTGCGCGATGTGGGCCGATTGGCCGTGCAGGCGGTTGATGAATTCGAACTTCTCCCAGTGGAAGCCATCCTGGGCATAGCCGATGCGCTTGACCGTCTGACGCACGGTCGCCTCAATCTCTTCCTTGGCGCCGGGGGCCCATTCGCCGTTCTCGTAAACACCCTTGCAGCGGATTTCGCCCGCCAGCACGACCAGCTGGGTGGTGGTCAGCGTTTCACAGGCGATGCGCGCTTCCGGGTCTTTCGCGAGGAACAGGTCGACAATCGAATCCGAGATCTGGTCTGCCACCTTGTCCGGATGACCTTCGGAAACGCTTTCGGAGGTGAAGAGGTAGTCGGTGCGCATCGCGTCCTCGATATAAAGAAATCTTTATATCCCCTCTTTAGCTCCTTCGGCGGCGGCTGGCAACCACTCCTGCGACAAGAAGAAGTATCGCCCAGCCAAGCGGCAACATATTGCCAAGTCGAGAGAACATGGTTGGCGCAAGCGCCGCTGGCACCTGTCCATCGAGCCGCCCGGGGACCAGCCGTGGGACATGCTGACGAACCACTCCCCGCCCGTCGATTACCGCAGAAATACCTGTAGTTGTCGAACGCAGGACCGGCAGTCCTTCCTCGATTGCGCGCAGCCGCGCCTGGGCCAGATGCTGGGGCGGGCCCCAGGCGCCGAACCAGCCATCATTGGACGGGTTGAACAGGAAATCCGGACGACTGGCCGGATCAACGACCTGGCCAGAGAAGATGATCTCATAGCAAATCTGGATCCCGGCCCGGCCATGCTGGCCAAGGTCCAGTGTCCGCGGGCCCGGGCCGGGCCAGAAATCGATACCGCCCGGCACCAGCCGCTCAACACCCAGCGGCGCAAGCAGCCAGCGCAGCGCAAGATATTCGCCATAGGGCACCAGGTGCGCCTTGGCATAACCGGCACGGATCGTGCCGCTATGATCAAGCGCGGTCACCGCATTGCGTGCACCAGCCACGCGGCCGCCGGCAATTTCCAGATCAACCGTACCGGTCAGCAGCATGCCGCCGGGTCCGACGGTAAGACCCAGCCGGCGGCGGGCCACGGCGGGATCGGCGCCGAAGGTGTCGAGATAGTACCGCTCAGGATACCCACCACGCAGATAGTCCGGCACCCCGGATTCCGGCCAGAGCACCAGCCGCTCCCCCTGCCCGCGCGATAGCGCGGCCAGGCGCTGGAACTGCCATTCAAACCAGGCCGGATCGTTGAGCACGTCCTGCCGGATATCGGGCTGGACCAGGGTGTAGCGGCGCGCGGTAAGGTTCTGCTGTGGCACGGCCAATTGCGGCAGGAGCAGCGCCAGCACGGGGACCAGGAGCAGTGCGACCCCGCGAAGATCACGTTTGCCGCAGGCCATGGCGCCCCACCAGCACCCCGCAAGCACGACCACCAGCCCAGAGAGGGCATAGGTCCCCAGCCACGGCAGCAACAGGGCCAGCCCCGGGCGATCAAACCCGCCCAGCGCCGCGACACCCAGCGGGTTCCAGGCAAAACCGGTGAAGACCCAGGCACGCAACCATTCGCTGACGATCCAGCCGCCAGCGAGGGCCAGAACCAAGCCCGGCACTGACCGCCGCGCCAGCCATCCGGTCAGCGCCGCCAGCGCCGGATAGACCGCCAGGTAAAGCGAAAGCAGAACCACCGCTACCCAGCCGAGCCAGGCCGGCATATTGGCCTGATAGGTGAAGGCCGTGGCGATCCAGTTGTTGCCCAGGCTGAAGTGGCCAACACCGAAACACCAGCCGACAAGCCCCGCCTGCTTCCAGCTTGGCGCGCGGGCAACCAGCGCGCACAGTCCGGCCACCGCCAACAGGGTAAACGGCCACAGGCCCAGCGGCTGGAACCCGGTGGCGGCAAGCGCCCCCAGGGCCAGCGCGGCCTTGCGTGGATGGTTCAGGGCAAGGTCCAGCCAGCGGTGCAAGCTAGAGCCTGGTCTGGATCACTCGGCGGAGGCCAGGGTTTCGTCCGCACCATCGGCCGATGGCTTGCGACGAACCGGCTTGCGGCGCGGCTTGGCCGCTTCATCCGATCCCGCATCGGCAGCCGGAGCTTCGTCACGATTGCCGATCGCCGGAGGCAGGAGCGAGGGGTCAAGCCCACCCGGCTCGCCTTGGCTGTCACGCTCGTCACGGCGTGGACGGCGATCATCGCGGCGGGGGCGCAGACCACGGGTGCCACGCTCCTCGCGCGGTGCCCGATCTTCGCGATTGCCGCGGACGAAGGGGTTCTCCGCCGGCTCATAAGGGTTGCCGGAAGCGCGGCCTTCACCGCCCTCGTCATCGCTGCGCGGACTCTCATCCTCGCGCTCTTCGCGGCGGGGGCGGTCTTCACGCTCACGGCGGGTGTAGACCGGCTGGTCAAAGCTCGGGAAATCGCTTTCGGCGCTGAAATCGCCGGCGTCATCGGTTTCCTCGCGCTCGCCATCGGCGCCTTCCTGCCAGCGTTCGTCACGCGGGCGGCGCTGCTCTTCCTGGCGCTGGCGCTGGTCGGCGATCACGCGAAAATAGTGGTCAGCAAACTGCAGGTAGTATTCCGCCTGCACCCGGTCGCCGTTCATGTGCGCGTCCTGCGCCAGCTTGCGGTACTTCTCAAGCAGCTGCGGCGCATTGCCACGGGCGCGGCTGTCGATCCGGTTGAGTTGCTGGCCGCCGCCACCACCGCCCTGACGATTGCCACGGCCGCGCCGACGATTGTTGTTACCACGATTGTTGTTCAAGGGTTTCAATTCCCTGTTTAGCGGCTGTGGGGCCGCGCGACCCTTACCCCCCGGTGGCACCATCGCGCGCCGGGGCCCGACACTTGCTGGCTAGACTGGCGACCTTGCCAGGAACTTCGCAAATGCTGGATTGGATCGTGGGGACGCCTGCTCGCGTGCCGGCCTCGATCTGCAAACCGGCTTACGCGCTTGGCCCGGACTTGCCAAGCGCTTTCTTGAATTCCAGCACCCGCGGGCGTTCCGCCAGGTCAAGGTGCAGGGCGGCCGAAAGCCCGGCCGCTGCGCCAATGGCGGAAACTGCTTCGGCCTGGGTGTATCCGATCTCAACCAGCGCAACCCCTTGATCCGCCAGCAGACCGGGCAATTGCGGCACCAATACGCGGTAATCATCAAGCCCGTCAGCGCCGGAAAACAGGGCGCCCGCCGGCTCATGATCGCGCACGGTCGGATCAAGCGGCGCATCGCTTTCGACATAAGGCGGATTGGCCAGGATCAGATCGAACGGCCCGCCCAGATTGTTGCCCCAACCCGGCTCGTGCCAGTCGGCACGAATCATTGTGGCCCGCTCGCCCAGCCCAAGCCGCGTGGCATTGGCGGCGGCCACGGCCAGGGCTGGCTCGGACCGGTCGATCCCGATCCCCCGCGCCTGCGGCAATTCATGCAGCACGGCCAACAGCAGGGCGCCCGAGCCCGTACCACAATCGAGCACACGGCCAGCATCCGGCCGGGCCGCCAGCGCAGCCTCAACCAGCGTCTCGCTATCCCCACGGGGAATGAGCACGGCAGGCGAAACCATGAAGGGCAGGCCATAGAATTCCTGATAGCCACGAATATAGGCGACCGGTTCGTGCGCGGCGCGGCGTGCCACCAGTTCGGCAAAGGCGGGCGGCTCCGGATCGCGCATGTGGCGCAGGAACAGGTCAGAGCGGCGGACCTGCAAGGCCTCGGCCATCAGCAGTTCCGCATCGAGGCGGGCCGAATCCGTCCGCGATCCCAGCAGTTCGGTTGCAGCGCGGATCGCATCAGCAACAGTGCGGGCAGCGCCTTCGACAGGCTCAGGCTGAGCGGGGTTGGATTCGGTCATCGCTTTGATCCCGCTCGGGCTGAGCTTGTCGAAGCCCCCTCCGCTCGGTCAGGATTACTCACCGAGCGCCGCCAGCCGCTTGGCCTGGTCCTCGGCAATCAGCGCATCGACCAGTTCGGTCAGGCCCGGCCCTTCGAGCACTTCGGGCAGGCGGTGCAGGGTCAGGTTGATGCGGTGGTCGGTCACCCGGCCTTGCGGGAAGTTGTAGGTGCGGATCCGTTCGGAGCGATCCCCTGATCCGACCATCGCCTTGCGCGCTGCGGCTTCCTCGCCCTGCACGGCATCGCGCTGGGCTTCGAACAGGCGGGCACGCAGCACCTGCATCGCCTTTTCCTTGTTCTTGTGCTGGCTGCGGCCATCCTGGCAGGTCACCACGGTGCCGGTCGGCAGGTGGGTGATGCGCACGGCAGAATCGGTGGTGTTGACGTGCTGCCCGCCCGCGCCCGACGCGCGATAGACATCGATCTTGAGGTCCTTGTCCTCGATCTGCACATCCACCTCATCGGGTTCGGGCAAGACGGCCACGGTCGCCGCCGAGGTGTGGATGCGCCCGCCGCTTTCGGTAACCGGCACGCGCTGGACCCGGTGGACGCCGCTTTCGAACTTCAGCTTGGCGAAAACGCCATTGCCAGTGATCTGCGCCACCACTTCCTTGAAGCCCCCGACTTCGGACGGGCTCATGCTGACCGGCTCGATCCGCCAGCCCTGCTCGGCGGCAAACCGCTCGTACATCCGGTAGAGATCACCCGCGAACAGCGCCGCTTCATCGCCCCCTGTCCCGGCGCGGATTTCGAGCATGGCCGAGCGGCTGTCGGCAGCATCGCGCGGCAACATGGCGATCGACAGCCGGTGCTCGGCCGCGGGCAGTTCGCTCTTCAGCCGCTCGATCTCTTCCTCGGCCAGCTCGCGCATTTCGGGATCGTCAAGCTCGGCCAGGCTAGCGAGTTCGGCGCGCATCGCCATGACCTCTTCGGCCAGCTTGGCGACCGGTTCCAGTTCGGAAAAGTCCCGGCTAGCGGCAACGAAGTCCTTGCCCTCAAGCTGGCCGGAAGCCAGCCGCGCCTCGAGCTCAGCGAAGCGGCCGGAAATCTGGCGGAGCCGGGCGTCGGGGACGGACATCAGGCCGTCAGCGTTTCCAGCACGGCGTTAACGCGCGCCAGCACTGCGGCGTGCTCGGCCGAGCGGGAATTGCAGGCGATCTTGCCTTCACGCAGCGCCACACCAACCAGCACGCGCGAGGGCAGCTTGGACGCCTTGTCGAACCGCTTGCGAGGCGATCCGGTGGCAATCATATCCGCTGACAGGCCGGCGACGCGCAGGGCCTTCAAGGCGGCGACACCAAAGCCAATCGCAGCATCGTCCTCGATCGCCAGAATCACGTCCTGCAGGTCGGCGGCGACCTGCCCGGCATCGGCTACCAGCATCGCCAGCCGCTCAACCCCGGCCGCCCAGCCCACTGCCGGGGTATGCGCACCACCCAGGCTTTCCATCAGCCCGTCATAACGCCCGCCGCCCAGCACGGTGCCCTGCGCGCCCAGCCGGTCGGTGACGAATTCGAAGGCCGTGTGGCGGTAATAGTCGAGCCCGCGCACCAGCGCCGGGGCGCGGGTCCAGGCAACGCCGGCGGCATCGAGGCCTGCAGTGACCTTGCCAAAGAAGTCCTGCGCCTCGTCGCTCAGGTAATCGTCGATTTTGGGCGCGGCATCGGTGAAGGCCTTGTCGCGCGGGTCCTTGCTGTCGAGGATGCGCAGCGGGTTGCGTTCCAGCCGATCCTGCGAATCTTCGGACAGTTCGCCCTTCACGGCGCGGAAGTATTCGACCAGCGCGGCGCGCCAGGCCTCGCGGCTGGCGCCATCGCCCAGCGTGTTGAGCATCAACGTGACGCCGTCCGCAATGCCCAGTTCCTTGAGCAGCTGATCGGCCATGACCAGCAATTCGACATCGGCCTGCGGTTCGCCCGCGCCGATGATTTCGGCGTCAAGCTGGTGGAACTGGCGGTAGCGGCCCTTTTGCGGGCGCTCATAGCGGAACAGCGGGCCATGGGTGGCCAGCTTGACCGGGGCATACTGCTGCCAGCCGTTGCTGAGATAGGCGCGGCAGATCCCGGCGGTGAATTCTGGGCGCAGGGTCAGCGAATCCCCGCCGCGATCCTCAAACGAATACATTTCCTTGGAAACGACATCGGTCGTCTCGCCAATCGAACGGCTGAACACCTCGGTCTTCTCGAACACCGGCATTTCAACCCGGCGGAAGCGGTAGAGCTTGCGGATCCGTTCAAAGGTTTCGACCACATGGGCGAAAGCCTCGGCCTCTGCGCCGAAGATATCCTGGGTGCCGCGAATTGCCTGTGGAGTGCTCATGGCACTGGCCCATAAGCTTCGCGCAAAAAAGTGGGAACCGGTTTTTCACTCATGACCAAGTGACTTTCGAACGCTTCGCATCGACGCTGGTCGAAAAGCGCGCAGGCCAAGCTTGCGAGGGCGCGCACTTGCCGTCAAGAACCCGGCCCATGAAGCGCCATACTGCATCCGTCATCGTCGCGCTGGGGCTTGCGCTTGCTGCCCCGGCCCTGTCCGCCTCCCTTTCGGCCCCCGCCGCCGCGCCGCTGTCACAGCAGGTGCCCGATGCCGCCGACGTGCCCTATCCGGGCGGAACGATGACGCTGGACATCGACGCCACGGATACCCTGCGCGGCGTCTATCGCGTGACCCAGACCGTTCCGGTTGCACCCGGCATCCAACGCCTGACGCTGCTGTTTCCGCAGTGGCTGCCGGGCAACCACGGCCCGCGCGGCCCCTTGGCCGAGCTGGTTGATGTGACCTTCACCGCCAATGGCCAGCTGCTGCGCTGGAAGCGCGATCCGGTGGAAGTGAATGCCTTCCACATCGACCTGCCCGCCGGGACCAAGGATGTGGTGGCCAAGTTCCTTCACACCAGCCCGCTGCAATCGAGCGAAGGCCGGATCACGTTGTCGCTGGAAATGCTGAACTTGAAGGGGGAGAGGATGAGCATCTATCCCGCCGGCCACTATGTCCGCCAGATCAAGGTCAAGCCGAGCGTCACCGTGCCCACCGGCTGGACCGTGGCCGGGGCGCTGGATGGGTTGCAGCGCGAGGGGAACCGTTGGTCATGGGGTGAAACGTCCTATGAAGTGCTGGTCGATTCGCCGCTGTTCGCCGGCAAGCACTTTGCCAAGTGGGATCTGGGCCAGAACGTCACGCTCAACGTCGTGGCCGACAAGCAGGAGCAGCTCGCCGCCAAGCCCGAGCAGATCGAACTGCACCGCAACCTGGTGACCGAGGCGCGGCTGGCTTTCGGCGCCAATCACTTTGACCGTTACGAATTCCTCCTGGCGCTGACCGACCGGATGGGCGGGATCGGGCTGGAGCACCACCGTTCGAGTGAGAACCAGCTGGAACCGGGCGCCTTTACCGAGTGGGACAAGTACGATTTCGATCGCAACCTGCTGCCGCACGAATATTCGCACTCCTGGTCGGGCAAGTTCCGCCGCCCGGCGCGGTTGTGGACTCCGGACTATCGCCAGCCGATGCAGGGGGACCTGCTGTGGACCTATGAAGGGCAGGACCAGTTCTGGGGCCTGGTTCTGGCCGCCCGCTCGGGCTTGCAGGGCAAGGACACCGTGCTGGGTATGCTGGCAACCTGGGCTGGAAACTTTGCCGAACAGCCGGGCCGTCGCTGGCGCTCGGTAGAGGATACCGGCAGCGATCCGGTCTTCGCGGCGCGCAAGCCCAAGCCCTTCAGCAGCCTGTCTCGCAACGAGGACTATTACACCGAAGGCGCGCTGACCTGGCTGGAGATCGACCAGATCATCCGCGCCGGGACCGGCGGCAAGAAATCGATCGACGATTTCGCCAAGCTGTTCTTCGGCATGCGCGATGGCGACTATGGCCAGATCGCCTTCGAAGCTGACGAGATCGTCACCAAGCTGAACCAGGTCTATCCCTATGACTGGGCCAAGCTGATCGACCAGCGGATCAACACCCCCGGCCAGCCCGCACCGGTCAAGGGGATCGAACTGGGCGGTTACAAGCTGGTCTGGAAGGAAGAGCCCAACCCCTACTTCAAGGCCTCGATGGCCGATTCCAAGTCGCTGAACCTGACCCATTCGATCGGGCTGGTGATCGACAAGGATGGGAAGGTCACCGCCACCCAGTGGGATGGTCCGGCGTTCAAGGCCGGGGTCGTTTCGGGCGCCACGATCCTGGCGGTCAACGGCATCGGTTATAGCCAGGATGAGCTGAAGAAGGCGATCACCGCCGCCAAGGCCGGTGCACCACTGGAATTGCTGACCAAGCGCGGCGACCGTTTCATTACCTACGCGATCGATTACAAGGGCGGTCTGCGCTGGCCGTGGCTCGAACGGGCCGTACCGGGCAAGGCAGCAGCCGGACTGGATCTGCTGCTGACGCCCAAGGCCGGCAAGCGCAGGGCGTTAGCCAAGGGTAAATAATCTCATTCCTGTTGCGATGCAGCATGGCCGCGTCTAAGGGCGCGGCCATGCGTATCGACCTTATTCCCGCCGGCGACAATCCGCCCCACGAAATCAATGTCCTGATCGAAGTGCCGATTGGTGGCGAACCCGTGAAGTACGAGTTCGACAAGGCCAGCGGCGCGCTGTTTGTTGACCGCATCCTGCACACGCCGATGCGGTACCCGGCCAATTACGGTTTCATCCCGCACACATTGGGCGAAGATGGTGATCCTCTTGACGCGCTCGTGATCACGCGTTCGCCGATCATGGCCGGTGCCGTGATCAAGGTTCGTCCGGTTGGCGTACTGCTGATGGAAGACGACAAGGGCGGTGACGAGAAGCTGGTCTGCGTGCCAGTCGACGCCACCTTCCCCTATTACCGCGAAGTTGCTGGCCACGATGACCTGCCGCCAATCGTGACCCAGCAGATCGAGCACTTTTTCCAGCACTACAAGGATCTTGAACCGGGCAAGTGGGTCAAAATCAAGGGCTGGGGCGATGTCGAAAAGGCCAAGCAGCTGATCGTCGAGGCGCAGGAGCGCGCGCTCGGCACGAAGTACGCCTAAAGGCCGGTTGCGCCGACCGGTCGGCCCGCTACAAGCGCGGCCCATGACCGGTCGTCGCCACGATATTGCTATTGCCGGAGGAGGACTGTCCGGCGGGCTGATCGCGCTTGCCCTGCAGCGTGCCCGGCCCGAGCTGGACGTGGTGTTGCTCGAAGCCGGCGGAGCGCCGGGCGGCAACCACCGCTGGTCATGGTTTGCCAGCGACCTGGATGAAGCCGGAGCCGACCTCCTTTCAGCGATGCGCATCACCCGCTGGGATCAAGGTTATGACGTGGCCTTCCCGGCCCATGCGCGCCGGCTGACCACGGGCTACCGCTCGCTCGCTTCGGCAGACTTTGCCGCCGCCCTGGCCCGCGAGCTGGCACCCGGCACGATCCGCGCCAATGCGCAGGTGGTGGCGCTGCACGCCGATGGCGTGGAGCTGGAGACTGGCGCGCGGATCGCGGCGCGCACCGTGATCGACTGCCGGGGGTTCGCGCCGAGCCCAGACCTCTGCGGCGGCTGGCAGGTCTTCATGGGCAGGCATTTGCGCACCGCGCAGCCGCACGGAGTGACCCGGCCGGTTATCATGGATGCCCGCGTGAACCAGCACGGGGCCTATCGCTTTGTCTATGTCTTGCCGCTGGCTCACGATGAACTGTTCATCGAAGACACCTATTACGCCGACAGCCCGGATCTTGATCGCCGTGCCCTGTCGAGCCGGATCGACGCCTACTGCGCGAACCACGGCTGGAACGGCGAACTGCTGGGGCATGAAACCGGCGTGCTGCCGGTCGTGACAGGCGGGAACTTCAATGCATGGCAGGCAAGCCTGCGGGTGCCCGGCGTCGCCCGGGCCGGTGCGCGCGCCGGGTTCGTCCACCCGTTGACGAGCTATACCCTGCCGCAGGCCGCCGCTACGGCGCAACTGATCGCGCACGAGGCAGACTTGCCGGGCGAGCAGCTGGCCGCGCTTCTTGAAGGGGAAGCCGCCCGGCACTGGTCAGCCACCGGCTTCTATCGCAGGCTTGGCGCCATGCTGTTTGGCGCAGGCGCGCCTGACCAGCGCTATCGTATCTTTGAACGTTTTTACCGCCTGCCGGAACCGAGCATCGAACGCTTTTATGCCGCCCGATCGACCCTGGGTGACAAGGCGCGCGTGCTGGTGGGCAAGCCTCCCGTACCGGTGCTGGGGGCGATGCGCGCCTTGCTTGCGTCCGGGGCGCCAATGGCCGAAAGAGCATGACAATGACAGATCCAGTCCCCGCCACCCCAACCCTGCCCGTGCCCACCGGCAAGCGCGCCTGCGTGATCGGTGCCGGCTTCGGCGGCCTGGCACTGGCGATCCGCCTGCAATCAGCCGGGATCGAAACCGTGGTCGTTGAAGCCCGCGACAAGCCCGGCGGGCGCGGCTATTTCTGGGAACAGGACGGTTTCACCTTCGATGCCGGGCCCACCGTGATCACCGACCCGCCCTGCCTGCAAGAGCTGTGGGCGCTGACCGGCCACGACATGGCCGAAGACGTCACGCTGATGCCGGTCATGCCGTTCTACCGGCTCAACTGGCCCGACGGCACCAACTTTGACTATTCGAACGACGAGGCCGGCCTGGCGCGCGAGATTGCCCGGGTCGCGCCTGGCGACCTCGCCGGTTACGAGGAATTTCTGCAATACGCCGCCGGGGTGTTCGAGGAAGGCTACGTCAAGCTTGGCACGGTGCCGTTCCTGGACTTTTCCAGCATGATCAAGGCCGCCCCGGCGCTGGCCAAGTATCAGGCCTGGCGTTCGGTCTATTCGATGGTTTCCAGCTTCATCAAAAGCGAGAAGCTGCGCGAGGCGCTGACCTTCCATACCCTGCTGGTCGGCGGCAATCCGATGACCACCAGCGCGATCTATGCCCTGATCCACAAGCTGGAAAAGGACGGTGGCGTCTGGTGGGCCAAGGGGGGCACCAACCAGCTGATCGCCGGGATGGTCAAGCACTTCGAGCGGCTCGGCGGCACGCTGCGCCTGCATGATCCGGTGGTCCAGGTTCACACCCTTGGCAACAAGGTGACCGAGGTAGAATGCGCCAGCGGCTGGACCGAGCGCTTCGATGCCGTCGCCAGCAATGCCGATATCATGCATTCCTACCGCGATCTGCTGTCGGAGAGTCCGCGTGGGCCGCAAATGGCGCGCAAGCTTGCGCGCAAGCGCTTTTCGCCCAGCCTGTTCGTGGTTCACTTCGGGCTGGAGGGCACCTGGCCGGGGATCCCGCACCACATGATCCTGTTCGGGCCGCGCTACAAAGGCCTGCTGGATGATATCTACCAGCACGGGGTCCTGCCGCAGGACTTCTCGATCTATCTGCACCATCCAACGGTTACCGATCCCTCGGTCGCACCGCCGGGCAAGAGCACTTTCTATGCGCTGATCCCGGTTGCCAACCAGGGCAAGCTGCCGATCGACTGGGAAACCGTCGGCCCGCTGATCGAAAAGCGCGTGCTTGATGAAGTCGGCCGCCGCCTGATCCCGGACATCCATGACCGGATCGTGACCAAGTTCCACTACGCCCCGCGCGATTTCGCGCTGGACCTCAACGCCCACCTGGGCAGCGCCTTCAGCCTTGAGCCAATCCTGACCCAGAGCGCCTGGTTCCGCGGCCACAACCGCGACGATGCGATCCCGAACCTGTATTTCGTCGGCGCCGGCACCCATCCGGGCGCCGGCATCCCGGGCGTAGTCGGGAGCGCGAAGGCCACCGCCCCCATCAGCCCCAGCCGCCCGCCGCCATAGACCACGCCGATCCCGCGCATGGCCAGTTCGCGGCCGACGTCGCGCGCCAGTTCGACATAGCGCGGATCGGCGGGCGAG
>JACCEC012462500.1_pt1 | contig 20626 bp, 10 predicted proteins | sample 7450121 | NCBI WGS metagenome assembly JACCEC01 (sample SAMN15323455, study PRJNA562643) | freshwater metagenome | isolation source: river surface water | place: USA:Blue River Watershed | collected 2017-08-18 | reverse complement strand
GCCTCCTGGGCCGTCTTCGCGGCCGCCCTCGCCTTGGCCACCTCGGTGCGGGCCCGCTGCAAAGCCGTCTTCCGGTCCTCGGCCATCGCCGGAATCGCCTTGGCCAGCTCGGCCTGCAGGCCAGCCAGCATCGTCTCATATTGAGCCTTCAACTTCTGCTCCTGCGCGCTCAGGGGAGCCGCCGGCGCCGGGGCCGCCCGTCCGCGCGCCACACCTAGTACGGACGCCACCGAAAACACCAAGCAATTGAACCAAAAACCAGTGCGGGATTTCATGATGATTTAAGAAATATCTGGGGGCATCGCCATCGGCTGACCGACCTTGCGGCGATATCGGGGGTACTCCAGAAGTGCCTCCCCTACCCGGGGAGTCAAGCCCCGCCCCGAGGCAACCAAATCGGCTCAGGGACGCGGCGCGAGCCACCAAGCTTATTCCTGAACGAAGAGCGTCCGGACCGGTGGACGTTCAAAGAGCGCCGGCTCCCGAGGATTCTGCATCAGGCCGATTATGTCGCCAAAAAGGCTGATTGGCTTAATCCCGTAGCCCTTGACCGTCGCTTTCGTCCCGTAATAATCGGACTGCACCAGGAAAACGGCATTACGTTCCTTTGCCTCACCGGTCAGGAACGCATCCACGGCGAAACAATAACCCCGGAAAGACTCTTGGGACTCGGCCTGCTCGAGGAAGACCGCCCAGGCCCGATCATGCGGCCCCTCCGCATCTTCGTCCTCGACCATCATATGCCGGGCAACAGAACCTACAAAGGAATGCGTCGAGATTGACTGAAGTCCAATTGCCTAGGCATGGCCCGAGATGCTCACGCGGTTACATGAAGCATCGAACTTACTTTAGGGCGGCGGGAGGAGTAGTTTCGTCCCGCGGCTCGGGCGATGCGGAAAAATGGATGTATACGGCGATACAGACGGCCACGATCAAGACTATGCCTGCGATTCGCCAGGCCAGCGAAAGACGCCGCTGGTCGAGCGCCGCCTTGTGCCGCTCATTGACGATCGAAAGCGCGATCGAGACCAACACATCGGAAGAGGTGTAAGAGATTCGTGCCGCTTCCTCAGGGGTGAAACGGCTTTGTAGCTCGAAGAGCAACTCGGACCTGATGAGTTTGTCGTCGTGCAACGCTTCCGGCGGAAGGAGGCTGATGCGATCTGCGAACTGGACTGCGAAATCCCGGCGAGGCTGGTCCAGCCCGGCTAGGGCCTTGGCGGCGACCGCGATGCTTGGAATATACATATTTATATATGAACTAAATGTAGCAAGGGTGTCAATAACCCCAACGCTCACCGGTCTCGGTCCACATGAGGGCGCCGCCTTCAATCCCCCAGCTTCTCGACTCGCTCCAGGGATGGGCTAGAGCAGAAGGCACGCCCACGGACAACTCGGGGCCACGCCTGGACCGCAGGGGTCTAAGAGGGAAGCCATGCCGTTCTGGGATACACTCCTGCCATCCCTTTGGCTCGTCGACGGACGGAGGATGAAGCACATAGAACGCGCCTTTCTCGGCGCGGAGCCCGCCGACGTGGTCGGCGACGAGCTGGTTCCCGAAGAAAACGTCCTTCCCCAGGTACCGCACGGAGGCAGGGCCGACATCATCCTTCGAAAGGGTGATTCGCATCTCGAACGCCCCCTGCTCATTATGAGCAAAATCAACCTGAGGCCTCGACAACCCGCCCAAAGGTCGGCGGCACGGCTGGATATCACGCAGGGTACGCTTTTCCACATCGTAGGATTTCCCGCAGCCGGGGCCGAAATCGACCATCATCTTGGGCACCTTGAGCGATAGGCCAAGCCGGAGGGCCGCAACCTTGGACCTGTCGATGCATTCCTCCCCCTGCCCCCATGGAATCGTCCCAACGACCATCGAATGGGCCGAGACGACTACGCGTTCTTCATGAGCGTGAACCGTATGCTTCTCAAAACCATCGAAATCCGAAATTCTGTCGACGAACGGCACTCCGCCCGCGTCCAGCAAGGATCTGCCTCCCATGTTAGCCTGGTGCTTGCCTCCAAGGCTAGAAATGCTCCAAGCACCGCAAGCCATCTGCACCGCCCCGGTCTTAGGCGACTTAGTTGAGCCGAAAGGCATGCGGAGCAGCTCGCCCTTGGAGACCTCGGTCATGGAGCCTGAAGCCAAAGTCCTGATCCCGTAGGAGTCGCTCAAGGTCAAGGCGTCGCCCGCAAGGGAGACACCCGAGATGTCGACCGAGGGATAGATGGTGGGGTCCACTGGCCTGCCTCCAAGCTTCATACCGAAGGGAACCGCCCCCGCACGGCTCGCCGACAAGCCTGCCTCGATTGCAAATGATTCTCCGCCGGGAACTCGGGGCCCCTCTTCCAGCGAGGGCAACGACAGAGAAACCCCGCCGGTCAGGCCCTCAAGGCAGGGTATTTCCCTTCCTGGACCTGCCCACCTCAGGAGACGTCCCTCGGAAGACTCGACGGACTTGCATGCGACCAGTCGGCCGACGGCGGAGTAGAAAGAAAGCCAAGCACCTCCGGCCGATTGCAGCAGAAGCCTTCCATCGGGAAGGCGAAGTCCGGCCACGGCATCTCCTTGCGGCGTGGTCCACCCACCGAGCGCATCCACCTTATGCAGCGGCAACTCAAGCCCCGGGCCAACCGCGATGCGAGGTCCAGGAATCAATTTGCTGCTGAAGCCGTCGATACGCAGGCGACCCGCAGATACGTCGACGGGGCGCATCTCGTCATGGGGGAATTCGGCCTTCTCGGCGAAAATGTCCCCCGAGGGGCCGCCCTTGGCCACGAAATCCATCGACACCACGCAGGCCAGCGAACCTAGGTCCGACGACGACAACGTGACGGTTTTTTCCGGGGAAGACTTCAGCGAGAAGACGACCTTCTGCGCACGCACGTCACGCAGGACGACTTGCCCCGGATCGTCGACATCGAGTGGCCTTCCGTTGGAATAAGTTCCGAGCTTCAGGAATGAAGTCGCACCGTCTGCCCTCTTTTTACCCAGGTCAAGTCCGTCAGACGGACTCCAGCTCAGGCATACCTCGCCCGCCTTGATCCACCATAGGGATTTTCCGCTGGACTGGGAGGCGACATCGACGCGGGGTGGCTCGAGGCTGATGCTCGGGGGAGAGCCGTCATCGGGGATGAAGACGAACAATGGCCTCTGGTTAGAGCACCTGCCAGCCTCCAAACTGACGCCCCCGCGGGCTGCAATCGGCTTGGTCAACTCGCCGAGATGCGGGAGACGCCTACCGGACGATGCGACAAGCGGAATTTTAGCGATGGACGCTCCCTTGACCGTCAACGAGTACTCATTGAGGTTATCCTTCGTGAACAGCATCTGATTTCCGAGCGAGTCAGCTCGCTGATACTTCACTTGCTCGACGTATGGATCCGGCACGACGCCCTGGAACCTCTGCGGAATGGCCCCTTTTTTGCTGAGTGCATACCACAAGGGTCGGACGCCATCGGCGACGCTCGACCTGAAAAGGATACGACCGTCCCCAAGCGACCGATAATCCGACAAGGAACGAGATGGCCGGTCAAAGGCGAAGGAGGCGGGATTGCCGCTGCAGGGAACCTCCTCCCTGCCGCTGGCAAAGCCGGCATAGACCTTTCCTCCCTCCATGGTCCAGGGATGCGATGGGTTCCTTGCCAGTTCGCCCCAAGAGGCGACTGGCGAAGCATCCAGCGGCAGCAAACGCGCTCGGCCATCCTCAACCTGCAGACGACACCATCCTGCCGCATACTTCAGGAAGCCCACGTCATCGACGGTGACGACGATGCTCGGCTCACCCGCAAAAGGAGCGACATCTACCTCCTGGACCGCGCCAAGGCCTCCTGACTCCCAGCTCCTCAGGTAGATTCTGCCGGTGACGCCACTGGCATTGACGAGGTAGCGCCGCCCCGCCACCGCTATGGATATAGCTTTAGAGTAATGGTCCGGCTCGATGCCCCCCGCGGGCAAGAAGGCGATTGGTCGACGGACGTCCCGGTGGCTGACGACCAGTTCTCCCGACGCGATCGAGAACGAGTATCCGCCGACGCCCACTTCGGCGATTCGCTGTTCCGGCTTGAAGTCGCGGGGAAGCATGAGTCGAGCACCGAGGAATCTCCGCTCGCCAACTGCCGGCACATGCATGAGGATGGCGGCGCCGGCGCGATTCGTCGAAAATTCGAGCATCAGTTCTCCGTCCGCAGCCAACCGCAGCCCCATCTCGGCGGCACCATCGCCGACCATCCAGCCATCGGGAGTGACGCCGATGGGCAACTGTCCAGCCACGCTGAAGGAGAACCCCCTGGCGCCGGCCCGGGCCTGCAGCCTGCCTACTCGCCTGCCGAAACCGGAAAGGGTCGCCGCGAAATCTCGCCCCGCCTCCTCGACGGGCCTCAACCTGGCGTCAGACGCCACCGCGAAATATTTGCCGCCGGCTTCGAGGACGACGTCCGGATCCCGCTCATCGCCCGAGCGCGAGTAGATGAAGCGGGCTCCCGGGGGAACTTCGCGGAGGAACCTACGTAGCCCGGAGACCGTATCACGGCTCCACATGCCGCCTTGTCCATCAATGTAGCATAACGCCGAGGAACCAATCACCGCCAGCTGGCTAACCTCATCGACAGGAGCCGGACTTTCGTTGCCGACGCGGCGCGGGAGCAAGCGCACCCGCTTGCCATCGAAGTCCGCGAAGAACCATCCATCCTCAAGCTTGGCCGAGTCGGCGGCCGATATACCGCCGAAGTCCGGATGGACGACGGACCACCGGACCGCCTCTTCGCACCCGATGGCGATCTCCTCCACGAGCTCGCTTTCGCCATTCGCCACGACCTTCCTGACCGCGAGCAAGACCCGACCACCCTTCCGTCGGATAGGCCTATCGGTCTGAAGGACCATCCCGTCGGCATAGCCGGACTCATGCAGGAAGACTCCGGCAACCTTGACCCACCCTCCCGGGGCGATCAAGGGCGCGATGGGCGATTCCGGTAAGAAATAGTCGAAAGGCTCATCGAACATGGTCGCCATTCCATCGGGCGCCACGTTGATGTGCCGGATGAATTTATCGCAATCCGTCACGATGAAGCCATCCCCCTTCGAATAGACGGTCAACTGCGAGAATGGGGCGGGGAGTTCCAATTCATGCGCAACCAATCCATCCGACCCCTTGACATAGAGAGACGCCTTGGCGGTCGACGGCGAATCGGCCAACAGGGTGATGTCTCTTCCGGGACAGTTATAGGAGAGAGCGCGACGCGTGAAGGCGACGCCATGACGCTTCCAAACATCGAGCTCCGAACCCACTTCGCGCTCACCCGCTCTCAGCGAAACGCGCCCATCCTTCCCGAAACGGGGCTTGATGAGCTCACCATTGGAGGCGAGGCCATAAGCCAAACCTAGCGAAACGCCCCCAAGAGGTGCGGCGCCGTCATTCAGCCGGATGGCGTCCGCGGTTTCGTCGTCGACGACATACGTATTGCCATCCCTATGCCTGCGGAGCGAGGAAGCCCTGAAGCCGATGGGCAAGGCGGGTTCGGACCACTCGCCCCGGTCGATGTCATAGATGAATAGCTTTTCCTCCTGGACATGCATGAGCCTTCGTCCGAGCTGGACGGAGGAGCCATGGCCGAGGGTCAGCTTGCCCCTCGGCGCGACCATGGACGTATAGGACATGGCATCCCCAGGCCTGGAAATCGAGGCAGCCCTAACCTTGAGAAACCCTCCTTCGGAGAAAGGAACGTAGGCGGCTAGGTATTTATCCGAATAGCCCAGCCGGGCTTGCCCCAGTCCCTTCAGCCCCTCGGGGACGGCGGTCGTTCCGTCCGAAAACTCCCATCTTTCCTTATCGGCCCGGGTGGCCACGACCACCCCGCCGGGCATCGGGAATATCTGGTCGGCTTTCTTCACCTTGTGGAATTTGTCGGCCTTGAGGTCAACATCCACCAAGACCCCGTCCGCCAGTGCGAAAAGCCTATCGCCCGCATCGGAAAGCAGCACCGAGGCGACCACTGACGGTGTCGATGAACTTGAGACATCAGGCAACGATGCCTTGGTGACCTGATACCCTCCGAGCGCGGAGGCTCCCATGAGCTGTCCACCCTCGATCCAACGCAGGATTCCGGACTGGACCACCGGACTTACCGCTCGCTGGGATAGGATTTCGATGTCGGCGTGATTACCCGACAGGCGTCCCAGAATCGGCCCTTCCCTCAGGAACGGCAACGAACTGGGCGATTCGGAAGCATACAGGAAATCGACCGAGGGGCCGAAAGGCGAGCCGACCCGCGTTCCGTTGGCATGGACATAGCCCAACTGAACCTCCCCCCCCCTCGCCGGATCATAATGGGCAATTCGTCCGTCCAAGGATCTCGTCAGGACGAGGAGACCAGCATCCAGCGGATGCACCCTGGCGTCCTTGCCGAGGCAAGTGGCGCCACCAAAAACCTGCCGATGGGCATCGTCATAGGGCACTACCTTGCCGCCGTTACCCAACTTGAAGAATGAACCAGGGCCTTCCCCGGGACCCAGGATGGGGACATCGAGTCCATAGTTGAAGGAGAACTCCCCATTGCCGGACCGTGCAATCAGCGAGAACACGACCTTGTCTGAGATGGAAAAGCAGCCCAGCCCTCCGGCCGGCGCCACTTTCCCCAGTCCCCGCAGGCTTCGGAACCATTCCGCGGAATTAGCGGAGAGCCTCCGCAAACCAGGTATTTCCTCAGGAGCGACGGCGTCTGCACGGCAATAGACGCCGCTATCGGTGGAAACGAAAAGGTGCCCATCAAAGTGCGCGGCTGCGCCGACCTTGAGCTCCCCTTTCGTAACCCCCTCAACCGCGGCATTCCCCAAGATAAAACCGCGGAGACCAGCTTCGCCAAAACCGGCCATCCAAACGACATCGGCGGCGGAGCGCGCCACCAAGACATCTCCCAGAGTTCTCATCTCGACCAGCCCCGACCCCAAAGGCGTGCCGGGGGAGAAAACGGCCGCAAGTCGGGTGTCCCCCTGTATCTCGGAAATACCGACCAACCGGCCCGCTACCGTTGCGATTGATTTCATGACCGGTCCCTTTTCGGCCACGAATTGGTCATCCGCATCGAGGGTCAACACCCTGCCGCCCCCGTCGGGCAGGAACGCGATTCCCCTCTCGCTTTGCTCCACCGCCGAAATCGCGCCCGCAGGCCCTGCGGGCGCGGTGGGCGCGAAGAGCTTCCGCGCGGAGCCATCACCCAGGCAGAAGGAGTAAAGTCCGTTCTTATCCGTCAGACCGATGAATTTGTCGGCCGATGCCACCCCGTCGGAGAGCCTGCCGACGGACGCGAAGGAGGCCGACCTCGCCGCGTCCACCCCAAAGACGTTGGATGAATCGTCCTCCCACCAGGCAATCAGAGAGGCGCCCGAATCGTGCTTGATCCCCTCGGAAAGAATCCGGAAGTTTGCGACTTCTCCCGGGGCATGCCCCATCAGTCGGGTCCAGGAGCGCGAATACGGCTGATAGGACCAGAAACCCTCATTGGTGGGAAACACCATGCCGACCCCGTGGACGGGAACGACAGCGGCAGGGTTGATGAGGTCGCCCTTGGGCACGGATGCAGGAGTGGTCCACAGCGGTTTCTCCGCCACCATGTCGCCCGCGGGCACCAATTGGGAAATGCGGACGACCCGCGACCCCTTGGCATCAGGGCTAAGCTGCCTGAGCGCCGTACCGCCACCGGAAGCGTTGGCGATGTCAGTCCACAATCCGTCAACGGAAGACTCCTTCCAGTTATCGTCGGAAGAGTCCCGGACGACCAGCTTGCGCTTATCGTTCAACGCGACCGGTGCGCCGTAAAATAGCCCGCCCTCCGGACGATCGATTCGGACGCGCATGAGCGTATCCGCGAAGATGGCGTCCGAACCAGGCCCTACGGCAAGAAGCTCCCATTCGCTCTTGAGGGCAAGGTGATCCTTGAGCCTCCATGCCTGGGCGAGTTTGCGGGCGCCATCGGCACCGACAGAATTGGGAGGTAGACTGAAATAGACCTCAGGCCCATACCGAGTCTCGCTGACGCCAAAAGGAGAAGACTCCAGTTTAGGAAGGCGGAATGGCTCGAAGAAGAGGGTGTTGACGTGCGCACGTCCATCATCGTTGAGAGGCGGCGCAACCTCATGTAGGCCGAAATTGGTGGCGACGATAGCCTTGGCGCCATCCCCCGACTGCGAGACGCTGCGTACCTTGACGGACTTCAGCCGCTCCTGCAGGTAATCGGGAGCGCCAAGGGCCATGGTGTCACCGGGATTGACCAAGCCGTGCCTGACCGAGTCATGGACCAACAACCGTCCGGTCGAATCGAAATGGTAGGTTAAGGGCCCATTCTGGAAGACGCCAACGACGTCATCGAGCTTGAACGAGCCTGAGAGGAAGGCGGACTTCTGGACGGGCTCAGGCCAAGCCGACCGCTCCCTACCCGCGGCGAGGCCGCAAAAAGTGGGGAGGTCCATCAGGTGAACCTGCGAGCGAGACCGGTCGGCTGAGGCGATCGCGATAGCGTTGGCGCCGACATCAAGGGAGCGGAGACGGGTTTCCGCACTGGGCAGCCGCACCCACGAAGCGGACACCCCGGAAGACTCGCGATGAGTGAACAGCCGGATCCCATCCGCATAGGGAACGACCAAGTATGCCACGTCATCGAGGGTGAAACCATGCACCTCCCCAAGGTAGCCCGGCTCCAAGGCGGGGGCCTCGACCCACGGCTCCGGCAGTTCGGCCTGCAGCGAATCATGCGGTATGCCTCGGACGAAAATCCTGCCAGACTTAAGCATCCAAAGAGCGTCCTTGTCGGCGGGCGGGCGTCTCCTGCTCACGGCCAGCTTATCCGCGGCGGCCAGGCCGCCGCTTTCCTTGGCGACACTGGGTGAGCCGACGCGAAGTTTCCACGTCAAACCGTCGTCGACGAAAACAGAGGCTCGTTCCTGGTCCAAGCACCACAACGAGTCACCGTCGTGGAAGATTTTGGAAGGATTCACCTGTGGGTCGGAGGGCCCATCCTTGAATCCGAATGATCCACCCTCACGGACGATTTCCTTGACCACATTCCGACCCGAAACCACGGCAAGCAGCCAAGCCTTCCCATCGACGAGCCGGTTACCGCATGCCCCCTTGATGTCCTGGGGAGCATTCGCGACCTTGACCAGGGCACGCGCGCCCGGATCGTAGCGGACGAGGCCGTTTCGGAAGACGAAAAAGGCATCTTTGCCCACGTTGACCATGGTCAGGGGAGCCTTCGAGGTAAGGACGGAATGGTCTTCAGGGGAAAGACCGATGATGGGGCTACCCGCTCCGTCCTTGACCAGATCAAGCCCCTGCGCGCCGTGCGGACCCTTCGTCGTGACGGCGAAAGCGCGGCCCGAGAGGGCGACGACGTCGGCGAGCGCGTTGGAGGACAGTCCTTGCCCGACCCCCACCCTGTCCACGCCGTAATTACGGACATCAACGGTAAGCAGTCCCTGCTCCGCAGTGGCGACGGCGACGCGATCCCCGTCGGAAGAAAGGTCGATGGAACGGGCGGTACCGGTCGAGCGGCCATGGGGCGCCGAGAGCTCGCGGAACTGCTTATTCTTGGGAATCCAAGTCGGGGAGGAAAACGTGAAGAACGCGACTGTCGCCGCGAGCGCTGCCAGCGCGAAGGCGTTGGCCAAGCTGATTCGGCCAATCCCGGGATCGTCGGGCGACGAATTCAGCGGCGGGAACTTGACGAGATCGGGCTTGAGGCCCCTTGCGAAGTTCTCCCACTGCAGCGAAGCGGAGCGCATCAGGTGGCCCCAGGCCCGCTCGGGGTAGTCGGCGGAGGAAAATCCGGCGAAGGCCGAAGCGCGCAGAAGCCGGGCGAAAGCCGGACCCGACTGGGACTCGCTCAGGCCACCTGACTCAAGGACACGCCGGGCGGCGACGACGAGATAGATCGCGCGCAGCAGCGACGGGAGTCCGGTCTTCGTCCACTCGTCACCACCTGACTTTTCGTCCCCGTACACGGCGATGAAGTCGGATGGCGTAGCCTCAGCGGCGGCATGGGCGAGCACCATGAAGGCCAACACCGACTTGGGCGAAGCTGCACCCCTGCGCAGGAGGACGACTTGGCGATCGAATTCGGAGCGGAGCGTGAAGGCGGCCACCCGTCCTTCCATGCTGAAAGCGGTGACGGCGTCCGCGAGACCCTTGTCACCCGGGTTATCCGAAGCATGGACGACACGCATCACATCCCTGGCCGAACCGATGAGGGGTAACATGACCCGCTCCCGGAAATCGAGCAGTTCGGCCATTTCGTCGCCGCCCTTGCAGCGCGAGTACCGGCGATGGTAGCCGCGCATGAGCACCGTCCATCGCACGATGAAGCCGGACGGCCAGCGCTCCGCGATGTCCGACGACTGTCCGCCCCCAAACGCGAGAACGATGCGGTGGAGTTGGAGCTCCGCGGCCACGGCCGAGGCATACCCCGCCAACACTTCCCCAGAGGGATCGGCGTCCAAGCGCGCGGCCAGCCGGTCGGCGACCTTCCGGAATGCCTCCTCCAAAGCGTGGCTACGTGTAAGCCGCAAGCCCAGTACGCGAAGCACCCGCGAACGGATGGAAAGACCCAAGGTGGCGGCGATTCCCGGGGCCGGCAAGCCGACGCGACCGTGATCGACATCCAACATCCGCGCGTAAGCGGACAACAAGGCCCGCCGTCCTCGACGCGAAATGACGGCGCCCTTGGTCGCCACGCCAATGACCAGATCCGCCACATAAAGCCTGCCGACGAGAACAGCGACAAAACCGCCGAATAAGGTCAGGAAAGCCCGGTCATCCCTCGCGAGAAGGTCGCAGAAGGACAGGAAGAAGAAGGACAGGAATCCAGCGGCGGAAAGGGAGACGAGGTGAACGGCCGCCCAGAACGGGGTCCTACCCCGGGCAGGGTCGCAGAGGAAAAGCGGCCCGAGGGTGACGAGAAGGCAGGCAGGGAAGAGGTCGTGCAGGACGACCGTCGCCACGAAAGCGCGCAAGGGGCCGAAGAAGAGGGCCGCGATCATCCCAAACAGGGCCGCCAAAACCACCATGAGATATAAGCGCGGAAGCACGATGCCGCGCCGGCGCATCCAACCGTCCGTGTATCGCAAAAATTCACCCATGCTGGTCAAACTGCAGGCGACCGCTGGCGGGGCCGCTTTCCATGCGGCGCAAAAGCTGCTTTGCCGCCTGGGCGGCAAGCATCGGGGGCGCCGATCGCCGCATCGCCTCCACGACGTCATGCATCGTGGATCCGGACTGGAATGAGCGCCGCATTGCCTCCCATTCCTGACGTAGAATTTCGGCGTCGGCCTCCAGGACGTCCAGCATCGACCGGAAATCCCCGGTCAGCGCCGCACGCGCCTCGGCCATCGAAACCTCCAACTCGGCCAAGCGGTGATCGAATCGCGCCTTGTCCGGCAATAGGGCAGCCCTTCCCTTCTTCAGCTCGGTGGATTCGGCCCGCAGCTTTTCGAGGGTTTCTCGCAGCGCTTCCATGCCCACCCTAGCCGAAGCCAGCGATTCGTCCAACTTGGGGGGATTTTTCATGGGACGAGCAGTTGGCGGAGCGCTTCGATGGCGGTCCTGACTTCATCGGTGAACGCAGCGTTCCGCTGCCCTTGGGAACGCAGGTAGGCGACCCGGGCCTGCTTGAGGCAGCGCTCGGCCTCCCGCCTGAAAGCGGCCATCAACTCGGCCCTCCCCCCGGGGGCATGGCTGTCCCGGGTCTGGTCATCGGCGGCGAGGACATCCTCGAGGGCAAGGATGGCCTTCTCCAGGACCTGGATGTCCTTCTGCGTGCCGGCGACATCCGACCGGAGCTTGACCATGGATACGCCATCGAGGGTCGAGATAAGCCTGGATTCGAGGTCCTTGAGGTGGCTTGCCCCATCCACAAGAAGCCGACGCCCTTCTTCGACCTCCTCGATTTGATCCCGCAAATCCTTCGCCTTCCGGATAAGCTGCTGCGCCTCGAGCCGGGGATCGCCACCCTTGATCATGGCGGCAAGCCTTTGCTCCTCCTGGCCGAGAGCCAGCTTCAGCCCATCCCTATCCTTGGTCGCCTCACGCACCTGCGCGACCACAGCCTGCACAGCCGCCCGGCGGCGCTCGAGTTCGTCCGAATCGGAGCGGATACGCTGGCGTCTGGCGTCGACCTTGGCGCCCGTCCTCTCGAGTTTCTCCATCTCGGAACGGATGGCCTGCTCGCGGATGGCGCACTGCGCCTCGGCATGCCGCAGCTTCATAACCTCCAACGCTTTCGCTCTTTCGATGGCGGCGAGCGAACCGACCCTTGCGGCCAATGCATCGAACTCGGCGACCTCGGCGGCGTTATCCATGATGGCCCGCTCCCGGCGATCGACTTCGACGGCGAGCTTGACGGCCTGCGAATCCAACATGGCGACAAGCTCGCTGGAACGGGCGTGGGCCTCCGCCAAGCCTGCTTCGGCTTGCCGCAAGGCATCGAGACGGGCCGACATCTCCACATGCGATGACCTGATTCGCTCGAGTTCGGCGGCGGCGATGACGCGGATGCCTTCATCGAGCATCCTCACGCAGGCCTCCAGCAGTTGCGCCTGTTGGTTGAGGTATTTCTGCAGCTGGATCCAGTTCGCGGAGCGGTCGGCGGCCGACCTCACGGCCGCCGCCAAGCCGGACGCGACGGCTTGGAGCTCCTGACGGGCGACCTTGGCCTCGGCATGGATCGGTTCGGCCATCTGGGTCGTCGCAACGACTTCGTCACGCATCGCCGTCAGTTCCCGATCCAGTTTGGCGGCCTTATCCGCGAGCTCGTCGAACAGTTGACGCGCTTGGTTGTCGCTGTTGGCCCTTTCCACCTCCGCCGCCTGATTCCAGGAGGCTTCCGCCTGGGCGGACAAGTCCGCGTGCCTCTCCTTCTCATCGGCGATCAGGGATGCCCTGAGGACGGGCCCGAAAACCTCCAGGTGCTTCCGATAACCCTCGAAGGGGGTGAATTCGGGGACGATCAGGGAAGATATCGCCGAAAAGCCGAGGTCGGACGACTCGCCGGGGTCGACCAGGGCCCAGGACTTTTCGCCGGCCCCGACGGAATCGAAGAGGGTATCCGTCAATGCGGCCAGCCAGCCTTCGTCCTCGGGCATCTCCGGGATGAATCGGCACCCCTCCCTTACCGCCAAACCACGCGCGCCCATGCGCGCTTCGACCACCCTATAGCTCCGGACATCGCGGTAGGATTCGAAATCGCTGATGGCGGGCGACGGGAAGCGGTAGACGATCCCTCCTGACGCCGGATCCCTCCATCGGGCGAAGGAGACCGCGCCTTGACCCGAAAACTCGGCCGCATCGACAATCCGGGCCAGGAACTTCGGGAACGAAGGCGAAGCATCGTTCATGACGTACAGCCGGCGTTCGTCCTGATGGGCCCGGGTTTCCCGGGTCAGCATAACCGGCATGGTCGCCTGCCCCTCCGAAAGCAGTTCGGACACGGCCTTCCCCATCAGCGGCTCAGCCGAGGTGTTGAGGCTGAACTTGATGAACGAGCCGAAGCCCGACTCATCCTCGCGGCCCCACGAACACAGCGCCAATTCCAAGTTATCCTTCGGCCCACGGAAAGTCACCAAGGCCTTGCTTTGACCGGAATCCTCACGCGTGAGCACCGGCATGAGGACGACCTCGTTGCCGGGACTGAACATCCACCGGCAGGTGCTCCCTAGATGGGTGAAGACGAGCCTCTGCGTATTGTCCGAGATGCGGATGACTTCGGCGCTCGGGAAGAGCGACTCCAGCGATCCCCCAGGATGGCCGCCCGCGCCGAACTCGACCAGTACGCAGGTCATGCGGCGGGGCTCCTTCCCGGACGCCTCCGCTTCGGCGCGGAGCGTGACGACGGCGGCCCTGGCGCCTTCGACCTGCATCGCCTCTTCGATGAGGGCGTCGAATCTGTCCTGACGGGCCTCCAACATCACATGGTAGACCTCCCCGCCATCCCCCGGCATGGGGCTGACCATCCGGTATAGTTCGGCGCCCGTGCAGAAAGGCTCGGACTCGAAGGCCGTGGGCAAGGACGACCTGGAGGTCGCGCCGCATTGCTCGAGAAGGCTGTCCCATTCGGGACCGGTCGCGTTGTCCAAGACGGCGGAATCCCTCACGACGAGGGCATAGCCGTCGGATCCTGCGGCCCGAAGGCGATGAATGGCGACGCTGGCCAGGACCCTTTGGCTATCCTCCGCGCCATGGCTTCGCCTCTCGTTATGCGCGAGCAACCGCTTGACCAAGGTGAAGCACAGCTTGTCGGAAAGTCCGGCGCCACGATCTTTTCCCTCCCGGAAAAAGGCCTTCATGCGGCGCCCTCCTGCCCGAACAGGGCCCTGACGACCTCGAATGAGACCGCACCCGGCGCATCGTAACGGCGTACGACCTGGGACTGCAGCGAACCATCGGCGAAACCGACCACCCTGCCCGCAAGCGTGCAGGAGGATGGGTCCGCTTGGATGTCGGCGCAGCACACCTTCTCGACCTCACCCAAATGGACCGACCCCGGATGCCCTAGGCTCAGCAGGATCATCATCGAAGGCTCGACATCATCGGCGGCGACCGGGGATGACTCGCGCAGCTTTCGCAGCAGCACGCCGGAAAACAGCTGGGGAAACGAAAGCCACAAGGCCTCGAAGCAATCACGGGGGCTCTTTCGGGCTCCCGCCATGAATCCTTCGGGCAACCGCCTCCCCATCCGCAAGGCCCCGCCAAGCGACAGGTAGACCTTGAGGTCGCACTGGACGGGGCTTCCCGCCATGGCCTGCGAGAGATGATGGAGGAAATAGACCAGGCTGGCCCGGAACAGGTTCACCTGTGAGAATTCCTTCCCTTCGGGGCCGATGGGCGGAACGGGACGCGCCAACCTATCGTCATGCAGGGTGATCCGCACCTCCAGACGCCGCGAGCGCCTGAATGGATCGGACTGCGCGTGGTAACGCTGATTGATGTCGGACTCGATCGCCTTGACCGCGAACCTCAGCTTCAGGAGCTTCTTCAGCCGCTCGCTGGTCCGGTCCCCGCTGTTGAGGAGGACCAGGTCCGAGGGCGAGATGCGCGCGATATTCTCGGGCAACGGACCAGGGGCGCGTTCGAAGAAATCACCCGCCGCGCTCCTGCGCACGGAAGGATCCTTGTCGCCGATGCTTGCGGACACCGGAAGGTAGCCTTTGGCCGCGTACACATCGTGCTCCTTGATGAGCTCATCCAGCTGCTCATCGACGGCGGGAAGCTCCTGAAACAGGAATAGGTCGGTCGGTCGGCTCCGGAAGGAACTGCTGAAGGGGATGATCCGCTCCCGTCCGCCGATGGTGGCCACCTCGTCGTTAAGGTGCCGCCAGAAGCCCGACCAGGGCAGGTCGCCGCGGGAACTGACCTTGAAGGCCTCGGTTTCCCTGCGGATTATCTTCGCAGCGCCCAAAGCCAGCCACTCGTCGTACTCCGCGGACGTCCACCCGAACTTGGAGTCATCGCCCTTCCGCTTCGACTTGGCCTTGAGGCTCTGGGCCGTAGCCCTGAGCAGGGACATCCCATGCTCGAGGTTGCCGCTGGCGCCCGGAAGCGCCCTGCGGGCGATGGTGTCCAGCAACTGCCTCCAACCCAAGGCCGAAGGCCTCGACTCGAAACTGGCGGGCGCGATCGCGTTCTCCGGCTTCGATACGGCCACGAGGACATCGAGCACGAACAAAGGCGGAAGGAACAGGCGGTCGGCGATGAGCCTACCGAACAAGTCGGGGAACTCGGCCAAGATGGACGCTGAGGGCTTGGACTTGCAGTAATCCGCAAGCACCGTCCTCCTCTTCGCGTCCATGTTGCGGCTCATGGGGTTCAGTTGGCCAGGAATCTCGCGACCTTGTCGGAAAGGCCCCGCCGTCCTTGGCCGGAACGGGCGACGTGCCGGAAGACAAGGAGATGGCCGTCCGAGCGGTTCTTCTTCGTGGACGCCTCGTAGGGCTGGTTGGGGTCCTTGCCCCGGACGAAATCAAGCGCCGCGCCGAAGAGCCAAAGCTGGGAAAGCGACCGGTCGGAGAGCCGGGCGATCGCTCGGCAGTCATGGAACATGCCGATGAATTCCTCCCAACGCTTCTCGACGTTCTTGCCGGTGGTGTCCCGGAGCAGCGCATGCAGGATGGCGCGTCCGCAGCGGTAGTGGTTGGTCGTCATGCGCGAAGCCGACCCGCCCGCCGAGCCCCTCGCCCAGGTTCCCACCAAGCGCCGCCGGTCGCCGGCGAGCGCCTTGGTCAGGAGATCCGCCGCGTACTTGTCGTGGTTGGGACGGTCCAACACGGGATCTACCCAGCAACGGACGGGGAAGCGGTCGAAGAAGGCCTGCATCTCCTCCTTGTCCGGCGGATTGTTGGCCGCCCCGACCACGGCCAGGAGCGGCACCGGCCGGAGTCCTTGCCCGCTGTCGAACTTCTTCTCGTTGATGATGGTCAGGAGGGTGTTCAGGATGTGGCTGCCACCACGGAAGACCTCGTCCAGGAAGGCCACTTCGGCCACCGGCAGCTTGCCCTCCGTACGCCGCAGCATCTTGCCGTCGACCAACCCGGCCAGGTCGATCGAACCAAAGAGCTCCTCGGGCATCGTGTGGTTGCTGATGAGATAATCGAAGAACCCCGGCCCCTCGACGCCCGAAGCTTGGGCGACCGAGCGCACCAGGAGGCTCTTCGCGGTGCCGGGAGGCCCCATGAGCAGGACCGACGTGCCGGAAAGGAGCCCGGCGGCGACGACATCGACCTCCTCATCGCGAGCCACCAAGGTGGCCTTGACGCTCCTGGTCATCTCCATGATGTCGTCCATGACCTGCGCCCTATGGGCCATGAGCTCGGGCGCCTTGGCCGGATCGGACAGCAGGTCGGACATCCTGGCCTCGAACTGCTCGGGGGGTAGATTGAACATATAATTATTGTTATAAATACCCCAAGCCAACCTAGGCAATCGCTCGATTGAGGGTCGTCTCGAGGGTCGCGGCCTGAACGTGCCGGCACCCGGCGACCATTGCCCTGAAATCGGCCAAAACAGCCTTCTTTCGGTCGGGAGAGTGGGTCCCGGACGTGAGCCTGATCCAGGCCGCGGCCAAGGCGCAGATCACCAGGGGGACGTCAACGGAGGCAGCGGCGCCGTTCCTTCGTTCGGGCCGGACCAGGAAAGACTGGAGCAGGGGCGGCCACGCCTCGGGATCGCGCGCCGAACGGACTTGGGCGCGCAGGGCGGCATGCAGCATCCCGTGGAGGGATTCGGCCTCCAGCAAGCAGCCCAAAAGCCTGCCCCCGGCATTCGGGAGCGCCCCGGGCAGGTTACCCGACCTGGCGGAGGCCAGGAATTCGGAAATGGCGAATAGTTCCTTCACGGCGGCCGCGTCCTTCGGGTCGGTCGACTTGAGGACGGTTTCCTCATGGGACCTGAAAAAAGGCACCAGCAACAAAAGCAGGGCATCGGCCAGGCTGGGCTCGGGCCTCCAAGCCGCACCCTCCTGACCGACCCGAAGTCCCGCCAAGGTCTTGTCGATGCCCCAAAAGGTAAGGCGGTCCTTGCCGCAATGGGCCAAGATGGCTTGTTGGAAGACACACAACCCGAAGGGCGTGGCCTCAGGGAAATCGTTGGCGCGGCGGGGCATGGCCAAAGCTCCGCCGGCCGCCGAAGAACCCTCGACCACCTTAGCCGCCCGAAGGGTGGCGGCGGACAAGATGACCGGATCGAAGATGAGATGCCGCGCGAACCAGTGCTCGCACCCGGGACGTCCAGCCTCGGCCTTGAGGGCAGGATCGGCGAGCGTGCTCGCGAGCACCGCGACGACGGCACGGGGCACCTCCTCGTCCGACGCTTCGCGGAGCGCCTGGGCGACCTCGAGGGAGGCGACCGCGCATCGGGCCTGGAGCTTGCGGGCGCGGCCGATCGCCTGACCTATCGGTCCGGGTGTACTCATCCCCGCCGGACGCGCAGGGAAGTCGCGCCCAAACCATTGGCGAGGGCGAACTTCGCCTCGCACTTGGGGCAGACGTGCGTGGGACCTTCGGGTCCCCGCATGACGCCTCCGGCGCAGGAGATGGTGCCGCATTCTGGACCGCAGATCACATATTTGTCGGCGGCGCAGTAGGGGCATGCCGGCGGGGCGGAAACCGCCGATATGTCCACCGTTTCGCCCGCGCCTCCTTCCTGATCGGGTTCGATGTCGTCCGGACCGATGGCGTGCGAACGGTGCGACTCAAACGCCTCGGTCGCCGGGTTCCACCTGAAGTGCATGATGAACGGCCTGCGTTTGACCCCGCAAAGAGCCCGGAGGTAGAAATCCGCCACGGGATCGGCGTCGGGGAGATGACGGGCGTCCACCATCGTGACGCCGGCGGGCAGGCTATCGAGCATCGATCGGCCGCCCTTGTCGTCCTGGGAACGGCTGGCCTCGGTGAGGGTTTCGCTCATCCAGAAGAAGAGCCGGTCGAGGACGCCGGCCTCCATGGACTCGGCCTTGAGGAGGATGTCCGAAATGGCCGAAAGGGACCGGAGATCGGCGTCCTGTCCGCAGCCCACGACATAGAAATTGGCGACCAGGTCGCCAACCGTCGACTTGTACACCTTGAGCGACTTCGCGAGATCGTCGGTGGGCTTGCCGTCGGCGAGCAGGATGACGATGGGGCGCCAGTCGCCGCGCTGCACCTTGTCGCGTCGCGTCACCTCGTCGCGGATGCGCGCGGCGAGCAGTTCCAGGGCGGCGCCCAAGGCCGTACCGTTGCCGAGCCGGACCGCCGGCACCACCGCATCGGGCAAGGCCGTCAAGGGGAGGAGGACCTTGGCCTTGCCGGAAAACCCGATGATCGACACATGTACGGTCTCGAGGGCCTGGGGATTGGTGCCAAGCCGCGAGAATATGCCGGCGATGCCACGTCGGGCGGCGGCGAGCCCCTCCCCGACCATCGACTCCGAGCAATCCAGGAGGATGTAAACCGGCAGACGCCTGATCATCTCAGGAAGGGATCCGGATGAGGAGGATGCGGCCGTCCGTGTTGAGCTGGAGCTGCATGTTGTTCACGACCTCGACGGTCTCCCCCGGAGCGACGGGCTTCTTGGCGCCCCGATCCATCATGGCCTCGAATCCGATGTTCTTGAAGGCCCACCCGGTGGAAGTCCGCACGAAGCGTCCCTTGACCGGGCGGTCGGCCTCCTTGGCCGACATGTTCTCGTAGCCGATCTTGCTCTCGTGCCAGGAGCCCAACGCACGATCGTGGACGATGGTGATGCTGGCTCCATCCGGCTCGTACTTGCGGGCCTCGCCCATGCCGCTGGGCGAGTAGAAGGTCCCCTGTGGGTAGGAATAGGAGGTGGTGCCGCAGAAGGGGCACCGATAGCGTCCGAAGTAGGCGAATGACTTCTGCTGGCACTGCTTGTTGTTGCAGGGAACCACCATCGCCAGGGTCTGCTCGATGCCGCGGATCCAATCGGTGGCCGAGGGGCGCTTGTTCGGGTCGTGCAGGCCATCGACGAATGCCCGGAGGAAAAGCTTCATCATGGGCTCGCCGCAGACGGACATCGGGATCTGTTCGATATCGCAGTAGGGCAGGTACTCGGCGTTGTCGGGACTCTTCGCGTTGATCCGGTTGCGCGGGTCGGTGGGATGCTCGACGAAGAGCGCGTCGGCCCCCATGAGCCGGACTTCGTCGTTGCCCGCGTCCCCCGGGTTGAGGGTGCCGGCGAGACGGCCCCTCAAGGGATGCCGATAGAGCAGGTACTGGTAGATGAGCACGGCCAAGGCGTGCAGGTCGGTGCGCTGGCTGGGCAGCACGCGGCCGGAATTACCCATGGGGAGGTGCTGGGTCTTGTAGATCTCCGGCGCGATGAAATCGGGGGTCCCGACGACGTCCGCGGGGAACATCCCTTCGACCACGAGCATGTCGCAGTCGATGACGCAGGCGGCCCCCGTGACGGGGTCGATCAGGACATTGTTGTAGGAAAGGTCGGAATGGGCGACCCCGGCCTGATGCATCTTGGCGACGGCGCGGCACATCTCCAGGCAGCAGTAAAGGTGGCTCTCCCAGGTGCCGAGTTCCTCGGGGTGCAGGAACTTCCGGCGCAGCTTCGCGGAGGCGAACCAACGTCCCTTCTTGTCGGCCCCCTTGATCTTGGGGCCGCCGGGCTTCGCTCCGAGCGCGAAGAAGAAGTCCTTGGGGTAGAGCGGGAGGATGACGAATTGCGTATCGACGCCGAGGCGGGGATGGCGGGCTTCGCCGGTCGTGAAGGGCAGGCCGAAGATGCCGCCATAATAAGGCTCGTTGCCCCGGAGGATCGAGTCGCGGTAGACTCCGGTGATCTTCTTCAGCCGCACGAGATCGCGGGAGGACAAAGGTTTCTTGAAGAACGCGGCGACGTTCGCCTTGTCGTCGCAGAACCAGACGTCCTTCATCCGGCCCGACTTCTCATCCTGGTCCGTGTTGATGGTGTATTGGCGGCCGTCGGCCGCCCGAAGGGTCATCTTGGGCATGGTCAGCTGATTTTATGCAAAATCACGGCGATGGTCCGGTCGTCGTGGTGGCCTTTCTCGTAGGAGTCCAACCAGGCGCAAAGCGGTCCTCGTTCCTTGTAGGTCTCGACGCGCTCGTCCCCCTGCTCGG
>JACCEC013031872.1_pt1 | contig 20628 bp, 21 predicted proteins | sample 7450121 | NCBI WGS metagenome assembly JACCEC01 (sample SAMN15323455, study PRJNA562643) | freshwater metagenome | isolation source: river surface water | place: USA:Blue River Watershed | collected 2017-08-18 | reverse complement strand
GGTCGTCTCCTGCGTGTGGTGCGCGTAGTAGCGAAACCGGTACACATCGCCCACCCGCAGCGGCGTGGCGGGCGACCGGAATGTCGGCCCACCAAACCCCAGGTCCATCCCCTTCAGCGTCGTGTGAATGACCGTCGGCGGCGACTCCTGGCGGTCGTCAAAGTCCGAGGTATAGAACAGCCCGGTCAGCACGCTTTCGCCGATGGTGGTGGTTTTCTCCCAGGCCCCGACGATCATCACGTCTTCGAAGCTGCTCACTGTCTCCATGCGGAACTTGCGCGGGTCAAAGAAGTACTTCAGCACCTTGAGCTCATCGGCCACGTAGCAGCCAAACATCACCGTGTCCGACTTCACCGCCGGCCCGTTGTAGTCGGGGGATGCCAGCGGAAACGACACACACCCCTTCCCATCCAGAGACGGGAACTTGAGGTGCCCCATGGATTCCGGGTTCTTGTCCGGGTAGTAGATAGGCCCTGCGGCCACGCGCCGAAGGCTCCCTCCGTGCGCAGCAATAGGAGGCATCTCCAGGTTGTCCCAGTAATCTACGTCTGCCCGGCCCGGGCGCCCGGCGCCGATCATCAGCATCAAGTCGGCCACGCTTTGACGGGCCAGCTTGTACTTGATGGCGAGCTCGCGCGCACCGTTCTCGGTCAGCACCTCATAGAGCGACGACAGGTAGGTGTTGATCAGAGCCATCTGCAGCCCCGTCAGCGACGCATCCGCGGCAAAACTCGGCCTCACGCGCCCGCGGTTCTCGGCCGGCGACAGTCGGATACTGAGCTTGTAGGCGTAACCCTGCATCAGGCCCGAGTTCGCCAGGTTGTAGCAGGTATTGAAGGCCTCGGTCCCTCTGCTGTTGAACGACCACCCGCACGCAGGGTAGTAGGCCATGTGCGAGTAGAAGTCCCCGGCGTCGCACACCTTCACGAGCACCCCAGCGCGGCGCCATGCCTCAAACTCGCTTTCCTTCTCCGGGAAGCTCTCCCCGGACGGCATGCCGCCGAACGTATCGAGGATCGCCAGCAGCTCCTCATCCCCCTTGCTCTCGGCAAACGTCCGAAATGCGGCGCTCGTTGAGGCGGGGATCATCGGCAGCGGCATGGCAAACACGCCGCGCGGGCTCACCTGAAGCAGCCACGGGTCACCTCCAGAATCGAATCCGACGCCATGGCAGCGGGAAAACCGATAGTCGTAGGCGATCCAGCCTTGCCGATCTGGCGCCCCGGTGTAGGCCGGCAGAATCCCTGCTGCTGCGCTTTTCTGCAGTGCAGCCGCAAGCCCCGGAGGAACCGACATCTTTGCCCGCTCGACGCCGTTGTTCGGCAATGACGCCAGATCCTGCCGGCCATACCCGGAAACAATCTGCACCAAGCTGGCCATGGTCCCGCTCCACCACGTTGGCCGCAGCCGCTCGAACTGAGTGTGCATGTACTCCGCGCCAACGGGAGAGGCGAAGTAGGCAAACCGACCCGGGTACTCGATCCGAAAACGCTGCAGCGTCACGTCCTTGGGCGGAAGGGCGGCGGAAGGGTCGGTGGGGTATCCGGCAATACGCCGCCGGGTCTGCTCGGTCAGTCGCACCCCGACCCCCTCGCCCTCCTTCACGCGCGCCATCGTGATGGCGCCCGAGAACAGTATTGGGATGGCCCCGCCACTCCAATCACTCGCGGATTCCTTCTCCCCGGATCGGGTGGTGATGTAGATCCGGAACGTCCCGCCCATATCCACGGCTTCGGCAGTACCGCCTCCAGGCAGGTCAATAACCCGCTTGAGGCTGTCCAGGCCGGACGTTTGCTTGATGTTCGTGACGGATCGCGCGAGCCATTCAACCGCTCGCGCATCATCCGGCGAAAGCTCAGCACTGTCCGCGAATCGCCCATACGGGCGGGGCGCGTACATCAGGTTAAACGGTCAGGCTGACCCGATAGCCGATGTCGTAGGTGTCGCCATCCTGGAACACCCGGGCAGCGGCGTACTTGGTAGCCGACACCAGCGCGCCGGTCGTGCCGCCGCGGGCATTAGTGGTCAGCATGGCGGCGCCCGTCACGTTGAGCTGGCTGGCCGTGGCAATGGTCACAGAGGCCACGGCGCCCAGGTTGTCGATAGCCCCCGTGGCGGTGTTTGCCGGCGTCCAGGCCGGGCGGGTCGCCGAGGTATAGCCTTCAGTGAGGCTCACGATTTCGGAAGCGGCGGCAGCAAAGCTCGCGGCCGTCCAGTTGGCCGCCGGGGATGCCCCCCCGGAGAACAGCGCCAGGAAGTAGCCGGCAGGCTTGGCCGTGGAGCCAAGCGCCACATTCAGCAGGTGAGCCAGGCCCTCGGTAGGCAGCAGGTTGGGCGTGCGCACCCACTCGCCGCCGTTGATCCGGTCAAAATACTCGCCCGCAGCCAGAATGCTCTGGCGCGGAAAGTAGATACCGTCGTCGGTGATGTCGAAGCGCTCGCGGGCCAGGTCGGCGGCAAGTTCGTGTTGCAGGTTCATGGTAGTGCTCCCGGAGTCATGTTGAGACGGCTGTGAGCATACGAATCCCGCGCAAAATCGAAGAACCCCACAAGCCAGAAACGCCGCGCAGTACCTTCCCATGCATCTCCACCGCAGCGCCGCTGCTGGTCCCGATCACATATCCGTTCTCCGCCAACCAAGCCACGGCGGGCGCGCCACCCTGCCCACGCTCTCCCGCAGCCTCCGCAGACAGCCTCAGCGAACTGCCTGGAATCGGCGGTTTTACCGACACCCTGCGAATATCGAACCCGTCCGGGCTTGCCCCTTGAATGAATGCCACATGGTCAGCCTGACCAACCCAGATCCCTCCATCCACCGGCTCAACAAAAGTGATCCGCTGCGGCATCAGCACAAAGCCGTGTCGCTCATCGTGCAAGTGAAAAGCAAGCGACTCCGACCAGCGCAGCACATTGGCCCGGGCCGTCAGAATCCGGCCGCGCCAATACCGCAGGAACGCGCCGGACGGCATGGGAGAAAGGTGTCGAAACTGTGCCGGCCGGCCAGGATCAGGCAGCGCTGGGAGGTCGATCGACGGTGACGGAACTGCAAAGTCACCCGCCGCAGTCAGCTCCCCTCCGTTCTGGCGCGTGAGGTACATCCTCAAACCGGTGACGGTCGCATCCAGACACAAGGGGAACGTCACCTGAATCCGCCCGCCATCCTCCACCTCAGCAAAGGCCACGGCTGAAAGAGGCGACTCTTGCTGCCCGCGCAGCCAGGCCACCGCAACGCCATAGGTTCCACCAGGGAGCGACCCGCTTCCACTTCCCACCACTATGGGCGGCGCGGGCGAATCCAGCGTCAGCCGACGAGCGCTACTCCCGTCGAACACGAACAGCCCCGCGGCCCCGGCCACCACAACAGACGCGTTCACCACCTCATGAAACGCCGGCCCTGCCCCAATGACGGCAAGCGCTTCGTGCGTCCAGGTCGTCGGGTCGATGCGCACCCACTGATCGCCCAGCACACCGAACACGTCACCGTGCAAAGGGCTTTGCCAGATCCACCGATAGGGTGTCGTCGTCACCTTCCGCACGCCGGCCCTGAGTCTTGCTCGGCCTGTTTCCGTGATCTCGAAGTTCACCGCATCGCGCACATAGAGGCGCGGCGCATCGCCGCCCACCTGCAGCGCATCGTCGTCAGAAACGGTGTTCATGCCGCCCAGCGGCAGCAAATTGGTATCCATCAGAAGGCTCCTTTGCGGAACTGATCCGCGTTGCCATCGGGCCGGATGTACTGCGCGCCGGGCCAGATGTTCGGCACCCCAGACGATGCGGGCGGCACGATTGAAAGCGGTAGTAGCGCACGGGCCGGCGGACGGGTGCCACCCCCACCGCCCCCAGCCCCTCTGCGTACCGTCATGCGCTCCCGGAACGAAATCGGGCTGTACTCACTGGAGAAGGCATCAAAGCCCGGGACCGTCAGCTCTCGCACACGTAGGGAAACCCATGTCGCACCAAAGGCCTCGGCATTGAACCCGGCCGGGATGGTCGGCATCGGCCTGCCCACATGCAGCCGCTTCCATTGGTAGGGCGAATCCTCGCCGGACGCACCCATCTGGGTGGCCTCAAAGCCGCCTATGCCATCAAGAGACCGAATGAAGTTCGACACCCACGGCCCGGTGATAGACATGGGCGAAATCCCGGCTGGCTGGATGGTCTGCGGCCCCAGGTAAGGCGCACTCAGCACCGCAGGCGAACCCATCTCGGCGGAGTCATGACTGCCGTACTGCACCACATCCTGCGAGCCATCACCGACGCGCACCCAGCCCATTCGGAACGGCCTGAATCCATCCGGTGCAATCGTCTGCGTGCGATAGGTAACGTCGGCGCCTCCGAATCGGTCTTCGTCATCAACGTTCGGCCACTTCGGCAAGATGAAGCGCACACGATGCCCAACGCCCGGCCTCCCAAACCGGGCGCCCGGCGGGTATCTCAGCAGCGGGTTTGCCGGGTCCGTCTCCTCCCCAACATAGTGCAGATTGGTGGCGCCATGGTTCTCCTTAGCCTGCTCCGGAGCCTCCACCACCGCCCAGATGGTGTGCGGGCTCAAGGTGGGCCGCCCGACCGCTATCGTTGCATCGATGCCATCCAGCTCAATGCGTCGATTGCGCATGGAGACCGAGTGCACACCGATCTCCGTCGCGTTGAAGCCCTGCGCAATGGCCGATGGCGTGCGGAGCGTGCAGGTGCCGAACTGCTGCGCCAGGTAGATGCCCTCAGGGAGGATGCGCTGCTCGTTGATTGTTGGCTGGCCTACCGCCAGAAACGGCGGTGCAATGCCATCCGGCGCGACCTTGCGCGGAGGGTCGGGCAGTCCGCCTACGCGGGTGAGCCGCAGCTTGTCCGAGACCCGCAAGTAGTTGGTTCCTGATACCTCGATCTGCTGCCGGGTGTCCGAGATGCGCGGCTTTGGGATGATGGCCATGTCGCCGCCTGCAGCCTCGACGCGTCGAAACTGAAGCCGAACCCCAGCAACGCCGAACAGCTCCGCGCACGCGCCGAATACCTCAATCTCGGGGGTCACCTTGCGCAGCGTGGGCGAGCCCATCAGGTCGCGGTGCGCCCATCTTGGCCCGATGATGTTCCAGTGGATCGACAGGTCAGGCATGCCCACCCGATCCTGAGCCTGCCCGATGGCCGACACATACCTGGTGCGCAGCTTCACTTCTGGAAGCGGGATGCTTGGCGGAGCAATCCCATACCGAGACTCAAAACTCAGCGTGCGCACCGCAAAGGCCACAAAGGGGGCGCCAGAATCTGCCGGCGCAATACCTCCGATTCGGTCAAAGTAGCGCCGGGTGTTCTCGATGGAAGAACTTCCGTGCAGCGACAGATCCTCACCCACGGCACCCAAGACGCGGGCGGCGTTATGGACCACACCCCAGGTCGAGATCGGAACAGGCTCAATGCCATCTGCGCCGACAGTCCTGACGAAGTGGCTAACCAAACCGCGACGCTCGTATTCAGACACCAGACCATCGGCCGCCGGGACGCCAGATGGAACGATCAGGCGGGCGTTGTTCGCCACCTCTGGGCGCCCGAATCGCTCCATCGTGGCCCCAACCGCACCAACCAGCCTGTTCCGGTTCTCAATCGCCGTCCATTGCGACCACCCCGGCGGGTTCAGGCCGTCGTTCGGGTCATAGACCTGGGCGATGTGCTGCTGCAGGTTGTAGGCCTCGGCACGCCCATAGCGGTAGTGCTCCTGCCCTGTCGAATGAAACCCCGGCGGCGACACCCGGGTGAGCCAATTGAATGCGCGGGCAGAGCCCCACTGCTCGCGAAAGCCCTGAACATAGATTGTCTGCGACTCAGGGATGATGCGCTCACCAAACCGCGACGCATCAAATCCGGCCGGCTGAATGGATTGCGACCCTCCGACCGCTGGCCTGCCCACAAGGTCAGATCCAAGGCCTTCGGGTTCGATCACTCGGGGGCTCAGGCTGGCCCAGGCTACCCCTGCCTCAGGCGCAGGCACGCCGCCAGGAGACACGAGACGCACGCCATGGGTCGCAGTCGCAACACCAAACAAAGACGCCAGCAGGCCACCCGGCTTGATGTCCCTGCCGAAGTACCCAACAGCATGAGCCTGGCCAACCAGCGACGGCGCCGGTATTCCACCGGCCAGGATGTAGCGATTGCGATTGATTGCCGTGGGCTGCCCAGCGGCCGGCGGCGCAATGCCTGCCGTCAGGATGTACCGCGTGCCTTCCGCCACCCACGGCGCACCGAAGGCCTGCGCGCTGAATCCGGAGCCGTGGACAAAGGTCTGCCAGTTCCAGACAGCCGCGGCGCCGCCGGGTGATGGCGCGGCAATGCCAGGCGGAGATACCGGCGTATCCCAGTTCCAGATAACCCCTGGCCCGAACGCTGCGCTGTTGAACCCCAGCGTAACCACCACCTGCTCTACGCCGCTCGGCGGAGCGAACTCAAGAGCAACAACCCCGCCGTTTGGCGGGGTGTAGGGCGGCCCGAAGTTCAGCGCAACGACATTACCGGACGGGGGGGTGTAAGGCATGGCGGCGCATCAAGTCAGGGGCGACACGTTGGCGGCAATCACGTCATTGCGCCCCGCATAGCGCCCCACCACGTCGTACTTGAGCGCCGGATCGAGCCCGGTCACCATCCACGTTCCATCGGACGCCGACTGCACCTGCGCCACCAGCACGCCGTCACCAGGGTGGCCGCCGGCCGTTCTCAGCAGCACGCGGACGGTTGCGGAAACCGGCACATTCTCGACCGTGGTCAAACCGCCCGGGTCATTCCCAGCCAGGTATCCCGCACCGGGCCTGATCCGATGACGCATTGGCGCAACCGCACCTGGAGAGGCTCCAGGGCTGATCGCGTGGCTTCCTTCCGGACCCAGAACGTAGGTGGTCACAGGTCATCCCAGAGCAGAGCAATGCCCGGCGGGTTTGCGTTGGTGATGGGGTCGGCGATCAACCCCGTCTCGCCGCCCAGAGCGATGTAGTTGCGCGTCACGCCATCCACCGACAAGGCAAACTGATCTCCCGTGGTCACGTTCGGCGCCCAGTAGAGGGCCAGCGCCGGATCGGGCTGAATACTCGGCGTGAGCCGATAGGTGCGCTGCATTTGCACAGCTCCGCCCGACGTGGCCGCATCGGAACCGCCGGCCCAGTAGCTCAGATCCTGATGCCAGGCCGCCATCACCGAATGCAGATAGCCCTTCTGGATGCGCATGACGGCCGGAGCAACCACCGACCCCGAGTTGTACGCCGCCGGGTTGCGCGCGATGGCCAGTCCCGCAGGCGTCCGCGCAACGTCCAGGAACGCCATGCAAAACCCGTTGTAGGCACTCGCGTAGGCGCCGACGCCAAGGCAAAGTGCAAAACGCCCCTCGCTGTGCATGGCATAGCTCTGGGTGTCCACCGTCGCAAGCGTGGCGGCATTTCCGCCGGAGCTGTTGTAGAAGTTGAATTCTCCGGTGTTTGCACCAGTCAGCACCCCTGCTCCGTCCGTCGCCATGCCGATGCTGATGGCGATGTTTGCAAACGACGTAGCCCCATACAGCCCGCCATACGGACGGATCTTGATGATGACGGGGCTTGTTCCGGCAAGGGTGTCGTCGAACCTGTACAGGAGTGGGGAAAGGTATGATCCGCTGCTGATGACGGCCGAGATCCCCGAGATGTTGAGCTGGCCCGTGTCGCTCGTTTGCACAAGCCCGGCGGCAATCAGGTTGTCATGCAGCGCCTGAATCCAAGCCTTCAGGTTTGCTGCCGTGTCATTCTTCGCGTTCAGTGCGCCCCACGTCACCTTGTTCAAAGCAGATCACCCATGGGGGTTTCGCCGGGCCATTGACCCTTCACGGCATGCCACTGGCGGTAATCGTCCAGCACCTTTTCTGCTGCGCCAGCATCGCGCGCTGCAATGGCCAGCCACTCGCCCAGCGGGGCCCCCGGCGCAGGGCCGCCACGCTCGGATGCGAACAACTGGAAGGCCGGCAGCGAAAGCAGCCGGCCCCAGTTGATCCGATCCGACGACGGCAAGATATCCGCCGACTGGATTCCGATGGCGCCAATCACCAGGGTTGCAGGCATGGCTTACACCTTGAAAATCTTGTTTGTCCCGTTGTCCCAGGTAACGATGATGTCCCCGCCATTGGGCGTGATCGGCAGGCCGGTAGCCGTGTCGATGTAGGCAATCACCGGGCTGGTGGCCTCGGATCCCGTGTCCTTGTAGATCACGATGGCCTCAATGGTCGCGCCGGAAACGCTGGTAAAAGTACAGTCCGCCGCATCAGCAGCGCCTCCGGTGGTGGACTTGCTGGTGAGCGTCACCGGGCCAGCAATCCGGGCCGACAGCGTAATGTCCGCCAGATACTGGTGGATGGCCGTCTGCGGCGTGTAGGCACCGGTATCAACCAGATAGACCTTGATGGTATCGGTCAGCCAGTTGAGCTGGCCTTCCAGGAAGCGCTGGCGCGCGTAGTCGTAGAGGGTATTGGCCATCTTTCAAATCTCCTTGGTGGTGCGCATCACGGCATGAAGCTCTGCGTGACGTGGGGGAAGTCCTCGCGCGTGAGCCGGCGCAGGTCGGCATCCGGCAGCGGGCCGAAATAAGCCGTAAAGGCGGCCTCCGCTGCAGCCGCACGCGACGGATCGATAAACTCGGAATCGGGGATGCTGAAAGCCCGGAAGAGCACCCACTGGACAAGGTGCTCATGGTGGTGACGGGCGATCTCAGGGCTGTCCGTGGTCTTTGACATGGGGCGCTTGGGCGCCCGGTATCCCTCAAAAATCAGCAGCCCGCCCACAGACGGGCGAGGCACGAGACGAATGGAGGTGTCGTTCAGGATCGCGTACTTCGGCACCCCGGACTGGTCGCGCCAGTCTTGAATGCAGTCGTCAAGCCACTCCTGCGAGCGGAATCCAATCGGCGGGCCGCGATGCGCCGCCCCGTCCTCACGAAAGCAGCAGTTGTCTATTTCGATCAGACTTGCGTGAAAGTCGTACTGCGCCCGACCAGCACTCACCGCCACGTCGCAGACCTCGGAGTCATCTGCCGCATGAATCATCCGGCCGCGAATGCACGCCTGATATTCGGCCTCGTTCAGAAAGTCCCGCACCTCGGCATCGCTGACGAAGAACGGTTCTGCCTTGTCTTTGGCCAGGAGCCGGTAGCGGGAAATCAGCTCAGCCAGGGTCATGGCTTACGCCGCGCCGAACTGGTCAATTAGCTGCAGGGCCTGGGTGCGCATGGCCTCCACCGACAGCCGGCCGTCGAGCTTCTGGCGGTAGTTGCGCGACACAAACTCCTTGAGCGCGTCCTTCTCCATGAAGGTCACGGACTGGCGCAGATCCTGGAGCTGGTTTTCCTTGTCGAGCTCTTCCGCCTGCTTCTGCTTGGCCGCCTCCAGAATCTCGGCGGTATCGTCGCGCGGGATCTCGGCCACCTCGGTGATCTGCGCAACCTTCTCCGGCGCAACCTCGGTCTTGGCCTCGCGGAACAGATCGACGTGGCACAGGAACTGAGTTGCGACAGAACCGGGGAGGTAGCGCACCTGGTCAGCAACAAAGCTCAAGCCCGTACCGTAGAGGTGATCCGTCCAATCCGGACGGCGGCCAACGTACTGCACCGCCACGTGGCCATTCGGGATCACCGATGCAACGGCAGCCGCAGGGGGCGGCGTCAGCGGCACCGGCGCCTCCACCAACACCTTTTCGGGCTCAATGGCTTTCAGCGCATGCACCACGCCGCGGAACAGATAGTCCTTCGCTTTCTGCTCCGCCGGGAGATCGGCATAGGGCACGCAGCAAGGGTGCTCCTTCTTTTCGGCATCCTTCACCGGGCCGTACTTCCAGCCCTCCGCCAGCTTCTGTGCCAGCCAGGATTCGTGCGACTGTTCGGGGGTGGCATCCGGCTTGGCCAGGTGCATATCGACACCAGCCAAGGCGCTGCCCTGCTGCCATTCGGGCGCATCCTCCCACGCCGGCTGCGAGGCATCGCCCAGCGACGCGCAGTAGGCGCGGTTGATCTCATGTGCCACGCGGGCAATTTGCTTCCGATCCATGTGCATCTCCGTTCAGTCCAAGGGGGGCCCTTTGGCCACCCTTGGGTTCAGGCCTTATCGCGCGCCGACGAGCTCGCCGATCACGCGCACATCGATCTGAGACACCTTGGCGTTGGCAGCGCCACCGGTGGTCAGAATCAGCCGGGCGGGCTTGGGCAGAACAACCGGCGCGGCCGTGTTGGCCTTGCGCAGGATTGCGGCCGCGGCCAGGGTCGTTGCCGCGAAGAAATAGTCGTCGTCCTGCGGCACCTCGGCGGAATCCACGCCGTCCTCGTACTCGAAGCCCAGCTTCCCGGTGACGGAAGCCGTCATCGCCGTGGAGACGGTGACAATCGCCTCGTCCAGAGACATACCCTCGGGCAGCGGCCCCAGGTCGAGCTTGTCGCCAGAGGCAATGGCGGCAGTGGAGTTGGAATCAAGCAGCGCGCCGGAGGCGTTGGTCTTGATCTGGTAGGTCAGGATCGACAGGTTGCCGTAAGGGGCGCTGCCGAACTGACGCAGCTTGCTGCGGTTCTTGGTGATGGTGGCCATGTGGCTCTCTCCTTGAATTCGGGTCGCGGGTCATGAGCAGCCGGCCAGGGCCGGCCACTCAATCAGGCGTGATTACATGCGGGCGCCGATGATCGGCACGGCGGTATCGATGGCAACGGCGCCGTAATCGGTGAATTGCTTGCCGCCGTCGCCGGTATCCACCTCGAAGCGGATCTTCGAGACGCCGCGGATAGCGCCGATCAGAAGCTCGATCTTGTCGCCGTGGTCCAGCTCCTTTTCGCTCCAGAAGAACGGGATGCCGGAGCGGTCGGACGCGGCCAGAGCCTCGGCCACGGCTTGGCCTCCGAGCAGAATTGCGCGATCCACAGCGAAGGTCGTACCGAAGCCGGCCGGAACGATGCAGGACGACTCGGTTTCGCTGGTGAAGCTGGCGCAATACTTGATGGTGTCGCCGGCGTAGAAGCGAATCGGCTTGGGCATCTTGACGATCAGCGTGTTGTTCCACAGGCCGGCGGAGCCAAGGAACAGCGGGTGCATCTTGGCCTGCTGGGCGCGGGCCAGGGCGCTGGCCTGGAACTGGCGGAAGTTCGGGTCAGTGGCAAACGCGCTGTACTGCGCCGGGGACACCAGCAGCACGCGCAGCGGCTCGTCCTCGGCCATCACGTCACCGTCGAACTTGACCGGCGGCGGGGGCAGCGCGATCTGATCCATGGTGGAGCGGATCGCATCAATCACGCCCATCTTGAGCTGATCGGTGGTCGCCAGGTCGATTTCGCCAACATTCACGGTGAAGGCCTGGATGCCGGCACCGTCAGCGATGAAGTGCCGGTTCTTGGTCGGAGCCTTGACCGTATTGACCAGGATCTCAGCGAACTTCGGGTGCGCGTCGGTCGGCACCTTCCATTCGATGTTGTCGTGATAGCCCCGGGCGCCAGCCATGTGCACCAGCAGGGACTGGTCGACGTAGGCATCCATCAGCGACTGGGCAATCGGGCGGCCAAGGGCGCGCAGATCGACTGGGCTGCGAATCGAGGTCATTGCGTCGCCCAGATCCAGCGGGAAGCGGGCCTGATTCACGCGCAGACGGTCCTCGGTCAGCGAAATACCAGTCCCGCGGCCTTCGGCGTTCGCGCTGCCCATGATCGGCACCGCGCCAACAGGGTTCAGCAGGTGGAACTCCACCTCGTCACCGCGGTTCTTGCTCAGATCCATACAGCGCACGATGGGCATGTGCTGGGTGGTCTGCTTGCGAATGGTCGCAGTGGCCCCGGCGTTGCCCTTGGGCATCGGGCCGGTCAGGCGTGCAATGGTCGAATTGCGCTGGGTGTGGGTGGCAAACAGGCCGGCGGCCTGTTGGACCATGTTGGTCTTGTCGCCGTATCCGGCGTGGGTCTTGATTGCGGGCATCTATGCCTCCGTCAAATGAGCGAGTTCAGGTAGGCATCGATCTCGGCCGGCGCCATGGTCGCCATAGCCTCCGAGAGCGACGCCGGGTCCATCTGCGCCATCTGCTCCTGCCGACTCAGCCCAGCCGGACGGCCTCCCGGGATGTCCGAGAGGCTCGCCGGCGGGGTCGGCTTGAGCGCATTGATGGCGGCCTTTGCATCCGCGGCCGGATCGGCCTTGGTCTGCGCGGGCGGCTGACTCACTGCGGCGCCTGCTTTCTTGAATGCGTCGAAAACCTCGATCACCTGCCCGGTCGAACCCTCAGTAAGGGCGCGATCCAGGGCCTGCTGCACGATGCTGGGCTGCTCAGCCTTCCAGGCCGCAAACTCTTGAGACTCCACGATGGAATCCGCGTCAGGATGTGCGGTGTAGATCGCCGACAGATGCGCCTCGGCGGCACTCTTGGCGGTCTGCTGCTGGAGCGGCTGCAGCTTGGCGTCAATGGCGGCCATCTGCGCCGCCACTTGGGCCTGCACCAGCTGCGCCACGCCCTTGGCCATTGCCTCCGGGGAGAAATCCCCGAACAGCGCCGGATCGACACCTGCGTCGATGGCCGCCTGGGCCGCCGCTGCATTTGTATCTGCCTGGGTGGGCGCCTGGCCGGCGTCGGCCCGGGCTTGCGCCTGGGCTTGCAGCTCTGCCAGTTGCTGGTTTGCCAGCTCGAGCTGTGCGGACTTCTCCCGGAGCCTTTCCCGGGTATCGGCCAGCACCTCGAAATTGATCGTGTGCTTCCCGTCCTTGGCCATCACCACCGCGTTTTCGGCAGTCAGTTGGTCATCGGGCGGAGTGGTATCGGTTTTCGCCGCATCCTGAGCGGCAGGGGCAGGCGCGGGATCAACGGCAGCAGGTTCAGCGGCGGGCTCGCTGATCGGTTCCGTGGTCAAAGCCCCGGTATCGCCCTCGCCCATCTCCAAGAGTTGGGCCGCCTGCGCGGGGGTCAAAGAGCCCCCGGCGTCGATAGCGCTTGCAATGAAGTCGGTGTGTGTCTGATTGGGCATGTCCTGTTTCCCGCCACATATCGCCGTGGCCGCAAGGGATGAAGTGCATGGTCCGCAGCCGTTCGGCTGCCCATCGCCCGGAATTCGGGCTTGGAATCAGTGTCTTTTCGCGGGGGTGTTAGGCGCCAACCCTAGACAGGGGCGCGGGGGATGGGCGTAAAAAAGCCCGCGGGGAGCGGGCTTGTGACTGCGTTGCGGAGATTCGCAGTTACGATTCTTCGAGCTTTTCCATTTCTCCGATCACAACGTACAGATCTCTGTCGATAGATGCGCCACTTCCGACGTAGGCGGTTATTTTCCCACGACTGGCCCCGCCACGAAAAACGTCCTGTGCAATGAGGTATCTCCTCGCAACTGCCTTGCCGAGCACTGCATCCATCAGACCCGTTACGCCGTCACCTGTGTACGTGCCAGAGGGGGTGCCAAACAGCATGGTGCAAAGCGCGTTTGGCGTGAATTGGTAATTGCTCACTTCGCCCCCCCCTTCAGCCTCGCCACCTCGGCCCGCAGCTCCGCGATCACGGCCTTGTAGCCGGCGGCGTCGGCCTCGCGGGCGGCTTTCGCGGCATTGGCGGCCGCTGCTAGGTTGGTCACGTCGGCGCCGGAAGCAGCCTCAAGCATCACAATGCGCTTGCGTAGGGCTTCGTTCTCGTTCTGGAGGTCGATCAGCCCTTCGAGCATGTCGTTCAGCAGCGTGGCCACATCGCGATCAAGCTGGGCGAGCCTCGACTCGCTGATTTCGTACTCGGTGCCAGCCGGGTTGATGATGCAAATAGCCACGGTGAGTTCGTCGCGGCGCCATTTCCACCAGTTGCGATCTTCGGCCGGGCTCATTTTGCACCGCCTTCCTGCTCGACAAAGCGCGAAGGAGATGCAATTTTCTGGAAGTCCAGCGGAGGAGCGTTCTGATCTTTCGCTGCTCGCACTTCGTCATCGGTAAACTTGTCGGCGGCCGGCACAACAAGCTCCAGCGCAGAAATCGGGATGTCAATTTCGTGATATCCGTCACCGTCCATCCATACGCACATGACGCGCCCATGCCCGGCAAACGCTGCTGCGGTCATTAGGACGCCCGGATTGGATTTGATGCGAACGACTTTTCCGACAAACCCTTCAAGCTCTTCTGCGCACCCTTCATCTATACCAAGGTTGTCTTCGAGCTCTTCAAGCCTGGCTTGCAGGATTGAAGCCTTGTCGGATAGCGATGAAAGCGCAGCGCGCTGACGTTCGGCGCTCTCAAGGCTGCTCAAGAGTTTTTCCATGCGCTCATTCGCAAGCACCAATTCCCTGGATGTCTTATCCCGGGCCTCGATGATCTTGCTCGCCGCGTCGTTGGCGATACCGCCCAGCTTCTCGGCGTAATCTTGGAATTGCTTTTCGCTTGCTACAATCGCGTCAGCCATGATGTGAAGCTCCTTTCACGTTGAGGTTAGAGCCCGGCCGGTGTTCCTGCACCTGTCGGGTTCGTCAATTATAAGCCCGTGGTCATGAAAAAGCCCGCATAAAGCGGGCTCGTTCGGTGGAAAAGGAACCCGCCTGGTGAGCGTCGGGGAGATGCGCGGCGGGTGTTGTTGGTGGGGCAGGCTGTTTACTTCGGAGTGCCGGGCAGCGGCATCCAGTGCGTCGGCGTGAAGTCCGGCCATTCCTCGACGGCAGCACTGCCGCCGCCGAAAGTCCACATCTCGCAGTCGTCGCGCTGGACGCGGTAGCACTCACCCCAGCGGCCGTCGCGCTCGCGGTAGGCGAGGAAGGTAGTTCCATCGGTCGGAGCGGTGTCGATGGGCTGCAGGCCGGGCGCTGGCGCCTTCATGGCGCGCAGATTGCTGCGAAGCTCGTAGCCCAACAGCGGCCAGATCTGTTCGATGGCATGCTCTCGGGCGTACTTGCGGCCGTCCGCGGCGGAATGCTGGGCAGGATCGACCGATCCGTAGTTGATGCCCACGATCTTGGTGCCATTGCGCAGGACGAGGACGCAGAAGGTTACCTGGTCAAGAGTTCCATTCACCTTGTCCAGCAACTTATAGCCATTGCAAGAACCCCCCAGGCCCTCAGCGGCAGTGAAGTAGTGCTCAGCCGCGATGTTCGCCTCGATGTCCGCCGGCGTCACACGCGGCGCGGTCAGGCCCTTGGCCTGGATTTCCTGCTCGATCTGTTGGTCGGTCACTGCGCTACTCCTTCAAGGTTGTCGGCCGGGTTGTAGTCGAGGATTTCGCGCAGACGTTTTGCGCTTAGAATAGACGAAGCCATGCTTTCGTTGCCTCCATAACGATGGTTTGGTTAGAGCCCGCATCGGATTGCCGTCCGTTGCGGGCTCGTCTATTTTAGTCCATTCGCAAGGTTTCAACGCCACTATTCGCGCCCGCTTCCGCGCTACTTGGAAGCTGCGGAGTGGTCGGCGTTGTGTCTCCAGGCATGCCGCCCGCGCCATTCACAGGAACGGATTGATCGGGTACTGGATAATTCGGGTCTTGCCCGCCAGGATTGGGCGGCTGCCATCCGGCTTGCTTCATCACCACATCGCCGATGGGGGCGATAGCTGGGTTCATGGCGATCTTTTCGCCCGCTTGCATTGCGGCGAATGCGCTATTCACGCCGATCTGCACCGCATCGGCTAGCAGCTTCTTGACCTCGGCCTCGCTCTTTGCGGCCTTCAGGTCCAATTCGCGAGACTTGAGCTCGTTTGATACTTCTGACCTGACGCGCTCCTCCACCTGCTCAGGCGATTCCTGTTGCCCGGCGGCGCGCAGGGCCTCCACCAAGTCGCGCTTGAACGGCACGTCCATGAGGGACGCCAGGAACGGCATAGCCGCCGCCTGATACTGGGCCGGCAGCGCCTTGATGGCCTCCGACAGCGCATTGAGCTGCTGGCCACGGAAGCTCGACGTGCTGGGCACATCCTCCAGCGCCACAAGCAGGCGCGTGCGCTGCAGGTCGTTTGAGATGCGCGGCGTTCCGGTCTCGGGGTCCATGTCAGGCTGATTGAGCACCACGGTGCGATCTGCGCGGATTGCGTCACCCTCGATCACTACAGTGTGCTCCTTGCTGCCGATGTCCTCGACGATCATTGCCATCAGCAACTCGCCCACCTGCGTCCTGCCGGCCCGGAAATTGGTCATCATGCCGGCCAGCGCCTGATTGCTCTGCTCGACCTGGGTTTGCTCTTGGATGCCGCTCGTTGCCGTGCCGCGCTTGCCCTGGAATCCGCTCGTGATACTGCTCACGCGCTCGATTGCGGCCCGTGCGTCCATCATCAGTTGGTAGTGCTGGTCGGTAAGTTGGTAATCGCGCATGACCTCAAACCGGGCGCCCGGCATCGCCATGTGCTGTGCATCGAGCACGATGTCAGCGTCCGGCCGAGCCACTTGTCTGCGTAGCTGCGCGTCAGTCATCGCCACGGCGCCCTTCGTCCTCTCCACTCGCATCACCGACAGGCCCCAGCGCGACTTCGCCAACGTGCTGTTGAGCGAATCCTGCTGATAGATCATCGACCGGATGTAGCCATAGGGCACGCGCGTCGAGTCCTCACGGAAGCCCCAGAACGGCACATACGGGAAATGCGTGTGGGTGTAGGGCGTCGGCCCGTCGAACAGCCGGCACGGGCCAAGCCAGTACGAGCGGCGCACACGGGCAACCGTCGCGCGCTGCACTTCCACCGCACCGCGCTGAATCGCAATGGCGTGGGCCGGATTGCCCGGGTCGTACTCGATCACGCGGCCATCGCTGGTCTTGAGCAGCACGGCCGACACCCAGCGCCGATACCACAGCTCAGTGAGGCACAGCTCACGGTTCGCCGGGTTGAGCCACCGATCCTCTTGCGTCGTCCAGCCGCGCGCCATGCCTCGCGAGTCGTGGAGGCCGGTCGAAATGCCGCCCTCCAGATACCCGGGGGCCGACAGCAGCCAGTCGGCACCATGCTTGCCCATGCCGAGGATCATCTCGCGATGGTCCGGGAATGCCTGCACCAGGCGCCGAGGATGCAGCCAGCGCTGACGGCGCAGCCATCGCGCATCCGACAGATCCGACTCGATAGCCGCGAAATCCCAATGAATCTCGTTGCGATGGATGGGGCTGCAGCGGTACTTGTAGCGCATCGGGTCGGACACGCGGGACACCTCGACCCACCCAAGTCCCGCGCCGATCTGCGACCGGAACGCCTCGCTGCAGGCTGCATCAGCCTTGCTCATGCGCTCCGCTTCGTTGAGCTTGTAGCTGATCGCGTCCGCCACGTCCTGGCCGCCCACGCCGCCGTTCGGCGTCACGCGCCAATCCGTGCGCGTCGCCACTTCGTAGCCCTGGATTGACCGCAGTGCAGGCCCGATCTGATCTTCAACAGCCGGCGGGATGCCAACATCCGCCAGCTTGCGCAGCAGCGCACCGTCCAACTGATTGCCGTCACCGTAGTCCATCTCCTGATCAGCCTTCGCGCGCCAGGGCGGTTGCTGCTCGATCTCTTCGACGATCTCGGAATACTCGCGGAGCTCCATTTCGAGCTCATCGACCTCCATGTCGTCGCCCTTGTCGTCGTCGCTGTCGTGCTCGTAATCCATGCTGTCCTCGTGTGTCACATGCGCCAGTCGGGCGCTTCGGCTTCGGTGTAGCTTTCTCCCGTGCCGGCGTCGTTATCCATCAGCGGCTCTGCCATCGCTATGTAGCGCGTCATGTCCGCGCCGTGGCTGAACTCATCGTGCAGCGGCTCGCCGGCCTCGCCGGTGCGCTGGTTGATGTCGCGCCTGTAGCGCTTGAGGCACTCAATCAGCCGTCCCGTCTTGGTTTCGCTGAAATAGGCCCGATAGAGCATCATCCGAGTGGCTTTGATACCCTCTTCCACCGAAATGCGGTCCAGGACCTGCACGTTCTTGCGCCCTAGCTCGCGCAAAATCTGTTCAGTGCTCTTCCCGGTCTTGAAATCTTTGGTCTTGCCGTCGTGGGGCAGAAAATCGATACCCCACCGGTACGGCCGTTTCTCCAGCTCTCCGACGTACCACGAGAGCAACCGGCCATGGTCCTCGATGTAGTCAATGACGGCGACGTGCTTTGGCCCGCGCTGCACCATGCCGATGGTCATTGCGTCGTTCCACCCCAGATCCCACACTGTATGCACAGGCAGCAGCGGATCGTAGGGCACCAGCGTGATGCGTCCATCCGCATACAGGTCGTCAATCTCGCGCCGATAGATTGCCCCGGCTGCCACGCGCCGCGCCTTGCCTTCCCACGTGTTCCCGTAGTCCTCCTCGGTCATCGTGCGCTTGGCCTTCAGGCGCTCGTCGTTGAGCACGTCCGGAAACCACGGGTTATCGCGCCAGTTGATTTCACACACCCAGGTGTCCGGGCTGGGCGTCTCGACAAATCGCACCCACGTGTCGTCCGTCGCCATGTCCGGGTTCATCGTCACCCAGATTTCGGAGCCCTCTTTGCGAATCGTCGGGATCAGCACATCCCACGACTTCTTGCTGACGCCGTGGCCTTCCTCCACCCAGACAATATCAACGCCTTCGAACGACTTGATGGAGTCGACGGTGTGCTGCTGCAGGCCCGCAAACGTGAAGAGCGATCCATTTGCCCCGCGGATCTCCGCCTCAAGCACGCGGTAAAAGCTCTCAAGGCCCAGCTTTACGATCTGATCGCACAGCAGGCGATAGACCGACTCGCGCATGGATTTCTGCACTTCCCGGGCGCACAGGATCCGCAGCGGGCGGTCGGCGGCCATCGTGAGCAGCACGGCCGCCACGCTCCACGATTTGCCGCCACCTCGGCCACCGTGCATGACCTTGTACCGGCGCGGCTCATACAGCGGCGCCAGCTTCTCGGGGAGCTGCAGAAGGAGCGGCGCCGTCACTCGTCGTCCTCTTCGCGCCTCGGCGGCCTCACGAACTCGATCATCACGCGAGATTTCCCAGTCGCGGAATCGTCCGGAAGGCCGGGCGTCACTAGGCCAAATGCCAGATCCTCGCGCGTCTGCAGCTTGACCAGCGAATCCACCAAGTCCTTGCCGGTCTTGACGCGCTCCGGCAGGGAGATGATCTTGCGGTACAGGTCGTTGAGCTTGTCGCGGCCTGCATCGTCCTCGGCGCGCATGATCTCGCCCAGATTTGCGAGCATTTCGGCCGCCTCAACGCCGGATTGGTGCTCTATCTCGGTCCGGAGATTGGCTAGGACGCGCTGCGCCCTGGAAATGTCCCGACGTTGGCCCATGCGCACCGAAACAATCGCCTGCGCATTCGCATCAACGATCTCGCGTTCGGATACCTTGGTTTCCTTGGATACCTCGCTGGATACCGCAGATTTGGATACCAGCTCATCAACCTTTGCCGCGATTTTCGAAGACAGGTCGCGCGACCATCCATCGCGCTTTGCCCGCTTGTTGATGGCTCCGTGCGAAATCCCATGATCGCCCGCAATCTCGCGCAACGTCTTCACCCCGGCGCGATAGTCCAGCTCGATTTTTTCCCAGTCGGGCGCTTTCTTTTCCATGCGCGCACCCTATACACCACCCCGAAACCCCGCACTCCCTACACGGTGTATAGCCGCGAACTATCGAAGCAAAACCAATCATTATCTAAAATGCTTGACCGGAAGTTTCTTCATGCTAAGATGGAGTCATGGAAGCGATGAACGCGACCGACAACAAACCGAAGGGGAAAGAAAATGCAAGTCAAGATCATCGAAACCGGCGAACTGATGAACCTGGCTGCGATTGACGCCGCCACTGGCACAGAATGGACCGCTGACTTGATCGGCAATCACGATGCGTTCAACGCAAATCAGTTCCATCGGGAGTTGGACGAGGACGGCGAAGAGATTGACGAATACTGGGTCTGCTCGCAGGCCGAGTACGAATGGTGGGATGCCGTTGTGTCGGACCTGAACGAGGCCTCCAGCCTAAAGCAGGAGGCGAAAGATGCCGGCCTGTGGAGTGAAGAAGTTGAGTCTGAGTACCAAGAGATTGGGCACAACGACCTTGATGCGCAGGCGGCAGAGTGTCGCCAGTTCATGGAAGAGCTTTTGGCCAGCGATTGATTGCTCAACTCTTGCCCGGTGACAGCGGGCAACGGTGGATCAACCAGACAACCGAACAAAGGAGAATCATCATGGCCGACATCTACATTTCCCTGGCAATGCGCGACTCGCAAAGCGTTTCTCGTTGTGTCGAGTTGATCGCTGAAGCCCCCATCTGCGAAGGCATGGAAGGAATTGAATTCAGCGCCGAACAACTGGCCGGCCAATGGGCCGCCGACTACGCCGAAGACAGCGATACTCCGCTGGCAGAGATCGACAAGGAAACGCTCGATGCGTTTCTTGGCATCGTAGAGGATCACTGCTCCAAAGAAGGCCAGCCGGCTAACTTCGATCACGCCGAAGCGCTGGCGCATGCGGTGGCGATCATCCAATCCCGGCAGTCCGGGCAGGCTGATGAGTTGGCCTACCTGTAAAAAGGAGAAACCCCTTTCCCTCCCCGGCGTAATTCGCATTCCCTTCACGCGCCCTCGTGGCGGCCATCTTTCCAGAGACTGACCGAGGAAAAGATCATGAGCGACTGGTTTGCCCCAACGTGGTTCACGACAAAAACCAAGTCTGGAACCATCCTTGTATCGAACTGGCGCCAAGACTGGAGACCCGGGCAGGAAGTAGGCAACCCGCTCAAAAGCAAGCCCCTTT
>JACCEC012261752.1_pt1 | contig 20634 bp, 20 predicted proteins | sample 7450121 | NCBI WGS metagenome assembly JACCEC01 (sample SAMN15323455, study PRJNA562643) | freshwater metagenome | isolation source: river surface water | place: USA:Blue River Watershed | collected 2017-08-18 | reverse complement strand
GCGTGTCAGCAAACAACTCGGTGCGTCCACGCAGCCAATCGGGCAACTGCATGATTTGCTGCTGCGAGCCCATGAAATAATCTGCCGACGCCACGGCCATGAAGGCCAAGCCAATCGAAAACAACACTTGGTCTAAGTGCGGCTTTTTATACATGGGTCGGTACAGTGTGCGCTCTAGCAACACACCTACCGCTGCCGAGGCCAAAAAGGCCAAGGGCAAACACACCAAAAACGGTACGCCATGACGCTGCATCAGCACCACCGTGACGTACCCCCCCAACATGGCAAACGCGCCATGGGCGAGGTTGATGAAGTTCATCAACCCCATGGTCACGCACAAGCCCACTGCCAGAATAAACAGCAGCATGCCGTACGCGACCCCGTCAAACAACAAAGTAAGCATTATTTGGTCTTGCCTGGATCTTTGACGTCAGGGATGGTGCTGAACTCTTGGTTGTAGAGTTGGCCACCCACTTTTTCGACCTTGCGGATGTAAATGTTGTGCACCACATCGCGCGTTTGTGCATCAATGAACATGGGGCCGCGTGGGCTTTCAAACAACTGGCCTTTCATGGCGTTGAGCAATGCCTCGCCATTGCCACCCTTGGTGACTTTGGCTGCTTCGTAAATCACACGCATACCGTCATAGCCACCCACGGCCATGAAGTTGGGACGCAAACCAGCGTTGGCTTTTTCAAATGCGGCGACAAACTTTTTGTTGAGCGGCGAGTTGTGTGAAGCCGAGTAATGGTGAGAAGTCACCACACCATTGGCCACATCGCCCATGCTATTCAAAATATCGTCATCGGTGATATCGCCTGTGCCAATCAGCTTGATACCCGCTTTGTCCATGCCACGTTCGGCAAATTGCTTCATCAGGGCTGCGCCTGCACCAGATGGCACAAACACAAACAATGCGTCAGGCTTTAAGTCACGCACTTTTTGCAAGAACGGTGCGAAGTCTGGGTTACGCATGGGCACGCGCAAGGTGTCGAGCACTTGCGCGCCATTGAAGAGCATGCGGTCTTTGAAAAACTTTTCAGCATCAATACCAGGGCCGTAATCCGACACCAAAGTCACCACTTTTTTAATGCCATTGTTAGGTGCCCAGTCAGCCATGGCCACCGACGCCTGAGGCAAAGTGAAACTGGTGCGCACCACAAAAGGAGAGGCCTGCGTGATGCTGGATGTGGCCGCTGCCATGACCACCATCGGCGTTTTAGATTGCGTCGCCAGCGGAGCAGTCGCCATTGCCAACGGTGTCAATCCAAAACCTGCCAAGACATTGACCTTGTCATTCACAACCAATTCTTGCGCGATACGCTTGGTCACATCAGGTGCGCTGGTGTCATCTTTGACAATCAACTCCACTTTTTTGCCGCCAACGGTGTCGCCGTTTTGCGCCATGTACAAACGGGCGGCGGCTTCAATTTGCTTACCTGTGGATGCGAAGGGTCCTGTCATGGGCAAGATCAACCCAATCTTGAACTTTTCTTGCGCTGACGCAGTCGCTGCGTAACTGGTCAATAAAGCAAGCGTCAATGCGCTGAGAAAATGTCTTTTTTGCATGGGTATCTCCTTTGAAATAATTAACTGACAGAACTTGGTGAAATCAAATGCACACCTGGTAACTTGATCGACGCTTGAAGCGCTTCTCGTAAATTACGCTGTGCCAACCGCGAGTGTTCCCGCATCACGGATTCAGCACGCGCCCCCTCTCGCCGAGTGATGGCCTCCATGACTTGGCGGTGCTGGTCTTGCGCCACGATGAGCATGTCGCGGGCTTTGGGTGAATTGGCCTGCACCCCGACAAACCCAGAGGGAGAAGCGAAAGGAAGGCTGCCAACGCGGTCTAACTCTCGCTGCATCACTGGCGACCCAGCCAACGCGCCAAAGAAACTATGGAACTGCGCATTCAAACGCACATAGTCAGAAAACGCCTCTTCATTGAGCACGGGCTGCAGCAGCAGGACATCAATCTCATCCAAACACCGATTGGCTTCTTGAAGGACATCGTCGCAGACGCCACGCTCAGCCGCCAAACGCGCTGTCAAGCCTTCCACCGTGCCCCGCAATTCAATGGCATCAGCCACATCTGCTTCGGAAAAATTGCGAATAGAAAATCCGCCGCTTGGCATCTGCTGCAGGAGACCTTCTTGTTCAAGACGAATCAAAGCAACGCGAATGGGCGTGCGTGACACGCCCAATTTTTCGACCATCGCCAGTTCGGTAATTCTGGAGCCCGCCTTGAGCTCGCCAGCCAAAATCATTTCGCGCAACTTCAACTGCACTTTGACAGCCTGAGACCCGCTCTCTTCATGAGCATCTGAGGACGTCAAAGTTACAAAATTCGGTTGCATGGCTAAAATTGTATACATTGACACTTGATTCAGGTCAATAAACTGCCATATCCAGGGTAAATACCGAGTTTCTTGTATCCAATGAATCTATTTCATGTGGGGGTCACCAGATCAAACCAAGCGGTGCGTTTGCGAATCTTCCACCCCGCTTCGGTCTTTACAAGCTCATCATCCATCGTGCCGATTTGATGATTGGGACTGGCCAAACGCCCCTGCAACCCCATCTCCAAACGTTTGTCGCTCACATACAAAAGGACCTTGCAGCGCGAATGCGCTGTTTGGCCTGACTCTGACAGATGGATGCGATGGTTACACACCAAGTGGTGCGTCCATCGGTTGGGATCTTTCTGGGCATACGAGGCAAAAATTTCGGATCGTCCTTGCAAAGCAGCACCGCTTGGCCGAACGAGCACAGCGTCTTCACAAAACAACGCCACCAGCGCAGCGTAATCTTGTTGATCCACCGCATCGGCCGCATCCAAAATCAAATCGCGGCATGCGTCTTTTGCTTGCAACTGTGCCCATGCATGGGGGTCAATGCGGGTACTCATCGGCATCGTTCTAACCAGCGTGTGATCGCAGCAGCCACCTCACTGGGCATTTCCATTGGTGCCATATGCCCAGCATGCGCAATCACTTCGAACGCAGCTTGAGGGGCAAGCTGATGCATGGCTTCATGTTGGGATGGGGGTGACCATGCGTCTTGCTGACCACACAAAATCAGCGACGGCACACGCAGTGACGACAGCACTTGCGTGGCATCGGGCCGATGAATGAGTGCATGAATTTGCTTGGCAAAAATCTCTGCATTTTTGCGCTCAAACATCGACAAGATGCGCTCGATCAATGCCTCATCCGTCAATCGATCTGGGTGCACCATGCCCTGCACCCATTCATGGGCCATGGCGCGAACCCCTTCGGTTTGCGCCTTGTGGAGCAGCTTGAGCCTTTTGCCAACCTCTTCTTCGCCCGCAGAACCAGAAGCCTTGGGCAAGTACCCCGTGTCCAAGAGTGCAACGCCACCAACGCGCTCAGGTGCAAGGCGAACCACCTCTAGGGCAACGCGTGCGCCCATGGAATGTCCTGCAATCAAAAATTGAGATGGGGCAGCCTTCAACAACTGAACCGCCATGTGTTCTAGGGTGTCAGCATGCCCATGGTCCACCACGCGACTCTCGCATCGCGAGGGTAAGTAAGGGAGTAACGGATCCCAGACAGCGTGATCACACATCAGTCCAGGCACAAACACCAAAGGCAAGTCACCCATCTCAGACTCCTCAATCATCGGGCTTTGCCGATGTCTTTCACATCTGTGACCGTTTCGATTTCCTGGTTCCAGAGCTGATCACCCACACGCTCCACACGACGAATGTAGATGTTCTGCACCACATCACGCGTTTGTGCATCGATGTAGATAGGGCCACGTGGGCTCTCAAACACCTGACCCTTCATTGCCGCAAGCAAAGGCTCACCGCCTCGACCTTGCGTAGCCTTTGCAGCCTCGTAAATCACACGCATGCCGTCATAAGCGCCCACTGCCATGAAATTGGGACGAGCACCACCGTTGGCCTTGCCGAATGCCTCGACAAACTTTTTATTTGCAGCCGACTTGTGCGCGGCAGAGTAATGGTGTGCCGTGACCACACCAACGGCCACATCGCCCATGCCGTTGATGATGTCATCGTCGGTCACGCTGCCTTCTGCAATCAAACGAATGCCGGCCTTGTCCAAGCCACGCTCTGAGAATTGTTTCATCAATGCAGACCCCACCCCCGCTGGCACGAAAGTAAACAAGGCATCAGGCTTGGCATCACGCACACGTTGCAAGAAGGGTGCGAAATCAGGCCCCCGCAAAGGAACTCTTAAAGTTTCAATCACTTGTCCACCATTGGCCATGAAACGTTGGTTGAAATATTTTTCCGAATCAATACCTGGCGCGTAATCAGTCACCAAGCTCACCACCCGCTTGATGTTGTTCTTTGAGGCCCAGTCGGCCAAAGTGACGACCACTTGTGGCACGGTAAAACTGGTGCGCACGATATAAGGTGAGGCTTCAGTCACTGTAGACGTTGCAGCCGCCATCACCACCATCGGTGTTTTAGATTGGGTAGCCACAGGTGCCGTGGCCATCGCCAAGGGCGTCAAACCGAAACCTGCGAGCACTTGGACCTTGTCATTCACCACCATTTCTTGGGCGATGCGTTTGGTCACTTCTGGTGAACCTGTGTCGTCTTTCACAATCAAGACCACCTTGCGCCCCGCCACCGAATCCCCATGCTGCGACATGTACAAGCGTGCCGCTGATTCAAGTTGCTTACCTGTCGCAGCGAACGGACCCGACATTGGCAAGATCAAACCCACCTTGAAACTGTTGTCTTGGGCTTGGGCCAAACCGACCATGGCAGCCAAACCAAGTCCAGTGGCGATGTTTAAAAATTGACGTTTTTGCATTTGCAAGGTCTCCTGAATTTATTTGAGTTTTGTTTGTACACGAATCTAGATACCCCTCATATCTAGTGCGCGACACCCCACCATGGACGACAACCAAACACCCTGGTGGCAAGTGCGCGACAGGCACACAGAAGCGAGGCTGTGACAATGCATGCTTTCGAAATAACGCATATGACTGACAGCATTCACACTTCTCATGAGACCGATGTGGTGATCATCGGTGGCGGCCCAGTTGGCCTCGGCTTAGCCATAGAGCTGGGCCAACGTGGCATTCGCTGCATCGTGGCTGAGCGTTACAACCAGCCTCAGCTCATCCCCAAGGGACAAAACCTCACGCAGCGCACCATGGAGCACTTTCATTTTTGGGGTGCAGAACCACAGCTGCGCGCAGCGCGCACCATACCGCCCGAATACGGCATTGGTGGCTTGACTGCTTATGGCTCATTGCTGAGCAACCACCACTACGACTGGCTGCAGCGTGAATTGGTGAAGCCGTATTACTTCAAAGATAACGAGCGTCTGCCACAGTACGAGACCGAAAAAGTACTGCGTCAACGTGTGGCTGCACTGCCGACCGTTAAGACACTTTATGGATGGGATTCAGACACCATCACGCAAGACGAGACTGGCACCACCATCACACTGACTGAACGCAGTAGCCAACAACAGCAAACCATCCGTGCGGCCTACGTGGTGGGTTGTGATGGCAGCCGATCCAAAACACGCGAACAAGCTGGCATCACGCAAACCCTCTCTGACCATGACCGATGCATGGTGCTGCTGGTTTTCAAATCGCAAGAACTTCACACGCTGCTGTCGCGCTTTCCTGGCAAATCGTTTTACAACGTGCTGCATCCAGACCTCAAAGGCTATTGGAAGTTCTTTGGTCGCGTAGACCTAGGCAATACCTGGTTCTTTCATGCGCCTGTGCCAATGGGCACAACTACAGACAACTTTGATTTCAAAAAATACCTCCACGAATCCGTGGGGGCTGAATTTGAAATTGAATTCCAACACATTGGCTTTTGGGATTTACGATTTGCGCTGGCCGATCAATACCGCGCAGGCAGAATTTTCATTGCAGGTGACGCCGCTCATAGCCATCCACCCTACGGTGGCTATGGCGTCAACTCTGGGTTTGAGGATGCGCGCAACTTGGGTTGGAAATTAGCCGCAACTTTACAAGGCTGGGGCGATGATGCACTGCTCAACTCGTATGACGCTGAACGCCGCCCCGTGTTTGCGTCCACCATTGATGACTTCATCGCCAAATCCATCGAAACAGACCGCGCATTTTTAGAAACCTTTGACCCCGCACGGGACCCTGCCGCATTCGAAGCCGCTTGGACAGAAAGATCGCAAGGGGCCGTGGGAGAGGTGCACGCATTTGAGCCCAACTACGAAGGCTCACCCGTGGTTTGGCAAAACACGTCCGATGAACACACGAGCAGCGCCAAAGGCTCACACCAATTCAAAGCACGCGCAGGCCACCATTTAGCGCCTGCACAGTTAGCCTCTGGTGAAAATGTGTTTGAAGTCCTGGGCGCAGGCTACACCCTACTCGCGTTTGGCACAGATGATGCCAACCGTCAGGTATTGGTCGATGCCGCTCAAGCGGCAGGTGTACCTTTGAACGTTGTACACCAAGCCCACGGATCAGAAGCTGACCGCTACGAAGCGTCATGGGTCTTGGTGCGGCCAGATCAGTTCATTGCGTGGGTGGGTGAATCGCCACAGGTGAACGCCAAGCAAGCACAAGCATTGTTCCAGCGCATCCGAGGCTAAAGCTAGCCCTCGGCGCGCCTGAATACTTGGCAGATCAATCTGCCGTGATTTGCTTCGAGCGAATCACCGTCCCCCAACGGGGATAGTCTTTGGCCACAATGGCTGCAAGTTCGGCAGAGCTTGAAGCTGAGGCATCCATGCCTGCTTTACCCAAGACGTCTTTGACTTCATTCAAACGCAGGATGGCTGACATCTCGGTGTTCAAGCGATTGACCACAGCCGCTGGCGTTTTGCTTGGCACAAAAAAGGCGTACCAGAGATCCACGTCAATGCGCTTCACACCCGCTTCTTCAAAAGTAGGCACATCAGGCGCAATGGGGTGACGCTTAGGACTACCCAAGGCCAAAGCATTCAAACGACCACTTTTCACCATGCCTTGTGCAATGTGGACGGGTAAAAATCCCACATTCAACTCTCCCCCCAGCAAGTCCTGTGTGTAGCCTGCAGAGCCACGATAGGGCACATGCAGCATGAAAGTATTGGACTCCAACTTGAACAATTCCATGGCCATGTGATGCGGCGTGCCTACACCTGGAGAGCCAAAGCTGATGGCGCCCGGTTTGGCACGCGCTTCTTTGACCAAATCCGCCAAAGATTTAAAACCAGTTTTAGGATGTGCCACCAACATCAGCGAACCGTAGGCGGCCATGGTGACAGGGGTGAAATCTTTGACTGGATCAAAGCCCACGTTTTTGTACATCTGTGAGGCCATCAACATGGTGTTGGCCCCCATCAAAATGGTGTACCCATCAGGTGTGGACTTGGCAACGGCTTCTGCGCCAATATTGCCGCTGGCTCCTGGCTGGTTTTGCACAACCACAGGTTGGCCTAAGCGCTCACTCAAGCGTGGCGCAACCACACGCGCAATCGTGTCCATGCCTGTGCCTGGGGTGAATGGGACGATGATCTTGATGGTTTGTGTCGGATATGTGTTTTGGGCCAATGCCCCAACACTGAATAACCCCAACACAGAGAGTGCCAAAGACGCCGCTTGTCGACGATTAAAGTAAGTCATACATAGTCTCCGTTATCTATTTATCGAGTCGTGTTAGCTGCTGGCGGAATTTTGAACAAGCGCTCAGCGTTGTCTTGGAAAAACGCTTTGCGCACTTGCGGCGCCATGTCGAGGTTCTCTAGGATCGCGACCTCTTCGGGCACATACTGATAGGGGTAGTCCATGGCGTAGAGCACACGATCTGGCCCCATGAAGTCTTGCGTGAATTTCAATGCAGCACCCCACGCCACACCACTGTTGGTGATGTGGAAGTTTTCGCGCAGGTAATCACTGGGCTTGCGTTGCGTCGGCTGCACGCTGGGGTAGCGCTTCGATTTGACGGTGGCTGCGTGCATGTAATCCAAGCGATAAGCCCAAAACGGCAAGGCTTCTCCCATGTGGCCCAAGATGATTTGCAGCTTGGGAAAGCGATCAAACACACCCGATGTGATGAGACGCAAGGCATGCAAGCCTGTCTCTACACCAAATCCATAAATGGCACCATCCAAGCCAGCCTCAATGAAATGCTGAATCATGCTGGCAGGCATGGCGTTTGGATGCAAGTAAATAGGCGTGTCCATTGCTTCGGCAGCTTCAAAGATAGGCCAAAACTTTTGATCAGACAAATACTCGCCTTGGGTGTGCGAGTTGATCACCACCGAATGCATGTTCAACTGATTCACACCACGCTGAATTTCTTTGGCTGCGGCTGCGGGGTCTTGCGGTGCCACAGCAATCATGCCCACCAAGCGGTCGGGGTGGCGACGCATTGCATCAGCCAAGATGTCATTGGCCACTGGCGCGAACGACACCGCGGTGTCTTTGTCCATGATCTGAACACCAGGTGATGTCAAGCCAATCACCTGCACATCTACCCCTGCTTCATCCATGTGTTGAATTCGCAAGGCATCTAAGTCTGTCAAACAACGCATGATGTGCGTGGCCCGCTCGCTGGGGCTACTCATGTAAAAACCCATCAGGTGTTTGAAGCCCACATCCACATCGTCTTTGGCCAAAATGCGTTTGTAAATTTCTAGCATTTCTGGGGGGGAAAATGCCTCTTCTGTTGCAATGCGTCGATAAGGCCTCGCGGGCAAAGACGACGAAATGATGCTCATAGACTTCCTCAAATTATTGGCACTCAGGCACTGGTGTTGGCAAGGCCCTCCTTTCATAGAAGGCTTGCAAGTTATCAAGGGTTAATGCTGCCATGGCTTGACGTGTTTCGACTGTCGCACTGGCGATATGAGGCGTCAGTACTACATTCGGTAAACGACGTAATTCAGGGTCAATGATCGGTTCATCCCAAAACACATCAAGCGCTGCACCTGCGATCGCTTTGTCCTTGAGCGCTTGCACCAACGCTGGCTGATCAACCACGGATCCACGCGCCATATTAATCAAGTAACCCTTGCTACCCAAAGCTTGCAACACCGAGGCACCAATCATGTTCTTCGTGTCATCGCTGCCAGGTACGGCAATGACCAAATAGTCCACCTCTGCGGCTAACTGAGTTGTGGTTTTATAAAAAGCATACGGCACATCTGCTTTGGCATCGCGACAGGTGTAGGCAATGCGCATGTCAAATGCTGCCGCTCGCTTAGCAATCCCACGGCCAATTTGCCCCATGCCGACCATGCCAATTCGTGCACCTGATATTTTGTGGACCAGCGCAAACTCGTCATCCACCCAATCACCGTTGCGCACAAACTTATCAGCCTGAGGAATACGACGCCCAATGGACAACACCAACCCCATCGCAAAATCAGCCACGTCATCCGTCAAAACACCAGGGGTATGCGTGATCACTATGCCTTTATCTTTGGCGGCAGCTACATCCACCCCGTCATAGCTCGCGCCACAAATGGCAATCAGCCTCACATTCGGAAGCATCGTGAGCAGCTTCTTATCGACCTTGGCCGCCCCCGTGCCAATCAGTGCAGTGACCTTACCCAAAGCGCCTGGGTCTTTGATGTGCGTGTGGTCGTGCACGATGTACTCGGCTTCTTGCAATGCCTTCATCATGAAAGGAGGCAAGGGAGAGACTTGCATGATTTCTTGGGCCATGACGGAAACTCCAACGTGTTCTTTGATTGCCCCTAACTCTACTCGCTGATTGGCTAACATCACAGGCTATGACTGAAGGCACACCTCTCCTCGACATCACAGGCACTATCGCTACCCTCACCTTGCGCCGCCCCTCACAGCGCAACAGTTTGACGGACGACGACCTCAACACCTTGCTGACCCAGTTTGACGCCATCAACCGCAACTCGGCGCTACAAGTGGTGGTGATACGTGCAGACACCACAGGACAACAACAAGCCGTGTTCAGCGCAGGCTATCACGTCGGCGGTTTTGACAACGACCCCATGGCCCCCTTGTTCTTTGAAAAAATCCCCGAAGCCCTTGAACGCCTTCGTCCTGTGACGATTTGCGCCTTGAATGGCAGCGTGTATGGAGGTGCCACCGATCTTGTGCTGGCTTGCGACTTCACCGTGGCACAACGCGGCTACACATGGCGGATGCCCGCTGTCGCGCTGGGGCTGCACTATTACCCCAGCGGTTTGCGACGCTATGCCAACCGCTTTGGACTACAAGCAAGCAAACGCGCGTTTTTACTTGGACAGTCCATGTCTTACGAAGACTTAAACACCATGGGAATCTTTGAAGCCTTGGTAGATGAAGATGGGTTTGAAACCAAAGTGCAAAGTTTGGTCGATACCCTCAGCCAAATGGCCCCTCTGGCGCTGGCCCAAACCAAGAAAAGTTTGAACGAAATTGTTTCGGGCCTCTACAACGAACCCGCACTCAAAGAGCGCTCACGTCAATCTGTGTACAGCCAAGACTTTGCCGAAGGACGTGCTGCATTTGCGCAACGCCGTGCACCGAAGTTCACAGGCAACTGACCTGCCACAGACATAAAAAATGGGAGCCAAATGGCTCCCATTTTGTTTTGACCTGCGTGCAGGGCAAGGCTGAAATTAAGCCTTCTTGGCGTAAGCCGAGCACCAGCCCTTGCCAGACACTTGTTTGCCAGCAAACAAGGGGCAACCACCCGCTGCATCAGCAGGCTTGCCTTGGAACAAGGTGCAGTTGCTGCATTGTTGGCCAGCAGCGTATTTGGGTTGTTTGGCTTTGTCCACTTTGGTGGCGTCGGCTTTGTAACCCAAACCAGCAGCTTGTGGGTCTTTTTCGTCAACCATCGCTGCTTGTGCAGCGGTTGTTGCAAAGGCAGCAACGCCAGCAACAGAAATGGTTTGCATCATGAATACGCGACGGTTGGTAGGTTTGTTCATCAATGTCCCCTTGGGAAAGTTTGAAATTGGGCCAGAAAATACTGACGAGGCATATCTTAACGAGAGTTCCTAACGTTCGATTGACAGATATCAATTGCCGTAACTTTTTTGCATCCGTCTGTGTGCCAATGCCAACGCGTCCACCGTGTCCACATCCAACACGCAGCCTTCATCATCCACATCTAGCCAGCAAGCCCTGTGTTGCGCCACCACGGAACGTGCGCCATGGTCACCAGTCAACTGCAGCAAGGCTTCGCGACACGACGGGGCAAACCCTACTGGATGCCCTGACCTCCCCTCATAGCGCGGCACGACCACCAAGTGTTGCTGTAACGCGCTAGCCACAGTCAACAGCGTGCGGGATTGAATCAAGGGCAAATCGGCGGGCAAGATGAGCCAGCCTTGAGCATCTGGCGTTGCAGCCACGCCACTGGCAATGCTATCGCTCATACCAGGGTTGGTCAGATGTGCTGTATTTGCGCGCTCGACCACGTGCCATGGCAAACCACTGGCCTGAACAGCGGTCAAGACGTGGTCGCGCACAGGTTGGCCGCACAACAAAGATTGGAGTTTGTCTTGCGAGGCACCCGATGCCTTGAAGCGCTCGCCCTGACCCGCCGCCAAGACGATGACAGTGGGCAGCGCGCTCACGCTTTGACGCAAGAGGATGCCGTCGCCATCGGCGCAGCGGCCACCGCGTTTTTGACTTGCACGATTTGGGCAATGATGGAGACCGCAATTTCTGCAGGGGTTTTTGCGCCAATGTTCAATCCCACTGGACCATGTAAGCGATCCAAGGCTTCAGCGCTCACATCCAAATGCTCCATCAAACGCAGCTTGCGTGCAGCTTGATTACGGCGCGAACCCAAAGCGCCGACATAAAACGCATCCGAGTTCAAAGCTTCCATCAAGGCCATGTCATCCAACTTTGCATCGTGCGTCAATGCCACGATGGCGGTATGTGCATCGGGCTTGAGCGCTAGCACCACGTCATCAGGCATGCCCATCACGCGGGTGACGCCTTCGAGCCCGAGCGTGGCTGCGTATTCTTCACGTGGGTCGCACACCAGTACTTCGAAATCCAATAACTGGGCCATGTGCGCGACGGCTTGGCTGAGTTGGCCTGCACCGATCAACAGCAAGCGCCAGCGTGGGCCAAACAAGGTCGTCAGCGTGATGCCATCAAACTGCAAGGCATCGGTGCGCACTGCTTCGTGCAATGTCACCTCGCCTGTCGCGAGTTTGACCGTGCGGGCCACCAACTGGTGCGAAGAAGTGCGCGCCAACACCTCTTCAATCCACGCCACATCTTTCACGGGTTCTTGCACCAAACGCAACGTGCCACCGCAGGGCAATCCAAAGCGCGCCGCTTCTTCCTTGCTCACGCCATAGGCCACCATCGATGGATGCGCAAGCGCGTCGTATTCACCAGCTTTGATGCGTGCAATCAAATCATCTTCGACACACCCACCAGACACCGAACCACTCACCACGCCGTCGTCGCGTACGGCAAGCAAAGCCCCGGGTGGGCGTGGGGCACTGCCCCATGTTTCCACCACCGTGACCAGCGTGACGCGCCGACCCGCTTGACGCCAAGCCAGCACATCCCCCAACACCCGAAGATCTAAGCTCTCCATAAACAGCCTTTATGTCATCTGTTTGAATTATTCGCAGTGCGTTGAGGATAGAGGGTGAAGATGCGTTCAAAATCAGGCTTACCCTTAAACCTGTCACGCACGAGTCAGGTTTTCTTGAATTGAAACGCCCACACAACGAGTCATTACTTATGAACGACATTGCCAACCTCAGAAAAAGTTATGAGCGTGCGGAACTCAACGAATCTGCATCTGCCGCCGATCCTATGCTGCAGTTTGACCAATGGCTCAAAGAAGCCATTGCCAGCGAAGTCCCAGAGCCCAATGCCATGACCCTGGCCACAGTCAGCAGCGAGTTGCGCCCTAGCACCCGCGTGGTGCTCATCAAAGGCTACGACGCGCGTGGCATTGTTTGGTTCACCAACTACAACAGCCGTAAAGGCCAGCAATTGGCGGGTAACCCATTTGCAGCCTTGCAGTTCCACTGGGTCGAGCTAGAGCGGGTGGTGCGCATCGAAGGCCGTGTAGAAAAAGTCAGCGATGCCGAAAGTGACGACTACTTCCACAGCCGCCCGCTTGATTCGCGCATCGGCGCATGGGCCAGCCCACAAAGCCAAGTGATTGAAGGACGTGGCACTTTGGTGGCTAACGCAGCAAAATACGGCGCGCAGTTTCTGCTCCAGCCCCCTCGCCCACCTCACTGGGGTGGTTATCGACTCGTGCCTGAGCAGTGGGAGTTTTGGCAAGGCCGCAAAAGCCGCTTGCATGACCGATTGCGCTATCGCCCAACAGCTGATGGCGCGTGGATTCGCGAACGACTTGCCCCATAAATCAGCATCAAACCACGTGACACAAAGCAAAAGCGGCACGAAGACCGCTTTTGTTGTTGGCGCTGCTGAGTCTTAGAAGCTCACTTGAGCGCCGACTTTCAAGCTACGTCCAGCCATAGGCGGTGCATTGGCTCCCAGCGTCTGCGTCAACACAGATGTAGACGCGTACGCCAGCTTGTTGGTGATGTTGTCGAGTTTGGCAAACAACAGCCAGTGCGTGGGCCCGTAGGTATGTGCGTGATAGTTGATGCCTGCATTCCACAATGTGTGCCCAGCGGTGGTCACACCACCATCTGGCACACGATTTTGAGCCGCTGCATGCATGAACCCAAAGCGTGCACCCCACGCATGGCGTGACCACACCGCATCCGCACCCACGCGCATCGGCGCAATGCGTGGCAAATAGCTGTTGTGCGTCAGGTCTTTGGCTCGCACCACATCGGCACGTAGTTCGAGGTCCATCGCGCCATGGTCTGCATTGGGCGAGAGCAAAGCCAACTGGCCACCGACCATGCGTACTTTGGCTGTGGACTCAATGCCGTAAAAGCGCGCACGAACGCCTTCAAATCTGTACACAGGTACATCTTGACCCACAGGGCTTACAAACACCGCGTTCGTTGCATCCCAGCCATCACCCGTCGGGCGCAGTGCCAAATAGTTAGAGAACTGTGAAGCAAATCCAGTGACAGCAAATTTGTGCGGCCCGTGCTTCCATTCGCCCCCCACATCCAACTGCGTGCCTTTTTCTAAACCGTTACTGGGCTGACCAATCTCATAAGCGGCCGTGGCTACATGCTGACCATGGGCAAACAACTCATAGTCTTTGGGGGCACGTTGACTGGCACTGAGGTTGGTGGTGATCTGCCAACCGTTTTGGGCTTCGCCCTCGCGCAAGTTACGCATCGCACCCACAGCGAAGCTATGTGGGTGAAATTTTTTGGTTTGCGCCGCATTGGCATCATTCGGGCCAATGGCTTCAAAAGAAGCCACCTCAACGGTTTCGGCTCTCACACCTGCACTGAGCTGACCCCATGATGTTTTCAACGCCTGATAGGTAAACACGCCCATGCTTTGCGTTCGACTGGATGGCAAAAAGCGTTCATCTCCAGTGGCGCTCAATTTGTTGCGCTCGCTCTGCATGCCCATCACCCCATCAAGCTGCAGACCGTTGCCCAGCTGAACCGCATGTTGACGGGCTTCCAATCGAAGATCATGCCCCTTGTTGTCAAACTGCGTACCCGCAGTTGCTCCGTCATACTCGGTGTGGGTGTAGCTGGTGTTGCCCCACTGAAACTTGACATCTTGAAACGCCACCACATCGCGCACCAAGCCTTCCATCACATGGTGGCGGCGCAACATACCAATGGTCACCCCAGGCTCAGCCACCGTCCCATAGTTGCTGCGGTACTCGCTGGTCGACACACCCAAATAACCGCGATCAAACAACAGCGTGCCGCCTAATGCACCGCCTTTGCTGTTGCTGGCTGAGTTGCACACGCGGCGACCATTCGACGCGCCGCCATCGCCACACGTCATGTCTTTGGGCACACGTAAGTTTTGGGTGCTGCGGTCAAACGCATCGACGTGCCACACAAACTTGTCATTGCCCCCCTCCACCATCGCGCCTGTGCTGCGTTCGTCGGCCGCGCCACCCGCGCGCACTTCGGCTTTACCCATCACGCCACCTTGGGCGTCAAAGGTACGCTCACGCGCAATGCGGTTGTCAATCACGTTCACCACACCACCCATCGCGCTGCCACCATAGAGCAACGTGGCTGGCCCACGCAACACGTCAATGCGCTCAGTGGTCAGCGGGTCGATCGGCACTGCATGGTCGTTGCTTAAGCTAGACACATCCATATTGGCCCCGCTGTTTTGCAAGATGCGAATGCGGTCACCTTCCATGCCACGAATGATGGGCCGCCCCACATTGGGGCCAAATGAGCTGTTGGCAATGCCAGGCAAGTTGTCAAGCGTTTCGCCCAAGGTGCTACTTTGGCGTTGGGTGAGCGCTGCGCCAGAGAGCTGCTGTGCGGGCACCAACAAACTGCCACTTTCTAAATTACGTGCAGTGATGGTGACCTCGTCCAAACGATGAACCTCATCAGTGTGCGCCGTTTGCGCCCAAACATTACCGAAAGAAAGAGAGAACAAGGAATAAACGGCAGCTGCCACGGCGCTGCGTTGAAAACCGTATGTCATGTGATATCCCTGCAGGGCATGTGTATCGCCCCATATGTTTTGCAATCAATTCAACGCACCTGCATGACGCTGGGTGTGTCGTCGAGGAGTTCAAAACAAATCAACAGGTGGCCCTCGGGCCGCATAAAACCGTTCAAACAGTGCAAAGCGCTCTGACAGCAATGCTGTCACCCACATCGGCATGGCTGCCACAGCAGGCAACGCCCACACAGGAACATGTAATAAATCAGGGCACGTTTGGTCAAACAGTTGGCACTCGGCCGAATTGCTGTGATCACCCCAAATGGCCGCCAGCAGACTGACCTCGTCCTTCGCCACAGCAGACGCCGCATGAGAAAGCACGCTCGCGCTTTGCTGCGCATGTGCCACACGGTGCAGCACCCCGACCGTTTGCACCAAGAGCAAAGCCGTCAACAACACGGACAGCACACCTCGCAAGCTACGCAAGCTCAACGCCATGGGCAAGTAGCGCCACACATCAACCATGACGCACCTTGTCAGCAAAGGTCTGCACAAACTTTTGCACCTTGGGAGCCACCACAAAGGCGCAATAGCCTTGATGCGGGTTTTGCTCAAAATAGTCTTGGTGATAGTCTTCTGCTGCCGAATAGTTGTGCAAGGCTTGCAGTTCTGTCACCACGCGCCCTGATAGCGCGGCATTCACCTCATCCAACACCTGCTGCGCCACCTCTCGGTCAGCTTCGTCGCTTATGTAAATACCACTGCGGTATTGCGTCCCTTGGTCGTTGCCTTGACGGTTCAAGGTGGTGGGGTCGTGAATGACAAAGAAGATTTCTAATATCTCGCGCAGGCTGATGACCTCAGGGTCATAGGTCAAGCGCACCACCTCGTTATGACCTGTATCGCCCTCACACACTTGTGCATAGGTTGGCTTCAATGTGTGGCCATTGCAATAGCCAGATTCCACATCCAGTACGCCCTTGACGCGAACAAACACGGCCTCGGTACACCAAAAGCAGCCTCCACCCAAGGTGATGACTTTGGAAGCAGGTGTGTGAACAGGGCGAGACGTCATAGCGCTTGATTCTATGATTGCATGCGCCAAAGCTCAGATACCCGCAACACTTGTAGGCACACTGGAAATTCATGGACACGCTGCTCGCCCTCAAACCCATCCTCACCACACTCATCTTGCCAGCCTGTAGCGGCTTGCTCGCTCTTTTCGCATTGCTGCTATGGGCATGGCGTGGCAACACACACACATTGGCACGCGTGCCTATCGCGACAGCAGGCCTAGCCACCTTGTTGCTGTGGCTATTGAGTTGCCAAGCCGTGGCCATTTGGTTGTCCTTGCACTTGCTACCGCAAGTCAGCCCTACCAGCGCTGACGATCTCAAGCAACAAAACGTCCAAGCCATCGTCGTGCTAGGCGGCGGGGCTGAAAACGACGCCATTGAATACAACGGCCCCACCCTGCAACCCGATCCCATGGCACGTTTGCTCTACGGTGTGCACCTGTCACGCGGCACTCAGCTGCCCATGGCTTACTCTGGTGGCATAGGTTGGGCAAGCCCCAAAGGGCAAACCTCTGAAGCAGAAACGGCCAACATCACCCTGATGCGACTTGGCTTACCTACCTTGCGTTGGCAAGAAAGCCAATCTCGCGACACACGTGAAAACGCATTGCTCACCGCCGCGCTTCTCAAAAGCGACCACATCACACACATCGCGTTGGTCACGCACGCATGGCACATGCCACGCAGCCTGCGCCAATTCGAAGCGGCTGGACTACAAGTCACACCTGCACCCATGGGCTATATCCGCAGTGACTCCGCACCACTGCTGCAATGGCTACCCAGTGGCAAAGGCCTGCGTGACAGCGGCTGGATCATCCGTGAATGGCTGGGGCTTTTGCTGACATAAGTGCATCAAAAGAATTAAGCTGGTACATTACTAACCAATCAGTCATTAACAGCTTATGACCTCTGACACGCACATCAGTCACACCGAGCAATCACCGAAACGGGAGCGTCGCAAAGAAGCCCGCCCTGGTGAGTTGGTCACGGCTGCGCGTGACTTGTTTGTCGAAAAAGGCTTTGCCGCTACCCGTGCAGATGAGGTGGCCGCCCGTGCTGGCGTCTCTAAAGGCACCTTGTTTTTGTACTTTCAGAGCAAAGAGGATTTATTCAAAGCGGTCATCACCGAAAACATTGCCAATTTGTTCCCCGCTTGGAACGAAGAATTCAAAGCCTTTACTGGAAGCAGCGCCGATATGCTGCATTACGCCATGGACTTGTGGTGGAACAACGTGGGTAACACATCTGCCAGCGGCATTGTCAAACTCATATTCAGCGAAGCACAAAACTTCCCCGAAATTGCCGCCTTCTACCAACGTGAAGTGGTGGAACCTGGCACCCACTTGCTGCAAAGCATCTTGCAACGCGGAGTGGACAGCGGCGAGTTTTGCCCCATGGACACCCACAAAAGTGTGTTCAGCATCATTTCCCCCATGATTTTTTTGATGATGTGGAAACACTCCATCGGCGCTTGCGCAGCATGTGCCAACATTGTTGACCCCAAAGAATTTATTCACATGCACGTTGATTTACTCATCAACGGCGTGCGTGCAAAGAACACCGTATGAAAAAAATCTCTCCCCGCTGGATCGTCATTGGCGTCATCGTGCTGGCTTTGCTGGCTGGCATTGTTCGTGCCATCAACAACAAACGCGAAAAACAAGATGCGGCCTCCACACCCGTACTCGCGGTGACGCAAATTGAATTGGCCAGCAGCGATGTACTCACAGCCCAGCTGCGGGACATCACCCAAGGCTTGGCTATTTCAGGCACGGTCAAGGCGGTGAACTATGCGGTCATCAAAGCCCGTGTGGCGGGAGAGCTCAAAGAAGTGCTAGCGCGTGAAGGTGACGCGGTCAAAGCTGGAGACGTGCTTGCACGCATCGACCCCACCGAATACCAACGACGTTGGCAACAAGCCGCTGAAACAGCCAGCGCAGCCAAGTCGCAAATGGAAATCGCACAGCGCGCGTGGGATAACAACAAAGCATTGGTGGACCAAGGGTTCATCTCTAAAGCCGCCATGGACAACTCGGTTGCTTCCTACCAAGGCGCGGTGGCCAGTCATAAAGCAGCCATCGCAGGCGCCGAGGTGGCACGTAAAGCCTTGGACGACGCCACTTTGCGCGCACCGTTTGCTGGCATCGTGTCTGGCCGCGCGGCGCAAGTGGGCGAGCGTGTGGGCATTGATGCCAAGGTCATGGAATTGGTCGACCTCAGCCAGCTCGAAGTGGAAGTGCCTTTGAGTCCCAGCGAATCGATGGATGTGCGCGTGGGCCAAGTTGCTTCACTGCAAGTGGAAGACCGCAAAGACCCGATCTCAGCCAAAGTCAAACGCATCAGCCCTAGCGCCCAAACTGGCAGCCGTAGCGTGTTGATTTATTTGACGCTCGACAAAGCCGAAGGCTTACGCCACGGTTTGTTTGCCAAAGGCATTTTGGGCATGGGAAAAAGTCAAGTGATCGCGGTGCCGCTGTCAGCGGTGCGCACTGACCGTGCACAACCTTATGTGCAAGTGGTTGAACAAGTGGGTAACCAACTGCAAGTGGCTCACAAAACTGTCGTACTCGGCGTGCGCGGCATGGATTTGGCGCAACCCGAATCTGAAACCATGGTGGGCGTGACTGGTTTGACCGAAAGCAGTACCGTGCTCAAAAGTCATGTGGGCGCCTTACGCGAGGGCATGGCGGTCAAGTACACCGAAGCATCAGCCACCCCCGCGCCAGCTGCCAATGCAAATGCCAGCACCACCCACTGAAGCGACTGACACAGCATGTGGTTCACCAAAGTCAGCTTAAAAAATCCAGTCTTTGCCACCATGGTGATGCTCGCCTTCGTGGTGCTGGGCTTGTTCTCGTACCAGCGTCTCAAGATTGACCAATTTCCTAACATTGACTTCCCCGTGGTGGTGATCACCACCGAATACCCAGGTGCATCGCCTGAGATCGTGGAGAGCGAAGTCAGCAAGAAGATTGAAGAAGGCGTTAACTCGATCGCTGGTATCAGTGCCCTCACCTCGCGCAGCTACGAAGGCATGTCAGTGGTGGTGATTGAGTTTCAACTCCACATCGATGGTCGCAAAGGCGCTGACGATGTGCGCGAAAAAGTCGCAGCCCTGCGCCCGACACTGCGTACCGAAGTCAAAGAGCCCAAGGTGTTGCGCTTTGACCCCTCCAGCCGTGCCATCTGGTCGCTGGCCGTGGTGCCCGAAACACCACAAGGTGGCAAGCCGCTTTCCGCTGTAGAACTGACCAACTGGTCAGACCAAGTCTTGAAGAAGCGCCTAGAGAATGTGCGTGGCGTGGGCTCGGTGTCGTTGGTGGGCGGTACCAAGCGCGAAATCAATTTGTATTTGAACCCGCAAGCCATGGAGTCGCTCGGCATCAGCGCCGACCAAGTGGTGAACGCGGTCAAAACTGAGACGCAAGACTTACCCGTGGGCAGCCTGCGCTCGCTGCAGCAAGACCGCGTGATTCAAATCCAAGGCCGCATGTTGCGACCCGAAGACTTCGGCCAAATCATCGTCGCGCGTAAAAACACCACACCGATTCGGTTAAACCAAGTAGCCACTGTGAATGATGGCGCGCAAGAGGTCGAGAGTCTGGCGCTGTACAACGGCCAACGCACGCTGTTGATGACCGTGCAAAAAGCACAAGACGAAAACACCATCGACGTCATTGATGGCCTCAACAAAACCGTGGCCGAAATGAAAGCCCAGTTGCCACCTGGCATCCGCTTAGAACAAGTACAAGATGGCTCGCGCCCCATCCGTGTGGGTGTGGCCAACGTGCGTCAAACCCTGATTGAAGGCGCGTTGCTGACGGTGCTGATCGTGTTCTTGTTCTTGAACTCTTGGCGCTCTACCGTCATCACGGGCCTCACGCTGCCGATTGCCATCATCGGCACGTTTTTGTTCATGTACATCTTTGGCTTCACCATCAACATGATCACGCTCATGGCCTTGTCGCTGTGTGTGGGCTTGTTGATTGACGACGCCATCGTGGTGCGCGAAAACATCGTGCGCCATGTGCAAATGGGCAAAGCCCCTTACCAAGCTGCGATGGATGGCACGCAAGAAATT
>JACCEC013062892.1_pt1 | contig 20637 bp, 6 predicted proteins | sample 7450121 | NCBI WGS metagenome assembly JACCEC01 (sample SAMN15323455, study PRJNA562643) | freshwater metagenome | isolation source: river surface water | place: USA:Blue River Watershed | collected 2017-08-18 | reverse complement strand
CAACGCCATACATTCTCAACTGTTCATTAATGAGATCTTGTATTAATCCTTGTTCTGTTTTTGATCCTTGTTGAAAAAACGGATTAAGCATAAAACTATCCTATCATATCTAATGGAGGAAGTTCATAAGTATTAGACATTTTTTCCATAATTGCATCAATTTCTCTTTGTGCATCATCATAAATTTGTCTGCCATTAAGTTCTACACCTCCAGGTAGTTTAACTCCTTGGAACTTAATTAAATTTTGTCCCCATTGTCTTTTAATAAGTGATGTCAAGTATGGTTTTAAGAAAGAATCATTCCAAACTCTTGTAAAGTCATTTGGATCTAAAGTTCTATAGCAATCAATTATCAAATAATCATTAACATTAACACTTCCCCAGTCAATATCAAGATATAATCTATCCATTCTCTGATTGAAGCGGATTTGCTTTTGAGTAGTCAAAAGAAAATCCATATCTTCAAGATATGTTTTAACCATAGCATAGGTTAAAAGTTCAGTAGAACCCCAATAGTAAATATCATTCAAAAATAATTGATATTTAACACTGAACATGTTATTTGTAACAGTGTTTGTTCCATCAAAGTGAAAAACTTTAGTAACACCAATTACTGATGGTGGAACCTGTAAGTAATTGCTATTTTCTTTATAGTTAAAAGTTACATTAGATCCTGCAATATTTGCTGTTGCAGTACTAGTAACTATTCCTGCAACTGGATCATTTCCATTAGGTGCTCTTCCTCTATCAATATCGTCCTGAGTTATTTGATACTTCAAGAACATTTGAGAAACACCATCAAAGTGTCTTTCTTGAAAAAACTGAATAGCATCATCTACAAGATCTTCTATTTGCTCATCAGCAACGTTAATCTCTAAAACTGGCGCTCCCAGTTTTCTTTTGCAATAATCTATTAACTCTTGTCTAGAAGAAGGTTGCGCCATTTATTTACTACCTCTAAAAATTATTTATGATTTGTTGAAGAAAGAAGTTCTGATAAAACTTCTTGCTGTTTCATGTAAAGTTTCATGTATGACTTGGCAATGTTTCTCAAGTCATCTATATCATCAATAGAATCTATTTCTATTGATGCTTTTGCATATTCAAAGTTTTTAGATAAATTTTCCAGTTTAATTTTATCAGGATCCATGAGACAAACTCCTAAGTAATGTTTTGATCTCATTTAGATCTCCTTTGATTGAGTTGAGATCTTTTTCCATACAATCAATTCTACTTTTTTCTTTCTCATGAACTTTTTTACGTGCAAGATAACTTGCATATTCTGATTGATTTGTGTTCACGATAGCGTTGGTGTTTATATCTCTAAAAAGATAATTATCACCTTCAACTGGAATTAAACTCATTTTTTTTAACCTCAAGCAAGTGCAATAACTCTAAGATCTTGTATTACAGGAACAATCGCCTGATTCGTAGATGTCATTATAAGTTTTATTCTAAAGACCTTAAATGATGGTAGATTGTCAATTGTAAATTCATACTCTTTAAATGATCTTGGTGTTGGTACATAATCATAGAACGAATTCTTCAGAATAATCTTATCAGGTGATCCATCATTGAGCGAAGGATCTATTACTATTCCAGAAGAAAGGTTTGCATAACCAGGAAATGCTGTGAATATTGGACTTTCATTCACATCATTTTGTAATGAGTAGAATGCTCTAATGTCGTTCTGCTCATTAATTGCTCCAGTTAGCAAAACTTTAATCGCAGATGCAGAACTTTGTAATGTAATTGGTTTTGAAACATAATAGAATGCATTTGGATCATTCTCAATACCATTTACTCTTCTATCAGTGATATAGTTTGTAACTGGTTGGTTTACTCTATTTGATGTAAAAATAACATTAGTTTTTGTTAGGTCAATGCATGGAGATAATCTTTCATCAACACTCAGTAAATTCATGTTAAGAGTAAATGACTTTCTTCCTGGTAGATTAGTTAATCTTGCATCCTCATTGACTTTAGATGCAATAATTCTTGGAGAATCAAAATAATTAGTATTATTCAATGTTATTGGTTGGAATCCCTTATCAAGATATGGAGATTCTGATCCATCAATACTTTGACCACTAATGGTTCTTACCGAGGATGAAATAGTCGTAAACTTAGGACTAATTGTTTGAATTGATGGTGTAATAAGCTCAAATGGAACATTATAAGTTGCAGATACATTAGAACCACCAGTTTTCTTGGATTCATTAAAGAATAGTTTTGGAAGAGAACCGGATCCAGTTCTATCAGTTGTGTTTGTTCCAGATGACATATCTGCCTTTAGATAGTAATAATCTAAACCAATTTGATCAGTAATATTAGCATCACTTAAATCATGTGTTTTGTTAATTCTAAGTAGGGATACTCCATTGAGTTCATACTTGTAAACCAGATTACCTGCAGAGTGTGCAAACGCTTTTGTACCATTAATTTCTCTAGTGATACCAGTTAAATCATTTCCAGATACTCCAGTATATTGAATGATTTCATCTCCAATGAGAACATAACCAGGATTAGTGCTTGCAACACTTACCTTTTCAAAGGTTGTGAAGTTTGCAGTGCTTGCAACAGAAATACTTGAAGTTGAAGATGCAGAATAATTGGCAGATAATGTAGTTGGTAGTATGTCAGATTTTGCATCAATAATTGTTACTTTATTGACATCAGAGTGCATACCATGATTTCTCTGATTTACCCTAAAGTGTAATCCATCATAAATTTCTTCAACAGCACCCGTTATTACTACATTACCACTATATGCACTATTAAGAGTTGTAGTCACTCCAGAGTTGTTTATGTAAGTGAGAGTATAACCAGCACCAACTACAAAGTCACCTTGAACATCATCTATGATTAATTCATTTACTCCACTTAGACGAGATACACTTAATCTCAAGTTTCTACCAACAGAAGATATACCAATAGAAGAAACTGTTAGTAAGTCACCTACAGAATATCCTGTTCCACCATTTGCAACTGTAGCAGCAATAGCAACACCACCAGATATTGTGATATTTGCAGTTCCATTTCTACCAGTTCCAGTAATATTTGATAGATTTAAATTGTTATATGTTACTGCACCAGCACTTGGAGTATAACCAATACCAGAATTAGTAATTGTTAGTCCTGATATTGTTCCTGCAGTTCCAACTAAAATACCAGTTGCATTTGATTGCAATTGAATAATAGTATTGCCGTTGGTGAGATTTTGATCTTGTACTGTCGTACCAATTCCTATTCTGATTGTCTTTGAATCTATATCAAATGGATCTTTTCTTAGTACATCAATACCTGTTGTTGGTAAAGTTGGATTAAAGAACTGAACTGAACCACTTGAAGTGAAACTTGCTCTAAAGAGTTGGAACTTAAGATCTTCATACTGACTTGCATCCCAACTTGAAGCATTTTGTGATTTAAAGAGTGAACCCAGAATTGGTTGAGCAGAAACAAGAATTTGACCAGCTTCATTTGCAGCAGAAGTTATATCCGCCTCTCCCAGTCTAGAAATCCAAACAGTATATTCTGTAGAATCGGATAGTAAAACAATCGCATATTCTGTTTGACCATTCAAGTAAATCGGAGAATCAAATTCGATTGTTGTGGGAACTGATGCATCTTCAGATAAATTAACTTTGTCTGGAGTAATCTCAACTTCAGAAAACGGAAGTATCTTTAAAGTTGGAAGACCAACTCTAATTTCTCTAAGTTGACAGTATACTGGTAGTACTGGATCTTTAGTTCTGAAGTATACATTTAATTTGGTAACAAAAATTCCAGTGGAATCGTCAACATAGAATGATTGTGCAAGAGGGTCTCTCTGTGTAGTTTCTTGAACCGTTATATTTTCAGTTACATTTGTTATATTGGTTATATTTTCAGTTACATTTGTTACATTTGTAACATTGTTTATAACTTGAGATCGGATCTGAGTTGAAGATGTTGTACTCGCACTTGCATTTGCACTTGCGAAAGAAGATTCGGTCAGTGTTCTTGTCTGCTCAAAATCTTGATGTTCTACCCTTGCATTTCTAAGTGAAAGAGTAACCTCTTGAGTATTGTCAATATCACCCTGAGAATAGAAAATTTCTTCAGCAGATGTTGTTACAACACCACCGATTCTGGTATTAGTAGAACTATTTGTTAATCTAAAGACAGTTCTGCCAGTTTCAAATGATGGATTACCTGGAACATTACCATCAGGAACAAGATAAGAACCAATCACTGTTCCAATATTATCAGTTACCAATCTAAGATTAGAAACTGTTGCAACTGCACCACTACTCTGACCTCTCAAAATCATTCCAGTTCTTGCCCAACCCCAGAATTCGGGTTCTCTTTCATTTGATAAACTGAAAGTATCAATATTTAATATTGTGCTAGTTGATGAATAATTTGCAGGAACATTATTTTCTCTATCATAAGGATTTTGGACATAAAAATCCGTAGGATTATCATATGGTCCGTATTTATGATTTGAAACAGCAAGTCGGAAAGAAATATATGGTAATGTACTTTGATCAATACCATCAACAACCTCTGCTGTTGGCATGATACCAATAATATTTTCACCAACTTGGAAAGTTCCTGAGGTCATTGTGACTTCAAGTAATTTTGGTGTGCAGAAATTATTAACGTCAACATTATCAAAGAATCCATATACCTGAGTATTTGGTTTTAAGCGTCTACCAGTAAACTGGATGTTTCTAGAACGCATGAATTGGATAATATTTCTACTTACAATTCTATCTCCAAGGGACTCTGTATCAATTTGCTCTCTTACCGTATGTTGAACACCAGTTCTTGCTTGATCTAAAGTTGTTGTTAAACTTACACTTCCTCCAATATTAATGCTGGTTGTTGTAGATACTTGTTGTGCTCCTCCACCTAAATTAGTAGTGCTAGAGGATGATGACATTCTTGCACTTAAAGAGAGTCCAAGATCTTGACTAATATTGTTGGTTTCCCAAGAATTCCAAATAATAGGACTTACACCCAATCTTGATCCATCTGCTTGGTCAGTGACTTCTGCTCTCAACGCTTCAGCAACACCAAGGAATGAACCTTCCATTCTAACGTCTCTAACTTCAAGACGATTTACATCAATCCAAACATCAACAGTTGGTTCAAGTTCAATAGATCCCTCCCAAGTTTTTACAAGATAAGGAGTTACATTTTCAACTCTTGTTGCAAAAGGTTGTTCTAACCAAAGAACATCTTCATAATCCAAACTCAAAATACTTCCAGATCTTCTAATATTAGTTCCAAGTATATTGCTCAGATAATTTTTATCTTGACTTGCATTTGTAGTTGTACCAATACCAGCAATTGCATCTGATCCAAGTTCAAGATTTAATGTAGTTGTATAATGAGATGGTCTTAGATGTCCATTTTGAAGATCTAAACTATTTTTTACACCGACTGTATTATCTTGAACACCTACAGATGAGAAGTTATCAATTAAAAATCCTGACTTAAATCTATTAAGTCCCACAGAATCTGATATAAAGAGGTTTGCTGTATTATTTTCAAGAAGAGACAAACTAGTATAATACTCAAGATTTTTGATTCTATTTTCTAATCTAAAGATATCACTCATTTGATATCTCTTATGGTCAACAAATGTCACTTCAGCATCTCTGACATCATAAAGATATGGTGGTAATGCAATATTAGCAATATTTAATCCATTTGAAACTTCTTCTGGAAGTTTTGGATTATCTGCAGGTTCTCCAACTTTTAATTGGAATATTCCTTCTTTAGTTAGATAAATCCTATCAATCCTTGGTAGATAATAAGTAAATGATAAAGTTTCAGATTCATCAGATGCTAAAACATAACTTGTACTATGATTTCCTCCAGTAAATGATCTTCCATCAAACTCGAATGGTGATCTTGATCCGGAAGAAACTGTAAAGTTACTAACTCTAGGTCTAGCATCTAATACGTCGGTATTTCTGAAACCTCCAACCGATTGAATTTCTGTTCCATAATCAAATCCATCATATGAATTTACAGTAGTTACATCTCCTGTATCAGAGGTTTCATAATATCCTTTAGCATAAACAATTTTTATTTTCCTTGTTGGTTCTTTTATATTTTGTTTTCTTTGAATATAACTATAATCATAATGAGTGAGAGTTTGACCATTATAGAAATTGAAATCACCTGTAATGTTTTTACTTCCTTGATTTAGGGTGAATGCAATTCCATTTACACCAGATTCTAAGAATTCAACTACTTCTCCTTCTTGGAAAACATTCTGGTTGAGGTATACAAAAGATATTCTGCTGCTATTTAATTGTTCCGCATAGATACCTCTTGCACCACTAATAGTTCCTATAAATTCTTCACCCAAAATTAAGTCATCAGTTTTTGCTGTAGGTCCATCTAGTGATCCTACAGTTAAATTTGGTAAAATAGGATCTGAAGTATTATTTGACTCATAAATTCCATGAATTTTAATTACATCAGGAACGTTTAAAGATATTTTTTCATCTTGAACTCTAGTACCAAATGGATATGCTCCATAAATTAATCCATCATTTTTGGAGGTTGATCCAGTTCCAGAATAGTCATACTTTGACTTATCTACAATCAGAGTGTTAACAAATGACTTTCTCTTAGTTTTTGATGTAATAGATTCTTTTCTTAAAGTGGCAATAAGTTTTGCTCCAACATTATTAGAACCTAAACCATTAATCACCAATTCAGTAGAACCATTGGTAAATTGAAATTTATCTTCTGTTAGAATTTCTAGGGTTCCATCTGATCTTGAAAGAACATATCTTTCTTCATCAAATGGTAAAAATACTTGATCAGTTCCTGAAGTTAGAGTATTTGTAGAGTTATTAGTAATAGTAACGTCATATTCTCGTCTAATTACTAAAGAAGAATTTGATAAGTCTACTGATTCAATATTTACTTTTGGAAGTGGAGCAAATAATCTCTCATTATTTTGAGTTGTCTGAGTACGAGTATAAAGAAGCGAAAGATCATTTACGTCAATTGTTGTACTAGAAATTCCTCCATCACAAACTCCAGTTACAGTCGTAACACCACTGATAACGAGAGAATTTGTTAAAACTCTATCAACCCTTGCAAATGACTTGACGGTTAGGTTTGGTCTTGTATATTGAATCAGATTTCCTGTGGTGACAATTCCAGGGAAAGCAACTGTTGGACTTGTTACTGTTGCAACTCCAGCAGAAAAACCAGAAATAGAAGCATTACCATTACCAATTAATGAAGAAACTGACTGTAGAGTATCAGCTGAGAAAGTTTTTGACGACCCTACATTTGCATATAAAGATTTTACATCAGAGATACCATAATTTGTAAAACCAGTACTAACTCTAGTATCATTTGTACTATCAAATACTAGTTTTTCTCCATTAATGAAGTTTCCTGAAATTTGATAAACTGTTAGAGCAGTTCCAACAGATACGTTATGCTTCAAGAAAGCAGTAGTACCACTAGAATCACCTCTAATATAAGTTGGAGTATTTAGTGTAATAGGTTGGTTTAGCGTTAGATCGCCATATGTTTGAACATCAAATAAAGAAATATCCCATCTATTAATATTTTGATTTTCTAGTTCATAAGAACCAGATTCTAGTGCAAAGTCATAAACTCTTGCGACTCCAATTTCTTTTCCTGCAGGAGCATATGAGCTTAAACCAACTCTTTGATTTCTTAAACTAATAGTTGTAGATGTATTAATACCAATAGATGGAGCTCCAGAAGATCTATTTAAAGTTAAAGAAGAACCAAAACTAAAGTTAACTGCTTGATTCTGAATCAGATTAGTTGTTCTAGGTTTTGGTGCATCAAGTAAAACTGGAGAAATAGTTTCTACTTCATATCCTCTAATATATGCCTTACCTGGACTAATTTTATAAACCAGCAGATCTTCTGATGGAGCAAGACCGGAGGAGGTTTGCTGATTTTTTAAATAAATTCCGCTATTTCCTTTACCATCATTCAAACTATCTCTACAGAAAGTAGTAAATGATTTGATATAATAATTACCTGATTCATCAAAAGTTCTTCTTGCAAACTCATCTGCTAAAAGATTATACTCAGTGTTTTTGTTTATTTTTCTGAGAACACCATCTTTTACATTTGCAAGTTCAATAAAATTTGGATAATCAAACGAATCTAGTGGTTTTTTTGAAAGTTGTGCAGTTATCTTTAATCTATCTGCGCCTGGCGCAGCAAAATTGTTAAAACCATTTGCATTGTCATTTAGATTGGGATCAACGTCCGCTGATATAATTTCCTCAATGATGTCAAAACCTACTCTATAACTTGGAGAGTTTGTGTACTGATCCAAGATTAAAGTTTCTTCTGCAACATCAATAAAATGACCCCTGATAAAATAGACACCAGCACCTAGGGCAAATGCAGAACCAATTGCAGTCGAATTGGAAGCAATTGTTCTTGCAAATCCCTCTCCTACAGAAATAAAAGTATTACCAAAAGCGATGTTTGAATCTGTGATTAAATTCTCACCATCTTCAAAATCTCTTGTTGAAAGATTATTTTGATTAGACTGATAATAATCAACATAAAGTGTAATATTTCCTCTTTCTGACTCATCTGATGTAATTACCTTTCTAATAATTGCAACAACACCAGAATTTTCACCTCTAATTTGTAAACCTACTAAATTATCAAGATATAGTGATACAGGAATACCTAAAAAGTTACTCTCAACTTGTACTGCATAGTAATTTTGAATATAAGTTAAGTTACCTGGAATTACTTTTGCGCCTTCTTTGAAGAAGTGATTTCCAAATTGCTCAACTTGGTTTTGTAAAATTGATTGTAAAGTCGTTAGTTCTCTTGCCTGAACAGGATATCCAGGTTTAAAGAGAACTTTATAATAGTTATTATCTTTACCACCAATTACTGGTTCATTGTAGTCGTCAAAGTATGGAGCTACGTTGAGGTTGGTTTCTTGAGACATAATTCCTTAGAATTGCAAAATAACTTTGATATCTTCTTTTTGGTTTGTTGACCGAGTAATTGATGGTCTGTTGTCAACGTAAATAATGTTTCCAGAATACTTTTGGACTTCTGGTTGAGACACACCTTTAATAAATTGTTGACCCAAGTAGTATGTCCTACTATTTATTATGGTACTAATACCTGGATTGCTTGAACTTCCAAATGTGGTTTGAATTGCAAGAGTTGCACTTCCACCTAAAATATTAAAAGATCCTCCGCTACCAATATCAGAAGTAAATCTGTGCATTGTAAATCCAAAAGTCGGTGAAGGATTTTGAGTTCCATTGGTATTAAAACCACAATGGAATCTATCTTGCCAATACTTTAGAACACCAGTGTTTTGGTCGTATGAAATAACTCTACCAAAAGCAGTAGATCCAACACCAATTGTTTGTGTAATTTGTGTATCAGCGTTAAAGACGACAGAACTATAACCAATTCCAGTAAGTTTAAGAGCATAAACAGAACTTGCTTTGTCAATTGTTAAAATGCTATCAGAATCATAACTTAGAGGACTTTCTACAATACCAACTCTAGCAATTTGGTTCCCAGTAATAAAATCTGGATTTTCCGTATCATTTTCAATTCTGGAATATAGAAGAACATTATATGCACCTAGTTCTTTATAAACATCTGCACCATGACCTCCTTGAGGTGGAATGATAACATTGAAAACTGGTGAGGTTGTTCCTGTTGGTACATTACCTCCAACGAGATCTAAAGTGCCAAAAGTATAACCAGATCCACCATTAGAGATAGTTACACTTTCTACCTTTGAGTCATTATTAATAATGACTGTTGCTTCTGCACCAGAACCATCACCTCTAATTGGAACTCTTGTATAGGTTCTATTTGCAGTTCCTAGTCCAACACCTCTGTTTGTAATCGTTACAATCTTTAGTTGACCACTTGTTGCCGCATTATTTCTAACTGCTGCTTCTCTTGAACTGGTTTCCCAATCAGGAGGAACTGGCATATAATTTGTAGAATCAAACTTTACAATATCACTTGGACTAATTGTATAAAGATATTTCCAGATGTATCCATCACCACTTGTTCCTGCTTCTCTTGGTTCTAGATCAGTGAAAGTTGGTTCATCAAGAGAGGGTCTTCCTGATGGATTTTCCGGAGATGTTCCATTCTGAAGACAAATATAAACTCTATAATCGCTATTAAGTACGTAATAATTCGCTGAATATAAATCTACTGCATTTGATGGTTGTGATGGATTAGTTACACTTATATCATGACGATACATATCATAAGTAATACCAGAAGTCCAAGTAATTTTTCTGATAACTTGTCTTACATCAGTTTTTGATATCTTTTTCAATGCAATCATTGTATCCCAATGATTATTTTCTTGATTGAAATTATCCACTGGTGATGGTGGACTTGTATTCCAATCAACATTATAATCGGTAGGATTTGGAAGTCCAACAAATGAATAGTAGGAGTTACTGGTTGAAGCAACTCCTGCTATAAAGTTTTTTGCATTTAATATACGAAGTTGGTCAGTAATTATTGCGGTCATTTGACGGAGTTTTTATCTATTTATTGTTGTTTTAAATATGATTCTTAATCTGAACTGAAAGTGATCCAGTATTCACAGCAGAGTTGTCACTCTCTCTGTTTATTGCAAAGTCAACATGAGTAGTGGATCTTGCAACCCCAACATATGAAGAAAATCCTTGATCCATTGGTTGAGTTAACACAAAATAGTCATTAGCATTTGTGTATGTGCTCGCAAAACTTACACGATAATTACCACTAGACTGTTGAGATACAGTCACACCAGAGGTTCCTCTCCAGGTTGGTGAACCACCTAAAGTGATTTCACCATACTTATCTCCAGGTGGTTGAACATAAGATGAAAGAGTTCCAGTAGTTGGAAGAGCAGTTGTTGGTGGAGTGAAGTTTTGTGTGAGATATGAATTATTAGAAGTATATCTTTGTCCAGCAGTTCCAACACCACAAGAAATTCTTACATCATCAAAAATTGCATCAATACTAAATGTGTTGTAAGAATTACTATTAATTATTGGAATAGATAGTCCAAATCCAGCACCAAAAATTAGTCCTGCACCATTTATATGAAGAATATCATTATCAATTATTTGATCAATATAAGTATATGAAGTTTCAGTACCATTCACATAGAAGTGTATAGATCCATTATCACCTTCTCTAACAAGTGCATAATGTACCCATTTATCCAAATATCCATTAGTGAAGGTTGAATTTCCTGCTTGATTTAAAACTCTTTGAGATCCATTTTCATTGTCCCATAACCAACTAACATCACTACCATTAAAAACCATACCAAAAGTCCAATTTCCAGTGCTATTATCAGTTGAAACCTGAGATACTAAACTGGTATGATACCCATTTGGTGGAAAACTATCATGGTAAATCCAAAATTCAATAGTCCAAGAACCAGTGAAGTCATAATCACTCCTATAAGCATAAGATACTCCAGCACCAGTAATACTTCCATCATTTCTAAATCCACCTGTCCCAATCTTAACTGGAGATCCTACAATACTAGAACCAGCACTTACATAAACAGGAGTTGCTCCAAATTTTGCATCAGTAAAATCATCATCAAAAGTTGCTCTGAAAACAACATTATCCCATTCAGTATCTGCAGGAACAGTAACTGGTGTTCCACTTGAAAGAACAAACTCTCTCCAGGCACTTCCATCATAGAAGAATGGAGCTCCACCAATTCGTTTGATTTCTCCTACTGTTCCAGAGGTTCCTACGATTGTTGGATTGTTTGTTGCTAATTTTAATCCACCGCTGAGATTAATTGTTCCACCAACTGATACATTTGAAGATAGAGTAGAAATACCAGAAACATTAAGTTGCCGCAGAGTTACATTAGTTGCTGTAGTAACACCAAGAGTTGATACTCCAACAACCTCTAAGCTTTCAACGTAAATATCAGATGCTGAAACATCACCTACAAATTGTAGAGCAGAAATAACACCATTAAAAGTAGAACTACCAGAAACACTTAAAGTTTCAAGAGAAGTATTTCCTTTTACTGTAAGTTTACTTGTTGGATTTGTTGTTCCTATGCCAATATTACCTCCACCAGAAATCCTAATTCTTTCTAAATTATTAGTTCCAAAAACTAAATCAGAATTATTAGAATTGTACAATAAAAGTGAATTTGGAGAAATATTTGGGAAATTTTCATTACTGTAATTAGAACCAACTTTAGCGATAAATCCAGAGTTCTCTACACCATTTTTAAATAAGAGTTGAGAAGTATCAGTTGATGTTACACCTTGAATTTGTACATTAGGTGATACTCCATAAATATGCAACGGTTCCTCTGGATTTGTGGTTCCTATACCAACGCTTAAAAATGTATGAATACCTGCTTGCGTTCGAGACCAATAAGATTCTCCTCCTCCACCTCCTCCACTATCAGTTGCAGTAATTGTTACATTACCAGTGCTTTGATCAATTAAAATACCAGATCCAGCAGTAATTGAAGTAACAACGTCTCCATCAAGAGTTGTTCCATTAACAACAATTGATGTTGCAGTAATAGTCCCTGCATCACCATCAATTGTAACTCCAGATCCAACATTAATGGTATTTGTAGATCCATCTAATGTAATACTTGAAGATCCTATTGTAAGAATACCAGTGATTCTTGCATCACCAGTAACAATTAATTCAGTTGTTCCTCCACCAATAACAACATTGGTTGCAGTTATAACACCAGCTTGAATGTTTGTAAATTGAGAATTTCCAAAGAAAGTAGAAACACCAGAAACATTTAACTGATTTGTAAATGTAGTTCCAGTGACTGTTACTCCTGTACCAAGAGTTTCAAACTTTTTGGAATCATCATAATAAAGTTCATTGTTACCATTTGCTGCGAACTTTGCAACTGTTCCACCACTAGTGATGCTTTGAACTCTGAATGTGGCGTTATCTCTAAGTCTAAATTGAACTTCGCTTCCACTAGTTCCACCTGTCTCATCAAATGTAAATCTGACATCATCATTATCAGGATCATATGAAATACTAAAAACATTAGCATCAGATACTGTTCTTAATGTAATAGGATCATAAAAATAAACATAGTCTGTAAACGAAGTCGCGCCACTAAAAGTAGAAACACCAGAAACACTTAACTGTTGTGCAGTTAAATTAGTTGAACTTGTGTTTCCTAATGTTGTTATTCCAGTCGCTTTTAAGTTTCTAGTAACAATATCTTCACCGATTGATACTCCTCCTCCACCTCCACTACTTGTGATTTCAATACCATTTACATAAAGTTTATCATCAATATAAACATCTCCATTGAATGTAGATATCCCGACAACATGTAGTTTTGAATTTGGTACAGAAGTTCCTATACCAACCAATCCGGCAGAAGTTGTGTTAATGACTGTCCCACCAGCACCAACCTTAAATGATCCAAGTGTGCTTCCTGCTCCAATAAGAGTGCTTGCTGCACCAACTTGTAAGTCACCACCAACAAATGCATTGTTATCTGCATGGAAGTTTGTATATACTCTGACTAATCTATTCCAATAGTTTCCACCACTGTAAACTCTAAGTGCATCATATGCTTGATCTGGAATTGGTGAAACTCCAGGTTCTGTTGTTCTAAAAACAAAACTTGAATTTGTTCCAGAACCATCAGTTCCAGAATTTATTTGGAATGTAAAGACATCAGAGTTACTCTGGTCAATATAAGAATTACTTCCAAATCTTAAAGTATTTGATGATGAAGTCAAATTTGCAAGAGTTACATTATTTCTGAAAGTTGCAATACCTGAGAATAAAGAGTTGCCAACTACAGTTAGTTTTGATGTAGGAGTTACTGTACCAATAGCAACATTTGCAGTCGTACTGATACCTGAAGCACTGCTACCCCAGTAGTTAAGACCTCCTCCACTTCCACCTCCACCAGTTATAAGTGAACCACCTGCATAGAAAGCAGTTGCACTTATAATTCCAGTATTTCCATCAAACGAAATTCCAGATCCAACTAGAATTTTATTTGCATTACCATCTAATACAATTGAAGATGAACCAACGGTTAAAATACCAGTAACTCTAGCGTTACCATTAACCCATAGTGAAGTTCCAGATGCGCCAACTGCACCAACTTCTAATTTAAATCTTGGATTTGTGGTTCCAATTCCGACACTAGAAGTTGTATTAATACCTGCAGCAGTTTTATTCCACGTTGGTGTTAAATTAGTACCATCTCCAAACTGACTGTATATTTCACTAAAGTTATTATTAATAATACCACCAGCAATTCTTAAACTATCACCAGTTCCATCGTTTGCAACAGAACCGGTGTTTATTGCTACTCTTGACATCGTAACTTACGTTTTCTTTTATTTATTATTAACTGATGTAGTTGATGTATTTAAGAGGTGCAGTTCTATTAACAAATGCTGAAGTTGAGATACCACCAACACCTCTTAAAGTGTATGAATTAAATGGACCACTCTCTAAAGGTTCAGAAAGTATGACTTTGCCCCAACTGAAGTTTCCATAGTAATTAGAAGTGGAAATTCCTAAGAATGTTCCAACACCAGTACCAATTCCAATAGAACTGAAATCATAAGATGTAGAATCAAATGTAATTGTTGTGGAACTGAAATCAACAGTGCTAATACCACTTCTTACATAAACTCTTTTCACTGCAGTTGTTCCAACTCCAATAATGTTTACCAGAGCATCTTGTACAGAATAGACCTGATAGACATTATCTAAGAATTGAGTTCCAACACCAATAACTTGATTTGAGTTACTGAGAGAATTGATGGATGTAAAAGCACTTCCTACATTAGAATTGTAGACAATAAAGAAGTCACCTGCAGAAATTCCACTAACAGTGATTGCAGAACCAACGAGAGTATTATCTCTTAGGAATGAATCTGTAGGAATGAATAGATCAAATATTGTTTCTAGAGTTGTTGTTCCAATTCCAACTATAACACCAGAATCACCAGAGTAAACATTAGTGTTGACTGTTTCTTTTAGTAATGTTGGTGGTTCAATAAGAACTGCTGGTGGATTTGTGGATGTATATCCACTACCAACAGAAGTTACTGAGATGGAATCAACAACACCATCAACAATTGCAGATGTTGCAGTTGCTCTATAAGAAACAGCAAGTCCAACTGGATTCTCAATTGTTATTGCAGGTGCAAATGAATAACCATAACCACCATCAGTAATATCGATAGAAGTTACTGAACCAGCAGAAGAAACAATTGCTGTCCCAGATGCTGCAACAAGAGAATCTTGTGAAATAAATGTAACTTGATTCTGGAAAGTTAGTAATGGACTCTCATTCCGTGCATCAAAGAATGGTTTGATGTTATCAACATAAATGGTAGTTGATCCTACACTAACAGGACTAATTAAGTAAGACGATGGATTGATTAGTGGTTCATATTGAATTCTATCCTTACTAACAATTCTTCCATTAATAATTTTATCAGAGGTTTGCTTACACCACTTAATAGGTCTTAATAGAGTGTCATCATCGGTAATTCCGGGTCCAGAGTAAGGATTTGTTTGGAGAGAATCCGTTGCATTAATATCCGTTACAACTCTTTCTTCTTGTTGAAGTCCAGGACCTTGCCCAAATCCTGGTTCATAGTTCAGAGTTAATTCATCACCAACTTTGATTGTCTCAAGGATATCTCTAAAGATTACATCAATATCACCACTACCTTTGTAAAACAGTATTTTTAAATAATCTCCTTGTTTTGGAGCCTGACTAAATTCAATAACACTACCACCTTTAAAGAAGTATGCTTCACCTGGTTTTTGTAAAATGTCATTCAAGAATACTAAGAGATTCGATTGTACATCTATGTTTGATCCTTTTGCAGAAAGAATTGTAACTGGAACATTATTGATTTTTAACGGAAACTTTTTAGATATTCCATCAAATAAATCCTCAAAATTATCAAGAACCTCAAGTTGACCAAGTGACCATCCTGAGAATAAATCATTGTATGTTTTTTCTATGGTTAATTTAAACTCGGAGTATGGTTTAGATGGATCTGTAGGAATTCCAGATTTTCCACCAACTTCTACAGTAAGAATTTCTCCTTTTCTATATGCATATCCTGTATTTTTTATCGAGAGACCAATTACACTAGAACCTTGTCCAACAACAATATCAATTTTTGCCTCAGTTCCTATTCCAGATGCTGAAGATGTACTGTAAATGAGTGGAATATTGGTATATGAGAGTGGATCATCAAATACAACTAAAGGTGGATTTGTATTGGTATAACCAAATCCTGGATTTGTTATAGAAACTCCAATAATATGTCCATTACTAACAGATGCCGTTCCAATAAATTCAATATTTGGTGTTCCTGCACTAAATGTCTGGACGCCAACATTAACAACTGTTTGAATACCAACTCTATAACCAGAACCACTATTTCCAATACTAATAGAGGAAATAGTTCCTGCAGCAGAAACTATAGCAGTTCCACCTGCTGATACTAAAGGTTGCAATCCAAATCCAAATGAAGATTCGGTGGATACAATTACCCCACCAACAGGAATATTTGATGCATTTATATCATTTCTAATAGATGATGATGTTCCAGTAAATCTAATACTAGAGATACCTACATTTTCAACTAAAGTATAATCTTCAAGTTCTGCTTGTACACCTTGAGGTCCTTGGAATATACCATTGATCAAAATAACAGCATTATTAGTAGAAAAACCAGAGATGTTTTGGTTATTTGCAGTTAATGTAAACGTTTTACCTATTCCAGTAAATTGATTTGATATATCATCAAAAACATAGTTAGTAGAATAAGTTTCTTGTGAAGTATTTGGAGAACCACTTCTTAAAAAGGTTCTTCCCTGGAAAGTAGAATGTGTAGATATTCCATTCCAATCTCTTTCATTTGGTGGATTTGTTGTAGATCCTATAGGATTTAGTCCATATGGAGCTTCATAAAAATGAATTTTGTTATTAACTATATTATAGTTTCCATTAACAACTCTAACTAAATCTCCGGAACTATGTGATGATATACCAGTTCCCATTGAAGATCTATCAACTAAAATAATATTAGTAGCTCCCAATCCAACAGATGTTATTTTCATAATTTCTTCATTTATCTTAATCAGATTTCCGCTGATAAATGACGTAATTCCACTAAGTGTTATTCTATTGTCAAAAGTAGACACATTATCAGAGAGTGTTGTTGTAATAGAAGTTCCAACTATAGGTGATTGTATATAATTATCAATTGCTATAATATTTTTGGTGTTTTGATTTGTTGCAGTAAAAGAATGTGATGTGCCAATGCCAACCGAAACAATATCTAATACTTTTGGATTAGTTTTTAGTGCATTTTCAGCACTGTCTGCTAACTTAATAGTATTTCCATTAACTTTAACAATATAAACTGTTTGTGGTAATTTATCTGTTGTACCAATCCCAGCAATAACTGTTTGTGCAATACCTATTGCCTGAGTTGAACCTGCACCAGCAGTTGAATATATAACTTTTTCACCAGTTACAAAAAAGTGATTTGGCAATTTAATCGTGTTCAATTCAGTATTAACTACTGAAGTATCATCACCACCAAAATATCTTATAAAAATTGGATCTTGGTTATGAGTTAAATCAAAAGATTTTTTAACAGATTTTTCAGTTCCTTCATAAATTCCAAAATTTCCAATAATTTCTGCATTATTAAGATTTATTGATGAATTTACAATGGATGATTTTTCAAGAGAAACCGCATTTTGAAAAACTCTTATCTCAACGTCTATATTTGATTCTGGAGTGAATGTTAGTTGTGTTCCACTTGTGCTAATAGCTGCCCCAACTGTACCTAATGATGAATGTGACTGAATAATACCATATTCTGTTATAGATGCACTAGATGAATCATCTACTACAACAACTTCTGACATTTGATATCTTTTATTTGTTGTATCTTCTACACTTACTATGAAGTATGCACATGAATGATTATTTGGATATTCACTAATAACTGTTTCTACTGGAGAAACTGAAGCAGATATAGATGTTATTCCTGAACTAATATAACCAGTATTAATTTCTTCTATTCCAATACTAGAAGATCCAGATATTGAACTTGCAATAGAAATTATTAAACTATTTACGGTTATACCGATTCCAAGTGGAGAGTTGGGTTTTAAATCAATTTTAAAGTTTGATCCATCAAAATAAGGAATATAAGTTCCTATACCCAGTGTTCCATAAGGAGCAATATCATTTGTTAGTTGACCATATTCTACTATATCAACATTGGTGCCATCTTGAAGAACATTAATTTCATTAAACTCATAGTACGAACCATCAATCGCTTCTATTTCAACTAAAATCTTTGCAGACCTATATGTATTTGCTATTGATACAATATTGTAAGCAGAAGAAGAACCTGATGAGATTGAAGTTTGATTTGTCTTTATATCAACAACATTTCCAAGTGTTTTTACTCCAGTGCCAGAAATATTACTTTTTAGATCATGGGAAACATATGAAATATCATAATCATTTACAGAATATTCAATAGGATAGAAATTTAATTGACCTAAAGTACCACTGATACTAAAATCAAATGTTCCAAGATCTTTATAGGTTTCAACCCTTCCATATTGATTTAAGTAACCATTCTCATCATCATGCATAAGAGAAACAATCAAGATTTGTCTTTCTAAGATAAATCTTTTATCTCTTACAAATGTAAAATATTTTTTAGTTCTAGTAGAAGTTAACTCAAATTCATCAACTGTACTAAAACGAGTAGGTCTTGGTCTATTATTAAACTGATCACTAATATCATCAATAGTAAGAACTCTATTTCCTACTGATTCAAAATAATCAGTTAAAACTCTATTTTGAAGAATAATTTCATCAGAAACTAATCCTGTTCCAATTCTTGTCGTCCCTTCCGTTGCAAGATCAAATGCATAGATGCAATTCAAATCACCACTTCCAATAACATCAACAACAACATCTGCAAGACTATCTTCTGCAAAAACATTTGCAAAATTTCTATCACCATCTTGATTTTCAATCATTAAGTCAGAGAATTTCAAGAATCCTGAAGTGTGATTCAATGATTTAACAGAATCGTTCCAGGTTTCAAGAGGAACTCTAGATTTGAGAGAATATGAGAAGTATTGGTAGTAATTATTATCTGCTATTCTCTGTACATTATTATTGAGGAATCCAGTATCATAAATCCATCCTTTATTAACTTTTGAAGTCGGACCTAATTTAATATATGAGTCAAATTCAATTTTTCTCTTGATAATACCTCTAGTATTTGAAGATTGACCTGTTAAGATATCTCCAATCAACAAATCACTGTCAGTTGAAACTTTAAGATATTCAATTTTATTGTTCCAACTTTCTACAATACCAATTCCAGATGGAGAAACAACAGTTTCTCCAACGAAGAAATCATTTTTCTTAAGTTTTATATCAAAAACTGGAAAATCCTTGCTATTAACTACTCTACCAGTAGAAACAATAAGATCCGGAACACCAGGAAACTCACCTGCAGATAGATACTCGGATAGATTATAAGTTATTGATCCAGTATTTCCTCCCAGAGCAGGATTTATTGCAGTAACAGTGAATAATCTATAGTCATAAGAAGATGAATTATATCCTCTTGCAGTTGAACCTACACCAACACTCGTATTCTCAATTAATACTCTATCACCAACTGAGAATGGGAACACATCACTAAATCCTGTGTTAAATCCAACAGTTACGTCTTTGGTAGATGAATTATATGATATTGTACTAATGCCAACTCCATTAGAATTATTGATAGGAATAATTGTTGGAGTTGTATCATACATTCCATAAGTATTCTTAACAATTTTAACTTTGGTTGCACCAATTTCATATCTTAAATCTACATCAGAAACAACTTTTTTGGTGAAACCATCAATTACAACAAGTCCAGGAGGAGTCAAGTAATTCTTACCTGCAGAAAGAATAGTAATATCAACGAATGAAGAAAGTGGTTCAATCTGAAGTATCTCTGGAAGATTTAGAGATGGGATTAGTGTTAGATCAGTTGGATAATCAAATCCAATATTCTCTATTTCATTTTTAACAATACTTCCTATTGAATTACTTTGTACTTCAAAAATAGCACCAAATCCATGATTACTAATTACTGTACTAATTCCTGGAGTAAATTCATAATTGTAACCGCCATTAATAATATTAACTCTAGATACTGCACCATAAGCAGTAGAAGAATTGGTTTCATAGTAAAGATTGGAAGTTGTTTGATTATATGAATCTACCTCTGGATAATCAGATAAATCAAAAGTAAATGTATTTGTTGTTCCAATACCTGTAACTCTATGAGACCCAGTATATTTGCTGGAGATCAAATTAATTTGATTATGGTTATAAACTTCAGTATCTACAATTATCTCTTTCTTAACGTCTCCAATAAAATCTTCATTTACATTTTCTAATCTATAGAAGAAATTATCAGGAACATTATCATTCAGTAATATTGAAACTCTAGCATTTGTATCAATACCAACTCTACCACTTCTAATAACTTCAAAATTCTT
>JACCEC011376762.1_pt1 | contig 20643 bp, 12 predicted proteins | sample 7450121 | NCBI WGS metagenome assembly JACCEC01 (sample SAMN15323455, study PRJNA562643) | freshwater metagenome | isolation source: river surface water | place: USA:Blue River Watershed | collected 2017-08-18 | reverse complement strand
GGCGTAGAACATGAGGAAGCCGCCGCCGCCGGCGCCGATGAGTTTTCCGCCGAGCGCACCGTGGGCCATCGCGTAGTCATACCACTCGTTGATGTGCGCGTTGCTCATGCCGGAACTGCGGGCCTTCTTGCGCTGCCAGTGCACGTCCATCAGGCGCGCGAACTCATCGAGGTTGCCGGTCTCGAGCGTCTCGAGCGACTTGTAGCCGAGCTCCTTCGTGAAGTGCAGATTGTCGAGCATCGCCTGATCCTGCTGCTTCGAGCGGTCGTTCTGATCCTTGAGGATCGCGGAGGCGCTGCGGCTGTAGCCGGTGAAGAAGAGGAGGAGGTTGTCCTCGAGGTTGAAGAGCGTCTCCTCGGAGATGTTGCACGGGCGGTATTCGACGCGGCCGTCGCGATGGAAGGTGAATGCGGTGATGCCGCCGATCGCGGCGATATACTGGTCCTGCTTGCCGATGGGTTCGCCGAGTTTGTTGAGCTCGATGTCGCAGGCCTGCTCGGCGAGCTCGGCGGGGGAGACGAGATTCTTTTTGTAGGTGTGGAGGGCCTTGAGCAGCGCGGTGGTGAAGCTGCCGCTCGAGCCGAGGCCGGTGCCGCCGGGGATGTCGGCCATCGAGGTGAGCTCGAGGTGGGGATCGGTGACGCCGGTGAGCTTGAGGGCTTCGCGGATGATCGGGTGTTCGATCTGGTCGACGGACTGGGCGCGCTCGAGCTTGGAGTATTTGACGATGATCTCCTGCTGAAACGTGCGGTGCTTGGTGATGTAGACGTATTTGTCGATCGCCGCGGCGACGAGGAAGCCGCCGTATTCACGATAGTAGGACGGCAGGTCGGTGCCGCCGCCGCCGAGGGAGACGCGCAGAGGTGAGCGGGTGATGATCATCGGCGGAAAAGATGAAACGGAGGAAAAGTCGGAAAGAAGAAACGAAGGTCGGGGGAACCGGGGCGGAACGAAGGGGAAGGACGAGCGGGGATCACAAGGCCGCCTGGGAAACCGGGAAGCCGCTGCGGGCGTAGATTTTTTCGACGATCTCGAGGGTGCGGATGCCTTCGGCGAGGCCGGGTGACGGGTCGCGGTCGAGGCGGATGTCGTCGAGGAAGGCGCGCGTCTCGAGCGCCCAGGATTCGTCGCCGCGCGGATACTCGAAAATCGTGGTCTCGGGCGGGCCCATCTCGGGGAGCATCCTGTAATACGCGAGGCGCTCGGTGCCGTAGCTGCCGCCGAGGCCGTCGAGCGCGAGCTTGGCGTCGCGGCCGTAGAGCTCGAGGGAGAAGAGGTTTTTCCACTCGGTGCAGCTGACGTGGAGCCAGGCGGTCTGGTTGGCGGCGGTGCGCAGCGAGAGAAAGGCGTTATCGTCGACCTTCATGTCCCAGAAGGAGGTGGTGGCATGGCCCTCGACGGTGGGAAACTCGCCGAGGAACCAGCCGGCGAGGTCGATGAGGTGCACGCCCTGGTCGATGAGTTCGCCGCCGCCGGAGAGCGCGGGATCGGCGCGCCACTCGCGGTCATAACCCTTGCGGCCGCCGTGGCCGTAGCGGGCGCGGAGAAACATGAGCGGGCCGAGCGCGCCGGAGTCGACAAGCTCGCGCGCCTTCTGCAGCGCGGGATGGAAGCGGTGGTTGTAGCCGAGGCGGACCTTGGCGCCGGTGGCGCGGGCGGCGTCGCGGAGGGTGCGGAGCTGGGCGGCGTTGAGCGCGCCGGGTTTCTCGACGAGCACGTGCTTGCCGGCGCGGACGGCGGCGAGGGTGATCGGGGCGAGGGAGGCGTTGAGCGTGGAGACGATGACGGCGCCGACGCGCGGATCGGCGAGGGCGACGGCGGAGTCGGTGATCGCGGTGCAGCCGGGCACGAGTTTGGCGAGGTCGGCGGCGCGGGCGGCGTCGAGGTCGCAGGTGTAGAGGACGGGGGCGTTGCGGCCGAGGGCGGCGACGCGTTTGCGTCCGATGAGGCCGCAGCCGACGACGGCGAATTGGGTTTGCTCGGAGCTGACGCGGGTCATTGCGTGGACGTGAATGACGAAGGCGATGCGAACGGCCGTGGCGAGGCAAGAGGGGTTTTGACGCGCGATGACGGCGGCGGCGGACGCGGGTGCGCAGGGCGGAAAACGGTGGGTCGAGCGGGTGCTGCTGCTGGCGGCGTGGGCGGCGGTGGCGTGGTTTCACGTCTGGACGGTGCGGTCGACGGGCGAGCCCTTCTGGCCGAAGGGCGAGCAGCGGGACTATTTCAATCTGCTGATCGACGGCTGGCTCGACGGGCAGCTGCACATGAAGGTGGAGGTGCCGGAGGAGCTGTTGCGGCTGCCGGATCCCTACGACCCGGCGCAACGGCGTCCGGGGCTGGGGCTGCACGATGCCTCGCTGTATCAAGGCAAGTATTACGTCTATTTCGGCGTGGCGCCGGCGGCGGTGGCGATGCTGCCGTTCCGGGTCGTGACCGGCACGGACCTGCCGCTGGCGCTGGCGGTGCTGCTCTTCGTGCATGCCGGTTTCGTGGCGGCAAGTGCGCTGTGGCTGGCGGTGCGCCGGCGGTATTTCGCGGGGTCGTCGCCGGCGGTGGCGGCGGCGGGCGTGCTGGTGCTCGGGCTGGCGGCGCTCGGGCCGTTGCTGCTGCGGCGGCCGGCGATGTGGGAGCTGCCGATCGCGGGCGGATATTTTTTTGCGATGGCGATGCTGGGCTGCGTGTGGCGGAGCGTGGAGGCGGAGGGCGTGGAGCGGCGGGCGCGGTGGTTTGCCGCGGCGGGGCTGGCGCTGGGGCTGGCGGTGGCGGCGCGGCCGACGTATCTCTTCGCCACGCCGGCGCTGGTGGTGCCGGTGCTGGCGTGGGCGTGGCGCGGGCGGCGGGTGCCGTGGCGCGAAGGGCTGCACGGCCTGGTGCCGCTGGCGCTGGTGGGGCTGGCGATGGCGGGGCACAACCACGCGCGTTTCGGGAGTCCGCTGCAGTTCGGGCAGGCGTATCAGTTATCCTTGGACTACGAGTCGAAGCTGCCGCACTTCCAGGCGCGGTATGTGCCCTACAACGTGGCGCAGCATTTCTTCGGCGGGGCGCGGTGGGAGCGGTATTTCCCGTTTGCGCGGCCGCCGGAGCTGAAGCCGGCGCCGGCGGGCTACACGCAGCACCGCGGGGACGTGCAGGGCGTGGCGGCGAACATGCCGGTGTTCTGGGGCGTGCTGGCGCTGCCGCTGGCGCTGTGGCGGCGGAAACGCGCGGCGCGGTGGGCGCTGGGCGTGTGGCTGGCGACGACGCTGGTGCTCGTGACGGGAACGGCGGGGGTGATGCTGAGTTTCTTCAGTGCGCTGGCGCGTTACCAACTGGAGTTTGTGCCGACGCTGGCGCTGCTGGCGGTGACGGGCGTGGTGGCGCTGGAGCGGGCGGTGGCGATCGCGGCGCGCGGCGGGTGGCGACTCGGGCTGGTGCGCGTCGGCATCGTGGGCGCGGGCGGATGGTCGGCGGTCTTTGCGGCACTCTACAGCCTGCAGGGGGACGGTTTGCTGAAGGAGAAGAACCCGCGGCTGCACGAGGCGGTGGCGCAGACGTTGAACACGATTCCGGCGACGGTGGAGCGGTGGGTGGGCGTGGAGTTCGGCGCGGTGGAACTGCGTGTGCGGCTCGACGGGCTGGGGGCCGGTGAAACGAATCTGCTGACGGTGGGTGACGGTGAACGGAAGGACGTGGTGTGGGGGCGGAGAGAGCCGGACGGCGGGGTGCGGTTGGGCTATCGCGGGCGCGGCGAGAAGGAGCGCGTGAGCGACGTCGTGCGCGGGCCGGAGGGTGCGGCGGAGGTGGCGGTGCGGGTGACGCTGGGCAGTTTGTATCCGCCGCGGGCGCATCCGGTTTTCGCGGGCATGAGTGCGGAGCGGGTGCAGGCGCTGCGGCGGACGGCGCGGCTCGAGGTGGAGGGCCGCACGGTGGTGGAGGGCTGGCACCGTTTTGAAAGTGGAGGAAAGGTGATGATCGGACGAGCGGCGGGGTTTCCGGGCGAGGTGCGCGAGGTGCGGCGGATGGGTGCGGTCGAGGTGACGCGGGCGCCGGTGTCGGCCAGTGACACGGTGCGGCTGCGCGTGACGTGGCCGGAAGGGAAGGAAGGGCAGCGTGACCCCTTGGTGGTGAGCGGGCGGGCGGGGGCGGCGGATTTCCTTCTGGTGGAGTATCTGTCGGGGGCGCGGGTGCGGTTCGCGCTGGATCATTGGGGCGCTGGGCCGGTGGCGAGTGAGCCGGTGGCGATCGCGCCGGGGAAGGCGCAGGTGCTCGAGGTGACCATGGCATCGCTCGCGACGGTGGCGGACGCGGAAGGCCGGGAGGCGTGGCGGAAGGGGCGGCTGCGCGTGGCGCTGGATGGGCGCGAAGTGCTGGCGGCGGAGACGGAGTTTTATGTGGTGGAGCCGGGCGAGGTGTGGATCGGGCGGAATCCGGTCGGAGGGACGAGTTGCGGAGAGGTGTTTGGGGGGAAGCTGGAGATTCTGGACGGAGGGAGATGACCACGGATGACGCCGATGACGCGGATGCGGCGGGGGCGAAGCGGGCGGCGGAAATGAAGGTTGCGGGGCGGGGGCGCGGTGGGGTCGGATGCGGCGTGCTGACATTGAAGCCGAAGAACCGGGAAGAGGCGCTGCGCCTGCTGCGTTTCCTCGTGGTGGGCGGCGGGACGCTCGTGGTGCAGTTGGTCGTGTTTGGGACGCTGCGGCAGGTGGTGGGTGAGACCGTGGCGTTCTCGGTGTCGTGGGTCGTGTCGACGACGACGCATTACTTCGCGAATCGTTTCTGGGCGCTGCCGAGTGCGCGGCAGGATGCGGGGAAACAGTTCGGCGAGTATCTGTTCACGATCGCGGTGAGCTACGTGATCAACCTCGGGGCGTTCAAGGCGCTGCGGTGGCTGGAGGTGCCGGAGCTGTGGGCGACGGCGCTGGCGGTGCCGCCGTCGACGGTGGCGGTGTTTTTGCTGCTGAACTACCGGGTGTTCCGGGCGCCGGCGGCGACGGCGGAGAAACGTTAGGCGGCGGAGTTTTTTTGACCGCTGATGGATTTCGCCAATGGGCGAAATCTTTGAGTGCGGCGGCGGCTGATCGCCGGCGTGGGGAGTCGGAGGGCCCGCTGATGCGGGCGGGGGGAGTTGGCGGGAGCGCGTGCGCGCGGGGCAAGGACCGGGTGGCCTACCACTTTTGGCCGCGCTCCTCGGGGGTGATGCGGCGGAGGGTGAAGATGTCGGAGGCGGCGAGGGCGGAGCGGTGCTGGGCGAGCGTCGCCCACGGGTCCCAAGGGGCGGCGATGAGGCGGCCGGAGATGCCGTCGCTGGCGGGGGAAATCAGCCATTCGATGCAGTCGAGGGCGCGGTCGAGGGAGGCGCCGCCGGTGGCTTTTTGCTTTTGGGCGGCGGCGAATTCGGCGGCTCCGGCCTTCTCGGGTCCGAGGGCGAGGACTTCGTCGGTGAGGCGTGTGTTGATCGCGCCGGGGGCGAGGGCGTTGATGTCGAGCGGGCGTTCGCGTTCCTCCTCGGCGATGGTCTCGACGAGGCGGACGACGCCGGTCTTGGCGACGCCGTAGGCGGAGAAGTGGCTGCGGGGTTTGGTGGCGCCGCCGCCGGAGAAGCAGACGATCTTGGCGCGGGCGGGCGCCGGGGTGCGGGCGAGAAGGTCGGCGAAGGCGCGGATCGCGAAGTAGGTGCCGTCGAGATTGGCGCGGACGGTCGCGGACCAGTGGGCGGGGTCGGCGGTGAGGGCGCGGCCGATCTCGCCTTGCAGGCCGGCGGCGGTGATGAGGGCGTCGAGGTGCGGGAACGTTGATGAGACCTCGGCGGCGGCGCGCGCGAGGTCGGGCCACGAAGCGACGTCGGTGCGCGAGAAACGGAAGCGCGGGTGCTTCGCGGCGAACTCGGCCTGGTCCGAGCGCGCGAGGCCCCAGACGGAATGGCCGCGAGCGAGCAGTCGTTCGGCGAGGGCGCGGCCGATGCCGGTGCTGGAGCCAGTGAGGACGATGTTCATCGAGTGAGAGTGAAAGTGAGAGTGAGAGTGGGCTTACTTTCGGGAGCGCAGGGTGGTGATGGAGCGGGTGAGGATGGCGATGATCTCCTGGCAGAGAGCCACCCGTGCGGTGATCGTTTCCGCTGGCAACCAGTGTTTGAGGCGGCGGTAGCGGCCGGAGGTTTCCTGCGCGGAGCCGCGGGCGATGATTAGAAAGTGGGAGTAATCCTTCGGGCTCCCCCGACCGTAGCCTTCCTCAATGTTCGATGCGATGGAGTCCGCGCTGGCGAGTTGTTGCGCGACGAGCCGCGACAGCGCGCCATGCTTCGTGAGCGGACGAACATCGGCTACGACCAGATCGAAAAGCTCCAGCGCCTTTCGATGCGCACCGTAGCGTTCGAGTTTACCCTCAGGCTCCACGCCGCAACTCCACTTTCACGCTCACTTTCACTTCGTCACTTGCGGGCTTCGTAGACCCAGCGGTTGGCTTCGAGCCAGCGGAGGGTGCGGATGATACCCTGCTCGATGGTGAGCTTGGGTTTCCAGCCGGTGGACTGGATTTTTTTCGTGTCGAGGAAGATGAAGGGGTTGTCGCCGATCCAGCCGCGGTCGCCGCCGGTGTATTCGAGTTTCGGTGACAGGCCGAGGGCGGCGCAGATGAAGCGGATGCTGTCGTTGACCTGGACGAACTCGGGCGTGCCGAGGTTGTAGATCTGCGTGTGGTGCTTCGCGTCGCGGGCGGTGTGCGCGCGGGTGACGTGGAGCATGGCGTCGATGCAGTCCTGCACGTAGAGGTAGCTCTTGCGCTGGGTGCCGTTGCCGAGGACGCGGAGGCGGTCGGGGTGCTCGACGAGTTGCTTGTAGAAGTCGAAGACGTGGCCGTGGGTGTAGCGTTCGCCGAGGATGGAGACGAAGCGGAAGATGTAGGCCTCGGCGATCTGGCTGCCTTCGGCGTAGGCGGCGAGGAGGCCTTCGCCGGCGGTCTTCGACGCGCCGTAGAGCGAGGTCTGGATGGGGAAAACGTCGGTCTCGGGCGTGGGGCGGTCGGGGGTGACGAGGGCTTCGCCGTAGACGGAGCCGGTGGAGGAGAAGGCGATGCGTTTCACGCCGTTGGCGCGCATGGCCTCGAGGACGTTGAAGGTCGCGATGGTATTCTGCTCGAGGTCCTTGCGCGGGTGCTGCCAGCCGTCGCGGATGTCGGCGTTGGCGGCGAGGTGGAAAACGAAGTCGGCGCCCTGCATGGCGGCGGTGAGCGCGGGGAGATCGAGGTTGTCGCCGCGGACGAGGCGGAAGCGCGGGTGCGTTTGCGCGCCGTCGAGGAAGCGGATCTGGCCGGTGGAGAGGTTGTCCCAGCCGGTGACGGTGACGCCGTCGGCGAGGAGGCGATCGACGAGATTGGAACCGATGAAGCCGGAGGCGCCGGTGACGAAGACGTGTTGCATGCGGAAGGATGAAGGGAAGAGCTGAGAGTTGAGAGCTAAGAGTCCAGAGCAGGAGGCAGAAGAGCGGAGCGTGGCAATTCAGGGTTGCGCGGATGGGGGCGGCGGGACGCCGAAGAAGGCGTCGACGCGTTGGCGGAACTGCTGGTAGTCGGCGCGGAGTTCGTCGGGCACGCCCCAGACGACGGCGCGTTGGTAGTGGATCGTGACGGCGGCGGTGATGGCGAGCGATGCGGCGGTGAGGGCGATGAGCACGAACCGCGGCCAGCGCGTGTGCGTGAAGGCGCGGACATCGAACGCGGCGAGCGCGACGGCGGCGGCCGCGATGAGGAAGGGACAGAAGTCGCCGGTGTAGCGTTGGGCGGTGGCGATGGCCGCGAAGAGAGCGAGGCTCATCGGCAGGGCGGCGAGCCAGAGGCAGGCGACCGGGGCGAGGAGGGCGGGAAACCGTGCGACCGCGGTGATGCTGCCGAGGGTGGCGGGCAGGAAGAGGCTCGAGGACGCGTAGGTGAGGGCGACGGTGTGATCGGGCAGATCGACTTTGGCGCGGGGGAAATCGTCGGCGGTGAGCGCGCGGCCGTGGTAGATCCACGGGAAGTTGGGCTTCAGCTCGAGATTGGGGCGGGAGACGTAGCTGTGGAAATTGAAGGGCAGGTTGACGAGGTGGAAGCTCCTGCCGTCGATCGCGGCGAGGCGGTCGTTGCCCATGTAGGGGCGGCTGATCCGGAGAGGCGCGGGGTCGAAGATGCGGAACTTGAGCCAGGCGAGGCCGTGCAGCGAAAACAGGGCGACCGCGGCGCAGGTGCCGACGAGTGCGGCGTGACGCAGGGCGGCCGCGCGGGCGAGGTGCCAGCGGCGCCACGCGATGGCGAGGCCGACGCAGCCGAGCAGCGTGAGGGCGAAAAGTCCGGTGGGCGGACGGGCGTGGAGCGAGAGCAGGGCGCAGGCGAGGGCGCCGAGCCAGAGCCGCGGCGACGGGGAGCCGGGAGGCGCCGCGACGGCGGCGTGCAGATGGCGGAGGGAGAACCACGCGGACCAGAGGGCGAAGGTGATGCCGGAGAGGATCGCCTCGTGGAAGACGTAGGCGCGGCTGCCGAGAAAGAACAACGTGCTGCCGAGGCCGGTGCTGAGGATGAGGATGGTGGTGGAGAACGGCGAGGGGCGGGCGCCTTTGGAGATGATCCGCGTGGTGGCGAGGAGGATCAGATACGCGGCCAGGAGGGCGGCGGCGAAGTGCAGCAACATCGAGGCGCGGGTGAGTTGGCCGAAGGCGAGGCCGGCGGCGACGAACGGCAGCCGCAGGAGCGCGGGGGTGGGACCGAAGTAGCCGTAGAGTTTGCCGCGCGCTTCGAACGCTTCGCTGCCGATGGCGCTCTCTGGGACATCGAGGCGGCCCTCGAGCAGGCCCGCGGCCTGGTGATCGTAGAACGAGCCGAAGACGTCGCCATGGTTGAAGCTGAACGAGCCCATCGTGACGATCCATGCGAACCCGGTCGTCGCGACGGTGGCGGAGCCGACGAACCAGCGGTGTTCGCGGACGGCATCGCGCACGGCGCGCGGGGCATGACGGAGGCGGGGGAGCCACGGGAGGAGAAGGCCCGCGAGGGCGGCGAGCACGGCGTAGAGGATCGGTTCGCCGGGGAAGTCGCGGCACCAGCCGAGCCCGCGGTCGGCGAGAGTGAAGAACTCGCGCGCGGCGCCGCGGAGCGGGCGGTCACCGAGGTGCGGGGAGCGGACGGTGCCGCGGAGCGAGTCGCTGCAGACGGTGCCGCCGAGCGGGTTGACGGCGAAATGGATTTCGCCGGCGGCGCGCGGGAAAAAGAGGGCGGGAGCGTCGAGCACGGGCTGGCCGGCGACTTCCACGCGGATGCGATCGGCGTCGCTGCTCCGGCCGCCGACGATGCGGTCGAGCGCGGGCAGCGCGACGCGGAGGGCGAGCCGGCGGTCGGCGGGGAGCGGGACGAGTTCGGAGCGGAGGCCGGGGCGGCCCCAGGAGTCGTAGACGAAACGCACGGACGTCGCGGTTTCGAAGCGGACGACGAGGAAGTCGCCCTGTCCGGCCTTTCCGGATACGATCAGCGGATCCGAGCGGCCGGGCTCGCCGGGGTCGAGCTCCACGGTGAGCGCGAGCGGCTGGGGGAGGGACGGGAAGTAATCGACGAGCCGCGCGGTGCAGAGCGCGAAGAAGACGACGACTGCGAGGAGGAGCCGCGGCCGGGCGCGGGCGAGGCGCGGGGGAGGCGGCGGCTTCATGCGGGCGGGCGGGCGAGTGGAGGAAGGGTGAGGCAGGAGGAGGACCGCGGAGGGCGCGGATGCCGGAACGAGGGCGGTGGTGTGAAGGGAAGCGGGAGCGGGGAAAAGGCGCGGCGGCGAGCGCCGGCCCTGCCGGGGGCCGCGGTCAGGGGACGGCGGCGAGGGTGGAGGATTTCTCCGCGGAGTGGCGCTCGGTGGCGGTGAGCAGCGTGTCGAGCGTGGGCAGCGGGCGGACGACCATGAGCATCTGGTAGGCGAAGAGACCGCGGGAGATTTTCAGGCCGAGCGACTGGCAGCCCATGAGCAGCGAGCGCCAGAAACCGGGGCGCACGACGAGCGGCACGGGGGCGGGGATCGGGACTTCCTTTTCGATCACGAAGCCCGACTCCTTCAGCAGCCGGCGCATCGAGGAAAACGTGAAGAGGCGCGTGTGCGTGAGGTCGAGGATGCCGCGTTTGTTGTAGTTGAACTGGCCGAGGAAGAGCATGAGCCGCGTGACGAGGAAGCCGATGTTGGCGGTCGAGATCACGATCTTCACGTCGAGGTTGGTCTGCGCGTGGCGGCGGAGTTCCTGGCAGAATTTCTCCGGCGAAACGAGGTGCTCGATGATGTCGAGGAGCAGGATGACCTGGACGTCGTGGAGCGGGCGCGGGAAGGGATTGGCGTTGAGATCGGCGACGTGGAACTCGTCGAAGGCGCGCGATTCGGCGGGGCGGAACTGGTCGACGCCGAGGATGCGGCAGGCTTTGGCGCGAAGGGCGGGGCTGAGGTGGCCGGGGCCGCAGCCGATGTCCATCACGGTGGCGCCTTCGGGCACTTCGGCGACGGCGACGGAGTGGGTGCTGACGAAATCGAGTTTGGCGACGTAGTGCTTGTTGTCGGCGATGACGGACTCGACGTCGAAGTTGCGGCGGTAGACGAGGCCGTAGTCCTGGAGGAGGGCGACGGTGGAGGCGTTGACGACATCCCAGGCGTAGCGGAGGCCGTTCACGCGGCAGATCTCGTCGCCGTAGAAGGTCGGGATGGGCACCTCGACGATGCGGGCCTGGGCGCGGAGAAACTGGATGATGATCTCGGTATCGAAGTGAAAGACGTTCGAGTTGAGATCGAAGGGGATGCGGCGGAGGGCGGCGGTGGTGTAGGCCTTGTAGCCGGTGTGGAACTCGGCGAGGCGGGAGCGGAGGACGAGATTCTGGTAGCCGGTGAGGATCTTGTTTCCGACCCATTTGTAGAGCGGCATGCCGCCGCGGCGGGCGGCGCCGGGGGTGAGCATGCGGGAGCCGAGGACGACGTCGGCGGTGCCGCGAGCGAGGGGCGCGAGGATGTCGGGGAGCGCTTCGGGGGCGTATTGGGCGTCGCCGTGGAGGAGGACGACGTGGTCGAAGCCGTGCTCGAGGGCGTAGCGGTAGCCGAGTTTCTGATTGCCGCCGTAGCCCTGGTTGCGGGGGTTGGCGAGGACGGTGAGTTTGTGCGGGTAGTCGCCGGAGGCGCGGAGGCGGTCGGAGAGCGCGAACGTGGCGTCGGTGGAGCCGTCGTCGATGATGAGGACCTCGACCTCGTAGTCGGAGAGCGGCGGGATGCGCGCGAGGACCTGGAGGATCGTCGTCTCCGCGAAGTAGGCGACGATGAAGATGAGGACGCGCGGCTTCCGTTCAGCGGGCAGGAGCGGCCGGTCCGAAAAATCGGTCGAAGGAGGCGCGGAGGAGTTCATACCGGTGTTTGATGTCGTCGGGCACGCCCCACACGCCCGCGCCCTGGTAATGCAAGGTGAGGGCGAGGGTGATGAGCACTGAGAGGCAGAGGAGCATCACGACAGCGGAGCGCGCGGCAAGCCGCGGGCGCGGGGCGAGGGTCTCGAACGCGACGAGGCCGAAGGCGGCGACGATCAGCAGGCCCGGGCAGAAATCGCCGGTGTAGCGCTGCGAGACGGCGACGGCGGCGAGCAGGGCGAGCGTCATGGGCGTGAGCGCGCCGGCGGTGACGCCGAGCGCGGGTCGGGCGGCGGGCCAGCGGCGCAGGGCGACGGCGCTGCCGACGACGGCGAGGAAGGCGAGGGCCGGCATCGTGTAGGGAATCGCGGCCACGGGCTCGGCGAGGTCGATGCGGGCGTCGGGATAGATTTCGGGGCCGGCGCCGTGGATGAAGAAATATGGGAAGGTGCGGCGGAGCTCGAAGTCGGGGCGCCAGAAGTAGGAGCTGGCGTTGAAGGGCAGGTTGGCGAGGTGGAAGTTCCGGCCCTCGATGTTGGCGAGGCGCTCGGGGTGATACTGCACGTGGTAGCGGAGCGGCGCGCCGTCGAAGCTGCGGAATTTGAGGTAGCTGAGGCCGTTGAAGCTCAGGACGCCGAGACCGGCGAGGACGGCGACGCCGAAGGGCGGCAGCGCGGCGGAGAGGCGACCGGGCGACGCGGAGGTGGGCGAACGCAGCCACGCGCGGACGGTGAGGGTGAGCGCGACGCAGCCGAGCATGGAGAGCGCGAAAAGGCCGACGGGCGGGCGGGCGTGCACGGAGGCGACGCCGCAGGCGAGGGCGGCGAGCCACGCGGTGCGGCGCGTGGGCGTCTCGAGCCAGCGGAGCGCAAAGAGGCTGGCCCAGAGCGCGGCGGCGATGCCGCAGAGGATCGCCTCGTGGTAGATGTAGGCACGGCTCGCGACGAAGAAGAGGGTAGTGCCGAGCCCGGCGGTGGCGGTGAGGACGACGGTGTTGAAACGCGACGGCCACGCGCCGGGGCCGGAGGCGAGGCGTTGGGCGTGGAGCAGCAACAGGTAGAGCGCCGCGAGTGATGCGACGAAATATCCGACCATGAACGCTCGGCTGAGTTGGCCGAAGCCGAGGCCGGCCGCGACGAACGGCAGGCGCAGAACGGCGGGGGTGGGGCCGAAGTAGCCGTAGGTTTTGCCCTCGAACACGAAGGCTTCGCCGACGAGGGCCTCGGGCGGGACGTCGAGCCGGCCGCGCAGCAGGGCGGCGGCTTGATGCTCGTAGAAGTCGCCGAAGGACTCGGGAAAGATGAGGCGGAAGGTGCCGCCGGTGAGGACGGCGGTGAACGCGAGCGTGCACAGCGCTGCAGTGATCGCGAACGCGCGGTGCGGCGGGTTGGCGTGAGTGGGGAAGGCGGGCGGCGGCGGGCGGCGGACGCGAATCCGGGCGAGACCGAAGGCGAGGGCACCGGCGGCGAGGCTGAGCGCGAGATCGCGGAGCATGGCCGTGGTGCGGCCGCGCACGAGGTAAGGAAGGCGCTCGAGCGACGAGAAATAGCGGTCGGGTCCGCCGTGCAGCGTGCGGCCGTCGGTCAGTGCGAGCCGGCCGCGAAACGCCGCGCCGGCGACGGTGCCGCCGAGGGGATTGGTGCCGAAGGCGATGTCGGGCGGGAAGCGGCGGTGATAGAAGACGGGCGAGTCGAGGAGCGGTCGGCCGTCGAGCACGGCGCGGAGAGGGCGCTGGTCGCGGGGTTTGGGACCGGTGATGACGGCGAAGGTGGGGAGCGCGAGTTGGAGTTCGCGCGGTTTCCCCGACTCGAGGGCGAATGGGGCGGAGACGGGGCCGCCGACGCCCCAGGCGTCGTAGACGAGCACGCCGGTGGCGGCGTCGAGGTAACGGACGGCGAGGAGATCGCCGGAGCCGCGGACGCCGGTGGCGACGAGCGGTTCGGCGGTGCCGGGAACGCCGGGGGGAAATTCGATGCGGAGGGAGAGCTGCGGCGGGAGCGGCGGGAAGGCTTCGCGCCACGCCTGGACGAAGAGGGCGAGGAGCGTCAGCAACGCGACGCCGAGGCCGATGCGGAGCGCCCGTCCACGGGAGGACCGAGGGGCGGGGGCGGAAGCCGCGGTCATGGCGGACCGGATACGGGACGGGAGAAGCCTTCGGCGCGGTCGACGATGAACTTGGGGCGGGCGCGGACCTCCTCGTAGATGCGCCCGATGTATTCGCCGAGGATACCGACGCTGATGAGCTGGATGCCGCCGAGGAAGGAAATGAGGATGACGAGCGTGGGATTACCCCAGGCGATCGGCCAGCCCATGAGTTTGTAGAAGAGGTAGACCGCCATCAGCAGGAACGCGAAGGCCGACACGATGAAGCCGAGCCACGTGCTGAGGGTGAGGGCGTAGGTGGAGAAGCAGAAGATGCCGTTGAAGCCGATGCGGAGGGAGCCGAAGAAGCGGTTGTAATTCGTCTCGCCGGCGAAGCGGCCCGGTCGGTCGAAGGGGATGATGGCCTGCTTGAAGCCGACGACGGCGACCATGCCGCGGAGGAAGCCGTGGCTCTCCTTGAGCTTCACGACCTCGGCGACGACGCGGCGGGCCATGAGGCGGAAATCGCCGGTGTTGGGCGGAATGCGGACGTCGGCGATCTTGTTGATCACCTTGTAGCCGGTGGCGGCGACGGCCTTCTTGATCCACGGCTCGCCGGTGCGCTGGCGGCGCTGGGGAAGGACGACGTCGTAGCCCTCGCGCCACTTGGCGACCATCTCCTGCACGAGTTCGGGCGGGTCCTGGAGGTCGACGTCCATGACGATCACGGCATCGCCGGAGGAATACTGCAGGCCGGCGAGGGTGGCCATGGGCTGGCCGAAGCGGCGGGAGAACTTGAGGAGCTTGATGCGGCCGTCGGCGGCGCGGTGTTCGAGGATGACGTCCTCGGTGCGGTCGGGCGACGGATCGAGGGAGAAGATGATTTCGTAGTCCTCGGTGACGGTGGAGAGAATCGGCCGGATCCGCCGCAGGAACTCGGGGATGTTTTTCTCTTCCTTGTAAACCGGGACGACGATGCTGAGGAGCATTGCGGGGAAAAACGGCAGAAAGGAGAAACTGCGGAAAGAAGAAAGCTTGGCCCGGGATTACCAGCGGAGGCCGACTTCGAGGAGGCGGGCGGTGACGGCGCCCCAGAAGCGGGCGCGGCGGGCGTGGCGGTGGATGGTTACGAAATCGTCCTGGCGTTCGCCGTGGAAACGCGTGCGGATGCGGCGCATCTCATCGGCGCCGGTGGTGTGGATGGCCTGCGAGGTCTTCTGCTCGGGGTGGACGCGGAAGGCGCCGAGGAAATACGGCACGCGGACGAGGCGGCAGCCGGCCTGCTGGAAGCGGGCGAGGAGGTCCCAATCGAGCGCGAATTGGAAGGTGGGGTCGATGCCGCCGGCGCGGTCCCATGCGCGTTTGCGCCAGAACATCGTCTCCTGCGGCACGTAGTCGATCCACTCGAGCGTGGCGGGATCGTGGCGCGGCATGATCCAGCGGCCGACGTCGCGGTCGTCGTCGTCGATGATGATGCGGTGACCGTAGATCACATCGACCTCCGGATGCGCGGCGAAGTAGTCGGCGACGAAGTGGAGCGAGCCGGGGGCGAGGAGGTCGTCGGAGTTGAGCCACGCCATGAGGTCGTCGGGGCCGAGGTGGGCGGCGACGTGGCCGAAGCCGCGGTGGATGGCGTCGGCCTGGCCCTTGTCGCGCACGGACTCGAAGTGGACGAGCTGGTCGCGGTAGCGTTCGACGATGGCGACGCTGCCGTCCTTGGAGGCGCCGTCCTGGACGACGTAAGCGAGTTTCGGATACCGCTGGTCGAGGACGCTGCGGAGGGTGCGCGCGATGAAGCGGTCCTGGTTGTAGCTCGGGGTGACGACGGCGATGCGCGGCAGGGCGGCGGCGTTGGTGCGCGGGGCGACGGCGGAGAGGCGTTCGTCCCAGCGGAGCGGGCGCGGGTCGTAGTGGCGGAGGACGCCGATCTGCATCCAGTAGCGTTCCACGACCTGGCGGAAGAGCCAGGTGTCGAACGGATGCCAGAGGCGGTCGCGGACGACGTGGTGGGCGAAGGCGGCGAGTTTGCCGAGCGGGCCGGCGGAGGTGAGTGCGCCGATGGTGCGGTCGCGGGCGGCGACGCCTTCGTGGAGGGCGTAGATGGCGGTGTCGCGCTCGGCGAGGAGGCGCTGGTAGTGCTTGGCCTGTTCGAGGTCGTGGAGGCCGGCGGTGCGGTTGGCGGCGGAGTGGCGGACCTCGGCGAGTTCGTTTTCCCGGTGTTTGAGCAGGGCCTCGATGTTGCGGATGTGGACGACCTGGTCGGCGATGGTCTTGGCGGCCTTGGCGGCGTCGGCGGGGAGGGCGGCGAGGGATTTCTCGAGGACCTCTTTCTCGGCGGTGAGGGACTGGGTGATGCCTTGGAAATTGCGGACGTGGCCGTCGAGGATGAAGATGGTTTTTTCGCGTTCGTCGCAGGTCTGTTTCAGCGCGGCGATCTCGGCGTCCTTCTCGGTGGAGAGGGTCTTGAGCTCCTCGAGCTTATGCTGGCGGGCGAGGTGGCCGGCGCTGGACTCGCGGTGGCGGGAGGCGGCTTTGGCCATGACGGCCTGCGTCTCCGGCGAGAGGTGCGCGAGCGAGTGGATGCGGAACGGCGCGGCGGGGGCCGCGAGGGTGGCGTCGAGGGCGGCGATGGTGTCGGCGGCGGTGATTTCGCCGAGGCACGGTGCATCGCCGAAGGCGCAATCCCAGCCGCAGCCGAAGCACGGGAGCGGGTGGACGACGGCGGCGCCGTGGGCGGCGGCGGGGACGAAGCGCGGCCAGGTGCCGCCGCCAAAGAGCGCAACGACGGGGATGCCGGTGGCGGCGGCGAGGTGCATCGCGCCGGTGTCGTTGCCGAGGTAGACGGCGGCGAGGGAGAGCAGGGCGGCGAGTTCGGGGAGGGAGTTTTCGCGGCCGAGCCAGAGGGTGGGGGAAGACGGGGCGGACGTGGCGGATTGGATGGACTCGAGATGGGGGCGCTCGGAGTCGTGGCCGATGAGGAGCGCGGGGAGCTGGTGGCGCGTATGGGCGTGGCGGAGGACGGTGGCGTAGCGGTCGGCGGGCCAGGTCTTGAGGCGGACGTTGGCGAAGCCGGCGGCGGCGCAGATCACGAACCGGCCGGGCGTGAGGCCGTGGGCGGCAAGGAAGGATCTCGCGGCGGCGAGGGCCGCGGCGGGGAGGTCGAGCGTGGGGGCGGTGCGCGGAACGGCGTGGCCGAGGAGGGCGTCGGCGAGGCGGAAGTTTTCGCGCCAGTCGGGGGCGGTGGCGTCGACCGGGAGACGTTCGGGGAAGACGTCGGCGGCATTGAGGCCGAAGACGACGCGGAGGCGCGTGGCGAAAAACTCGTCGTCGGCGGAGGCGCCGAGGCACAGGCGACGGGCGGCGGGGAAGGAGGCGGCGAGGGCGGTCTCGAGCCAGTTGCGGCGCGAGGTGGCGGCGGCGACGACCTCGGGCTGGAGGGCGGCGAGCGCGGCGCGGAGGCGATCGACTTCGGCGCGGTGTGCTTCGGGGCCCTGGGCGAAGGGATCGACGTCGGTCGGCAGCCACTCGATGCCGGGCGCGAGCAGCGGCGCGAGGTCGAGGTAGCTGCGGCGCGCGACGACGACGAGGCGGGTGTCGGGCCACGCGGCGCGGAGGGCGCGGAGCACGGGGCCGAAGACGACGAGGTCGCCGAGCGTATCCAGTTTTAGGATAGCGACGACGCGCGGCGCCGGGGAGTGCGGGAGCGGGGACGGCATCAGCGGCCGGTGACGGGCTGGAGTTCGACCTGCACGAGCCGGCCGGAGCGCCGGCGCGGATCGGGGGCGGTGAGGGGGAAGTCGCTGTCGGCGTCGAGCCGCAGCGTGCGCGGGCCGGAGGCGGCGGCGAGGCGGAGGCGGAGTTGCACGGGGGCGCCGGGCGTGAGGGTGGCGCGGGCGGGTTGCGCGAGGGCGGGCGACGAGGCGGTGACGATGCCCTGCGGGTGGTCGCTCCAGCCGGGATACTCGAAGGTGAGGACGAGGTCGTGGGCGCCGGCGAACGGCGGCAGCTGGATCGTGGCCGCGCGGGCCATCCAGCCGTCCTGATCGATGCCGGTGGAGGCGAGGCGGGTGGAGGTGGGTTTGCCGAATTCGAAGGTGTAGGTGGGGAGCGAAGGATGGATCTCGAGCCACTCGAGTTTGCCGCCGACGGGGCGGGCATCGCGGCCGGGGAGCGGGCCCTGGACGGAGAATTGGAGGCCGACGGGTGCGAGTTGGCCGGCGGAGCCGACGGGCACGAGCCAGTCGAAGGAGCCGATGTCGGCGGGAACTTCGAACGTGCCGGCGGGGGTGGTGATTTTCAGGGTGCCGCGGCCGAGCGGGTCGCCGGGGAGATTGGGCACGAAGCCGCGGATGCGGGCCCAGGACTGCGGGCCGCCGCCGCCGAGGACGAAGTCGCTGCGCGGCGAGAGCCAGCCGTCCTCGTAGATGCCGGAGAATTCGAGGCCCTTGGCGAAGAGGATGTCGTCGGGGAAGCGGGTGAGCTGTTTCGGGCGCTCGAGGGCGGCGACCTCGGCGGCGGAGAGGGCGGAGATGTCACGGCCGTAGGCGACGAGTTTGCGCGAGTCGAGGGGGACGTTGTTGTTGTAGAGCGCCTGGAGGCCGGTGCGGTCGTTGGGGAACTGGGTGGGAATCTCGTTGAGGTCGATCGCGATGTAGGCGGCGCCGTCGCGGATCGCGGGGCGGATGGGGCCGACGATGCGGTTGACGGCACCGTTGCCGGGGAAGGCGAGGGGGACGTCGGTGGCGCCGAGGATCTTCGAGCCGGGGGACCAGGCGGTGTGGCCGCGGCCCATGAAGGTCTTGGTGGCGGCGATGCGGAGGTAGAACTCGGTATCGGGTTGTTCGATACGGAGGAGCATGAAGCGGCCGAGGCCGGTGATGTCCTGACGCGAAGTATAGGGGTCAGCCTCGGGCTGGTAGAGGGCGATGCGCTGGCGGTCGCCGAGGTAGTAGTGATTGCCCCGGCCGGAGTGCATGAAGACGAGGTGATTCCGGACGGACGCGGCCGGCAGGAACTCGAAGAAGGTCGCGGCCTGGGTGCCGGGCGGGGTGCGCAGCTTGTTGAAGAGGCCGAGCGGCTCGTCGAGGATGAGGTAGCCGTCGGTGGAGTTGCCGCGGGCGAAGTCGAGGGCGGGGGCGCGGAAAGTGGTCTGGAAGAGTTGATGCGTGCGGATGGTGGCGGCGTCGCGGTCGGCGAGCAGCTGTTTCGTGCGCAGCAGATCGGGGAACTTGGGGTGCAGGGAGACGAGGGTGTCGCCGAGGCGTTCGAACTCGATGGGGGCGATCTGCTGGTAGTAATCGCGGGAGATGAAGCGGAGATCGGAGCCGCGGAGCTGGAAGGCGGCGACCTTGGCGGCGACGAGGTTGTTGATGTCGGTGAGGAGGCGGGTGCCGGCCGGAATGGGCGGCGGGGTGGTGCCGAGGATGGAGGCGAGTTTGGCCTCGGTGATACCGCCGGCCTTTTCGCCCTGGGAGACGCGCGTGTAGAACAAGGCGGTCGGGGCGCAGGCGGCGGCGAGGGCGAGAACGGCGAGCGGGGTGGTGAAGCGGGACCACGGCAGTTTGAGCAGCGCGCAGGCGAGGGCGGCGGCGAGCGCGGGCTGCATGAACATGGCGTTCTTGTAGAGGCCGAAGTCGTTGCCGCTGGTCATGAGGCGCAGCGAGAGGAGGAACTGCACGACGAGGAGGATCGCGATCGGCGCGGGGCGCAGCGACTCGCGGACGGCGAAGGCGAGGGCGGTGAGGAGGGCGACGAGGCCGGCGAGGATCGCGATGGAGGTGTAGGGCTCGACGGGGAGCGCCGCGAGCGGCATGAGGCCGAAGAGGTTGGCGAGCCCCGTCGGGATCATGAAGTAGGGGAACAGCGAGAGGGAGAGATCGACGCTGCGGAAGCCGGAGCCCATCTGCAGCATGATGGTGAAGACGTAGGCGAGGACGTTGTGCCGCAGAAGCAGGATGACGGCGACGCAGCCGTAGAGGACGAGCGTGAGGCGTTGGAACGGCAGGGCCGCGAGGGCGCGGCGGAGGAGAGGCGTGGAGTTGTTTCCCCCGCGGCGGAGGGCGAGCAGCCATTCGATCGCCGCGGTGCCGACCATGGTGAGCACGGCAAAGGCGCTGACCTCGGGGTAGTAGACGGCGAGGGCGGCGCCGAGAATCGCGAGCACGGCAGCGTGCGGGAAGAGGCGGCGGCGGCGCGCCGGCAGGCGCGAGGTGAGAATCGCGGCGGCGGCGAGGACGAGGGCGAGGCCGCCGACCTGCGCGATGAGCTGATAAAGCGTGCCCAGCATGAACAGCGGGCTGGCGGCGAGGAGGGCGACGGTGACGAGCGCGCGGCGGCGCCAGCGGCCGCGGTGGAGGACGAGGGCGGCGGTCGAGAAAAGCTGGATGAGCCCGAGCCCGATGATCACGGGCATGAAGATGCCGAGAGATTTGACGCCGGAGAGGGCGGAGACCCAGGAGAGCGTGATCTCGCTGCCGAAGCGCATGAGGCCCGGCACGTGCATGAACCAATAATACTGTGTGATGTCGCGCCCGGCGAGTTCCTCCATCGTCGGCACGCGCCAGAACCCGAAGTCCTTGTGCCGCTCGGCGGCGAGGCAGTAGTTGACGTAGTCGTCGTTGACGTAGCTGAGCCAGTTGAAGTTGAAGCGCAGGGCGGGCCAGCCGGTCCAGAGGAGCGAGAAGACGGCGAGGGCGAAGAACGGCAGGAGGGCGCGGACGGGAAAATGCAGGCGGCGGTGTTTCGTTTCCCACGCGTAGATGGCGACGGCGAGGAGCGTGAGGCCGAGGGTGAGGGGCCAGGCGAAGGAGCGGATCGGCAGGTCGGCCTGGTTGAGGACCATCACGCTGAGGACGACCGTCGCGAGGCCGGTGGCCGGGGCGAGGAGCCACGCGCGCAGGACGCCGCCCCGCCAGCGGCACAGCGCGAGAATCGCCCGGCCCAGAAAGGCGAGAAACACGAAGAAGGCGAGGGACAGGGCAAGCGCCGGCATGAACTGTTCTGCCTACGATGGAAGGCAGGGGGGGCGCAACAGTGGAGAACGGTGCGGCGCCGGGGACGGGGGCGCGCGCGGGCAAGCTGCGGGCGGCGAGCGGGGCTGCCGGGTGCGTGGCCGGGGCGGAGGGAGTGGATTGCGAACGTCCGGCGCGTCCGCGGGGTGTCGCTAAACGGGGGCGGCGGCGGCGTGGCGCCAGGCGAGGACGGCGC